>Ga0181466_1000153_pt1 | contig 23512 bp, 33 predicted proteins | sample InSIn4gowninarea_FD_119078 | JGI IMG/M metagenome (GOLD analysis project Ga0181466, IMG submission 119078) | Clean room microbial communities from NASA Spacecraft Assembly Facility at Jet Propulsion Laboratory, Pasadena, California, USA -... ... | reverse complement strand
CATACCTCGTAGATGGCGTTGCATTGGACCTATTGGCGCGTTAGCTGTGCAGCGAAGCTATCTACACGTGCGGATTTGCGTACGGCAGGGAAGCACATCTCTTCCACGAACTCCCGCTTGCAGTCCACGATCTCCACCTTCACGGCACCAAGCTTCAGTGCCTTCTGGCGAGCAGCCTCGAAATCCTCTTCCTGGCCGACATCGGCCACTGGAGCTTTGTTAGCAATGCTGGCTCAGCTAGAGTGACATTGTAGAATCGTACTGAACGCGACTATGTCATAGCCCTTCTCTATAAGCCAGGCAAGAATGCAGCTGGTGTCAAGTCCACCCTAGGCGCTGCGATAAGCGATTGAAGCCGAATAGCTATGGGCGAGGTCATACGCTGTATGCGAGACAGATCTGAAGACCAAGTTAGATCAGAGAGCGCATAGCAATGGGGATGATCCCGTGTAACTCGCCTTTTGTTTAGCCATATTGAACTCTACGGTGGTGAGGCGCAATTGCTGAAAGACGCTGACTGTTATCGCGAAACTTTTTTGAGCTTGCGATGAGTCGGTGGGAGCTGCGATATCGTGGAGCTATGTCGCAGGTCTAGCTGTGTTCGGCCTAGCGTCTACAGCTCTCGACATTGCAATCATCTCCCCTTCCAGGCGTGCAAACTCTTGTACAGTCAATGGACAGCAAAGGCGATCTTCGACGAACAGATAAGGCCATTCGAACTGTCGGTATGAGATGAGGCTTCGAAGGCTACGTTCAGGGCCTACCACCCCTTGAAAGCTTATATATACAACTATGTAAGGGTCTATTGAATGGCGGTTTGCAAGAATCTGTTGTCGGCATGGAGCAACCGATGTTTTTCTGTTCACTCGTGCAGTGCAAGGAAATGATCCTGGAAATGGCACGATATACTCGCTAGGAGGCTATTGGATCGAAGGCTGTTCTGCTCGGAGGATGCAGCGACCCGGAAGAGGCAGCCGACTTTCCCCAGCGACCCAGCAACAAGGTCCGCTATGGCGATATTAACCTGTCAAAAGCCGCACCGTGAAGAGCACGGTGTGATGGAAAACTTTCTCCGAGATCTTCCCCAGATTTTCCGCCTGCGCTCCACCGGCTATCATTATTGCCAGGTAAAGCCTTCGCGTTCCTCTGCTCGGCGTACCAGGAGACCCTTGTGCTTTGCTTCGTAGATCATGCCGCATATGCGGAGTATCAGAGCAGTGAGAGTATTTATCAAGCAAGAGCCCGCTGTGCTGCGGTCAGATACAATTCCCCATAAGTCCAGGCTCAACCTCTCAGCATTAGAGCTTTCTCAGCATTAGAACCGAAATAGAATCATAATTGTTCCTGAAAAACTCCAGGCTTTAAGCGCTCTTGTATAGAAGTGGCGCAGTCTTAACTGCACCATGTCTACAACCGCCGATCTTGAGCAGAAGAAGACCGATGCCGTCTATGTGGAGGATGTGTCCAGCGACAACACTGCGCAAATATACGACCAAGCGGAAGTCGAGCCTAAACTCAACCTACAGACTGTCCTTGCGTTCTTGGTACGGCTTCAAACCGAGTTCTCCTTGCAAGCTCTGACGCAAGCAGGCCCTGACATCCCAATTTAACGCCTACATCCTAACGCTTCTGATCCCTTCGACGATTCTCAGCTACATCAATGCTGACCTTGGTCCGGATCCCTCATACACTTGGATCACGGTATAACGGCTACGCTGCATGACTACCTATTCCCGTATACTCATAAATCTTTCAGGTTTCGTGGCAGCTATGTGCATCCATCATCATCTCCGTGAGCGGCCGGTTGAGTGACATCTTCGGCCGCCGCTACTTCATCCTCTTTGGTTCCGGGCTCAGCTTCATCGGTACCATTGTCGGCGCTACGGGTCAGAGCATCAATCAGATGATCGTGTCCGGTGTCATCTTTGGGACCGGATCCGGCTTCCAAGAAATGGCCTACGCCTGTATTCAAGAGATCGTCCCGAACAAGTGGAGAATCTATGCGATTGGTACGTACTCTTACGTAGCCACGCGAGTGACAGAAATCGCCGGACTCCAAGACAGATAGGTCTTCAGTCAGCTAAGGAAAGGTCGCAAATAGAAGCAACTCCTTATAGTATACCACCTCAAGAGTGTGTTTAAGCTACAACTAGAGGTGGAACGGCTAGGGTAAAGGTCTTTAGGAACGTGGTGAGTCTAATAGATTTTAGGAATTTAGGAGTGGATTGGAAGTCCGACGATTGGCGAGTCTAGGCGAGTTCTATCACTCGTGTGCGGACTTACAACACACTCCTAAATTACCGAAATCTGTTAGATTCACCGCGTCTCTAAAGATCTTTACTCTAGCTATCCTGCCTCCAGGTATAGCTTGCATATGTTTATGTGGCAGCATACCATAGAGGATCACGCTTATTCATGACCTCCGTAAGCTGGCTAAAGACCTATCTGTTTTTCCGAGTCCGGCAATTTCTGTCACCCAGGTGGTAGCTTGCATTCCCATCTGACTTATGTATCAGGTCTCTTCGATCTCTCCGCCAGCATCTCGTTTATGGGACCACTCGTAGCCTATGCGTTCATTGACAAGACTACCATCGGCTGGCGCGGCGCGTACTGGTATATGTGCGGCTTCCACGGCTTCTTCTTCATCGTGCTCGCATGCACCTACTTCCCTCCAACCTTCCACACCAAGCACAAGGACGACGGGAAAACAAAGCTACAGCTTCTGAAAGAGCTTGACTATGTCGGCCTGTTTCTGTTCAGTTCCGGATGCCTGCTCTTCCTGCTCGGCGTCAACTATGGAGGCCGTCAGTATCCTTGGAACAACCCGCACGTGATTGGTCCAATGGTGGCTGGCGTCTGTTGTCTTGTTGCTCTGGGCTTCTGGGAGGTGTATGCCGATCTGAAGTACCCGCTGATGCCGCCGCGGCTCTTCAAGCGCTGGAGACGCTTCTCCATGGTGCTTGTTGTGTGCTTTGTGGGCGGTATGCTGTACTGTAAGTGTGTCCAGGTATTATTACCACCGGTAACGATCGCTTGCTTACTTACTTACAACTAGACTCCATGAACGTTCTTTGGCCACGTCAGTCAGGTCTGCTCTTCACCGGTCCCGATCCGATCACGAGGGGCCTCTACGCAGAAGCGATCCCACTGGGCACTATCATCTCCTCGTTCGTAGTCATCTTCATCTGTGCCAGGGTTGGCCACGAGCGCTGGCAGCTGGTGATCTTCATGATCTGTGAGACAGCGCTCATCGGCTCGCTGGCGTCCGTCGGACTCGATGACAAAGTTCAGGCAATCATAACCATCGTCTGTCTAAGCTCCACAGTAACGCCACCACAACTTTTGAGCTTCACCATGCTAAGCCTGGGCATCGATGACCAGGTCGATATCGGCATTGCCGTTGGCCTTGCGGGCACTTTCCGGCTCATGGGCGGCGCAATCGCAACTGCGATCTACACTGCGATCGTCAACAACGGATTCGCGGAGCATCTACCTGGCGAGGTTCTGTCAGCAGTGTCCGGGCTGGACTTTCCCAGCTCAAATATGGCCGCTTTGCTCAAGGCTGCCGCAGTCAACACGGCTGCCGCGTACAAGACGGTGCCCGGTATCTCTACTACCGTAATCGCGGCGACGCAGCTTGCGGTAAAGAAGGCTTACGTATCAGCCTTCTCGACAACATACCTCGCTGCGATTGCTTTTGGATGTCTTGCTACGGTTGCGGCTTTCTTTACGAGGGACATTGACCCGAAGATGAAGAGTTCGTCGAAGGCGGTGACACTGGAGAACGAGAAGAAGAAGAGTGAGGAGGAAGTATCCACAGACCGTGTATAAAAGGCTATGCTACAGAATAGATCCTGATATAGAGAATATCATACCGATCTCCTACGACAAGAAACAGTGCGTGTTCAGCAGCAAAACTCTTCTATTAACCAACCACCCAAGCTGTCCGGGACATATGCTACGTTGAGCTCCAGTGCTAATTTCGATGTCGGAAATAAACCTTCCCGTATTCCCTCTGCTGCACGGCCAGCCTGATATTATACATTCGCGACTCGCATAAAGACTTGGTAAGTGGCTATATGGGATCGACTGAATGGCTCCCAGTGTTGAGCGTCTTTATCATGGTTAAAGGCTCTCTTTCGTCCAAAAGAATGGCAGTTGACAATCATCCATTGGCCACCTGCAGACTCCGAGGATTGATCGGAAGACGACCGTCCCCAGCCCGCCAAGACGCCCTCCACAACCCCACATCCCCGCAGCATCTCCCGGGCGGGCTACCGATGACTTGCGTTCCTGCGTCGTTCTGCATACGCCCGCATTCTATGATAGTAGATATATCTCGACCGCCTTCCGATATGGGTTCCTCAAGCTCCGCGCCGATAGCTCCAGCTTTGCCCGCAAGATCTGTGATCTTGAACCCATACAGCACTGAACGTCCTCCAGACGATTGAGCCTTACAACGCGCCATTAGGCCCTTGAAAAGATGGCTGGATCAGATATCCCGGAGTCGAATTGCGATGTGTGAGTAACTACACTTGATACCTCTGCTAGGAACAGGTACTTACGCTGACATTACAGACTCATCGTCGGCGCCGGCCCAGCAGGGTATGTTTCTATCCGGTGATCGTATCCCCACGCGGATCGCATTGCTCACAGCGCCAGGCTCATGTCCGCCACATGGATGGCAAGATGCGGTATCAAAGCTCGCATAGTAGACAAGCGCGGGACCAAGATCTTCAGCGGTCAAGCCGACGGGCTACAATGCCGAAGCTTGGAGATCTTCGATAGCTTCGGCTTCGCGGACCGGGTGTGGAAGGAGAGCAACCACATGATTGAGGTAAGTTGTATAGTGTCTACGGTTTCAACACCTGTACTGACAGAGTTGTGCAGATGTGCATGTGGGTAAGCAAGACTCAAGAACCGAGTCCTCGCCTAAGCCAGCAATCCTAACCATCCCGGCCACAGAATCCAGGTCCAGACGGCAGGATACGGCGGTCAGACCGGGTGCCAGATACGATACCAGGCGTATCGCGTTTCCAGCAAGTGGTCTTGCACCAGGGCCGCATCGAGCGCTTCTTCCTTGACCATCTGAAGAAGTACTCCGATGTCACCGTGGAGCGCGGCGTGCTTCCAGAGTCGCTCGACATCGATACCTCAAAGGTCGAGGACAATGACGCATACCCCATCACGGTCAAGCTGCGGCATTTGACGGACGAGGAGGCGATGCCGGCGCAGTCGAAGTCGAGCGATATCGCGGATGGGCTGTTTAGGAGTAATTTGGCTGCAGATGACACGGATGATCTGATTAGGAAGAGCACCGGGAATGAGGGCAATGCTGAGATCGTCCATGCGAAGTACATGATTGGGTGTGATGGCGCGCATAGCTGGACGAGGAGGCAGCTTGGATACGAGATGCAGGGAGAGGCTACCGATTACATCTGGGGGTGAGCAATGCTTATTGACAGACCTATGAGAACCTGCTAACATTGTCAGTGTGCTGGACATCATCCCAATCACGAATTTCCGTAAGCAGACACCACCACCAAGTCCAGGGCTGGTTGCTGACGAGAACAGCCGATATCCGCATGCGCTGCGCAATCCACAGCGCCAACTCCGGCAGTGTGATGGTTATCCCCCGCGAGAACGGACTCGTGCGCCTATACATCCAGCTGTCAGAGATCCGACCAGACGCAAGCGGGCGAGCCGACAGGTCCAAGATCACACCCGACGTGATCATGAAAGCCGCCCAGAAGACCATGAGCCCCTACAAGATCACCTACGAGTACTGTGACTGGTGGACAGCCTACCAGATCGGTCAGCGAGTCGGTACAAACTTCGACGCGCACCAGCGCGTCTTCCTCGCCGGCGACGCTGTCCACACGCACTCCCCGAAAGCAGGCCAAGGCATGAATGTCAGCATGCAAGACGCCTTCAACCTGGGCTGGAAGATCGGCCTCGTCGTAAACGGCGTCTCGCCCCGCAGCATCCTCAAGACATACCAGTCCGAGCGTCGCCGCATCGCTCAGGACCTCATCGCCTTCGACCACCGCTTCAGCAGGCTCTTCAGCGGCCGCCCTGCTAAAGACGTGACGGACGAAGCGGGCGTCAGTATGGAGGAGTTCAAGGCCGCTTTCGTCAAGGGAAACCAGTTCGCCAGCGGCCTGAGCGTCGACTACGGCGCCAGCATGCTGGTTGCCAAACCGGGCGACTCGGCTGAGCAAGGCGACGGCACGGATGTTGGCGTTGCAGGTACCGCGACAAACGGCAGCAGCGCGAGGAAGGTTGTCGGCAAGCAGGAATTGGCTACAAACATCCCCCTCGGCATGCGCTTCCAGAGCTTCCAAGTCGTGAACCAGGCCGGTGCGCGTCCTGATCCGTTTCAGTACTGGCTGATGAGCGACGGCCGCTTCCGGATCGTGCTGTTCGCGGGCAACATGGCGGATGAGAAGCAAAAAGAACGCGTCAGGAAGTTCTGCGCGGAACTGGAGAAACCGGGGTCGGTGATCAGACGGTACACACCGCCTGATCGGGCGATCGACTCGGTCATTGAGATCTTGACGCTTCATTCGGCCAAGAGAGTGGATGTGGAGCTGTTGGTAGACTTCCCGACTATCCTGCATCCGTTTGATGAGAAGAGAGGCTGGGACTACGATAAGGTGTTCGTAGATGACGAGTCTTACCACGAGGGCTTTGGAGACGCGTACAAGAATTATGGTGTGGACAAGGAGAGGGGTTGCGTCGTAGTCGTCCGGCCGGACCAGTATGTCGGATATATCGGCGAACTGGAAGATGTCGAGGATCTCGAGGCCTACTTCGCCGGCGTGATGATCAAGGATAACGGTGGCCTTGCGCGGACGAAGGTGAATAAGAACGTGAGGGAGACGCCGAGCGCCTCGATGCTTGATGCTGCGAAGGCATACACCCTAGACGGGCCGCCACCTGAAACGAACGGGGGCGCAACGGAGGCTGACGGCCCTGTGTCCGGTTCTGGAGCCGCGGTTGGAACGCAATAGAGGTAGAAGATTTTGGATTTCGTTACCGTGTCGGGGCATGTCGATCCCAAATCTGTATAGTATCAGTGTTGTATGGGAACCCAAGTGCTGTACAATGTCCCATGACACAACTCCCCGAAATCAGCTGAAATCACACTGCTCCATTGCTGTCTATGCACTGCCTGACGGTTTCTGACATGCACACAGTGGATGTTATCCAGGGCTACAGACAGCCTGTGGCACTCGTCTCATCCTCCGGTATCTGTGGAGGATTTGCTGCGAGTTGATTAGGAACCACCCCCGATCAATTTATCGCAAACTTGGTGCTGCAACATCATTAACGGCATATGACTGCACAATGCTCTTAAAATCCGGAAGCTGGCAGACTTCCATGGGTAGCCGTCAAGACAGCATCTCCCAAACGCGACATTTAGGAGCTTCTGACACGGAATGATAATTGAGAATATGTATCTATACAAACGCGCTGACTGAGTGGTATAAACGCCGTCATTAACATCTCCATGATTGGAAAATATCATTGCTTCGGCATCATTGTCTTTCTCGACTTTTCGGTCATTACGCCTTCTTTCACCGTCTCTGAACATCTAGCCTGCTAGCGCTCTACAGCTCCTTCTCTTTCGCCGCAGCAGCTTTGCTCTCAAGCTGGAGCAGCTCCTGCCTACCGGTCTCCGGCCTGTCACCGACGGCGCTCTTGCCGCCGAAAGTCTCAAAGGCCTTATGGAAGGTCCACTCGATGGCCTCCTCGACCGGCTTATCGAAAGCGTATGGGAGGAAGGGCACGGCAGCGAGACCCAGCTGTTATCAAAAACGTCAGCCTTCAACCCCCCAAAGAAATCCGCATTTCGATCCACATACCCCGATCGGCCCCCACGTCCTAATTTTCACATTCTTCGCATCCTTCAGCGCGCGGCCCGAATACTTCACGATGCTATGGATCGTAAACGCCGGCAGGCCCATACTCGCAATCCCCTGGAACAAGGCCCTCTGCACCATGACGGTCCTATAGTCCTCGAGCGCCGGCACCCTCGCCGCGCTCAACGATCCCGTACTCGCCCCCGTATTCCCCGGCCCCAGACTCACACTCTGCGGCTGCTGCGCCGCAAACTTATCGCTCCCGACCACCGCCCCGACATTCCCCAGCTTCTCCCTCTGAGCCGGATCATGCCCGCTCCCGTACCCCGAAATCGCATCCGCGGGGCTCGTGGCGTCGGGGTGCAGCACGCGCTGGTTGCGCAGGTAGGCTTTGTAGCCCTCGTGCGCGACGTCGCCGGCCAGGTAGGCCCAGGAGATGCCGTAGGCGCCCTTGACGAGGTAGGGGTGCGCCACTGGCCGGAAGGACTCCCCGATGTCGGACGTGTAGGCTACGTAGCGGTGCGCGGAGAGGAGGAGGGTGCGGATCCGGGTTGCGTAGGCGGCGTAGCGCCAGTTTGTTTCGGTGGATTCGCGGCCGCTGGGGGGAGGGGGGTGTCAGTAAGGTTTTCGGATGGTGGGTTTGGAGGCGTGGGATAAATGTCGTGAACGTGTTTTGAGGTAGGGCGAGTGCTAAGGAGCGACGATAACAGTAGTGGTATACATGATGATGGGTTCGTGGCTTGGTGACTCTGGAGTCTGGCGCTGTTTGCCAAATGGAGCTGTACTCACTGGCCCTCATATAGTGTCTCCCAGAGCTTCTCCTCGTTGTCCAGCGTCTCCTGTATCGACTTTGGGAGCTTCTTTGGCGGCGGGTTGTTGGTCTCGTCCGGTTTTGGCCCAATTCGCTGGCGGATTTCCTCAACTACGCTCTTGTCGTCGTCCTTCGCCATAACGAGAAGTCGTCCGCGAATCTGCGTAGGAGTTCTGCCGCTTCAAAAAAAGAAAAGGTGCACAGCTTCACAATCAGGAGGGACAGTGTATTAGTACAGGTGTTCTGTCGCAAGATCTCAGCAGCACCTCGGCAGAAGCCGCGACGTCACTTCTCTCGTGTGGCTTTTCCGACATGTGGCTGTTGCGTGTGGCTGGTGCATTTCCATTCGGCGCAAGTGCTCGACATCGCCGACGACAGCGAGAGAGCTCCCCCAAGCCCGTTCGCAGTCCCCAAGCTCAGCAACAGCGCCTGCATCCCAACTAACCTCCTCACGACTCCTCCACGCTCTCAAAATGGTCGTCATGTACGAAATCGCAGGCCGCAAGGTCGGCTCGCACGTCGTGGGTGCCCCCCAATACTGTGCTCCCAAGCCTCCCCTCGACACACAACCCCCCGCTTCATGTTCACCGTTCAACACGCAAACTGGCAAACTGTTCAGCAGGCCAGGATGCTAACACTGTATACTCTAGCTCGCAATGGCAACGCTCGGCACGGTCTTCGTCGGCAGCTGGGCCGCAATGGGAGGAAAGAAGAGCTCGACAGCAAAGGGCCCGCAGATTCAGGCATCGAGCAAGGACGAGGAGAAGTTCATACAGTACGTCACACTGGTCCCATGCCGCGTCCCCGACAATGTTCGCGAGATAGGCCACTGGAGGCTGCCGGCAAGAGCTGGGGCTAACAGTGGTACCGCAGAGAATTCATGAAGAACGCGGAGAAGGAGGACAAGAAGACGTCGGGCCACGCAGTGTAGATTCCAGTGCGCATCACTCCTGGCGCTGAGGGTTGTTGGTGGGGTGGGGCTGGGCTTGGGGGATGGAGATGGAACTCGACGTTTTGTGGCGGCGGTGCCACATTCGAAGAGCTGTAGACCTGTACATACAGCATCAATGTACCGCTAGAGCACGCTACGAACGGCTTCAATTCCCCTACCTTATTCAAGGTCTTGTTTCCGCATCCTGGACCACATTTTGCTATACAGATTCAATGCACGTTTGAAATGATCGTTTGCGTGTTTCAGGAATTACTATTCTTTTGACCAACACGCCGCATAGACCGACCGCATTTGCGCAAGACAACCGAAGGGAAAGGGTTCTTCAAAGTTCGTAGCTAAACGGGGTATGATAAAGAGCCAATTCATAGTAAACCCATCCAGAGACCAATCCTAACCAACACCGTACACAATACAGCAGCGCTTCCCCCCGCTTGCTACGTGGACGACAGAATGCACCACTGTACTTCACTCCTCTACAACGACCTTCTTGGTCAAGCTCTCGGCCACCTTGGCATAGAACTTCGCGGCACTGCTCCTCGGGAAGCAGATCTCCTCAGTCAGGTAGTCGGGCAAAATTTCCAAGAGCTCTCTATCTCTGTTCTCATCCAGCAGCGGCGTGTACGCGAACTCCGCATCCTCGTAAGTCGTCGAGGAGGCCTTGGCTTCTTCCGTCGCGACCGAGAGGTGGAAGTGGAGTGCTGAAAGGTCAAGTCAGCTTCTAGCTTCTTCAATCACGTGAGTAGTCGCAACTTACTACCGTTGCGTCCAGTCTGGATACAGTTGTACACATCCTCTCCCTCCTGTCTCTTGATGCCCTGGATGATCAAGCCGGTCAGATCGCCGTATAGCTCTTCCTTCAGCTTCCTGATCTGTGCTTCCTTGGCTGCTTCGGCACTGCCGACCATGACTGTGCGAGCCGTGTTGTTCTTAACAGCGCTGCCGGGCACCTTAGGCGCGTCGACGCTTTGCACGTTCGTGGATGCTGTCCGCTGCGCGGCGAGTTTGGTGGAGAGTGTTTTGCACTCGTTTTGAGCTGCTTGCAGCGACCTGATTAGGTCCTTGTTCTCAGACTCTAGTCGCGCGTTTTCTGAGCTCAGCATCTGTACTTGGGCGCTGAGAGACATGGTTTCAGAGGCGAGCGAGCGCTGAGTGGCTAGTTCGCGTTTTAGAGAGGCGATGAGCTCTTCTTGCGCTGTGATATAGTCGTTAGTACCCGAGTACATTTCATATGCCTCTGGTGTACCAGACAACGGATACTAACCTTTGCACCGTTCATCGCTTGTCCGCTTCAGCTTCTCGAAATTGCTCTCTGCGTCCTTGGTACCCACCTCCCTCAGGTTCCTGTACTTCATGTCGAGGTTCTCAAACTTCTTTGTCATATCGCCCAGCTTCCTCCGCAGCGCCGGATCACTGCCTCCTCTATCCCTTTCTGTGTCCGATGCGCTTCCGGCTCTTCTATGCGCTGCAGGTGCTGGTCGCGGCTTCGAAGCCGAAAGTGCTCGGTTCGCTGTCCTTGCTGCTGGCCGTGGTGTAGGTGCTGCAACCTCATCGACCTCGTCGACCTCATCTTCCATGGCTAATACTGCCGGCTCGATTTCCATTGGCTCTGGCTGCGTCTCAGGGATGACCTTGGTAGGCTCCACTACGGGGACGTTCTTCGCAGTTCTCGCCTTCCTCCCAGCAGCCGTGGCTCTCGGCGCCGCCTTCGCCGCGGGTGCTGCCTCCACCAATTCCAATTGCGTAGCAGTCGCAGCCTTCCGACCTCCTCTGCCCCTGGCCGGCTCCGCAGGAGCTTCTGCTGACACCTCCTCCTCCACCGCAGCCTTCGCCTTCCTTCCCCTCTTGGCCGGCTTAGCAGGCGCCACCTCTTCCTCCTCCCTGACCGCTACTGTGCGCTTCATATCCACCGGCGACGAAATCTCGTCAAGCTCATCCGCGTCCTCCTCCTCAATCGGCAAATTCTCCTTCTCCCTCCCCCTCGCCGCTATTGCTTTCCTCCCTTTCGCCGCACCCGCAACCGCCCTCTTCGCGACCCTCGCCCCAGCGCCCTCCTTCTTCGCGCCCAGCACGCTACCCGGCGGCTTTCCCACGGCTTTCGTCTCTGCGCTCGCTGGCGGTCGTCCTCGCGTGCGCCTCTGGGCGCCTGGGCCGCGGTTCTCGATCGCGCTGTCGGGCGTGAGCATCGTTTCTGCGTCTTGGAGTGCGAACTCGTCTTCGGAGTCGGAGAGGAGGTGGGAGAGGGCTTGGGCGGGGCGGGATCTGAGGGCGGACATTTTGTGGGTTTGTTATTGTTGTTTTGCGGTTGGCCAGGCGCGTGGGTTGCGCGGTTGCGCTAATGTTGAAAGTGAGCGTAGATTGCTTGTGCGGTGGTTATTCTTGAGGGTAGTCAAGTGGTGGTGGGAGAAGTGGGATGTAAACAGACTCGAGCGCGTCGCGATTGGAAGGGGCGCTAGGACTGATTGGCACGTGATCTGGCGGACTGGGAAGGCACTATCTGGGTGACAAAAATCGCCAGACATTCAATTGGAAACACGAAAAGTAACTGGTTAGGGTACGAACATGAAGGGAGACGCTAGAAGCGCTGTGAATCTGTTGTGAGAGGCATTGAAGGCTAAAAGCTCATGATAATCGTCGTGGTAGATATGATGGTGGATGCGCGGCTTGATGACTTTGGCGTCCGATAACTTTTGTCATCCTGGTGAACTCTACATTAGGCGGATGGCACAGAAGCAAAATATTTACTGCAATCGTAATGCGTTGTAATGACGCCTCAATCATGAGAAACAGCGCTAATATCAGGACCGTGGTATCGAACTCCATCGCTGTGCTGAACCAGATACCCCAAACCCATCGCAAGGCGAACCCCTAACATCCGTTTCCCTTAAACCTTTATCAAATCCGGCGCAGGAGGCCCGACACCCCTAAGCAGCACGATCGTGTTCCCACTCTGCACAGCCGTCCCCAGTTTCTCCGAGAAGTCTAGCAGCCGGCCGCCCTCCACGTGGAAGACTCTCAGCTTGTTCTCCTCCCCTTCACTTCTATTATTCAGGTTCTCGACCTGCAGTCTCCTCGCCGCATCATCCAGCACCCTGCCGACGCTCCACTCCTTGCTGTAAAAGAACTCTCCCCTGGGAAACTTCGCAGCCGCAGTATCCGCGCTCGCCTCGGCGTGCAAATACACCCGCTTCTCGACCGGCACCTTCTCGTCCCCCTTCGCGTTCTTCTTCAGCGCGCTCAGCGCCGTCGTCCTAGCCGCCGCGCTCGTCGGCGCAGGTTTCGGTTTTATGCTCGCGATATTCGAGGATGCCGCCGCCTTCTTCGCCACACCCCACGCCTTAAGCTTGGCCAGCGCACCCTCCCTGTTCTGTTGCGTCTGAACGCTTGTCGTTCTCGCGCCTACTGGCTTGAGGTTCTTGCAGTCGTGGTCCTCGCGCATGCGGTGTTTGAGGCAATAGCTCCGGTTGCAGGTCACGCAGAGTACACCGGGCGTCCGGGCTGTGTAGATCATGGTCTTGCACCCCGAGTCCGCGCACTTGCGCTCCTGGTTCAGCATACTCTTCTGCCCGGCCCGCTGCGCGTTTGTGGTGCCGCCTAGCTCCTGTTGTCTTCGGGCTCGCGCCCAGGCCCCGGCGTTGGCGCATGCATGCGCGCTTTCTGTGCGGTGATCGAGGCAGAAGGTCCCCCGGCAGCTCTCGCATCTGAAGGGCAGGAAATCGAGCTGGTGGCAGAAGGCGGCTTGGCAGTGGGCGCCGATGGCCTCGACATCGCCGACGGACATGGTTGTGTAGGTTTGTTCAGAAGAGTTGGGTGTGGAAGTCGACGATGAGGATGGGGTGGCCATGCTGGGCGAAAGAAATGGGCTCTAATATGTGGATGAGGGCTGCTGCTCTTACTAATGGGCTAGGCTAACAGAGAACGCGTAATTCATGAACGTGAATATGAGAAGATGCTGGAAGCGCGGATGAGGCGGCGATGGCTTGGCGCGGTTTCCGTAAGCGTAGGGCTGAGCGGCTCGTGCCGTGGCTGTGCTCAACACCACGCCGAGCATCGTGGACTTCGACATCTTATTGTATTTTGACAGCAACGCATAATCACGCAGTTGGGGACTGTATTACTCCGCTAGCTGCAGAGGAAGAAGCTCAATCAATTATGAGGCCTCTTTAATCATTAATACTCTTAAGCTCTTCAGCGGTTGAAATAGTGGCTATCGAACTCACCTTAAACCGAACCAAGCCCCCCGCATCTGGATTGATGCTGCCCGAGGTCCACCGCTGTGTCTAGATTGTGACGTTGGTTACAAATGTGTGATTATCTCTGTTGGGTATGCTAGCTAGAGCGAGTGAAGGCTGACGGCAGCGCAGACAATAGACACCAACATGGTTGCGGTGAACAAGACTAAGAGCAGCGCATCCGATCCAACTACTTCAGCATCAGAGACACAAAGAAGGACGTCAGGCCGCAACCGACATACAGTAGCAATAGGATCGACGATGCTATAGCTTATTCTGAGAATAGCCATGGTGGGTAATGGCATACAGGCTAAAGACGGGCTTCGTTGGCCAACGGCCACTCGTAATTCCTAGAACCTCGATAAAAGAGAGATGGTGGGTTTCGCCGCGAAGGCTGGAGAACGGACGAACTGCTGCATAGCGGCAGTCAGTCTCGGCTGCCGTCGTTCTCGGGCTGCTGGGTAAGCACAACGTGATCAAGCCAAGCAACAGAAAAAGGCCCAACCATTTCTACTCCAACAAGCGTATGGGAGGCCAGTCCTAGTATTCTCGAGATGCTGGACAACAATTTAGTGTGTAGTGAAGAAGAGCGTGAGACGAGCTGCAGATGGATGGCCGAAGCGACGCGATGAAGGAGACAGAGAGGCTAGAGCGATTTGGTGTGTTAGTACAGTGATGTGAGTAAAGGTGGAGATGAAGATACAGACGGGAGCGCAAGATGAGATCTCAAATGCGGTCGAAGCCGGCAAAATACCAGCGGAAGCTAGCGCTCCATCACAGCTTGCCGCTAGGCAACCGTAATGAAACTCTGGAACAGCTTAATCAAGCATTGTAGAAGTACAGCGCGCACGTGCTGCCCACCCCAGTCAAGAGGAGATTATTGGCCATCTTGCCAAAAGCAACAAGATAGTTGCCGCAAATGTGTGAGTGTTGTGTTGGATCGATAGAACTGCCTCCAGCAACTTCGCTAGGCTTTTGTTGTCACAAAAGGACTACTCCCTCTGTAAAGCTTTGTGCGAAGTTGCGCATACCGGGCAGGTGCGAGGAGGGAGCTGTGTACCGAACCTCCAACCAAAGGCTGTTGTTGGCGGGGGGATAAAGCATCCAACGGTGAGTGTGAGCAACTGGATCTCGCGAGCGTTCTCCACCCACTCTTTCCACGGCTCCTGTGGTGATGAATATTAGCATCACAACTTGATGCTGTGCTCCATATTTACGTATTGGATGACGAACGAGCCGGTATAGAAGCACAGACTTCCAAAAGCGATGTTCAACTGACTTCGACTTCGTGGGTTTCCACCACGACGACCTTATCAACGTTGACAATCCTGCGTTGGTGGAGTAAGTACTCCCACTCCAGCATGGCGAAGTGCGCCTGGTTCTGGATGAGGGTCTCCCGGCTCTCTCGGTGTCGTCTAGGTGATGCCAGGAGGCAAGGCCAGTACCAGTGTCGATTTGAGCAGAATACGATAGTGCCGGCGAGGAAGCGTTCGGAGCCCCTGGCGTCCTGTACGTGTTGCGCGAAGGACGTTGACCGGCCGCGGATCCGGGCGCAGAAGACGACGTCCCAAGTACGCTGGCCAGTCTTGGTTCTGCAGGCCCATTCGACCGGCTCTTGTGCATGAGACGCAACGACCCAGGTCGGGAGATAGGTGGTTAAAAAGAGGCTCATCCGCTCTTCTCGATACCACGAGCGTTGGCACGTTCGTGAGAGTGAATGTGAGAATGGGAAACTCAAACGAGATTGTCGACTTACTTTCATTGTCCGGATGCTCGCCGTGAGGAACATTGCGCCTGCATATCCTCGTCGGTGTTAGGAAGAGCCTTGGGTGGTTCGACGATCGTACGCACTGCATTGGTCCCACATTAGAACACGGTCGGTAAGCTATCGGTAAGGCACGGGTTGATGGAGCCAGGATCCAGGAGGGGATGTCGTTGGCCAAGCAGTGACTACCTCAACGGGAAAAGACTTCACTATCAGTAGGACAAATAACGAGAAGAGTAGAAGCAAGGGGGCCATCGTTCGACGATGCAGCAGAGTAGGCTGGCGGCAGCCCACAATGCAATGCTCTCGCGCGGAAACCTGATGGAGTTGGTTGGTGACGAGTACGAGCTGCGATACGAAGGTGATGAAGAGGACGAGACAGTAGGTTGAGGGATGTTGGAAAGCCAATCGTCAGTATGCCCAAAGGGTAGGATGGGTTGAGTGTAAGGTTCCGTCTGTGCCAGGCTTGGGCGGGGTCGGCTCAGAGGATACAACAACGCGCACCAAGGTGGCAGTGTCGAGCTGAAGGGCGAGTGGCATAGCTGGTTTGATGCGGCGTTGTCCACTGCTATGAGCATTTGGCTTGAGGCCTTGCTGCTGCACTGGACGGTGGTGGATGAACAAGAATATGGGCATGTAAACACTCGTACAGGTGGATGGAGTTTGTGGATGAAATCTGAATCTCGAGAATAGAAGCGAGGTTGTGAAGAGAAACTAAGGTTGTGGAAGGAGATTGGGTTCCAGGAAAACTGTTGTTGTGAGAAGGGTTGAGTTGAGGAAAGGCCTGTGCTGAGGAAAGAAAAGCTGTGCGGAAGGAGCCTTGTTACCTGGGAAGCTACGAGCGCACCACGGTTACTGAAATATTGTGATGATGGTCATCAGTAAAGCGATTCATTCAAGTACGTTCGTTTTGCTGAAAACACATATCGAGAAGATTATCAAACCGCTGTGACGAACGTAGGCTACAAGAAGCGAAGAAGGTTCCAAGCAAGTTTCCATCGCTACACAGTTCACGGCTCAAAAGACCGTCTCTGCCCCGATTATGCGCCCGCTAAATCACGATGGGGTTTCAAAGAAGCACAAACCTGATATCAAACGCACCTCCCTATCCTTTCATTTTGGATGTTTCTCCAGAGCAACCCTCCTGGTCCGCACTCAGCTACCACTCCCATCCAAAGCCCCCTTCTCCATCATCTCGGCACCACAGCCCCAAACCTCATCCTCTCCCGCACATTAATCCCAATCTCAAAGATCCCCTCCTCAGTCCCCACCCATAACGTCCTCCCATCCTCGTTCATCGCCAACCCGGCCGTCCTAACCCCATCTCTCGGATCGAGGTGCTGATGTCCCAATCGCATCCTCCGCTGTGCCCAAACGTTGCCGTAGGGCGAGGCGCCCATTCCCAGCGCGGTGCGTGGGTCCATAGTCGCTGTGACCGTGAGGTTAGACAGCGACGACGGGAGCGCTGAGGAGGAAGATGCAACAGGTGGGTCAAGGCGGGCGCCGGGGTCGGTGGCGTTGATGTGGGCGCGGAGGAGTTCTTGCTGGCGGACGAGCTGGCGGAGGACGCGGGCGTCGCCGTAAGTGCGGGGAGGACTTGTGCGAGCCGCGTCGCTTTGGGGATTCAGGTACGGTGGAAGGGTTGGCCCGGCGGTCGTCGAGGAGCTGGTTGTTGTGGTTGGGGTAGCGGAGATCGTGGCCGGAGAGCGGGTCATGGCGTCCGAGATCGCGCGCCATGCGTCTGTTGGAGCCTGGGCATCTCCAAGGTGTGCGGCGGTGGATATAGTTCGCGAGGGCCCCTGGGTGGCACTTCCATCGCCCAGTGTTACGGAAGCTTGACGCCGTGGTTGGTATGAACGGTCATCAGGCGGAGGGGTATCGAGGTGACGGTCGCGGAGGAACTCGCGGATTGAGCCAAGAGACGGGAGAGCAAGTCCCGCACCTGTTGTACTTTGGCTAGGTACGCGTGCGAGTGCAGCCAAATCGGTGAAGGATGTACGTGCTGATCGCCGAGTCTCAGGCGGCCCGTGGTTGTTGGCAGAGGTGTAGTTAATGCTCCGGGGTATGACGCCGTTACTGCGAGCTTCCTCACGCTGGCGTGTTACCCTCAACGCTTCGAGGATCGAGCGTTCCTGTTCTGTCAGTCCGTGCGGATCGTTGTCTGATTCTACAACCCCAGCTTGGGCGCGCAGACGACGTCGTTCAATGGATGTTTCGAGGTACTCCGTCGCATGGTTGACGGCAGCGGAGATGCCTTCGTTGTCGAGGGCTCGTCTATACCGGCGGATGAAGTTCGCTTCCTGGTCCAGCACACGCTGCTCCAGTTGGTGAGCGGGCATGTCGTCGGGCAGGTCTGATACTTCGATCCGGCGCAGACCTTCCTCTCTAGGATCAAGCTGGATAACCTGTTTAGTCCGCAATCCGGTCCGGATATCAGCAACGCATATCCTTCCTTGGTCTTCACTCCATATCAGGAGGTCCCACGGTTGAGGAGAGAAGATCATTGTACGGATGGCGCCCGGGCCGTTCTGGGTATCTGGTCTTGAGGATCGAACAATCTGCACTATCGCATCTTCACCCCATTCGCACGACACAAGAAGTTCCGCGTCGAAGACTGTGATGTATCCGCATTCAGACCCCACGGCAACCAAAGCCCCGCTAGGCGACCAAGCCGTGGTGAAGTACCCGGTAGTGATGGTAATCGAGGACGGAATATAAAGCTGGACCACAGAGATGTTTCTCCACTCTGGCACTGTCGATGGCGAACCAGGAGCTTGCCCTTTGGCGCTGCTCCGCGTTTGTCGTCGGTCGACTTTCTGGAAGAAGTAGGCCTGGTTGTAATCTCCAACCGCGATCAATAGCTGGCCGTCGGGCGATATGGTCGCATGGTTGATGCAAAACGTAAGATCCAGGACAGTGGTCTCCAGACCGTGGGTCAAGGAGTAGATGCGAACCGTCTTGTCGTTGTTCGTGAGGACTGCAACAATGTTCTCGCCCTCATCTTCCTCTTCCAGCCGGTGGATTGATATCGAGTTCACAATTTCATCTCCGATCCTCTCAAGCTTGACGCGGGGCGACAGAAGCGGCCGCCTGACCGGGCCGCCAAATTCCAGCGGTAGTAGGGAATCCACGTCCGCTTGTAGGGAGGCTGCGCCATCAAGCTTAATAGCGGCAAAGTGTCCGTGGGACTCTCCTCCTACGCATACCCAGCCGTATCCAGAGGCTGTACATCGCGCCTCGAACGGTAAGGTAGCGATGTGCGTGCGCTTGCTCGTGGCCGTGTTCAGACAGTAGACATCCTCGCCGCTGGAATAATAGAGGTGGTCCGGCTCCGGCGAGCTGATGTAGTGTCGAAGCTGGAAGTGCCTAGCCCATGGTGTAAGCGCGCTTCTAGGGGCCAGAACTATCGTATAGAGCTTACGCGATGGGTATCCTGACCGGGTAGAAGGACTTGGTGGGCAGCGTCAGCGAGTCGGTCTCGGTCGAGCTGGGTGATGGTCAGCTATTGTTTGCGAGCACCAAACTGGTAACGGGTTACTACGTACAAGAACTCATCGACAGCCATGTCGAATGAGGTTCAGGCAAAGAACAACCATCTGCGAACACAAAGGCGACACGCAGGGTGGGGGGTGAGGGGTGGTGGTCTTCTGGAGCTATGCGTTCATGGCAGCCTACGTCACAGCCTAGAAAGCCCTTTCTACTCGAGCAAGTAGCGTGGTGAATTCACTCGAGCACAACTAGCACAAAACATGAGTAAGAACATCAAACTGTCCTAGCATCGTTTCAACAAGAGGCTGTCCTGCAGTATGATGCTTGCGTGCATCAACCACCTGAGGCATCCCCGATGCTCAACTCTCCGGTGTTGGCGGTTGACATGGAGGAGCTGCACGGCCCGGCTGCCAACCACATGTTTATTTCAACTCCAGCTCTGTCCCGACATGCATGTTTATAACCCTACAGACAGCACAGACGGTACAGACAAAGTCGCGGTGGTCTTGATGTAGCTCATCTGGCCTAGTTTCCAAGTTTGTATTAGGTAATGTTGTGATCCAGTTGAATCTGCAGTTGTGTGCAGGTTCGCGCTCTAGTTCATTGACCTCTCAAAAATCTTCGATATACCAACCGTATCCGAGTGTTCCAGCTGCAACGTGCAGTAAGGGATTTCGTGAAGCCTGCCTGTCCATTTCAACTTGAGAGAGGTTGGATGACGTGCTTCCGATCTGTTGATTCTTCCATTCGTTGGGGACTCTTGAGGTTTACTAAATTACCTGCAGGGTGGAACGAGATGACTTGAAGTGCCTTCTGCCATTCCATAAATCTCCCACCAGTCGATGATGCTTCCATAAACACTTCCATCTGCGGAGCCCCAGAGCTCTCTTTCCCTACAATCCTTGTGTGCCTATCGCCCGCATCTTCCAAGCGCCCCTCGCCTACACAGCTCCCTCCAAACTCATCCTCCTCCCCTCTTCTCCCCCAGCCCCGGCGTCGTCGGCCTACTACTCCTCTCCACCGGCAAAACCGCCACGTTCTCCCTCAGCGCCACATACTCCGAATCCGCGTAACCAAGCACGCCCGCTATCTCCGTGCTCCGCAACCCCCGTATGCGCCTGATTTCCGCGGAGCTGTAGTTCACAATCGCGCGGCCGACCTCGCCTGCTTCCGTCTTCTCCCAGGCAGCTGCCGCGCTCGCGCTCGTGACTGTGCCATTGCTGGTCCGCTTCACAACAACTAACCTCACGGCTTCCTGCTGCGCGAACCCGCCTTCCAGGTCGACCACTCCAACGGGGAGCAGTCCGGCCTTGGCGCACAGCGCGCGGTGCGCGCCTGCGTCGATATAGAGTGTACCGTGCGGTGCGAGGCCGTGCAGGAGCCAGAAGTAGCGGTCGCGGATGGGTCGGGGGTCGGGGAGGAAACGGGTGTGGAGAGGGGCCAGGGGGATGGTTTGTACAGAGGAGGGTGATGAGGTGAGTTGGGATGGGTGCGGTGGCTCGGTGACGGGGATGGCTGGCGGTGGGGGAGTGTGAGATGGGAGGGTGGCGGAGGTGGTGGTTAGACCATCGTCATTGAGACTGGCGAGGCTAGAGGATAGACTGGTGGCGGCGGCAGCGGCTTTCTGTGCTTCGGCGTAGCGGACGATGCTCGCGATATTGCCCGGTTTGCTGGACTTGGTGATCACGGTCGTCACTCCCGCGGAGGTTGCGAGCCGTGCCGCCACGATCTTCGTTGACATGCCCCCCGTGCCCAGCGCGGAGCCGGCCGAGGATACGTCGGCGGCGAGCTCGGCGATGTCCTCAACGACCTCGATAGCCTTAGCATCGGGATTAGTCCGCGGGTTCTTGTCGTACAGGCAGTCTACATCCGTCATTAAGAAGAGGTAGTCTGCTTGCACCATGCCGGCGGTGATAGCGGAGAGGGTGTCGTTGTCGCCGAACTTGATTTCGCTGACAGCGAGGGTGTCGTTTTCGTTGACGATAGGAATCACGCCCATGCTCAGCAGCTCATTGAATGTGTTCTGCGCGTTGATGTATTGCGTCCGGTCTGCGATGTCGGTACGCGTGAGCAGGATCTGGGCGACGGGCTGCCGCAGGTGGGCAAATAGCTGATCCCAGAGCGAGATGAGCCGGCATTGGCCTATTGCTGCTAGCGCTTGGACTTTTGGCAGGAGCTTCGGGCGCTTTGCAAGGTCCATACGGCGCAGACCGACGGCAATGGCGCCGGAGGAGACGATGACGACGCGGTGGCCATCTCGGTGAAGCTTTACGGCGGTCTCGACGATGAGGGTCAGAATGGAGAGAAGTGGTTCATGGGTCTTCTCGTCGACGATTGAGGAAGAGCCTGGGAGTAATGAGCATATGTTGCGGGGGAAGGCAGTAATAGCTCTATACAGGTTGCGCTATACCGAGCTTTATGACTATTGTAAGATGCTTCTTCATGGTGGGTTTCCTCATGGTGGATTAGTTGTACGAACGCTAGAAAGACTTGCGGCAAGAGCTGAATGTGAAGGTGGTTCTTACAGCATGCCAGCTGAAGGCCAATGGCCTGCTTAAGTACAATTCAATACTGTCCTCAGTTACATGTCACACCTAGGCCATAGGGCGTAGGGCGTAGGGCGTGGATTGATAAATTTTGACTCACCGCCTTTGAGTTGGGTGATGCGCAGGGTTCATGAGCATCTGGGCATCTCAACACCACCTTCACTATACACCCATACCGAACGTTCGACCACCTTTGCATTCCGCATCAGGCTCTCGGTGCAGTCGCTACCATCAGCGCACCACCCTCCGACCGCCACAACTTCGCTCCTATCTGTGTATCCCCAGTCCCAGCTCGCCGCAATTATGGCCGACACGACGCTTCCCGAAACCACCACCTCCAACCCCTCAGATCCCGCGGCATCACAGCCCGACAAGTCCTTTTACACATGGTCGACCTGGTTCTCTATCCTATCCGGCCAAGCGACCCCCGCCGACAGAGACCGCTACCTCAACGCGCGCGACACCATCAAAGAAGCCGCCGACTGCGCGCGCTGCGCCAAGCATCGGGACTACCTCCTGCAGTACAGCCCTGTGGTGCGCTTCCTGCGCGAGCAGATCAACGAGCTGGGGCAGGACATCAACTCGGACAATGTGCGGTGTAAGCGGTGTACGACGCGGCAGAGTGGCGGCTTCGATAGCGAGTATGGGATCCTGCTGTGTGCGAACCAGTTGAGGAATCGGGGGCATGTTGAGGATACGATGGCGCATGAGATGGTGCATGCGTGGGATCATCTGAGGTTTAAGGTTGAGAGGGGGAACTTGAGACATGCGGCGTGTACAGAGGTAAGAGCTGCAAACTCAAGATCTTGGGCGTGTTGCTGACAAGCTGTCATAGATCCGAGCATCAACATTATCAGGCGAATGCCGCTTTGGCCGGGAGTTCTGGACAAGGGGGCAGTGGAAGCTTACACAGCAACTGCAGGAGTGCGTGAGGAGAAGAGCTACATTATCCGTCATGAACAGACCTGGCTGCAAAGATGACGTGCATGCTGCGAGGATAGTGAACGAGGTGTGGGACAGCTGCTTTAACGATACCAGACCGTTCGATGAGATATACAGGTAACGTATCTGAAGACGCGGCAAGAGACGGAAGGAACTTTGTGTACTTTGCATTACTACCATAGCATAGCGCCGGCGTCCGGGAAAGGGCTTCGGTTCGTTCATGTAGACTACCCCAACTCCTGATCATGCATCCAAAAACTCCTCGAGTACACCGCGAACGCCTTTCAACATCCGTGATTTCATCATCCATACGCCTCTCAACATCCTCATCTCTCACTCTCCTTTCCGCTCCCTTTCACTTTCCACCAGACTCTCTCATCGTCGCTCGCTCGCCCTTGATGCAGTGCTTGACGATCCAGGGATGCTTCTGCACGTCATCGAGTGAAATCCGCTTCTCGGGATCGAGCACAAGCAATCGTTTGATCAAGTCTTTGGCCTCGGGGCTCACGAATCCCGGGACGCTGAACTCGCCCCTTGCGATCTTCCGCTGCGTCATGACTGGTGTATCTTCGAACGGCGCCTCTCCGACCAGGAATTCATACGTCAGCACGCCGAGCGACCAGAGATCAACCTTCTCGTTGTAGAAGTTCTCGCTTGAACCTATCAGTTCACAGTCAGCGTCTCGACTTCCCCTCATACCGTGATGCTAGCAGCCTCCATTGGAAAGAGGATGTCCTACCGGGCTTGATCATCTCCGGCGGCAAATAATCCAACGTCCCACACATCGTATTCCTTCTCTTATTCGGCGCATGCACGCTCCACCCAAAGTCGCTAATCTTGATCTCCCCCATCAACCCCACCAAAATATTCTCAGGCTTGATGTCCCGATGCATAACGTGCTTCCCGTGCAGAT
>Ga0181466_1000135_pt2 | contig 23531 bp, 14 predicted proteins | sample InSIn4gowninarea_FD_119078 | JGI IMG/M metagenome (GOLD analysis project Ga0181466, IMG submission 119078) | Clean room microbial communities from NASA Spacecraft Assembly Facility at Jet Propulsion Laboratory, Pasadena, California, USA -... ... | reverse complement strand
GTAACCTCTGCAGTCGTCACGAGACAGGCCCATATAGACGCTTGCGCCATTACATTACTCATTCTGGATCCAGGACGATACAGTACTTTGCTTCACCTTAGGCAATCGATACTCCTGTCGCTCTTCAATCGTCCCCACACACCATTCCTGCGACGCGACAGAGCTCAACCAAATCACATCAGGGCCGTCATTCTCCCTGTCGTCTGAGGTTAATTCATCATGGCGCAGAATGCCACTTCGCCTAGCGGTCCTCCGCCCACGTCGCTCGCTCCCAACGGTTCTGTGACAGCAGCGGTCCACCCCCGGGGTCAAGTAGGCGGCAATCGCAAGAAACAAAAGAGGCGAGAGAAGGAGATGGCCAAGAAGGCCGCTCTCGATAACCATTCTCATCCTCACTCTTCGCAACCGCCGTTAGCACACGACCAAGCCGATTTGGATCTGCAAGACCATCATCAACGAGACTACTACACCGACGACGATGACGATGAAGAAGAGGACTATGCTGCCACAGCCCCTGCTCGCCCTGCAAATCGACTACCCCACCAGCATTACATCCATGACCCCGCATCCACGTCCTCTCCTTCCACAAGCACAAAGAGGAAGAACAAAAAGAAACGGCGAAGTACCTCAGCTCAGCAAAATCGGTTCCCTGATCCAACTGCTCTGATCACTTCTGCCATGGGCCAGATGCCCCCTCTCCCTCTCCCTACCCCGCAGTCCATGTCTGGTGCTGCCTTGCGCACTGTACGAGGCGGAGCCAGGCAGGATCGCATATGGAACACATCGACCCAGGAGGAACGAGAGCGCATCAAGGAGTTCTGGTTATCTCTGACTGAGGACGAACGCAAGTCACTGCTAAAGATTGAAAAGGAAGCCGTACTGCGTAAAATGAAGGAACAACAAAAACACTCTTGCAGCTGCACAGTCTGTGGTCGGAAACGTACCGCCATCGAGGAAGAGCTCGAGGTCCTCTACGATGCTTACTATGAAGAGCTAGAACAGTATGCACATCAAAAAGATGATCCGACCGACGGCATGCTTCCTCCTCCCCGCGCTCTACCCCGCCGTTTACCATCTCATCCTGGTATGCCTCTACCTCTAGATCCTGGAAATTCACATCACCGGACCAGCCGTATGCACGAAACCATTGACGACCAAGACGACGATTTGAGCCAGGGGGAAGAAGAAGACGAAGACGACGACGATGACGACGATGACGATGCAGAAGAGGAAGACGACGATGAATACAGTGAAGACGAGGAAGACGGCTATAGCGAGGATGAAGAAAATGGGCCAGAAGATCGTCTTCCCAGAGGTCTAGGCAACGACTTTTTTCAATTCGGAAATAGCTTGACTGTCAAAGGTAGGCAGTATCTACAAGAGATGCTGACTTATTGGCTCGGAAGGCTGAACTGTGCTTCAGGCGGCATTCTTACCGTCGCCGACGATCTCCTCAAAAACGATGGCAAAAAATTCATCGAAATGATGGAGCAACTGGCCGAACGACGAATGCAACGCGAGCAAGAAGCCGAATACGCCGCCTCACAACCCGCCCACTCGTATCCCAACAATTCTCATGACCCGCCTCTCGAAGATGACGATTACGACGAAGAAGATGAGGAAGAGTACGACAGCCAGGAAGAGTATGACGAGGAAGAGGAAGAGGACGAGATGGTACCCTTTGCCTGTCCCTCTATTACTAAAGGCTTGCACTTGCTAACTCAAACGATAGGGGGGTATGACTGAGGAGCAACGCATGGAAGAAGGCCGCCGCATGTTTCAAATATTTGCCGCACGAATGTTTGAACAGAGAGTCCTGACAGCTTACCGAGAAAAAGTCGCCCGAGAAAGACAGCAGAGGTTACTCGAAGAACTGGAAGACGAGTCGAGGTTAAATGAGGAGCAGAAAGCGAAAAAGGCAAGAGACGCCGAGAAGCGAAAGAAGAAGAAGGAGGCCCAGAAGCAAGCAAAGGCTGAGGAAAAGTCTCGCAAGGAAGCTGAGAAAGCTGCCGAGGAAGCTGCTCTGCGTCAGGCTGAAGAGAAGAAACGTGAGGATGCACAGCGGAAAAAAGAAGAGCAGCGCAGAAAGAAGGAGGCCGAACGGAAAGCTCAAGACGAGGAAAGGCAACGTAAAGAGGCTGAACGACTCAAGCGCCAGCAGGAGGAACGGGAGCGACAGCAGGACGTCGAACGCAAACTGCGAGAGCAGAAAGCGCTAGAGAAGAAACAACGTGAAGAAGCACGGAAAAAGGAGCGTGAGGAGCGTGAGGCAAGAGAGCGTGAGGCTAAAGAGAAGAAGGCGCAGGATGAACGTGAAAAGAGGGAAAGGGAGGCTAAAGCAAAGGCGGAGAGGGAAGCCGCTGAGAAAGAGCGAAGACAGCAGCACCAACAGCAGCACTCGATCGTGCCACCACAGATTGCCAAACGGCCCTCGCAAGTAGGAACGGTCGCTGTGCCACCAGTCCTACATCCGAAGCAAACACCATCCAACGTCAACTCGCCTCATGTTGCAGTGGCTACTCCTGCCTTGCCCAGGTCTTCAGCCCCGACCTTCCCTCGGCAATCTTCTACTTATGGATCCGTCGCAACCTCACCCAAGTCGTCGCACCCCTCGACAAGCAAATCAACGTCACCTAGTAGTATCGTTGGTCCGCCATCAAACATGACGCCGAAGACCATTCTGCAAAAGCCGCAGAGTCAACAATCTTTGATGCACCAACCTCAACCTAATTCACCCTCAAACCAACTTCCCCCGCCTGGTATGCATAATCCCTATCATGCTAATCCGTTCAATATGCCGTCAGTGGGAGCGCCCTTTTCCGCCTTTCATCAGCCTCAGGGACAGTACATGAATCACCGTCAGTCTGTTCCTAGCTTTCCACAATCTCAACCTATCGGCGGTCCTTTCCAGTCCTTTCATACCACCAATGGTTTTTCTGGCCCTCCACCTCCCAATGCAAATGGTCTCGGCATGATGCCGCAGGGTCGCGGCTTTCCTGCCGACGGCTCTTCTCTTTTCTCGTCTCAGCAGATGCCACCTTTGGGCACGCCAAGTGCTGCGCCAGGTTTTGGAATGCCTCGCCATTCCCTACAGCCACACTCACGCACTCATTCATCGGAAAAGAACGGTTTCGATCTCTCCAGTCTAGGTTCTTCAACTCAGGCTGTTACTCGGCCAGCGCCAATTCAGCGGCCGTCGAGTGTCAAGCCACAAGAAGGAAGGTCAGGGAATTTTGAGGTTGATGACTTGAGCAAACATTTAGGAAGCAGTGCACTTCTCGATGATGCAGACGAGCCGTTACCTGCAGCGCCTGAGCGACGACAGAGTGCTTTTGCTGGGCCGAGAGGATCAGGACCTATCGGCATCGGCTCGCCTTTTGCCGGCCCAGCTCGACTGGATTCACTCGGTACTCCTGGTAGTAGCTGGACCTCACCTAGCATGTTTGGTCCACCAGGACTGGCCTCTAGTAGCTGGGGTGCTAACACCAATCCTTCGTGGATGCACAATGGCTTTGGCTCGATCAGTCACCGACCATCGGGTCCGAATCGTCCCCTCTCAATACGTTTAGCGTTGTGTCAGGCGTGCAGACAACTCTCCGCACGTGAACCGACTACTGACGACTATCATCCTGTAGAGTCTCTGGTCCGACAAATTGAGTCTAACCGTCCGCCTATCGACTCACCAATTTCACTTCAGGAAATCGAAGACATCTGCGAGACGGAGGGTGACAGCCAGAACGGAGGTGGGTTGTTGCAAGTCCGCCACGAGGGCAACAGCTTCACTGTCAAGTTCGAGCCTGACTCGGGTACTCCCAACACTGGACGTCCTCCAGCGGCATTAGGCGAGATAGGAAGTCCGATGCCTCGACACGCAACGCCAGCGGTTGGAACTAGCATGCCAAGCAGGGTAGGTGGATTTGGTAGTCTAAGCGCGGCAATGAGCTCGCCTGGAGGTGCTTTCTTATAGGGGAGAAGCGACCAGCATGTGCGACCACGGCCAAGATTGGCACCACGTCTTCCCCATGACGTTGGGTCCTAGTGGTTCTTGGGTGGACGACTTAGCTCCTTTGAGTACCACTCGATTTTCATGTCGAGAACAATGGCTAGGTGAGGACTTTTTTGGCTTCATCCTTTGCTTCTACCTTTCACGACAGCGCGGAGCTTCTGTCCGGAGGTGTCTGCCTTTATGGACGCTAATAACTAGGTAGTCGTGATACATACCTGTTTCTGTCCGCTGCTCATGGTTGTCATTTGATACACATGTTGTGAAAACGTATCAATAAATTCCTTCCTTCCCTCCTTTACTGCAAGAGCTTTGTATAGAGGTAGGTCTAACCTGCTCGGGTAAGCTTCTTCACCGTTCCTTCCTTCATAGTCAGATGTGGAAAAGACTTGATCAGCAAAGGCCGTAACATGCCGAGCCACTCACAGTAACACCGTTCAACCTATCGTCGACACCTTGTTTATACTATACGTCTCGAGACGGGGAAATGTTCGACGAACCTACATATGATGAACTTGATGACTTTCGGGCCGCTTACAAAAATCCAATGCTAGGAACAGGTACATGGCGATCGATGTTAAGACACAATACGAACAGGACAGGCGCTCGAAAAGTAGTGCAGAATTAGCAGTGCATGCTTTGTTTCATGTCGACATATCTAAGTACCCTGCTCAGCCGGGCACATGGCGAAGATGGTAAAATTCCCATGTCCTCCACGTTTTTGTCATGAAAAGAATAAAATAGCCGCTTTCGATTTCAGAACAAGTAGAGACAACCCATCTACCTCATGGTCTTGGAGGTCTTCTCCTCGGCGGCCTTGTCAAGAGGACCCTCGGGGTTGCTGCTGAGACCCTTCTTCTGGTCGTCGGAAGCCTCCTTTGCGTGCTCCTGAGATGGGGCAGCGCCTTGCTGGTTGGGGTTGGCGGTCGAGCCCTGCTGGGCGTTGGATTGGTTCTCAGGGTCAGGAGACTGACGGCCGGCTTGAGGTGCAGACATTTTTGTATAAACTGAGACGTTTGTTAGATGGGGTTGAAGTGGGGTTCGTTGGCGAGTTCGAGAGCTTCAAGCTTACGTTGTGGAGGGGTTCTGCAAGTTGAATGTTAGTCGCTTATGATGAGAAGCCTTCCTCAAGACACGACACTTACTGGGGAAGTTCTGAAGGGTTGATCAAGTAAATGGATTGGCTTGTGTAATTGGAGTGAAGAGATTTGGTTTAGGTCAATTATGGGAGTTCCAGGTTACCTTAAGCTATCATGAGCGGTTGGCGGGGCCAGCACCACGTCATCGTCTGTATGGCATCACAAAACCCACTATCCTTGGTGGACGTGCTCACATCGGCCCTGAGTGCGACCAATTGATGTACTTCACACAGTACGTACGGGTACTGCAGCTATCTCGTTTGTATCGTTTCTCAATAGCCGATGCGAAGAAACTACCGAGGACGGATATTACAGTTACCATAGGAGAAGGATTTCCATTCAAAGTCATTCTCCAAAAGTAACGACTTTGAGCGAGCGGTTAATTACCTTGACACTGTATATTTATGCATGTGCTATTCAGCCGGTGGTTGCGGGTGTTCGTCTTGACTCTTACATCCTCTGTCGGTCACTAGCTGCACGTGGTAAACACAGCATGAAATTGGACCACAATATCACACATAACAAGCAGTCGACACATGATTCGTAGGTGATGTCTACCAGACGTGAGACTTCATGGGAAGTCTTGCGATCCTACCGGCGAACAAATGAAGCGATCTTGGTCCATGCCCAGAAAATCCATGCCTGATCAGATACCTTATGGAGTTGGAACAGGCGCCTCGAGTAAACAACGCGATGAGCGGAGCTCTGAGCTCCGGACAGAACGATTGCGTTGAGATTTATGGACTCCAGCAAGATCCAAGCTACCAGACCACTTCACACGTGTTACATGCCTAGTCATGTGTCTGGAAGTTGGCCCAGGAGTTGAATTGCTCGATACAGATACAGCAAAGGCATCCTGCCGAGTTCACGGAAGGAAGTCAAGACGGCGGCATGATTGTTGCCCGCAAATTAGGAAGGTTCAGCATCGATCTAGCCTGTTCGGGTAAGGCCAGCATGAGTGCTGCATGACGTCCAGCTGCTCCATAACATAGGTAATGATGCTGTACGTCAACAGTTTGAGTAATTGATTTAGGAGGAACAATATACTGTAAAGCAGAGGAAGCATGAGCTCCTCAGATATCGCATTGCACTATCCTCACTCTTCAAGGAGCATAATCACTACATAAACCATAAACAAGCTCATACTCACAGAGCACACAATAATCAATCATGCCTAGGATAAAAGTAACATCGCTACCATCCCGAAAGTCTCCAACCTCACCACCCCCTTCGCATTGGGTAGGGAGTCCTTCGCCTACTCACTTCACTAACCCATGGCCAAGTTTTGTCAAGAAGAACTTCCTAGAAGCACTTAATATACGTTTTGGAGCCAATCGCAACTTCGTGCCAGTGCCCGAGAACAGAGATGAGCTGGTCAAAGTGAGGACACCCGATTGGGGACGAAGCCTAAATGGCTGGAACACAGGCCTCAAAGCGACATGGCTAGGACACGCAGGCTTTCTCGTTGAAACACCTTCTGCAAAGGAAGAGGGAACGCCTGAAAAACGGGGCCTACGCATTCTCTTCGACGCCGTCTTCTCCGAGCGTACAAGTCCTATCTCGTTTCTAGGTCCGAAACGATATACTCCCACCCCATGCCAGCTCGATGATCTACCAGAGATTGATCTGGTCGTAATCTCTCATGATCACTACGATCACCTCGATATCGCCACCATCAAGTACGTCTATGAGAAGCAGAAACGTCTAGGACAAGATATTCATTTCTTTGCCGGCCTGAATAATAAGGAGTGGTTTATCAATGCAGGCTTTGGGATACAGCCAGAAGAGGTAAGCGAATGCGACTGGTGGGACGAGCAAGAGGTACATGTCGAGGGGGTGGGAAGCATAAAACTTGCTTGTACGCCGACGCAGCATTTTTCAGGTCGCACCGCTTTTGGTGCTGGAAAGACGCTATGGTGCTCATGGGTCGTTGAAGATGCTCAGTCCGGCAAAAAGCTATATTTCGCAGGAGACACAGCATACAAAGCCACATCCGCAGAATCACCTTGTCCCGTCTTTGCCGAAATTGGTGACCTATATGGTCCTTTCGACTTGGCTCTATTACCTATAGGACTGTACTCTCCACCTGAGTTTATGAGCTCGGTACATTGCTCACCTGATCAAACGCTTGAGATTCACAAAGCTATCAAGAGCAAAAAATCAATAGGGAAACACTGGGGTACTTTCCGAGGTGGTCTAAGCCAATACCACGAGCCAGTGACAGAGCCGCCACGAAGATGGCAAGAATGCTGCGAGCAGGCGGGCGTTTGGGGAACCGAGTGCGGGCTATGTGATGTTGGGGAGACCGTAATGGTCTAGATCTGTCAAATTGACTTGACTTTCTTCACGGGATCAACGTTGCATCTTCTCATTCATATCCTATCCAGATTGCGATGTTTGAGCACAACTCAGTGTCCAACACTGGGATTAGCAATGGTTACCGAGAAAAGTCGTTAGCTGGGGCCAGCTGACCAAGTAGCCGACACAATGATAGGATGGACAGGTTTGTAGGTCTTCCAAATTTGTCAATTCGTTTAGTAGGGGAACCCTGGCCGTTTCACGGTATCACTTTAGGCAGTGTAACGAAGCTTAATGAATGTATGTATCAGTTATATTGACAAACTTGAGCAGTGTCTTGGGCGGATAAGCGTCTTAGGCCTACGTGTATTTTTCTTGTCTTTTAAGATGTGGTCGCTGAAACAGTGTTCTACAATCTGAGATTTGGGATTCTAATCCTTCTCTATTCTTGTTCCTTATCGACCCCTATCAAGGAACCACAGTGGAGCGAACGACGCTATGGAAGCAATGCTTTTGGTTTCTACCTAGTGTACCAACCTTCAATTGACTTGAAGCCGAAACAAATGGGCTTGGTCAACGCAACCCAGTAGGAAGAGTTAGTCGTGATGAAAGCTCGCCCCCATGTTAAAAAGCCTTCGTAGCAATCCCCATTTCGTCCCACAGAAGCACTGAGGAGAGCGCACGCCTCTGACACTGTGAAACCACACCATAGTCTCCAGGAAGAGAAGCCCAGCACTCCAGCAGCCGTTTATCATTCGGCCAATAAGAATTGATCACCACTGTTCTCAAGATCCAGAAGGTCCACCATACCCTTTGCGAACATGTCTACCAGAGGTATGTCAGCAAGGTATGGCTGATCAGACTCTCCGTAACCTTGGGTGAGAGATCTGAAAGCGATATTCAGTAGCCGATCCCGCGCCTTGCGATATTCTAGGATGACTTTAGCTGCTCGAGCATCTTCATCCTCACTGGTCACGCGAAACGACAGCCAGTCATCAATGGTTAAGACGTTTCCCACCAAACGTACATGACCGCCGAAGAGAACTGCTAGCAAAGGAGTGACTTTGGTGCTGTCACGGAAGAATATAGCATTACCGTCACCACTCTTGGCCAGTTTGCTGTACGTGAAAAGTGTGCCAACATCATAGGCGTCCTTCTTCTTGATGCGGTTAAGTGATGAAGGATGAACGAACACAGTGGGTTCGTTTGGTGTTCTAAAGGCGGCCTTCCCTGCATTCGTCTTTGCAGAGAGATTCGGATGAAACCCAGCGACCAGAAGAGCCCTGACGATTGTCAGGTTTTCAGAGTTGATGTTCAAGTCTCTACCACCAAAGCCATTTAATTTGGCACGAGGAGTAGCCCTTGCCGAACGATTTGGCGCGAGGTGAGCCTCGATGAGGATTGCTTCAATTTGTTGAGCGCATCGTTCGATGTTTCTGAAAGCGCCAACATGGAGATATTTTCTCCGGGCGTATGCCTGAAAAGCGCTCGACCCTTGAGTGTCTCGATGGTGGCGCATCTCGTTAAAAGCTCGAAGAAAAGAGATCTGATCACTGCTGAATCCGGAGAAAGACTTGCGGGCCTCGTTGGCCTGAGCACGCTCTTCCACCGGCCTAGTGAAGATTGATTTTTCTTCTGACGCAGCGCTGAGTAACAGCATTGGATCTAGACAGCGGAAGACTATGCCCAGAACAATCATTTTACCCAGAGAAGGATGAACTGGCAATCTTGAGAGCAGTCGGCCCAGGTCGGTCAGTTGTTCGTCTGAGGTTAATGCTTCAAGTGCTTTGAGTTCACTAATGGCTGCCCTGACTGCTGACGGAGACGGGGGTTCAATAGCCTGAGCGAGAAAATTGCCCACTGATTCGCTGAAACGCTGCGCCTTTACAGACAGACATGTTTCTAGCAGGTCAGACCTCAACAACTCAGGAAGACCGGCTGCTTTCAGCGAATCATATCGTTCGCGAGAGAAAAGACCATAGTAATTGCCGTCTTGGACACGGCCCGCTCGTCCACCTCTTTGTCTAATGTTGGATTTGCTGACCCACACGGTCTGGAGCCTCGTGATGCGTCTCACTTGGTCGTATCTTGTTTCTCGCAACTTTCCAGTATCAACAACGAAGCGCACATCGGGAATGGTCACGCTCGTCTCTGCTATGTTGGTGGAGAGTATGATCTTACGACAACCGTGCGGTACGGATGCGAAGACCTCTTCTTGCGCTTCATGTGGTACCGAAGAATGCAACATGTGAATTCTAAATTCCGACGCATCTGCAAAATTGAGTCCATATATGGATCGTTCGAGAAGAGCGGCTTTAGTCTTGACGAGTTCATCAAGACCCGGAAGGAACACAAGAATCGCACCACCACCACTAGTCTTGCAGATGTGACCGATTGTGGCGGAGACCAAGTCGAGTGGTATGAAACTCTCTTCTCGTTCGAGCGTCACGTCTTCCTCTCTTTCATCATAATCCCGCGCCCCAGCCTTCCAATCAATGCCGGAAGCGCCCGTAGAGACACCGGCTGTTCCACAGTTGTTGTTGGAAGCGAGTGCGCGCTCAGTCTTCAGATACCAGGCCATGTCGGAACGTGTAGCGGTGGTGTAGTTAAGCAAATTGTCCACCTTTCCGGGATACGTCTGATTGATGTTGTGCAGGATATCTGTCAGGTAGTACTCTTTGACGGGAAACAAACGTCCTGGTACGCTGATTGATGGACACGGCTTGACCGCACCGTCTAGACCGTGTTCGGTGAAATAGTTCGCAAACAGTTGTGTATCCAAGGTTGCGCTCATGAGTACGATTCTGGGCACCCGCTGACGAGCTTTCCTGCGTGCTCTTGTGATGCTTCTGAGGTTGATCATCAGGAAATCGATGAGCATGTCACGTTCGTGCACCTTGAGCAGTGTTAGTCATGTACAAGAACAGCTTCGCTAACATACGAACCTCGTCCACAATTATGTGCGTCGCCTTGTTCATGACATCTTCTGGTGCATGCTTCAATTGCTCGAGGAGAATACCAGTAGTGGTATACAGTATGCTGCCTCCGGTCTTGGGATATCGAGCATCAAAGCGGACATGATACCCAACCGTCTCTCCAACATGTTCCCCAAGCTCAGCTTCAACTCTTCGAGCGACAGAGGTGGCTGCGATGCGCCGAGGTTGAGTGCACAGGATGTTGCAATGAGCGCCTACGCCTCGAAGGCTAGCGTCATTAAGTAAAAGTTGTGGAACCTGAGTAGTCTTCCCACTGCCAGTAGAGCCGACGACGATACTGTAAAGGTTATCGGTCACCATTTTTACTATTTCTAAGCGGTGGGCGTTGATTGGAAGCTGTGACTTTGCTCCCGCCTCTGACTTCTTTTTGGCTTTTTTGAGGAGCTCCTCACTCCTCTGCTGCGCAGCGCCTGCCTCGAGCCTTCGGTTCCGCCTGACGTTTTGATCCTCGTAGTCTGACTCGGCGGCCAGTTCTTCGCTTGCATATGGAAGACCCGCTTTGATCAAGGCTTCCATGGAATCGAGCATCATGAGTTCAGACTCAAGCCCGATTGGAACACGGATTGATCGCATCTGTGGGATAGCTGGGCTCTTTTCCTTCTGGAGAGTTTGCTCAAAGTTGTCAAGCAAAACCGGATCTTCTTGTACTAGCCGCATCGCCGCGCTCAGATGCATTAACTTCTCGGCCTGCTGTTTGTCCTCCCGGGGCAGTCCTTGCCCGATTACTTGATGATCTATACAAAGCCGCGCTTGCCACTGGATACCATTTAGCTGAACCTCCCGCACCTCGATGCGAACATTCGCTACGGTATGAAGGCTTTTGTACATGTCGACAATCCGCTTGGCATTGTGCGTTGTGATCTTGTATGTCGAGATGGGAACGGGGTCGTGGTTTTGGAGATATATCTCTGCCTGGGCTTTGAATTTGGAGACGGCACTGATCTCCGCGGACTTCACGTCCGGTGCTTCTCCAGACGCCTTGATTTCCCACTGAGACAGCACGATCTCTACATTGGTGGTAGGATGGCCCTGGGACTGGTTGGACACACATGCTCTATATTGAGGAGTCAGTCCGTAGCAAGCAACGTAGTTGTAGATCTCGATGATGGCATCTTCTGGAGGGGTATGCTGAGGGTTTGATTGCTCCACCAGCGATTCGGGGCTCGGAAACAGTTTCGACAGGTCGCCATTGGAGTGCAAAAGGCGTACAAGCCTGACCCATGCATTGTTCTTAGCGGCTTTCTGCAAGGATGGTTAGATGAATAAAGCGATAATGCTTTTCGAGGTTGCATCAGGCATGCGAAGCGCCGATGTACTGTATGTCCTTCGACCTTTGCAGACAATACAACGGGCAAGCTTGTAGAAAAACATCTCTGTTGATGGCCACTTCAAACTACTGAATGCTTGAGTTGTTCATCATGAGACTTTGGGGCTTGCATGCAAAGAAGAAGGATGATGTGAGTTCAGAGGCAGAAAAGAGACCCAAGGAACTTACTTTGCGATTGTGTTGGCCCACAACTTTTCGGACACCAATACCACAAGGTACGTTGACCGTGAGGGTACAAGACCATTTCAAAGATTCTTCATGCTTGTTTTCCATGAACCGGGTCTGAAATGGAAGCAACCCAAAGTTCTGGCCTAAGGCTTGTGCAACTGTTCCTGGGCTTCTGAAGAGATTTCTTGGTGCATGTGGGTATTGCTCCGGAGACGGGTATGATGAGCCTAGAAGGAACGACATGTTGGCCGTCCGCTCTTTCTGTGTATCCGCTGGCGTGTGATGTGGTTAATTAGATGACGGTCTCAACTGGCTGGTCGTAGATTGTTATGCGGCAGTGAGCATGAGGACCGCGTAAGTGTTTCTTCTTAACACGCCTTCGTGTTGAACAGAGCTGTGTGCAGTGCAAACGTACCGCTTTGTCAAGGCTAAGCCCTTGTTGTTGCGTGAAAGGCAAACATTGCGAGAACTTTCGAACAGGCTTGCACGACGCGTCTGAATGAGGCAGTAGCGACTCAACGCCGGGCATCGTAGGTAGATACAATGAAGACATTACACTTTACACGACAATCTCAGGCTCTCTTCAGATTGGCAACGATTACAATATTGTTACTCGAGTACTTCAATCTTTGTCTTCTCTGCCCTGCCATAAACAGGTATACTTAAGCTTGTCTTAGTAGGTTCGAATCTACTAAGATCCATGCCGGAAGTGAGACATGTTGTATTATGTTATGGGTCAGATTGACATTCATAAACAAGCAGACTCTGCTGCGATGTGGGAAGGACATGCGAGAGGTGGTTTGGAAACTGGCGTGATAGGAAAAGCCAAGCGCGTCGAGTCATGACTTGGTCCCTGACATGAATCAAATCAACATCTGCCTGCGTGTGGGACTACTCATAAGCTTGCTCGTGGTTCCAAAGATATTTTTATTGTTGTAGAAGTGTTTGATGAGTACTTCTCTACATATTCTACGCTGCCAGTAGCTCTAGCAGCACACACAGCCGTTTTCTGGCCACTTCGACGACCTGCGTATCCCGGCGTCTGTTCTTTCGACACACCGATCAAGAATCAGAAAAACAACCTGTGAGGACAGGTAGGATAGTCAACTGCTAAATTCCAGTCGAAAACACTTCACTGTCGGCATGGAGTCGTCCTCAACGGCGGCAGTTCTTCTTCTCAATTTGCCACCAAAAGCGCTGGGGGGCATTGACCTTCTCTCTTTCACGACGACGCCCAAATTTCAAGGAGTAAAGAATGTGCCTTCTGGTTTCCATTTTCTTTTCACTGGCAGTACATCCTCGCTTTCTGTTCGCCACGGTGCTTGGATCAATGTCAAATCTACGGGTCTTCAGCGTAACGTTGGCCCGCCTGATCTTTTCATCAAGAAATGGGACGCCGCCTCCGAATCTCTACTTCCCGAAACTGATGTAGCTCAGACATTGCACTGGCGTGCAAACATTGGCAGTGTATGGAAAGAAGGACTGACTCCTTACCGGCAGAATGCGAACGATGCGTCTTCGAAACCCGAGTATGAAAGCAATGATTGGCGGCAGCTAACAGACTGTATCTCCGAGGCTATGCTATGTCGTATTCTGGGGATAGATCCAAACCACTGGACGTTGACTTCAGCAAGCAGTGCAAAAGTTGACGTAGACGATATCCCTGGTATTTCTGCTGCGGAAGGACGCACACAAGACGAACGTGAGCTTCTATTTCTACCAATCGATTTGAAGCAGACCTGGCGAGAAGGAGCCACGGGCCGTGAGCGCACAGATGCAGCTCAAGATCGTAGCTGGTATATTGCTTACTTAGCCACGGAATATTGCGAGCATGGCAATTGGGAGGAGATATTGGGAGAGGTCGAATTCTGCTTCCTGATGGTCTTGACTCTCAACAATTACTCTTGTCTCGAGCAATGGCGTCGTCTACTGTCAATGACATTCACATGTAAGAGTGCTGTAGCAGAAAAGCCAGACTTTTTCGTTCGGTTCATCTCTATTTTAAGGTTGCAACTACAGCACTGTGATGTCGTGGATGGTGGTCTCTTTGATCTATCAGATGAAGGCGCCACTTTTCTAAAGCCGCTTATCGTGAGACTTCGCAAAACGCTGGACGAACTTCCGGGGAACAGCAAGCAGGATGTCATGGACGAACTGGACGACCTTCAAGATTATCTGCAAGACACACACGGGTGGCAATTTCAGCAGGGACAGTTTACTAGAAGCGGTATGGTCACTCTGGAGGACGGTGAAGAGGTAGACATGGATGATATGACACATGATCTAGACGACGAATGGGGTGAATACGCCCCTCAAGTCGTCGATTTGACTTCAGAGCAGCTGAAGCAGTTGGGCTTTGGTGAAGGTGTCCTGCCATCTAACATCAGCAAATCGCTGAAAGAGACGTTGCGGGACGAAGACGAGGAGCGTGAAGGAGGGAGTGCTGGTGTATCCCAGGACGAGGAAGAGGAAGAAGAAGAGATGGAGCTAGAGGATATGGACGCAAGATATTGAGTGGTTCAATACAACGCAACTTAATCTATCTTAGGCTGAGCGATGATACCCAAGAAAATACAACATGGAATTGCCCGATCTTGTACATCACTACCACGACGCGGCGCAGCGCTCTTCTATGATTCGCCATCTCTAAGATTACATCATGCCCTTCTACAGCGATTCGGTCAATGTGCTACCGCAATTGGACTGGCCTCCACTACGCTGACCTTTTCGTCGGGATCTCCTTGCTTGTCAAACGTGAATTTCTCACTGAGGTTAACAGCAAGGAAGCTCTTGGGCAGTTTGACTGTATGAAACTTGGCTCTCAACGTCGCAAGCACTTCCTTGTAATCACCATGCGATGTCAGACTTCTCCGAGGAGTATTGCCGATGCAATGCTTCGAATCCAACTGGACGTCTAGCGGGTCAAACGCATGACAGCCAGGGGAAAGAGTGATACGAATGCTGTAGTTGAAGGAAGCCTCAGAGTTTGGATCCGAACCAGATGGGACTTCGTTCTGAGACTCGTACAACTCAAAACAAATTTGAGATAGATAGTCAAGTTCGGGAATAGCATTGCGGGCGATTTTTGTGTGGATCCCACCTTCGAGAATGCAGTTCAAGAGCGTGTAGATGTGAGACTCTTTGGTAAAGTAGATGAATGACTTTGCATCGTCAGAGGCTTGAACTAGCAAGGACGTTAGCACAATGCGTTATCGGGTTGCAACATAATACATACGCTCTTCTAGATCTTTGACAATCTCCTTCAGTAGTGGCAGACTTGTTAATAGACCGATCTCCAACTTCTCGTTGTCCAGCATGCCGTATTCTTGAGGGCCAATGTAGTCGAACAAAACCTTGGAAAAGCGATACAGTTCCCTCAACTTTTCGAGGCGGGCATCAACCTTGGCCTTCGATTCAGGTATATCGGCATTGCCGGTGAAAAGCGAAAAGTAGGACTCTGGATGGCCACTGGTGTGGCTGACGAGATTCCCTTGAACATTCTTGAAAGTTGTGGCAGCATTCTCGGAGCGCCTTCTTACACCCAATCTTTGCGATATCGACCCCCTGTCTTTCTCTTTCACATCAGATTTATCCTTAGGTTCAACTGGACCCTCCTTCGCGGGAGCCAGGCCATCATGTGTCTGATCAAACTCTTCCCTCAAGTCTGAGGAAGCAGTCCTTTTCAGCGCACCTCCATCGGGTTGTTCCTCATCTACCATGTCACTTCTTGGTGTGAACACCCACTCCAGGAATTGACGGTTGTGCAAAGCATCAAACTTCATAGTGTCGTAGAGTTCGCTGATCTTGCTAGGATCGACCTTTTCAGCGTCGGTGAACTCGTTGAAAAGTTTCTCCCAACGCTCCCTGAAGAGCGAAGCATCCTCACCGGCACACCACCTTGACTGTATTGACTTTGGATCCACCTTGGCCGGACCGTCTTGGCCTGCGTTCTTCGTGGTGTCCAAGCTGGTGCTGCTAGGATTGTTCTGTGGGTTTTTGATCTTTTCAAGCGAGTTCTCTGCCTCAGATCCAAGTCGGGTGAAGTTGTGGCGCATGACTCGTCGATGGAACTTCATGAGCTCCACAACGCTTCGCACAACAACATATGGCTCAGGCGTACCGTCCTTGGGCCATGCAAACTGCTCAGGGGCCTGTCTGCCCTGACGAAGAAGCCCCTTAAGCTTTTTCTTGACCTTGTCCATTTCGTCCTTGGCAGCATTGGAGTCGTCTAAGAGGTCCTTTCGTACGTGGATAAAGTCCGGAGCGAGTTCCTTCTGTTCAAGAAAGGCAGAGGCAAAGATTTGCGCACTGGTGTTGACACGACGCTCCGACGAACTGAAGACGTCGACAACCTTGAGAGCATCACGATTCATCAATAGCAAGTCGTTCCTCATCTGCTCACCTAGATCTTGCGCTTGATATCTTGCAGAATGGGTTGGCTCACCGCCCCACTTCATGACAAGCTGTAGCTTATCCAGTACAAGATTGTTTTCGGCAGCTGATATCCTTGAGAGAGTAACGTCTGACATTGACTCGCTACGTTGGTGGCCGCCTAGCGCAGCGACGCTCGGTTTCTCACCAGCAGCTTCGGTCTTTGGCACGGTGTTTTCGACGTCTGAGCCGGCAAAGACTTCGTCTAGAACTTCCTTGGGCAACTCTTCCTTCTTCGGCTTCCTGAACATGGGCTTTATCTGGACTTTGGTGCCTGGCCAGCTGCCCTTCTTAGCTAGGGCGTTTTGCAAGGTCAAGAGCTTGGTCCGGTCTTCCTCGTCGTCCTGCAGTGCCAGCTTTACAGCATCCTGTACACTGTCTAGCGCTGCCTCACCAACAAGCAAGACTTCCTCCCTGTGACCTTTGAGCAGATCCACGAAGGGCTTCGTATGGAACGTGAACTTGAATTTCTGTTTAGGTGTACGGTCAGCGTGTCGGATAACAGCAACCATGCCTTTCAATTTCCATTGAGACTTTGAAGCAGGCGCTGGGACTGACTCGGCAGCATCTTCGTCAGACACGTCTGCGTGCGAGGTGCCAGATTGAGTGTCAGATGCGACGGCAGGAGGTGGAAGTACGTCGGACTGGGAAGCGGGAAGTGTAGGAGTACGCATGGGCATGCTCTTCTCAAAGCTTGGCGGAGAAGTGATTGGGGAACTAGGGCCTGAAAGATCAGGGGAAGCGGGTCCTTGTTTCGCATTACGGCTCCCAAAGTCTCGGAGTCTCGACACACTAGGCGAGCGCAGCACTGACTTTAGAGCACTGCGGTGGTTGGATATGGCACTCTTGCGTTGGGAGCCTGTTGCGGCGCTCTTGTCACCGGGTTCTTCACTCTCCGATGTGATATTCTTAGCGTCCCACCTGCTCTTCTCCCGAATGAACATAGTCTTGAGTATGTTTGCACACTTTTCGTAGTAATCATTGTTGTCCTTGACAAAGCTCCAACCGTTTACGTCAATAACGTAGCTTTTGTCCCCAACCCTGAGTAGATCGAAGCCGCAGACACGCTGGCCAAAGCCTTCTGTGATTCGAGAGGCCATGGCTGCTTCCTCCTTGCCGAGACTGGTGACATATCTGACCTCTTTTCCGTTGGGGTTGCGCTTGACAACACCATCGACTACAGGGGATTTTCGTGTTTCTGCATGACAGTAATCCGGGCCAACGGTGTAAGCCTTGACATCCTCGGCATTCTCAACCTTTAGGAATTGTTCATAAATGTAGCTGCTTCCGGGCTCGGTAATTGATCTAGGTACAGTCAACGTGTCATCCTTTTCGGAGCTCTTGTTGTTGACTTTGCGAAAGAGGCGTCTACCACCACCACCTTGGCTTTTTGGATAGTAAATGTGGATGTTGTGATCTTCTCCGTCGGTGGGCTTCTCGACAAAGGGCTTGGTGAGCTTCTTTCCATCAACACAAATGGTGTCGTTGTCGTCGAGCATTTCAACTTGTGGGACATGATCAGAGTTGATGGGCTGCTCGTCGACGGTGTAGACCTTTAAACCAGTCTTTTCAAAAACCCGCTGGGCAATGTCGGCAGTCTTGACCTTAGGTCCGCCATCCCTATTGACTTCAACACGGTCAGGAGTTGGCACATTCATTTTGTCCAGAATGGTCAAGCATATACGGCGATCCCAAAGAATGGTCTGCATAGGAATGTCATTGACGCAGAAGGGCTTTCTCAGCTTGGCATAAGCGATAGCCTTGTCGAGAGGGAAGCCCTCGGAGAAGAAGGAGATGAGAAAATCGCAGACGGGCCAATTTTCAACGTCTTCGTCAAGGATGACCTTGTCTCCAAAGACGACAACCTCGAATTCACCATTCGCAATCAATCTATTAAGAATGTTCCTGCTGGGCTTGCTCCTAGCTTTACTGTCCAAAGCGCAAACGCCAATCTTGCCTATGGGAGGGGTTTTATCGTTGCCAGTACGCTCGGTGCTTGTGCTGGCACTGTTTGTAGTACTTCCGCTAACTCTTCTAGAATTGGGGGCCCTTCCACGAGCTGTAGCGGGTTGACGGGCGGTTCCAGAGCGTGGTGGCGGAGGTGGACCGATAACACTGTTCCTGGGCGAGGTGGAGGCGGATAGTGGTTCCTGTGGTGGGAGCAAAGCACCATCTCTAGGCATTCCAGAAACCGTGGGGGAGAGAGCACCGCTCTGAGCAGAAGAGGTGGAAGTGGTTACCGTCATGCTGGAAGTGGCAGTGGTTGTGCCGAGAGTGGGAGTGTCGGGTTCTGAGCCAGCTACAGAACTGGGAGTGCTGTTCATGGCACCCCTTGCACGATCGTAAAGTGCGGAGCCTATCTGATAGAGAGAAGAGAAGGAGACTCTGTTTGCGTCCGAGTCATTGTCAGTACGAGGAATCTGTAGGGCTGAGTCTGGCAGGGAATCAGTGGGAGAAGTGTTTGCTCTTCTGTATTTGGTGTCTGTCGGCGTAGGTGGGGGAGCAGCGTCTTGAGAATCATCAATTGCCGATGAATCGGGCAGACTGCTCGCCATTGAGGCTTGCAGGCGTTTGTTAAAAATGGCGTGGTCGGAAAGCTTGCGGCGTGTTTGAGAATAAGACGAGTAGGAGTACGAGTAAGAAGAGGATGGTCTGCGCGGGACGCTAATAATATGTCTGGGATTTAACTTTGTAGAAGACAACGGCGGCATAGAAATGCTAGCATTGTCCACTTCTCCCCCACTTGCACGGGCAACATCTACTTGGCCATACAAGTCTCTGGGTGGGACAATGTGTGATGCTGATGTAGCCAGACTGTATGAGCTTTTCCTCGACCTTGTACTCTCGGGAGTCGTGCTGCGGTGCAATTCATTTTGATTCATCTTGACTTTGGTAGTCGTCAAGCCGTTAGACTGTAAAGCTGGAAAGCCTTTGAAAGCGAATGTGGGCTTTCAGCTTTGTGTCTGTCATATCAGCTCCAAATGTGTGGTGCTATATATGTATGTATTGTCTGTCCATGGAAAAAGCAATTTCTCTGATGTCTACCTGTATATACACTCGTCCATCATGTTCCATTAGCGATGCAATCTGTCACTTGCATGTGATTAAGGTACCTACCTACGATGCCCAAACTATGACGTGACTACGAGTAGAGTAGAGTGTTTCTACCTTACCTTAGTCAGGGTAACGTTATGCATAAAGTCAAGGGCAGGGCAGAGAGATAAGGGTAAGATAAGAATTTTATGATTCCAATGCAGGGCTTGGCTTGGCTACATGGAATATTTTGGCCTTCTTGACATGTCAGTTATTGATCAACCAGAAAGCCCAAGACAGGCTTTTTCATAAACAGCAACAACAACAAAATGGCGGGTGCAAATGGTCTTGGTGATGGTCGCGTCGCCAAACGCCAGAAGATCAGCACAGAAGGTGCTGCTGTCTCTCAGCAACCTCAGAGGAAAAACGGAGGCTCCAGACTTTTTGCGCCATACAGAGTAGGAGACTATCTCGTCCAACTTGGCAAATATATGTTGACTCTGCCCATAGACTGTCGGTCTAGTGTCGCCGACCTCGGTTCCTTTCACAAGCATACCTCTTGGAAAGACAACATTTCAGCTTACCACGTCTGTCGGCCGCAGTCTTCAGACATACGATCTTCGGAGAGGCCTTAACCTCGTCTTCATTACCCGTCCTCAAACTCCAGAGTTCATCACTGCAAGCATAGCATGGAAAGATTTGGTTTTCGCTGCATGGGGAGGTTCCCAGTCGCTTTCTGCTCGAGGAGTATGGCTTTTCAAGCGCGGCAAGAGGACCGCCGAGTTGGAATTGCCACGGGGTCTACAAGAGAATATCAAGGCATTCTGCGTCTTCGGTTCCTGGATTGTTGGATGCTGTGACAGCCAAATCCTCGTATGGAAATCTACCACCCTCGAACTCTACACCACCCTGCAAGGCAGTACTGCCTCTCCTTTTACCGCATGTCTTACCACCATGCCTACCATGCTCAACAAGATTGTCGCTGGCAAATCAGACGGCACAGTCGAGATATGGAATGTTTCAAGCGGAAAGCTTGTTTACTCGGTACTCCCCCCAGCCGCTGATTATGGCGCCGTCACTGCTCTGCAGTCAACCCCTGCTCTCTCGTTGCTCGCAATTGCCTATGAAGCCGGGCCTCTTATCATACAAGATGTCCAAGCAGACAAGAAGATCTTGCAATTCAACGTTAGTCTTGAAGGCACTGCTGGCCCACCAATCACATCCATCGCTTTTAGGACTGACGCACTCGGTGCTGGAGATGATGGTCAGAAGTCTGGAGTAATGGCAACAGCATCGTCTCAAAGTGGAGACGTCACAATGTGGGACCTCAACAGGGGCGGTCGTAAAGCTGGTGTTCTGCGTGGTGCTCATGCTGCGCCCTCTTCAACCTCACACGGTGGAGTCACTAAAATCGATTTCCTCCCTGGACAGGCTATATTAGTTTCCTCCGGCCTCGACAACAGCTTGAAAACTTGGATCTTCGACGAGACTCCTTTCTCGCCCGTTCCCCGTATTCTACACCAGCGCAGCGGACACGGTGCTCCTGTAACAACCCTCTCATTCTTACCCGCAGCATCAGATGGCTCCGACGCAAGTGGCAAGTGGCTGCTTAGTACTAGTCAGGATCGCAGTTTGTGGGGCTGGAGTTTACGACGTGATGGACAGAGCACAGAGTTGTCTCAAGGAAACGTTGTCAAAAAGGCAAGGAAGCTCGGCATACTCTCATCTGAAGGTAGAGACAACCTCGAAGGTCTCAAGGCCCCACCCATCACCGCAATTGCATCTTCGCTCAATCGTGACGGAGGCATGGGCGCAATCCCAGGCAAACATCCCATCTGGCAGAACGCCGGTAAAGTAAAGACTGGTGGAAACACCGAAAGCAGCAGTCTAACGGGATGGGAAAGCATTGTCACCGCTCACGACGGAGATAGCAAAGCCCGCACATGGTTTTGGGGGAGAAAGAAGGCAGGCCGTTGGGCATTCGAGACTGGAGATCAGGCTGCTGTTCGTAGTGTTGCAGTCTCGCCTTGCGGAACTTTTGCACTTGTCGGATCTGAAAAGGGCGGTATCGACATGTTCAATATACAATCTGGACACCATAGGCAAAGATACCCGGCGAGACTTACCCCCGCTCAAGCACGACAATTGAAGATTGACATGTTGAAGGCTGAAGAGGAAATCGCTCCAACCGCTAACCTAGGCAAAGCTAAATTCTATCGCGGTCAAGGAAAGCACATGGCCGCTATTACTGGCTTGGCCGTGGACAATCTCAACAAGACGGTCGTCAGTTGTGGTGAAGATGGTCGTATCAAGTTTTGGGATTTCCAAACTGGACTTTTGAAGCACGAGATTGACTGGTCAGGGGCTGTCAAGGTTACCGGTATGCGCTTGCACCGAGGCTCTGAACTTGCAGCCTTTTCCTGCCACGATGGGTGTATTCGCGTGATAGACATCACGACCCATAAGCTCATTCGTGAGCTCAAGGTTTCCAGGCGATCTGCGTTGGATTTCCAGTCGTTTGCTGATTTTGGCTTCTCAAACGATGGAAGGTGGATCCTTGCTGCTACTGCTTCGATTGTATGCGCGTGGGACTTGCCAACTGGTCATTTGATTGATGCTGTCAAGCTGCCGTCGACTTGTAATGCCATCTCATTCTCACCGACTGGAGAATACTTTGCAACAGCAAGCTCTGAGCATGTTGGAGTGGATATATGGTCAAACAAGACCCTCTTCACTCACGTTCCTACCCGTCATATTTCCGAGGCAGAGTACTCCACCATAACGGGTGGCGAGGCCCATGCTCCAACAGTGTCGGGAGAAGGTGGTGAATCAATCATCGCCACCCTTGCGAATGCAGCAGAGGAGCAGGACGACGAAGAGTACGATCTCGAAACGCCTGAATATATCGATACGGAGCTAGCCAGACTGTCTGAGGACTTGGTCTCACTATCACTTGTCCCTCGATCGAGGTGGCAGAACCTGATACATCTGGATTTGATCCGACAACGCAACAAACCGATAGCCCCACCCAAAAAGCCCGAGAAGGCACCATTCTTTCTTCCATCGCTACAGGAACGGCAAAACAATCCAAGTCTGCAACAAGACCCAGCATCACAGGACCTTGCTTCATTGGAGCAGGAGCGTAGTCGAATCATGAAGATGGACCGACAAGGCAACTTGGGCACTTTCTCCGTCCTCTTGCGCGATTCTGCTCAGAGTGGAAACTACACAATGTTTCTCTCTCACCTCAAGAATCTAAGTCCAGCCGCTGCAGATGTTGAGATTCGTTCACTCTCATCTGCTACCACATCGCTTTCCGGTGACGCGGATCAAAGTAACGAACTTGTTGCCTTTGTCAAGGCCCTTACCAGTTTACTCAACAGTAAGAGGGATTTCGAGCTAGGACAAGCCTGGATGGCCGTTTTCCTGAAGATGCATGCGGATGTGGTGATTGAAGATGAAGAGTTGAAAGAAACTGTAAGAGAGTGGCAAGAGTCCGTAGGTAGAGAGAAGGAGAGAGTGGAAAGGCTGAGTGAGTACTGCAACGGCATGGTTGGCTATCTAAGAGCGGCGAGAGTTTAGATTGTTCCATTCTTTGAAAAATGATACCAAGATTTGACTTCACCACGTCGTCCTGTATGGTCACTCTGGCTCTCCTACAAGCACATTCATTGTTGGCGCCTGATTCTGTTCTATTTTGAGACATCTAATTACTCACCAGTAATAATGGAATCGACGGATGCGAGTAATCATGCCAAGCCAACATTGTCGATCACCTATCAAGGGCCTTGGAAGTGTTTTAGACTCGCACAATCCTTCGCGTTCCTTTGGTGACTCGGACCCACGGCTGCGGTTGGGAGCATCCTTCGATGATGTCGTCGTTGCCTGGCTGGTCTTGCGTGTGATGAATGCCAACCAAGATCCCAGAGTCAGCAACGGTGGCTAGTTTGAGGCTGGGCTGACAGTATGACAGGATTCAGAAATAGGATCAGATGGTGCAGAATGCTGGGGATCGATGTGGGTTTGTACATTTATGAGGTGTTCTGACTTTTTGTCGTCTTCCTTTTGCTTAAGTTTCATGAACCTTCCAAACATTCTAGAACCACGTTCTACTTTGAAAAGTCCATCTTGAGAAG
>Ga0181466_1000151_pt1 | contig 23534 bp, 22 predicted proteins | sample InSIn4gowninarea_FD_119078 | JGI IMG/M metagenome (GOLD analysis project Ga0181466, IMG submission 119078) | Clean room microbial communities from NASA Spacecraft Assembly Facility at Jet Propulsion Laboratory, Pasadena, California, USA -... ... | reverse complement strand
GGAAGTACATGAACCACCATATGCTGGCCATCGTGGTATACTTTCCACATACACTTCATCTCAAGAACATTTCTATTGGCCAAATATGAAGAAAGATATTGCAAATTTTGTATCTGAATGCATTGTATGTCAACGTGTTAAAAGACACCATGGTAAAACATATGGACTATTATTGCCTTTACCTATTCCAAATGGTCCATGGGAAGAAATTTCAATGGATTTTATTACAGGACTACCTACTACATCTTCACATAATGATATGATTTGGACAATAGTAGATAGATTTAGCAAACAAGCATATTTTATTGCATGTAAGAAAACATTAAAAGATCCACTTGCTGCAAAATTATTCATAAAGAATGTTTTCACACATCATGGATTTCCTAGAGTAATTATTTCAGATAGAGACTCTCGTTTTTTGTAATCATTTTTGGTTAGCATTGTTTTCCAATTTAGGAACAAAGATAGATTTTAGTTCAGCTTTCCATCCCGAGAGCAATGGTCAAAGTGAAGCCACAAATAGTACAATTATGGATCTTTTGAGAGCTTACACTATTGACCGACCTTCCAATTGGGATGAGCATTTGCATATTTTGCAATTTGCTTATAACAATACAACCCATTCCGCTACAGGCAAAGCACCTTTTCAAGTTGTCTATGGTAAGAAATTGCCTACCCCGACTTGTAGAATTGGATCACAAGTACCAGCTGCTGCTGCTGACCATTTTGCTGAACAACATACACAAATTCTGACAGAAGTAACTCAATCAATTCAAAAAGCACAAGAAAGATACACAAAGCAAGTAAACAAGAAAAGAAAATCTATGCAATTCAAGGAAAATGACATAGTATGGTTGAGAATTGAAAAGCGAAGATTAAAAAGCATTGAGAAGCATCCAAAGGTCAAACTTGCACCTCGCTTTTATGGGCCATTCAAGATTACTGAGAAAATCAATGATAATGCATTTAGACTAGATATACCTTCACATTGGCGTATACATAACTCTTTTCACATAAGTTTACTACGTCCATTTAGAGGGTCTATCCCAATTCATCCTATCTCATAAATGACCCACCTTTACTGGAGGATGACTCAGAAATCTTAATCCCTGAATCTATACTTGACCATGACCAGACTACTACTCGAACAGGTACAGTTTATCATCGATATTTGATAAAGTATAAGAATCATTCTATCGAAGAAGCACAATGGATACCGGAATCATCATTGTCCGCCTACCAGGCCCTGATTACCGCCTACCACTCACACTTGCCTTGATCCATTTTGCTCTTAAAGCATGTAGTACAACAGTTGTGCAAGTGACACAAGTGTGTTATTTTTCTGGTCTGCTTTGAAATTGCAAATAAGGTGTCTGATGGCATTAACCAAATTGTCAGCAAGAAACTTGACAAGAATAACTTCCATGCTTGGAAGTTTAGGATAACCAATTTCCTGATGGTGGTGGATAAAAGATTTTCTCTCTGGAAGGAGAAAATGAAGAGCCTCCACCATTAGATAAGAACAATGCCACCGTAATAGAAATAAAGACATTTAAGGATTAGAACCAAGGTGCACGAAAAGTCATGTATTGGCTTTCAATTAGTGTCACAGACACTATGATTAGAGATGCCAAGCTCAACTAGAGATGACACCCATGACATGCGTGGGTGACCGTTCATCATTTACATTGACTAGCATGTTTGGTAACTCGCACCAATGGATCTTTGCCAGTGATTCCACAACTGGACTACACTACCTAGTCCACCCATCAAGTTATGGCATACTTATCATACTAACTCATCTACCTAGTGTGTTCAAATCATGGAACACATGTACATAGTACTCTAGTACTTATGTTTGGTTATCACTTATCTTTTGTAGACCTCTTTTTTTGTGAAGAAGAAGAAGAAGATTTTCAGCCTTCCATCATTGTGTGTTGTCTTCTAGGGTTTGTGTGTGTGTGTGCTTGAAAGAGCTCAAGCTTTCCTTATTCCCCTATCTTTTCATGGTATCAAAGCTTGGTTCAAGCTAGCACTTGAGCAACAAGCACAACTACACCCTTGTTGTGAGCTCTAGTGGAGGCACCGACAACAATCTCTAATTTAGGAGTTGTCTTCACCGACAAGAAGCGGTTGAGGAGTTCTTATAGAAACATTGCAATCAAGGCATTTTGCACCAAATTTTGCCATGCTTCCTTGACTTTGTGTTTGTCTAAAATATCTACAGCCAAAATCACATTTTTGGTGCATCTCCACCTCCATTTTTTAGAAAATAGGCATTCCAGTGCACTACGAGTAAGTTAAGATTCTCTTAGAATACTATTTTTCTATTGCAAGACAAAATTGTGGATGTGCATCCATTGTGTATACTGCACATAAGTGTAATAAAGGCCATTGGGTGTATATATGCAAGTCAACTCACATTGATTATGATAGATTGGGTATAGTACAGTACCCATGTGAGAAAACAACAGTTGTGCAAGTGACACAAGAGTGTTGTTTTTCTAGTCTACTCTAAAATTATAGATAAGATGTCTAATGGTATCAAACAGATTGTCAGTAAGAACCTTCACAAGAATAACTTTCATGCTTGGAAGTTGAAGATAACCAATTTCTTGATGGGTAAAGGATTTTGGGACTATGTGGAAGGAGAAAATGAAGAGCCTCCACCATTGGATGAGGACAATGCCATTGCAGTAGAAATAAAGGCATTCAAGGATTGGAACTAGGGTGCACAAAAAGTCATGTATTGGCTTTTGGTTAGTGTCACAAACACTATGATTGGGCACATAAAAGATGCTCATACTCTAGCAATTGCATGGCTGAATTTGGTGCAGATGTTTCATACAAACACAAAGGCAAGGGAACTGCATCTAAAGCTAGAGTTGCACACAATGAAGAAGAAGAACATGTCCACCATCAATGACTATGCTAAGATCAAGGGTATTTTATGAATCCCTTGCCTCCATTAATGTATCTATGGATGATGATAATTTGGTAAGCGTGTGTCTGAATGGGCTTGGGAAAGAATACAAGCCATTCAAAACATCTATTACTATCAAAGAAAATGTTCCCAACTTTGGAGATCTTGTGTCTATGCTTATCATAGAAGAGAAGACTTTGGGTGAAGACTCATCTACACAAAGTAAGAACACATCAGAAGAACAAGCCTTCTACTCCAATTCAAGTAGAGGTCGAGGAAGAGGTCGTGGTCGAGGCCAAGGTGGTGGTCAATTTTGAAATCAAAATTATGGACAGTAGTAGTCAAATGACTCACAGAATTATGGACAGTAACAATCATACACAAGTGGTGGAAGAGGCCAGTCTCAAGGTAGGGGGAGCCAAAGAGGATGTGGCACCTTGAAAAGACAACAGTCAAGAGAAGATTCTAGAGATTATCATTATTATGGCAAACCAATCCATTGGGCTAGAGAATGTAGAAAGAAGCAAAGCAACACGAAGAATGGGAAATTGCAACAAAACAATTATGCATCTTAAAGCAAGTGTAAGATTCCTCTTACCCAGTCAGGGAAAATCAAATTTGTAATGCAATTATTTTAATGAAATTATAGCCGGTGAATTGGTATTTGCTAGTTAAGGTCATTGTTTTTCAGTGAAGGATTAATGATTTGGGAACCTGGCATATGAGAAATATAGGTTCCCATGGGATAAAAATGTGATTTATGAAGTGAAAATATTATTTAGAGATGGGACCTTGGGGAACCTTGATGGGACCCTTTGTTCTAAGGATAATTCATCCATTAATTAAATTAAGGCTGGAACCTTAGGTTAAGGGAGCAGTAAATTTTTTTTTTAAATGTTCACAAATTAAATGGATCTTACATGCTTGCACTAAGGTGTCCCAAGGCTTAGAAAAAATTAATAAAGTTGTCCAAGTAATGGTCATGGAACCTTAGACAATGAAATTTTAATACAACAAATTGAATGGGTATCCCCCACTAAGGTGACCCAAATAAATTAATTAAAAATGTGAATGCAACAAAGGTTCATCCTTTGAGTTTGAAAATATTATTTCTTAGGTAAGAAATAAGCAAGAAAAATTAGAAAAACAAATTAGCATATATCATGCATTAAAGATCCCTGATAAGGAATATGTAAAAAAGATAATTAATAAAATCCAAAATATCCAAGGGAGAGGTCCTTTGATAGGATTTGTGTCATAAGGTACCCCTCACATCCATCATGGGTTAGAGGTGTAAAGTCTAGTGAAAACCCAATTGATTTGACCAAAACTAGGCAAATAAATGCCAAAAAGAGTCAATAAATGCCAGAAAAATCATATTCAAGTGTGGAAAAATCCTGTAAATTCTTGGAAAATCAAAATTAGATTCATCACCCCCATCTCCCTCCATCATGCATTTAATGACCTATAAGAGGTGGAAAAGTGGGAAAAAGGTCAAAAAATAGTAAAAAACTAGGTGATTTGACCCAATAGACACCTCCCAAGGTTGAATAGGGGGGGGGATAGGGCTGTAGGAGGCTCCCACGCTTCTGCGTGGGCAGCCTACATCCCTCCCCCTATTCACAGTAGGAGGGGGACCACTTGGTCCCCCCCTCCCCCCTTTCCTCCTATAAAAAGGGGGCCAAATCCCTCATTTTTGCATGTATCCTCCCCCATTTCTTGTGCTCCCCTTGCTTGGCTGGTCCTTGCTCATTTTTCACTCCCCCTCACCTTCATTTGCAGCCAACATCACTCCATTAGCCTCCCTCTTGCTCAAATCCCACTCTATTAGCCCAAAATTGCCTAATTTTGGTCCTAATTAGGTGTAGGAAGGGACAAATCTCTCTTCTCCTTCCTCTTGCTTCAATTCCCACCATTTGCAATCTCCTCTTTGGCTGGTCATGGCTTATATTGTGATTAATCCCATCCCCATAGCCCTAGTTTGCCCAACTACCCTTTAGTTGGCCAACTAGTCACTCACATAAACCTAGTTTTGCCTTTGTCCTTCTCATCAACTAAGTTCCCTTCATCAACAAGTGCAAATTGTGTTGGAGCAAAGGATTGAAGAAGGAGAAGCATTTCAAGAGGCTACTCATCAAGCATCTCCACCATCAAGCTAATTTCAAGCCTTCAACTGAGAAGTAGGTGGACCAAACCCTTCTCAACTCTCTTCAATCTTGTAATTTAAATGTGTATAATGTCCATTAAGAATATTCAATTTTTATCCTTGGTAATTAATTAATTAATTAATACCCCTTAAAATTGAAGATAGGACCAAAAATGAAGTCAAATATATTTTTATTCCTAAATGAATCTTGAATTCATTGCCAGTTAGGATCCCTTGATTTTAAATTCCCATGTGAAAAATTAATTATTAATTGCCTAATTTTTAAGTATACCATAGTTGAGGAAAAATGATCTAACTTAGACTAAATTTTCCTTAGTTTAACATTGTTCCCCTTTGATTGGAACTCTACCAATTAAGGTCTCTTAGAATCAATTTACCTTTGAATAATTTATTTAATTATTATTTATTTAATTCATAATTAATTAAATAATCCTTTTAGTAATTCCTAGCTCCAGTTCACAAGATTGTGATAAAAAAAATTAGGAAGAAATAAAAGAGTATGTCCCTCAGTCCATTTCATATTTTATGAAATTCCCCTCCTAGAATATTTTATTTAAAATCAATTTTCCATGAAGTATAGCTAGAATAAATTCTAGCAGAATCTAGAAGCTGGAATTCAAACCCTATAGTTGTGAGGGAAAAGATGGACCCACTAAGGTCTAATCCCCCTAAACTTCATTAATTTTTAAGAAAAAGGGAAGCCTGGAAGGTTCTCTAAATTCATCCAAGTCTGATTTACGTATAAATTGTTCAAATAATTAAGGAAAAGAAATACTTGAATATCAAGGCTTGGAAGGATAAAGTCCAAACCATGGGATAGTTAGGGATAATTATTCCTTTTTATTGCTAAGGGTAGTCCCTTTAGGAAGGACCAACCCTAAGCTAGAAGTGTACTTTTATTCTTCCCCAGGAGGTGGCTTAACCACCTGGGTTGAGTAAGACCTTAGGCTCAGGAATGGATCCTAAGGCTAAGGGAAGGGATACCTCCCTTTATCATGGTAGAATATGACCTTAAAGTCCCCTGGGGTCACTTAGAATGTAGACCCCTCAAGTCTGGATTGAACCTTGTGACCAATAAATTGGAGTAACTCTCAAATAGAGCCAGGACAGGGTTATCCTAACCTTAGATATGGCCTGGTAAATCAAATGAAGAATCATTCACCCTCCGGGGGAGGGGTATCCCCTCAATTGAAGTCAAGACCTTGGACCCCTCAATCCATTGTCTAAGTATGAATATGGATATGTGATCAAGATTCTATTGCCTGGTTATGCAAGATCAATTGTGTGCCTTGCTAAGTAAAGGACCTATGGGTCCTGTTGAGGAATGATTGTGTTGCATTGAAGAAATTATGGGAAATACTTGCTTGGATTGCCCTGTTTGAGAAAAGGACCGTATGTGCACTATGTGGTTCATATGCATGTGTTTATGTAGCACGCATAGCACATGCATTGGGAGATGAGATATCCATGGATCAGGTGACGATGTGTGTTCCATCCCTGTAGGTGATGGTGTGAAACCATCCTATGGTGTGAAACCATGTTTGCCGTGTGGGTGCCACCCGCCGCGCCGGGTGCCCCACACGATGACGTTCCAAGGTAGAGACCCCCCTCGGGTGGAACATGGGGTGAACTCCCGTCACACGAGGAAGGATGAGGGCCGATGAAGCGGCCGTGGGGTAGTGATGGAGGAGGGTGAGTCACCGAGCTGCGCTCCCCCATATAGCGACCTATCTACGGGTAGGGGACTGGATACGGAGGATGGGGATTGTGGCAATGAAAACCCTCATAGCCGTCACCCACGGTGAATTAGCGGGCTCGCGGCGGATGGATATGCAGGAGCCAAGGATTCTGATCGTGAATGTGGGGAGCCTCAGCCGGGCAGATAGGCCACCTGAGCCGAGTTAACGGTCACCTTGAGCCGGGCAAATGGCCAACTGGGTTTATATTACCATGTATGTAACCACGGCCGGGAATAGGCCAAACTCTGAGGTTGAGCTGTGCAAAAGACCAGGTACCACTTTTTGGGTGAGCTAGCAACATAGCCTCGTGACTACACTTGGGGCCTGGCAATAAGGTCATGAGATTTTAGATCTGAGTCGGGCCACACGGGTCACTATGGTATTGGAATGATGGTCCAGCAACATCGGCCAGAATTGGATTTGGATTTTTTGGACCAGCATCATCGGTCTTGTGGATATTATGGTCTGAGTCCGACGTGCTGTGTAGGCCGCCTTCGCCAGGCAGAAGGGCAGTGTTTTGAATTTGTGGTGCACTCATAGTGTTGTTTTAAAGAAAGAATGCCTTCTTACGGCTATGGGTGCGTGAGTAAAAGTATGGGTGTGTGAGTAAAAAGGCATGGGTGCGTGAGTGGTGTGCCTATTTTCTATAATTGCATGTGATCGTACCGGCTAGGGGGCCTTGAGGGTGGCAAAAATGTCACCATGGAAGATTTAATGGCTCTAGTGGCAAAGCTTAATGCGGGAGGTGTGTCAAGATCTGCTTCAACCACCTACCAGTTCAGAAAAGATGTGTTCTATCCATGCTGTAAGAATGAAGGGCACATACAGGAGGAATGCAAAATGCTTCCCGACCTATGCAATATGCTAGACCTTCACGCACAGTACAGAGGTGTGCACATACAACAACAAGAACAAGGGTGCACCAATAGTCAATGCCATTGTTCCAACTTTCGACAATAGCTCCACAATATCCATGGCCATACTACAACCAAGGAAGGAGTAGAGGCCAACCACAATCAGATGGTGGGTTTGAGTGCTACTATTGCAAGGCCTTAGGACACCATAAATCCAACTGTCCGCTATAGCAGAATCATAGCAGTGAGTTGCAAGGAGCATCTTCAGATCAGCCAAGCAGCAGCATAACCACAATTGTAAACATGGTTCACATCCGACAAATGGAAACAACACCTGAAGTGAATGTCATAACTAGGTATGCAGAAGAAGTCCAACACGCCAGGACAAAAGACTACCAGACAACTGGAATTGGAGGAGCAAGCCCGAATGAGACAAGAAGCGACCAATGAAGTGCAGCAAGAATAGCATCCGAGTATGTCGATTCCGACTTGGCAACCAAAGTCAGTGTCCAATGGGTGTCCGCCATCAATTGCGGAGGAGACCAGGAAGGCAAAAATAGCCTTCGAAAAGATGAAGGTCCATGAAGAGGAAGATCCATCCCTTGAGCATGCAGATAACAAGAGGACTAAGAAAGTCCATGGATACCATAATTGATGAAGACGGTGTGCCAAGAAAGAGAAGCCCGATGGCATAGGGGAATAGTAAAACACTATTCAGACCACAGTTCTATATGAACACGATACCAGTCGCACCAAGGGTGCAGGAAGAAGAAGATGTGGGGAATAGCTTGCCAGGCTGACAAAGAGGAAGTGGAAATCCTTCCGACCAAGTCAAAATAGGAAGAAGCAGAAGCAGAAGTCCTTCCAACTTGTGGTGCCCAGGAGGGAAAGATCTCCCCAATAGAGAAGAAGGAAGCAAAAAGGCTTCCTATAAGGTAAGTGACTCACCTAACCTACGAGATGGAATGCAGGGTGGTAGCAGAAGAAGCAAGCTCATCAGGAAACAATAAAGTTTCCAAATATGATTTATGGGAAGAATTGATCAATCTAAAGCTGAGCATAATTGTAAATCAGTTGCTTACCTTAGTGCCCAACTTTAGGCAACAATTGATCGAAAAGCTTTCAGGATTGGATTAGGAGGCAAAGGAAAAGCTGCCAAACAAGGTGAAGAAAACAGAGTGTTAGATAGTTAAGGCCGAGATAGTGCCAGAAGTCAACACAATAGTCATAGAAGTGACAGTGCAAATCAGAGGGCACACAGTACCAGGTGTACTCTTGGATGGAGGATCGGGAGTGAATAATATCTCTGAGACCATGGCCAAGGAGCTGGGCATCACAACAATGCAACCAGCACCATTTGTAGTAAAGATGGCTGACCAACAAACAAGAGTCCGACCCCACTGGGAATCTTTCGACAGGAAGTAATCAACATTGAAGGATGCAAGTTCCTGTGATGTTTGTGGTGCTCAGAATGGAACTGATAGCTGAACCATACAAGATGCTGCTAGGAACATGGTTAAGACTTGGAAAAATCAAACAAAACTAGAAAACGAATGAGATTACCATCCGAAAGAATAAGAAAAAGATCTGAATCTCTGTTAAGCCAATAACAACAAAGGACAAGCAAATAGACATGCCACTATATATGCAAAAGAATTGAACCTAGTGGAGGGCATAGAAGAGGATGAGGAAGAAAGAATCCTTAGAGAAAATCCTGACCTAGTGTCTCTGGTTGAGGTGGATATAGAAAGTATCCTATCCAGGTATACACCAGGTGTGCTGAACATCCAGCCAGTAAAGGAAGAAGAGCAGCAAACACAGTTGGATGATGCGCATAGGTGCATGTTAGACATCTACAGTTTCGACTTTTCCATCACAGGTTGGACTACACTGTCATGGTTTCTAGCAAACAACAACTAGACTATGTGTTGTTGGAAACGCATTTTTCTAAATGCCCCCCCCTCATGATTGTACTGCAGGTGATGGGATGTGCTCAAGTTATAAGGCCCCTTGAGCACCCGGGCACCTGGTAGTTTCTAGTTTAGGCACTAATGGTGGCCAAGTGTGGCCAGATGGTTAGGAGATAGCTTACTTAGTAGTTAGCTGAGTAGGATGCATGTTTATGCAGGCTATTGTGACCACACTTAGATGGCATTTGATAGCATAAAAACAAACACAAAGAAGAAGAGGCAACACACACACTAGAAATGAATCCAAATCCTAATGTATATTATCCACCATAGCCATAGACAAAAACCATAGTCTCACATTGTGTAGAGCCTAAGCATGGCCATGGCTCTATGTGTAGAGCCTAAGAATGACCATGGCTCTATGTAAGCCTTTTGTCATATTGTCTTGCTGGCTTGGAGGAAGCAAGATAAGGGAAGAAAAGACTATATTATCTCCATGCTTCATCGGGTGTTCCGTGTACCATCATCTGTGGATGACCGCTTCTCCATGTCTTACATGGAGAGGTAGTGAAGATGAGAGACTTTATGAGCCATCAGAGATCCGAGGCTTATGATGCTTATAGGGACAAGAGATAGACCAAGTCACAGGTGATCCAATAGATGCAAGGGCATCTACAATCCCTTTTACTTTCAATGAGTAATCATTGATCGATAGTTGCATCTTCTTTACATTGTTGAATTTTCTTGACATTGTGCAACTCTTGTTTTAACTACATTTTCCTTGCCTTGGTGTTTGTGCTATATAGCTTAACCAAGGGATCCCATGCATCCTTTAGTGTCATTGCATCTTGTACGTATCCAATCATTTCATCTATGATGCTTTTTGATAGCCAATACATCACGTTACTGGCTCTCTCATACCATGCCTTAAAGGCCTGCACACCTGTTGTGGAGTGGGATTCTCTTCCAGAAGTTTTGGCTCTTTCTCATCACCTGCGAGATAAACTCCCAAAAGCCTTTTCCATTAAGGAAGTTTATCATACTAAACTTCCATGCTTGGAAGTTATTCTTATCAAGATTATCATTTACAATACATGATAAGGTGTCTGACATTATCACATGCCCTTTTGTTGAGTGTAACTAGAAAATCTGTAAACTATAGACAATAGCTCAAACTACAATGATCTCCATGTAGCGGTACTTGGTGAACTTCTATATTTCACAAATACATAAACCTACAACACATACGCAGGCTCCCCAAATCTCTATAGGCACTTCACATACACCAACAAACTAAATAACCACTGTGAAATGTACACACAAACACTGTGCACCAAAAACGATCGATTTTGACTATTCTACAGACAAAGGTCTACAGACAAAGGTCGGTCCATAGTGTGAACCCAATCATATGAGCTAGCACTATAACTATGCCAACGCTCTACTAGCTCTCTCACCATGATGTAGTCCATTGGCATATAGCATAACCGTAATGTTTACCAACCATGGTAGTGACATAAGCGTAGAAATGTCACCCTAGCTATCCACCAATGTCCACACATGTGGAGCTCGATATCTCAACAAAGTAGGCTTATGCTCTGTCCTAATGAAGTGTGTAATGATCATTTTCTGCTTTTGGTTAAGGTCCTTGAAGACATTGGGTCAGGACACTATGATGGAAAGGAAACAAGAACAAAGAACAAGATCTTGTAGTTGGATATTTGAAAGGTAGGGAGTTAATATCCCTGTTTCGAAAGCATATTGCCTCTTTCACCAATGAACAACATCATATTTAGGTGGTAGGCTTAGTAATTTAAAAATTTCTTATTAAACTTTCCAAATGACATGGTGGTCTCTATAATTGACTTTGCAGAGAACTATTCATTCAAGAAACAAAATGAGTTATAGTCAATGCATTGGTATTCTTCTTAGGTCACTATCTTGGTTCACATCACATATGTTGGCATGGTTATTATAATACTAATCACATAGATGAAGATATAATGCTACTCCTGTCAAGTGTAGATTGACTTGGAGGGAAGCATACAAGGAGAACCAAGCCAAAACAAAATAATGAAAGAAAACAATGCAATGCTAGAGAGTTTCCACAAAGGATCACATAGATTTATCAGCACAAAGCTAAAAGATCAATACAACATGATCTCCACATCTCACATAGAGTATGCCACACACTCTCACACAAGTGTCACCACTATTAGATGATGATATAGGAGAGCTAGAAGGGTGTTCCCTTCTCTACTACTTCTCTAATAGTGTGGCCACTATTAGATGATGATATAGGAGAGCTAGAAGGGTGTTCCCTTCTAGTACTTGTCCACCTACCCTCCATGATGATGATATAGGAGAGTTAGAAGGGACACCCTTATCCATGTACTCTCCATGATCCACCCTCCATGATGATGATATAGGAGAGTTAGAAGGGGGCGCCCTTATCCACGTACCCTCCATGATCCACCTCCCTACATCTACTCCATCTTCCTTAGGTTGGTGGTGATGCCCCTAGATCAAATGACGGTAAAGGTAAAGTAACAATCACCATACTACCCTTAGGACTAAGGTTACCCACACAAGTACTAATTGCTATTTTTGTCACCTAGACTAAGATGCACACACAACACATGTGTGCACACCACTCATGGTGGATGCTTGATCACCCATAATTTCCAACACTCTCTCTTGATCAAGCCTCCATACCAAGTAGGGTGTGCTTGACCAAGTCTAGCCCACTAAGGAATCATGAAGATGAAAACCTTCACAAAGAAGTCCACGGGCTATGGTGTTTACATAGTCTATGCATAGTGCTTGCATAGCATAGTCTTAGGACAATTAAAAATTTATAATCCGTTTGAGCAATTCACTATCTCTACCTATGCACATACACCTCTATCTATTGTATCCTATATTAATCATTAAGCAACCCTTATTCAAATCTACATGGTATCATTCGTGCGCCAGGCCAGATATACTAGGAGAAAAGCGATCACATCTATATCTTAATCCTACCCTTAATTACACTTATATTAATCCTACTCTAAATTACACTTATATCTTAATCTTAATTACACTTATATTAATCATCAAAATAAATCCACAATGGTTTAGCAATCGCTATAATTCTTGGGAGTAAGAGAGCATCAATATAATAGCTGCCTATACCTTCATCACAGTAGTAGTCAGCACACTTGAGGATGCCATCATTGCACAAAACGTCGGCTTCGAAGGCCTCCATTAATGTAAAATTAGAGTGTGTCCCATTACCTCCTATCCAGGTAGTTTTTAGGCAAATATGACCAGTGGAGCTACCCCAGGTTTTCCTATTATTAATTATCTAGTCAAATTATTTCCTCCCTTGGAGGTCTATTTAGGTGACCACAGTCTTAAGTATGCCACTGGTTATGGTACAGTAACCATACGGTTACCCAATGAAGAATACAAACACCTACATAAAGTTTATCTTGTTCCAGGTCTGGCTAAAAATTTACTTTCAGTAAGTACTGCTATAGCTGATGGTGTTGTCATAGAATTTCATCCAAGTCATTGTGTCATCAAACAATCCTTATCCTTAGGGGCGTTTATTCACATAGCCTGTCCTAAACAAGGACGCTTATATCCACTTGGAACCAGCACAGTTCCTAGTATTACATCCGCTCCTGCCATCGCCTTAGCAACTACTACTTCTATCCCTAGGTCACATGACACATTACTTTGGCATTACCGACTAGGTCACCTTAGTCTTAACACTATGAAACACATGCAGTCATCTCATTTAGTTACTAGTTTTTCTAGTCCCTTAGGTCCCATAGATATTTGTGAGGAATGCATTTATGGCAAGTCCACCCATCAAAGGTTTCCTCATAGTTCCACCACATCATCCTACCCTCTTCAACTTATTCATAGTGATCTCTGTGGCCCTATGCCTGTCCCTTCTCTCACAGGTTCACTTTATTTCCTCACATTTATAGATGACTATACTAAGTATACTATTCTATCCTTTATCAAACACAAATCTGAGGTCTTAACCAAATTTCAGTACTATCACACCTATGTTGAAAGGCAACTTCAGACACCGTTACGAACCATTAGAATAAACAACGGCGCAGTGAGTATGTCTCTCAAGCCTTTGAGGAGTATTGTATTACAAAAGGTATAAGGCATCAGTTCACTGTACCTTATACTCCTCAACAAAATGGTACCGCGGAGAGGAAGAATCGCACGCTAATGAGCTCAACTCGTAGCATGCTTGAAGTTGCAGGCCTCCATCAATCCTTCTGGGAAGAGGCTGTGTGGCGACTTCTTGCTACATACAGAATCGAGTTTCAACTCGCAGCACACCTCAACAAAGAACACCTTATGAATTATGGTTCGGTGATTTACCTGACCTGAGTCATCTCAAGATTTTTGGCTCTCCAGCATATGCGTTTGTGCCCTCACAGCAGCGAATCAAAATTGGATCCTCGAGCCCGCTACACTCTGTTTGTGGGCTATGGTGAACCATATGGTGTCAAAGGATTTAGGCTCTATGATCCTCAGTCAAGGAAATTCTTCTTCAGTCTCCCAGTGTGACTTTTCATGAAGACTTTCTCATCTCATCTCAGCACACAGAATCTGCTCCGGCCCAATCTCCAAGCTTGTCCTCTGCACAATCTGATGACCTGCAGCCAGTCTACACGGCGTCATCTCTAACTGATGCTGCTAGCTTCTTTATAGCATGGCGAGAGCCTCTTCCTTCGCCATTCTTTCCACAAGCTCCTCCTCCGCCTGCACCACAGCATCCTGCTGTTCTTCTGGGCGTTGCTGCTCCTCCGGGCGCTCCTCCACACACAGCGACACCCCAGCTCTACAGGCGCCGACCACCCGACGAGCTCGGCATGCAACTCGCCCAATTCCTGAGCGGCTAGCTGTTACGCGTTTCGACTACACACGTGGAACCCATGCCCGTCCCTGGGTTTCCATACGTTCACCTGCCCGCCCAGTGGGCTGGCCACCGCCCATCAACGAATAGCTCGTTATAACTGGTCGACATGCTCAGTTCCCGGGCCATGCAACTCCCAATTCTTCCCTCAGTCTGCATGCTGACTCTATTGGACCGGCGGCGGCGGGCGCCTCTTCTGCAGATTCCCCTGCTTCCCCTGGCAAAGTGTCTCCTGCATCTACTCGTCGTACCCATCCTATTGCTGACGCCTCTGCAAATAGATCTCTTTCTCCTTGATGATACCATCAGTCTTCACGATGCCCTCTCCGGACCTGATGCGGCTTCCTGGCGAGCAGCTGATGAGTTTGCATCCTTGCAAGCTAACCACACTTGGACTCTGGTTCCTCTGCCGCCTGGCCGCCGACCCATCTCCTGCAAATGGATTCTTCGACGTAAGCTTCACTTTCATGGCACAGTAGCACGATTCAAAGCCCGACTGGTCGCCGGTGGGGCAGATTTAGGGACTAGACTATACTGAAACCTTCTTTCCTGTTCTTCGTATGCCTTCATTTTGTCTTTTAATTGCATTAGCTGCATACCATGACCTCGAAATTCATCATTTAGATGTTAAAACGTCATTCCTTCATGGGGATCTCCTTGAGGAAATCTACATGCAACAACCTGAATTGTATAAATCCTCCACTCATCCAACATTTGTCTATCGCCTGCATAAATCCCTTTATGGTCTTAAACAGTCTCCCCGCATGTGGTACCATAAGTTTCATCATTTCATGACCAGTCTCATGGGTATACACGCCTTAAATCGGAGCCCAACATTTATATTAGACATAGCAACCCTGTTTTGTTAATTCTTGCCATCTATGTTGATGATATTCCCATCCTTTCTAATAATCTTAGTGCATTAAATGCTGCGAAGACTGAGGTTTCTTCTGCCTTCTCTATGTCTGATTTAGGCCCCTTAGAGTTCTGTTTAGGTGTCCAAGTCCAACGTGACCAACCATCAGCAAGGCATTATCCGCCTATCCCAGCAGAAGTGCATTGAAGAAATTTTAATCTATGGGATGGCCTCATGCAGACCCATCTCTACTCCTCTTCCGGTCTCCAACCGTCTCTCCTTAGACCAATCTCCTACTTCCCCTCCTGAACTTGCAACCATGCAGAACATTCCTTACTCTCAGGTTCTTGGCAGTTTGGTAACCTGTACTAGATTTGATATCTGCTATGCTGTTGGTTTCCTTTCCAGATTTATGAAAGCTCCTATTCAAAAATTTCCACACAGCGACATATAATCCTTCGGGAGTCGGCTGTTCATTTTTAGGGGGGAGCTGATCACGCAGCTCAGGGAATGCATTCATATGAAGCAGAGGATCAAGTACCTCACGGAACGCATAATCTTGATTGGTGGACTTTGGCGGAGTAGCACCTTGGCTGGGTAATGAAATGTCACTGATGCTCAGCTTCGGTTCATCATCACCATTATGATTATGTAGAATCAGGTCATTGGTAGAATGATCATCATCATTTACCCTATACTGTAGATCTTTGAATGTCCCTCGATTATCGTCATTTACCGTATACTGCAGATCTTGGAAGAATCATCATTTACCCTATACTGTAGATTTTCAAATGTCCCTCGATTATCGTCATTTACCGTATACTGCAGATCTTGGAAGATTCTTGGATTCTCGTCTGTGACCTTCGTCTGATCGATGCTATCTTCGACCAGCTTTAATATATTACAGCAGAGAATTATACAATAAAAAGGAGACGAAATCAATGCCGCGAAAAACACCTAAAATTGATGATAACAAAGTGTTTACGGTCTGCACTGAATGTATAGAAGTAGTGATATGTGAGGAGGCACCTGTTGGCCAATATGCTTGTGAAGGCGTAGGAGGATCCGGAGTTCGACCGGAGAGAAGGGGCCGCACAAGTAATTCATCCAGTGCGATGCATACCTACATTTATATAAAGCTATACAAAATTTAGTTTTTATTATTGATCACCACCAATCCTTGTTGCTAATTATTAAGTTGGTGCTTTACCAGTGTTGCTAACCACGTTGTTCCAATTGGGGCCGCCATCCTGCTCCATGTAGAGCTGCAATATCTCGTCTTCTTGAGGACACCACAAGCTCTTGCACATACCTGTTTGCAAGATGAGCTAGTACATACCTATTTGTCTGTGTAACTAATGAGACGGATTAGAGTAACTAGTGAAATTTGCGTGACTGTTTGTCTGAATTCATGGAAGCACGGTGCCATAGCATGTCGGTCGGTGCTTATATCATTGTGATTAGAATCTCAGGCGTCATTATCCAACCTACAAAAGCACAGCCCACGAGGGAATCCTACACTCCATTGTCGCAAAACTTAGAAAGGATTCTGGACAACAAAAACAATCCTCTTCTGAACCACTCGTAAAGGTCCACCACACTGCACAGTGTGACTCCCTACACTGCACCGTACACACTACACCATGACTTCCCCACACACACTACGGTGACACTACACCATGACTTCCACACACACCGGCAAAAAGAAAACGGAAGGATTTTATCCAAGAGACACGAAAGCTTTTACTTCGCCCCATATGTGTTCGCACAACATAGACTTACCATGAATTTCACGCAAGCGAAAGGAAAAAAAGGGAAGCGATTGAAGCGATTCCGTAAATTTCATTACACTATCAATGATGTCACGAGTGAGTAGAACATCACACTATCAGTGATTGTTGCAAAGATTCTATTCCAAAAGAAAGAGGCCACCGATAGTGTAAAGAATAATCTTGTGGTTCTCACATGCACGGAATACGCATAGTACACACAAAAGAAATAAATATAACTAGAAGTAGTATGGAGAGTATGCACAAGAAAAGTAATAGCAAGAGTTCACACACAAGAAAAAAGTATAACTAGAAGTAGTATGGAGAGTATGTATAAGAAAAAAAAAGTTAAAAACTTATTCGTGATTGTGCTCCTCATAAAAGTTGTTTATTGTGGATGGAAAGATCCTCATACCCTAATGAGCATATTACCATAAGTTTCACATCTTAAAGGAAAAAAGGGAAGAGAGTATGTACAAGAGTATAGCTAGTATGTACAAGGGAAAAATATATATAAAACTTGATTCATGATCGTGCTCCTCATAAAGGTTGTGTTTATTGTGCATGGAAAGATCCTCACACCCTAATGAGCTACCACAAGATTCACACAAAGGAAAAAAGAGAAAGGATTTTAGCAAGTGACAGAGAGAACCTAAAATTTTGTAACAATTCCATGATGTTTACAATTGTAGTTCTCCTAGGGATTCCATGAAATAGCTATATAGAACATCACTCTACCATTTACTACAAGCATGTATGTGTCATTAGGAATAAGCCACCCAAAGAGTTCAAAGAACAATTTTGGTGTTTAAATATGCAAGGAAAAGGAAACTTGCATCCATGAAAGCCTACATCGTGAGGTGGCCTATGGACTGTGAGGTAGGCCATGACCCCATTGTCTCAGACTGTACCTTGAGTGTGATCATGCCCTCCCTCTCTAGTCATCTCTAGATTTGGCACTCCCTCCATCATAACAACCTAATCAACAAACTCTCATGCTACACCATCTCCTCATCCCACTAGCTCTTGTAACAAAAAGCAAATAGAAAACCTAGTATATCATAATAACATCCTACAAATAATATAACATTAAGACAACGAGATTAGTACAAATAAATAATTTTAGAACCAAACTCACCTAGTACACAAAAGGAAAAAGTATAGCCAAAATTAATAAGGTGAGTATTTACAAGAGCATATTTTTTAGAAACTAATTCACGATTGTTCTCCTCATAAAAGTGGTGTTTATTGTGCCTGTAAATATTCCCACACCCTAATGAGCATATAACCCAGTAATGGACAAAGCTTAATGAGCATATTACCTATTATTAGTGTATTAACTTATTATTCCCACACCTTAATGAGAATATTACATAAGAATGGACACTTATTATGATTTTCACGTAAGGAAGGATTTTAGCAAGTAAAAGATAAAACCTAAAATTTGTAACAACACGAGAAAAAAATCTATAATTTCTTTTTCTTCTAGGCTTGCCATATGAATTACTATAACATCTCACTACCAGAATTTTCAAATATTTCACATGTGTACAATGTTGACATTTTAATAGGTAAGGAGTAGGTAGAGTATGCACACAAAACAAAAGTGACATTGGAAATAGTCATTAAAATATGAACAAGAAAATATGAACAAGAATCTAATTCATGATTGTGCATGCAAAAGACCCTACACCTTGTGAGACAAATTATGGACTAGATGACATATACCATGAATTTCATGCAAGGAAAAGAAAAAGGAAGGATTTTAGCAAGGGAAAAGGAAAGATACAATTTTGAAAGAAAATGTATTTCCATTGAGGTGTTTTTTAAAACTAGGGATGTCATTGAGGTGGTAGAACAGCACATTACAATAATGAGTTACAGTATAAATTTTCTCAAAGATTCCATGCATTGACATTATGATGTTTTAACATGTAAGCAATAGTGAGAGTAGGGACAAAAAAAAGTAACATTGGAAGCAAAATATGAACAAGAAAATAATAACTAGACACAGTCATGAGTATGTTCCTCATAAAAGTAATGTTTTTGTGTGCATGCAAAAGACCCCACACACTGCTAGGGCATACTACACAAAAAATACTCATATCATGTGCAAAACACATACTTACATATGGCTATATCCCTTCTATATGTATGTTTTTGTAAATGTTTTGGATAAAAATACCCCTTCTAAGATGAAATCACCTTATACACTTACATATTTTTAAGTGAACCCTGTGAGCATTTTATTAACTAGACACTTACCATGAATTTCATGCAAGGGAAATAAAAGAAACGATTAAAGTAATGGAAATGAAAACTTGCAATTTTGCAACAAAATGTGACTCCCTAACTTCTACTGATAGGGATGTCTTGAGGTAGTAGAACATCACAATACAATTATTGTAAAGATGCTTACTATGGATGTGCCATAATAAATAAGATAATTGAGTAAAGAAAAAACTTGAAGTTATAACATCCAAGGAATAGGAACAGAAGACACAAAATTAAGAAAACATGCCTAGAATTATTAAGGTAAGTATTTAGAAGAAAAGAGGTTTTAGAAAAAAATTCATGATTATTTTCATCATAAAAGTAATCAGTATTAGGTTTTAGAAAATAATTCACGATTGTGTTTCTCATAAAAGTGGTGTTTACTATGTTGAGATATCAAACTCCTCGTTTACAACTGGATAGCATTATGGAGGTTTGGTATATTAGTCATGTGTGACAATAATGGCTCGACACCCTGGCCATGTCTGTGGGCTTTATGGTAAGGATTACTCGTAGTGTGGACACTACCCATATTATTTGTCTTGTCTTTTGTGTATTGGAGAGTGTGAGACTATGGCTTCTCTCTATGGATATGGTAGATAATATACATTAGGGTTTGGGTCTCTGCTGGTGTGTGTGTTGACTCTTCTTCTTCTTGTTTGATTTCATGGTATCAAAGCTTGGTGCTCTCATCTAGGGTTTTGTGAGTGAGTGAGTGAAGAGGAAGAGAAGCTATGAAGAAAAGATGTGGTGAAGGACTCCATTGAAGCTTGGAGCTTGGAAGAGCTCTAGCGTACACACAAATACCAGATTTGAGAGCTTAGGACTATTGGTGGTAAGTGCTACAAGACTCCCTCTACAGATTGCAGGTAATAAAAGCAAGAAACAAACAAGATTGAAGTTGCCAAAGTATGCAAAAAAATTCTAGTTTTGAAGCTTTCATGGAAGCCAAGCTACCTTACATGTTGCCATTGTACTCTACCTCTATACTCAACAAGGCAATTGTCACAACTCTTGGCTGCTTCTTGTTGCTCCATGTAATAGCAGAGCTCTCAAAAGAAAACATGAACCCACTAGTAGATCTTCTGACTAAGATGCAACTAGCCCAATCTGCATCCATGTATCCATACACCTGTAGCGTTACACAAACCTCATAAAAGAGACCATAATCAACTATGGACATCACATAGCGCAGAATGCTCACATCACACCATCCAAGTGTGGCTTGTGAGGAACACATAAACTGACTCTTGAATCCAACTATGTAGTTCAAATTTGGCATGGTGATCATGATGTAGATAAGGCTACCCACTATCTTCTTATACATAGCGGCATCCTCTAAAATCTCACCTGCACCCTTCTGATCCAATGGTATAGAGATAGGCTTACAACTAGCCATACCATACTTGGACAACATGTCCACTGCATACTATCACTATGATAACCATATGCCCTCAGACCTCAATGCCAAGAAAGTATCTCAGCTCACCCAAGTCCTTCATGTCAAATTTCTACTTGAGGAGCCTTTTCACGTGCTCAACTTCCTCTTCATTGTGTTAACCCCAACAATCAAGTCATGCACATAGATGATTATGATCACAATGCCCCTATCACTCTTGAGGAGATTTTGCACATGCTTAACTTCCTCTTCATTGTCAACCCCAAAAATCAAGTCATCCACATAGATGGTGATGGCCACCATGCCCCTATAAGCTGGTGTTTTACCAGTGTTGCTAACCACGTTGTTCCAATTGCGGCCGCCATGCCGCTGTTGCAAGCTCACCGCCTACAGCCAGCACAACTGGATAGCATTTATGGTACAGCTGGATAGTATCATGCAGGTTTGGTAGAGTAGACATGTGTGACAATAATGGTTGGACATCCGGGCCACGTGGGTGACATTATGATTAGGGTTACTCTTAGTGTGGACACAACACATATTGTGTGTCTTCTCTTTTGTGTGTATGAGAGTGTGGGACTATGGCTTCTCTTCATGGCTATGGTGATAATATTTTAGGGTTTGAGTCTATGCTGGTGTGTGTGTTGCCTTCTTCTCTTGTGTGTGTTTCTTTTCATGGTATCAGAGCTAGGTGCTCTCATTTAGGGTTTTGTGAGTGAGTGAGTGAAGAGGAAGAAGCTGTGAAGCAAAGCTGCGGTGGCGGTGAAGAACTCCATTGAAGCTTGGAGCTTGGGAGAGCTGTGGAGCACACACGAATACCAAATCTAAGAGCTAAGGACCATTGGTAAGTGCAACAAGACCCCCTCTACGGATTGCAGGTAATCAAAGCAAGTGAAAGACAAGATTCAAGTTTGCAAGAGAAAGCATAAAGTTTCTGTTTTTTTGAAGCTTTCATGGAAAGCTTGTGAGTAAATGTATTTTGGCACATGTATTTGGGAAAATGCAAGCAAAGAAGTGAAGGTCTCATGTATTTGGAAGGGCACATGTACTAGAAACTCACGAGCAAATCATTCATGCATAAATTGATGCATTTCAAGTGATGTGTAAAGGAAAAATTATGGTTTTGTGAACTTCTGCAAAACAGAGAACATACCCCCCGTTTGCGAAAGCTAGAGGAAAACTTGAGTCAAACCCTTCAAGAACATGTTAGCTTAGGTCATTGCTAAGGTGCTGGTGAAGTGAATGTGCAAATGCCCCATCCCTAGAGCCCTCTGGAGCAGGCGGCGCTTTCTAGAGCAGTATCTTGGACAGGTTGAGAAGATTTTGGTCTAATTCACTCATTTGTACATCAAACTTGGTGCTTTGTGATTGAGAGTTTTATTACATTTGGGGCACCTCATGTGATGTATTTGACGCTCCTTTTATTCAATTAGCAAAGATTTGCAGGTTTGCAAAAATACTGTGCAGAAACAGAGCATCACTAATCAAGACATTAAACCTTGTGTATTGCAAATTGGCCTAATTTCTTTGGTACAAGTGAAGTCCCAATAGTTTCTATGCCTTTGGTTCAAGAATTTTTGAATTTGGATCAGATTTGAAGGAGATAAAACACTTTTAGTGAGAGGTGGTACCTAACATATGCAGAAAAAGGCAAACCAGAGAGCTACAAAAATTGGTGGTTCTCATTAACCTTGAAGAATTTGATCAAATGCTTCTAGGATATGTTGGAGCATTATGTAATTAAGCCAATGAATATCTAAACATCAAATTTGGACAAGATTTGAAGCAATTAGAGCAAGATCTCTGACTAGTTCTCTGGCGAGAAAAAAACCAGATTTTTTTTTTGTGAAGAAGCATCTTATGTTTTCAACTTTGATCGAGGAGCACAATCACGAATAAGTTTTTAACTTTGTTTTTCTTATACATACTCTCCATACTACTTCTAGTTATACTTTTTTCTTGTGTGTGAAATCTTGCTATCACTTTTCTTGTGTATACTCTCCATACTACTTCTAGTTATAATTATTTCTTTTGTGTGTACTATGCCTATTCCATGCATGTGAGAACCACAAGATTATTCTTTACACTATCAGGTGGCCTCTTTCTTTTGGAATAGAATCTTTGCAACAATCACTCTACTGATAGTGTGATGTTCTACTCACTCGTGACATCCCTACAAGTAATGAAACTTACGAAATCGCTTCAATCACTTCCTTTTTTCTTCCTTTCGCTTGCGTGAAATTCATGGTAAGTCTGATGTTGTGCGAACACATATGGGGCGAAGTAAAAGCTTTCGTGTCTCTTGGATAAAATCCTTTCATTTTCTTTTTGTCGGTGTGTGTGGAAGTCATGGTGTAGTGTCACCGTAGTGTGTGTGGGGAAGTCATGGTGTAGTGTGTACGGTGCAGTGTGGGGAGTCACTGTGCAGTGTGGTGGACCTTTACGAGTGGTTCAGAAGAGGATTGTTTTTGTTGTCCAAAATCCTTTCAAAGTTTTGCAGCAATGGAGTGTAGGATTCCCTCGTGAGTTGTGCTTTTGTAGGTTGGATAATCACGCATGAGATTCTAATCACAATGATATAAGCACCGACCGGCATGTTGTGGTTCATTGCAATTTCTTGTAAGCTTCTACGCCTCTATATATGGCACCGTGCTTCCATGAATTCAGACAAACAGTCACGCAAATTTCACTAGTTACTGTAATCCGTCTC
>Ga0181466_1000149_pt1 | contig 23691 bp, 10 predicted proteins | sample InSIn4gowninarea_FD_119078 | JGI IMG/M metagenome (GOLD analysis project Ga0181466, IMG submission 119078) | Clean room microbial communities from NASA Spacecraft Assembly Facility at Jet Propulsion Laboratory, Pasadena, California, USA -... ... | reverse complement strand
CCATTGGTGATGCAATCGCAGCTATCACAACCCCGGTTATAGAAGTTCATATAAGTAATGTGCATGCACGGGAAGACTTTAGAAAGATCAGCCATGTATCAGCAAAAGCTAAAGGTACTATTGCAGGCCTCGGGTTGAAAGGGTACGAACTTGCGCTGCTAAGTTTCATAGACAAGTAATCAACTTAAATCTTATTTAACAGCCATATTTACAGCAGCCAGTGAAAATGGGTCTAATTTAGTAGCCTAATATTCTGCAAAATGAAGTTGATTTTTGTTTCATTCTTATTTCTGTCTTTTGTAGCAGGCGCCCAATCGAGGTGGAAAAGTTATCGGTTAACAGATCATGACGATACAATCAATTGCATTGACAATAACGATTTAAGGCAGGGAAGATGGTCGATAAAAATTCCCGAATGCAATTGATTGTATCGTCATGATGAAGAAGGCATTTATAAAGATGGCAAAAAAGAAGGTATTTGGAGGAGCTATACCAGCGTGGGCGATTTATTTGCTGTAGAAAATTACCGTTGGGGCAATAAAGATGGTAAAAGCCAATATTACAATATGGCCGGCATCACCAGGGAGGAAAGCTGGAAAGCCGTAAATCCTGAGAACCCCTACGATACGATTGATGTATATGACCCCGTTGACCCTAATAAAATGTACCGGCAGGTGATAAAAATAGAAGGTGGATCGGTAAAACACGGCCCATGGAATTACTACGAGGACGGGCTGATTACAAAAACAGAAAATTATTTTTTAGATAAAAAACAGGATCCGTTTAAAGGCGCTTCTGATGTAGCAACGGAAGGAACCGAACCAAAAGCTAAGAAAGCACCCGCGCAAACCAAACCAAAAGAAGTACTCGATTTTGAGAAGAAAGTCGGTAAAAAGAAAGTGAAAGTAATTGATGGAACCTCTTTTTAACGGGTTCAAGTAGTGGTTAAATCTTTTATCTCAAGCGTTCGTACTAACTCATTATATAACGATTAAGCATAAAAAAGCTTCCTAACAAGGAAGCTTTTTTTATGTACAGAAAAGAATTTGGTTTCGGTGGAAGGAGTTATTTAACCCCAGTTATATTAATCGAAACGACTATACCACGAGATTTAAAAGCATCACACCGGCCAATCCTACCAATGCAATAATTGTTTCCATCATTGTCCACGACCGCATGGTGTCTTTTATACTTAAATTGAAGTATTCTTTAAACAGCCAAAATCCCGAGTCGTTTACATGAGAGCAGGCTAGGCTTCCGGCACCAATTGATAACACCATCAGGTTTGGGTTTACGTGTGCTTGTGCCATCACGGGTGCTATGATGCCTGCGGTAGTTAAACCTGCTACCGTGGCCGATCCCACACAAATTCTTATTACCGCAGCAATCAGCCAGGCCAGCAAAAGCGGGTGGATACTGATATCATTCAGCTGCAGCGCTATTTGTTCGCTGATGCCGCTATCTGTAAGTACTTGTTTTAACGCACCTGCACTGCCAATGATGAGTAAAATCATCGCGACATCTTTCACAGAATCTGCATAAAGATTCATAATATCTTTTATTTTCTTCCCCTGTTTAATGCCCAGTGTGTAAGTCGCAAATGCAAGTGCAATCAGCATTACGATGGCAGGCTCCGCAAAAAAAGAAAAGACCTGTCGAAGCTGGGGTTGTAAGGTAACCAGATAGGGAACAATCGTTGTAATCATTAAAAGTATCACCGGCAAAAGGCCCGACATGAAGCTGCTAAAAGCTCCCGGAAGCTCTTCAGGCGATAAGTTATGTGGCTGAAACGTTTTTAAGGGAACGGAATGAATGTGCTTTAATGTTTTTGAATATAGGGGACCTGCGATGATGATTGCGGGAATGGCGAGTAGTAAACCATATAACAACGTGAGCCCCATGTTGGCGTGAAACTGAACAACAAGGGCGGTAGGCGAGGGGTGCGGCGGTAAAAAACCGAAGGTGACCGATAATGCGGCAAGCATCGGCAAACCAATATATACGGCAGGCAATTTATATTGATAAACTACTGAAAAAATCAAGGGAACTACTAACACAAAACCAACGCCGTAAAACAGTGGAATACCTATTATAAACCCAGTGACTACCAATGCCCATTGAATGTACTTTGCTCCAAACGATCGCATCATTACCGCAGCAATCTTTTGTGCCGCACCACTGTCGGCAACCAGCTTACCCAACATGGCGCCCAGTGTAATGATGATGACAAGCGAACCAAGGGTATCGCCGATGCCTTTTTGAACGGAGCCGATTATTTTATTAAATGGAATGCCGAGCAACAATCCGGCAGCAATCGATACAATTAAAAAAGCAATAAAAGGATTGATTTTCCCCCAGGAAATTAGTAAGATAAGACCGGCGATGCAACCGAAAATGATGAAGAATGTCATGCGTTAGTTTGTAAACGAAAGATAAATTTTGTTTTGTAAACAAGGAGAAAATTATTAAAAATCGAGGCCAATGCATCTTTCATCTTCTTTTGCGCCAATAAAACAGAGCTGTTTTGGATCCGATGTATTTAATTTTTACAATAGTTTTGTTTTTCTTTCTAAAAACGGGTGTTGTAAGATGAAGATAATGGAAGCGTCGCTGAACGATGTGGCCTCAATTGGCAGGCTTGTAAACAGTGCTTACAGGGGCGATAGTTCGCGCAAAGGATGGACAACGGAAGCAGATCTTTTAGACGGCATACGAATAGATGAAGAAATGCTGCAACAATATATTGAAGACAGTGATTCCGCCATTTTAAAATGCATGAATGATGATGAACAAATAACCGGCTGTGTGTACCTGAAAAAACAAGGATCACACCTTTATATGGGAATGTTGACTGTTGCCCCGGAGTTGCAGGCAAAAGGAATTGGTAAAATGCTGCTGCAGGCAGCAGAAGCTGAAGCCAGTAAAAAAGGCTGCGAAAGCATCGTGATAACGGTTATAACGAGACGACACGAATTGGTGGATTGGTACAAAAGGCATGGATTTGTTGAAACAGGAGAAAAGCAGCCATTTCCCGAAAATGAAAGGTTCGGCAAACCAAAATTTCCCCTGGAGTTTTTGATAATGGAGAAGCAGTTGTAAATTATATAGCCTTTCTAAAAATAAAGTTGGTTGAGAAGATACGCTTTTATGAAATCTATTATAATTTTAAGTAATGAATTCTGATTCATCAAAAAGCGCGAAGTAGGTATTTAATCACGAAGGGAAGCTGAGATGATATTTGAGAGATAATTAGCAAGACTTGTTAATTTATAACCCCCATCGGAAAAGGATGGCGCCCAATACAGGCGCCAAGGCCCCCCAACCTTTCTTTTCCGTGTTTACCCCCTTACGTTTTACCGTGGGGGGTTATTTTTCTAATATGGTTAATTCAACTTTTATAAGACCAAACCTTGCCAGTACTTACCCGGTTAGATTTGCTTCTGTTCCGGCTTATTTCCCTTTCAGGGTGCTAATATCTATCATATTTTTATTCTAACCTCCAGTAGAAATACTGGACTTTTAAAAATAAATTGCGTTGCGCCTTATTTTTATTAGATTCTGTGAAATAAAGCGCCGCGATTTTACTTTTTTTTGCATATATTAAGTGTATTAGGCGGAATTTAAGCGGATCTTGAAATCTTAGGAGGAAAAATATAGTATAGGTTTACACGAATATTTGTATTAGGAACGGAATGAAAAAAAATAATCTGATAAGACTCGCGATAGCGGATGATCACAAAATTTATCGCGACGGTATTAAGTTGGTATTAAAAAAAGACGAAAACATAACGTTGGTGGGCGAAGCCAACAATGGAAAGGAGTTGGTAGAAATTGTGAAGGTTGCCCAACCTGATATTGTTATTACCGACCTGATGATGCCGGAAATGGATGGTATAGCGGCAGCGAAGGAGATCCTGCGAATGTATCCTAAAACAGGCATCATAGGGCTGTCCATGGTAGACGCCGATGATCTGATGATTGAATTATTGGAGGCAGGTGCGTTAGGCTATCTTTTAAAAAGCGCTGTGAAAGAAGAAATTCTTGAAGCTGTGCATTCGGTTGTTAAAGGCACTCCTTATTACTCAAGCTCGCTCTCTAAGCATTTAACGGAGCTCATCTCCAAAAGCAAATTCAATCCGTATAAAGGAAAGACGGTAGAGATATTTAACGATGTAGAACAAAAAATCATCGCCTTGATCTGTAAAGAAAAAACAAGTAAAGAAATTGCCGAAATGCTGAATTATAGTTATAGAACAATAGAATGGCATCGTGCAAGAATCATGGATAAAATGGACGTGAAGACCAGCACGGGCATCGTTATCTATGCTATTAAAAATAAGCTCTGCAAGATCTGACGAGCATTCATTGAAGCCGTCTTTTTTGTTTATAGATGAAATATAACGCAATGCCTACAATTGCAACTATTCCCAAAATCATCCATACTCCAAACTGGGTCTTGTGCTGAAAAACAATAGGCGACGAATCTCCCATTATTACCAGTCCTGCCCAATATTGCGGTGCAAGCATTCGTCCATCTGCTTTCTCTAGATAGGTAAGTTTTGCCAACCGCAACGCTTCATCTTTCGAAAGCCCTTTTAACAGGTTATCGTAAAAAGACTCCATTAATAATGCGCTGGCTTGTTCATCAATTTTCCATAAACCTGTAAGAATGCTTTCACTACCGGCGTAGTTAAAAGCATGGGCGAGTGAAATCATTCCTTCACCATCCTGGTAGCCCGGCTTGCCCGATTCGCAGGCGGTAAGAACGGTAAGGTTTGATGTTAGATCGCAGTTATAAATTTCATCAACGTACAAAGAATTGTCGTCTTCTTTTTCACTCAAATTCTTTGCAAAAATCAGCCTTGAATATTCAGGATAATCGTTGTTCGACTCTGCATGAGTACCAATGTGGATGACCTTATTATTAGCCGCTGTTGCTTTAAAAACACGTTCCGTTGACGCGTCGTTGATGAAAGTTTTTCCACCAAGCAGGTCGTTAATTTTTGACACAAGACCGAGCGAAAATGGTTGCGGTAACAGCGAGAGGTAAGCGTTATCCAGCTTAAGCGAGTCTTTTGTGGCGGTTTTGTAGGCAGCTTTCACTTCGTCAGTAAATCCCGGTGCAAAAGCTATAAAGTCTGTTTTAAAATCAGAAGCCTTTGACTGCTGCTGAAGCAGGAATAAGCTGTATTGATAAGAGATAGAATGAGAGGCCAACAAGCTCCTGGTAGAAAGCTCTTTAAAACCATTGATCTTTTTCGGAGTCAATATTTCGAAGCTGAGATTATACAAAACACCATCGGGAATAATAATCACCTTTTTATGATGAATGTTAGCTGCTATAGGGGCCCATATCTGCTGGTAAAGCGCGTGCAATAGTTCACCGGTTTTAGCAGCATTCAATCCCTGTGATGCTAAATCTGTTACTTGCTTTTCAATAGCAATTCCGTTTAATTGAAATATCTGTTGTTGCTTGTTATCACAAACAAAAGCAAACAGGTCTTTATCAATAAAAAAATAACGAACCAACGCAGTGCCTGCAGGAACAGCTTGTTGAATACTGCCAAAAGATTTGAATATAGAAGCATAACGCATGTTATAATACTTCGGATAATCGGCCCTTAGCTTTTCCTGAAAACTATTCCACTTTTCGACGGCACTAAAATAGTCCTGCATCTTATCGTTGTAAGTTTTGTCACCGGTTAACGAAGTGGCAATCGCGGCTTTTAATTTCTTTTCGGTTTGCTGCACGCTCAACGGTAAATGGGCGAACTGGATAGCTTCATTCTTATCCAGCCTCGAACGGATACGATTGTATAAACCTGATTCGTGCAACCCGATCATCTTGTTTACGTAATCAGGATTATGTGTCAGATTATATAGATCAAGGTTGATCTTCTTCGCGAAATCAATCAGTTCGGTATGATCCGACATTACTACGCTAATGTCTTCTGCATCTGTTACAACAGACTTTCTTCTTTCCAATGCCGCCAGCGCTTCATTTAACTGGTTTAGTATTGCAGTAAGGTTGTTTACATTTTTTGCTGCAAGCAGGTGATACTCCGATTTCGTTTTCAGCAACACCGCCTTCGGTTTCTTCAATTCTAACTTCACCGAATCCAACAAATTCTCACTCTTGTGGATCATTTTGTTGATTACATCCAAACCTTTCCTGCTATAGGCCAATGCTTCCTTGTAGCTGCCCGAAGCATTGTATACTTCCGACAAATTCAACAGTTGATAAAACGCCAGCAGCGTTTGCGCTCCCTGTGTTTTTACTACATAGTTATAGCCTTTATTGGCCTTTGTTATCGCTCTTTTAGCATCGCCTCTTTCGGCATAATACAGGGCGGCGTTGCTTAAGAACTCCAGGTAAATATTGTCGTACTCACCTTGTAGTGATGCTTCGTATAAGCTGTCTGCTTTCTCATAGTAAACTGTTGCCGTTTTATAATCCTTCTTTTTATCGTGCAAAAGCGCCAATGTATTACAGGCATCAGCTTGCCAAAAAAGATAATCGCCATCGGCCTTACTAATCATGTGCAAACCGTTGTCTAAAAACTGCAATGCTTTGTCAAAATCCTTCATTGCATAGTACAACTGGCCTAATAAAATTTGAGATATAAAAATGCCTGGTTGGTTCGGTCCTAAGTGTTGTTGCTTTTGCTGGTAAGAATACTCAAGCAGTTGGCGCGCCTGTTTCAAGTCGCCTAATTCTTTATAGATTCCTGCAAGGTTATCGGTTGCTTCAAACTGGAATGTAATAGCGCTTGTTTTTTTTGGATGCGGATCTTTTGTTGCAACGAATTTCCGAATATTTTCAATCGTCGCCTTCATGGCGTTGATAGCTTCCGTCGTTTTGCCTTGCATCTGGTACAATGCCGACAAGTTATTTTGCACCACGGCCGGCCTGTAAAACTGATTTAGCGGCGTACGCTCTGCTTTGGCCAATGCTTCTAATGATTTTGTAAAATAGTACAAGGCGCTGTCCGTTTTCGATGCATACCACATCATACTTCCCATGCCGTTGTAAGCAGTAAATAAAAGGTCGAAACGCGGCGGCTTATCCTGCAATAAAAATTGCAGACCCTTTCGCTGGTTAAGCTCCGCCAAATTAATGTCGCCCATTCGCTGAGCATACGTTGACATATTGCTGCCAATCATTCCAAGATCTGCCCCTGTTTTGTTGGGCATGAGCAAAGTGTATTTATACGCTTCATCATTCGCAGTATAAGCAAGTTTATTTTTGCCCGTTGAGCCAAAATACTCGCCGGCTTCAATATAGGTTTGGCGAAGGGTGGCCGGGCCAGGCGTAAGCGTTTTTATCTTTTCAATAAACAGTTGTACTTGTTTTACACCATCCTCGGCACCATTTTTTGCCTGGGCAACTTTGCCGATATGATAAACGTAGAGCACAAGCGACCTGGCTTATGCTGATTGTAATATTTCGTTACCACCGCTTGCAACAATGCATCTGCTTGTTCAATTTTTTTGTCTGCAATTGCTTTTTCTATTTCAGCAATACCTTCCGATTGTTGTGAAAAACAAACACCAACATTGAGGAGAAATATAACGCAGTATTGTAACGTTCGTAAAAGCATGTAGTTCTTAGGGTTGTTTTTGAAAGGATAAGCGCCTGTATATCGCAGCCTATTGATGCCAGTTGTTATACAGATGAAGTGATTGCGACGCAACGATGATGCTATGAAATACCACTGCCGGTATCATAAATAAGATTCTCTTTTTTTTGTGGACCGGCAGCGGGAACCCTATTCAACATCGTTGTGTCACTCACTTGTACTCTTTGTACTTTATGCGACTTTTTACCAGGCATGCATGAGCTAGTTGATACTTCTAAAAGATCCTCTCAATTCGTGTCCTCTTTGTTCTATTCACTTATTCCTTCAACTGCTTCAACAGCGCCTCTTTGTTTTCGTGCTCAGCTTTTTGAATGTAGGTAATCGCCTCGGCTTTTTTTCCTTGCTTTAATAACGCCATCCCTATGTACCAGTTTGCGTCGTTGGCAAAATAGCTATTGCTAACGGTTGAAACTTTGGCGAGGTAGGTAGCGGCTTTTTCAGCATTGCCTTTTGCGAGGTAAGATGAGCCGACAAAGTAGTTGAGCGTATCGTTACCAGGCTTGTTCGTAAGCAGGGTTTCCCAAGCTTTTAATGCTGCATCGTAGTTGCCAGTTTTATAGTTAATCATGGCGCGGTCAAAAGTGTAATTGTCAGAAGTGCTCATGGCCGTTATTAGTCCCGGATCAGGCTTATAATACTGGCTAAAGAGTCGCTCATTTTTATTGAACATCGTGAGCCACAGCAATGCGCCGATAGCAACAACCGCGATGAAAGCAGCAGCCATCAACCATTGTTTCGATGAACGCTTTTGCATGATATGATTGGTGCCGTTAATGGGAAGCTCTTTTTGAAATTTCCTTAAATCCGCCTCAAGCGAAACTTCCTGCACTGCCAGCAACAACAAGCGGGTCTCTTGTACTTGTTCGCTTAACACTTGATCTGCAGCGATTTTTTCTTCAAACGCTACCTGTTCTTCTGCAGGCATCTGCTTTAGAAGATAGCGTTCAATTTCATTGAATATTGATTCTGGTATGTCGTGCGATGTGTTCAAAGTTGTTTCTATTTTTTCAATAATTCTCTTAGCCGTTGCAGGCAGCGATACTTGTTATTGCGTGCCGTAGCTTCTGTCCAGTCAAAAGTTTTCGCTATCGCTCTCATCGATTCTTTGTGATAATAAAACCGGGTAAGCACCTCTTTACAGTTGTCGCCAAGTTGTACAAAATTCTTTTTAACCGCTGCTATATACTCGTTTTCGTCTTCGGCTAAACCATCGTCCTGGGTTATGTTGGCTGCATGGCTATTCATAGGAACAACCTTTTTATGTTCACTTGATCGCAGGTGATCCAGCCACTTGTTCTTCGCAATAGTGAAGAGGTAACCGTCTAAGGCAGTTTCATTAGCCGGGTAAAATTTCTCCAATTGTATATTTCTCCAGACAGCAATAAATGCCTCCTGGAAAATATCCTGCGCCTGTTCGTATGTTCCGCTATTGTTTAAAATATACTTCTCTACCTTATGATAATTGTTATGATACAAACTTTTCAGCGCCATGCTATCGTTTGCCTTTATAGCAACAATTTGCTCCGATGTTATTATAGGTATGTTAGAAGTATGGTCGTGCATTTTAATTAGTAATGCAAAAGATACTTCAAATTTTAGAAACGCAAAATTTAGAACATCAAAATATTTGTCATCTTACAATCGCCTTTTGCCTATTGAGTAATTAAGCGTTCTACATGCCTGGCACCTTCATGGTCTGTTATGACCATTACATACACGCCTGCCGAAAGAGCTGAGATATCAAGAGATACAGTCAAATGTGTTGTAAAATCCCTACTCAATAACACTTTGCCGGCTGTATTAAATAGTTCCACTTTTACAATGTTTCTTCCTGTGATGTTTACAATGTTCTTTGCTGGGTTAGGAGATATGGTGTACCGGTTTTGTTGCGAAAAGCTGATCGATTTGACAGGCGAGTATTCGAAACTCCCATCTTTATCAACCATTTTTAGCCGGTAATAAATTGTGCTGCCTAGTAACGCTACATTAGTAAGATCATCTATACAACTATAAGCAGTTGAAGTATTGCCGCTTCCTTTAGCATTTTTGTTTGTTGTAGTAGAGAAATCAGTGCCATTTACACTTCTTTGCACTTCGAAATGAGACGTGTTGATTTCCTGGGCTGTTGTCCAGTCGATCGTTACCTGGTCATTTGTTTTATTAGCCGTAAATGAAACAAGCTTTACGGGCAATGTAGTAAATGTAGTGGTACTACTCCGGGCATTATTTCCAAGGAGATACAAAGCGTTGTTGCCTGTCTCTGTTGTTTTGTTATATTCAATTACCCTAAAATGATAGGTAGTGCCGGGGGTTAGACCGGTAACTGTAACACTGTTTCCTGTGCCTTTATAAACAATACGATTATTGGTACCTAATGAGGTTGCGGAGGGATAGTTGGCGTTGTCAGTATAATCTGTTCCGTCTAATGGAAAAGCATTAATAGCTGAGTCTGGCCGCACGACTACAATCCGGTTACCGCCATTTCCATTTGTCCAGTTGACCGTTATAGAATTGGAGGTAACATTGGAGAACGTAATACCTGAAGCATTTTGTGTTGGCGCCAGCATTAAATCGTAAGTGGGCCATGAAGTGGTTCCGGATATTATGTTCCAACCAAGATTATCGAGCGCACTCCAAAAATTGTTGGTGTTATTCCGGTGATTCATAATAACAGTCCACGTATATCCATTGCTTGCTCTTACCTGTTCGCTTGCTGTTCCGGGTATTGCTCCTGTATGCCACCAATTGTTAGATGCATTTACCTGCCAACCTTTAGCGTAATTTGGTGATGTTGCTGAAGGCTTAACCATTGTGTCGACTGCAGCCTTGGAAAGTATATCAGGCTTAGTTGCAAAACCATCAACAGCGTTAAGTAGGGTGATCATATCTCTTGCTGTGCAAACCCAGCCACCATGTGCATCCATTGCGTTCACATTCATTCCGCCATATTCCCATGGAAGCGACCTTCCATCTCCGTACACCGACAAATTATTTCCTTCACCACCTACATATTCCACTTCTCTTTCCATCTTCTCAGATAAAAGGTTCTTACCAATGTGCATGTCAAATATCCCTAGTGGATGCAGTATAGTGGTCTGGATATATTCCTCATAAGACATCTCGCTTAGTTGCTCTATGATGGCCCCTAAAACAAGGTAGCCGATGTTGCTATAGGCGTACTTCGTACCGGGGTCAAAGTTGAGGCCGAGTTGAAGCAAGTATTTTATTAAGTCATTTTCGGTTGCCGGATTGCTGGTACCTAGTTGTTGGGTTACACGTAGAGGGCCGTCAATGGGGTCGCATCCGCCGATAAACCACGAGTAGGGAGTTGTTGGATTGGGATTGCAATTTACAGTGCGATCCCAGCCTGCCGAATGCTCTAATAATTGGCGGACAGTGATATTGTAAATGCGGTTGTCTGTTATGGTAGCAGTGGCATAAGATGGATGGTGTTCAAGCAGTCCGCCTGTTCCAAACACTTTGTCAGACATGTTTAACTTGCCTTCCTGCATTAGCTTCATTATAGCAATTGAAGTAATTTGTTTTGAGCAGCTTGCTATACGAAAAAGATTATACGGCTGTGCAAGAACTGTGTTGGCTTTGTCAGCATAACCAAAAGCCCGCATGTAAACTATTTTACCATTTTTGGCCATCGCAAACGTGAGTGTCGGAATGGCGTAAGTGGTCATAAAGTTTTTAATGCGGGTATCAGCTCCTGTCATTTGCGGTACAGGAATTCCCGTTTGTGCATTTGCATGTAAAAGACATACTAAAACAATTGAGGCTAATAAAAATTTTTTCATAATTATACCTGCATTTTGTTGATTGTAGATGATTATATTTTATTTTCTGATGGAAGTTTTCTCAATATGCTCATTGTCACCTTTCCTTATTGGGTGATCAATACTTTTTGATTTTTAAAAATGTCTGCTCCGGCAACATGTAAGAAGTATTGCCCGGCAGCTAACCCGGCAATGTTTAATTTAAGATAGGTTGTTCCCTTTTTTACATCGGTATTTTGCTGCTTTACAACCCTTCCTGAAAGGTCGGTTAACAACAGGTTTAGCTGGGCATTTTTATCAATACTTACCGCAACGTTCAACACGTTGTTAGCCGGCACAGGATAGACGGTTATTGCCGGTTGTTTCGGCTGGCAGTTTGCTTGTTTGATACCCGAATAAGTATAGGTTCCGTCTTTGTCCACCTGCTTTAATCGGTACAACGCATTGCTCCCATCAGCATCTGTAAAGGCATAGTCTTTTTTGGAAGAACTACTGCCGGCTGCTTTTATTGTGTATACCTTATTCCATTGTCCATTGATGTTTTTCTCTACATCGAAGTGGCTGCCGTTCACTTCGGTTGCTGTCTGCCAAACTAATTTAGCGCCGGCATTAGTGCATGTAACATCAAATGCGGATAATGTGACGGGTAATACTGATTGACTGAAAATGTACAACGAGCCTGAAACGTCTTTAAACCTTCCATTATCTGCATTTACATGAATTTGGTAGCGGCCAATGGTAAAGCTGTCTGTGGCCGAAGGCGACATAAACGAATAGCTGATCTGCTTTGTTTCACCCGGCTGAATTGTTCCTCCATATATAGAGTCTGTACTTGTAAGAACAAACCCTTCAGTTGGCGTGCTTATTTTAAAGCTCACGTTTGTTTGAGCTTCTGCACCGTAATTTTTAAATGTATAGGTAACCGTGGCTGTTGAACCGGGTTTGCGATTGTGGCTGATCTTATAACTTTCCTGTACCAGGTAAGCTGGTGCGCCAATATCGTTATTGTTGATGTCATCAATCAGGCTGGCAATGCCGGTAAGAGACGAATCGTTTAATGTTTTGATTTCATTGGCAAGGCTGTTTAACTCAGCTAAATAGGGGGGTTTGTCGGTATCCCATGCAAATGCATCGTTTTGGTAGAACAAAGCATTTCTTAAGGTATACTGCTGCGACACAAAAGAATCGATCACCCTATTCAGCTTTGCTCCAAATCCCGGTATTGTTGTAACTGCCTTGTTCGTAGAAGCCCACAAGGTATTTGTCATCTTTATCATTTCATCGGTATATAAAGAGTCTTCGTCTAAGAACTCGGCAAACTTCTGATCGTAGGCAGCCTTATTGTACGAAGGTGAATTGTATACGGCTTGCAGTTCACTAAGTTTTTGATTATAGCTGTTTTTGCGCTCAAGTAATTTAGCCGGCGATAATTGTAAATTGGCATCGCGACGAACACCTCCTGCATTGTTGCGGTTTAACCCTGCCTTTACTATCACTTTGTCACTCAGCAGCACTTCGTCGTAAGAACCCCTCGCGCCTTCATATACGGCCCCCACCAAAGCCGCTGTTTTTACCACTTTTGCAAATAAGCCAATGCCTTTAATGAAGGCTGAAGCCCCTGGCCCACCTCCTAATGCAGCTATTTCGTCTATTGCATCCGCCGTAGCAGCAACAGCATCACCAACTTTTGAAGCTGTGGTAAGCAGACCTATCCAGTCTTTATAATAGGTTAGGGTATCGGTACCATATTTAACCAGCGAGTTAGCTGAAGGGCTATAAAGGTTGTCGAATGTTTCTGTGTAGGTGTAGCCCGACCTGGCGTTTTTACTCGCATCCGCTGTTCTTTCAACAAAGTCATAATGCCGGGTACGGGCAAAATACTCTTTGTAAAAGGTTGCTGCCAGTTGGGCTGCGGCAATCTTTTTAATATTATCTAATAAGGCTTTTCTGCCCATCTGGTTCAAACCATCTACTCCATTATTTAATTCAAGTGCATCAAATAGCAGGTCTGCCTGGTCGTTAAAAATGGTAACGGTCAGGTCAAAAATGTATTTAATGTCGGGGTCGGAAATAGATGAGGAGACTTTGCCAAATATTAGATTTAAACCTTCTTTCAACACTTTTAACATAGCTACCTTTTTCTTGAGTTCTAATCTAAACTGGCTCTTGTCTTCATAGGGGCTGGTTGTAAAGGAATACTCAACAGTGTGGTCTAATGACTGAATAGCATCAAAAGTGTTTGTTATCATATCGTTGAATAAATCGGTTGCAAAACCTCCCAGGTTGTACACCGTTGCCAGGGATGTATAGTAGTTGGCCAGGTTTTCCACCCGCTTGTCGTGGTCGGTCTTTATGCCTGCCGCATCATAAAAAGGCTCAAACGCCACTTCAAAGCCGTCTGTAATAAAGCCTTCACGGCATGCATCTATTTCTATAGTAAATGGCAGCTTAATAGGAAAGCACCTTTTTTCCAGTTTTGGTTTAAATGCCTTTAACTCCCGTATTAAACTATCGGGCATTAATATGGGAAGCATCAACGTATGATTTTTAATGTCGTTGTAGATATACTTCATGGTTTTGCCATTCCGTTGAAATGCCACCTCTACAGTGTAAACCTTACTATCCTCAGCTTTCTTTAGTTCAAATATTCCATCCGCGTCTGGTGTAACAATCTCTTCCTCTGCGCCGTCCTTAAACAGCCGTACCCTTACCTCGCCACTCAGCGGCTTTTTCTGTAATCCTGCATAAGTGTTGGTGCTGTCCAGGTTGGTAAACACATCAAACACAACACCCTTAATAAACGGCTCGCTTTTGTTCATAAAGGTTACTCCGCCCGCCGAAGTGATCAATATTCTTCCGTTCTTATCGTCGTAGGCGACACCGGTAATATTGTTGCTGGGCAACCCGTCTGCTTCAGTATACAGGGTGTACGAGCTGGGGTTATCAGGGCTCGACGACGGGTAGAAATCCCGTGAAAGAAATTCCAGCAGTCCGCTGCTGGTTCCTATATAAACATTGCCATACTTATCACTTGCAATAGCATTTTGATTAATTTGGGTCCCCGGAGGTATTTTACTTTCCCAATTCATCCTGAGCCACTCTTCACCTCTTTTTATATACAGCCCTCCCTGCCGCATGCCCACCCACAGTTGGCCAAAGCGGTCGTAATGAAGCGCCTGCGCAGTAAAGTTGTTGTCAAGAGCGGGTACATTATCACGATCGTAAGCGGTTATGTATTTGCCGGCAGCGGTGTATTCAAGAATTTGTGATTTGCCGTCATTCAACCTTACCGATACCCAAACTTTTCCATTGCCACCGGTTATAGCATCAGCCGTAACCGGCGATGTGCTGATGTTGGAAAAACCTTCTCTAATATTGGTAAAGTACGATTCGAAAGGGTTGAGCCCAATGCTGAGCCCACCCCTTAAACCAGCGTTAGCCGACCTGTATGAACCTTGGGCTGCCCAAACCCGCGGCTTGTCGCCATTTGCTTGCTTTTTACTTCTGTCGGGGTATACTGCACGCACATTGCGGCTCCATATATCTGCACCGGTATTGGTACCAGGCACACTGTAAAACTCCATACGAATGTCGCTGCCTACAGGAAAATAGTTTATGCCCCCGGCAATGTTGGTCGACACGTTTCCTGTGCTTTGTGTGCCCGACTGCGCAATCCAGATACCACTGTCACCATCCGCTTTTATGTCGTTAATAAAGACATTGGTCAGCTTATCCGATTTTCTCCAAATGTTGAAACTGTCGCTGTAAGTGTACAATCCTCCATATTGCGAGCCAGCCCAAATCACGTTGTTCTTACCTACTCCAATGCATTTAAAATTATTGGTAGTAAAAGCGTCCGCCTCAAATGTGCCTTGTTTAAAGTTCTTAAACAATGGCGGGTTTTGTGCCAATAAAAATGCCGGTAGCAGTGCAATCGACAAAAGAGTAAATGTTACTTTCATTCGTATGTTTTGTGCTTATACATCGCATCGCAATCCTGAATGTCATCATGAGTAAATCTTTTTTGTTTACCGGCATTCGTTTTTAATTCAGCTCCGGTTGTGTCACTCACTTGTACTCCTGATGCTTTTTGCAGCTTTTTTTATGACCTCTTGAACACGAGGATTAGAACAATCACCAACACTATATTCTGCAATGGATAGAGTAGCGAGATATTATGTTGGTGAATAGAATTACAAACAGTACAAGAGTGCTCTTGTACTTTCATTTAAAACGCAGCATTCTTTAACTGCATTTCTAGCGGTCGTTCCATCATTTTATTGGTTGCGGAGCCTGCAGGAAAAATCTGCTGTCTGAAAGTTAAAGACTGCACCAAAGCAGTGAATACATTGCTTCATTTCGTTCGCCATCATGAAGGTTTGCTCCTTTAACAACTTAACCTGTTTCATTCTTCTCTTTTTTTAGCACTGCAAAAAGTATTTATTCAACATGATGACATTTTAATTTTTAACCGATGTGTTGACGGGCTTAATTGTGTAATCAGTATCAGAGGCGTGTGCTGTTTTTGAAAAGCCGATTAAAAACAAACCGCACAAGTGTGCGACGCAACGGCTGTTGAAGCGTGAAAAAATGCCGGGTTCATAAAAAGAAAAATACAACCGCAGCAACTGCTTATGACGAAAGTTTTGATAAGAAAACATTTTACCATCGCGCATGTGTGGCTAACCGTCTTGCTGCTTTTTGTTGCAGTTCCCCTTTTTGCACAACCCGCTAACGACAATTGCAGCAATGCTCAAACTATTAATGTTACTAACGGCGGATTTGGTTTGGGCACTTTTACTTCCTCTACCAACGACCTTTCAAACGCAACCTTGCAAAGCGGCGAAACATTTGCGCCGGCAATATTGGTAGCTGGGCAAAATAAAAAGTCGATGTGGTATAAATTTACCCTCCCCACCACACGGGCGGTAAGGGTTACGCTGGCCCAACCCGGTACTACTATTAAAGCCGGCGACGCGGGGTTCGCAGTGTACAAATCAAATATTTGCCTGCCTTCGAATGCTAATATTAGTACCAAGCTAACGCCTATTGGTACGTTTGGAAATACTTATCATCCCTGCGTTGATTCGGGTGTTTATTACATACAGGTTTCGGGTAACAACAATGCAAACGGGCTTTTGTATATAGACGTAAACATTTCTGATACCACCGGTGCATTGTACGATCATCCAGCACAGGCCTATAATTTTGGAGTAGTTTCGCCTAACAGTAAATATGTTGATTACACCATTGGTTGCCAGTCGATAGAAGATGCAAGTGAAGTTTGTACGGTATTGCAAAACGCGACCCAATACCATAAAAGCTCGTGGCATACGTTTACTACGCCGGCCTACTTCGATTATTTGTCGGTTATATTATCAAATGCGACCAGCTCCTATTTTGAGAATTGGAATATTTATAAAAAATTTGGGTATACCCTGTATAAAGGCAATGCCGTTACGACCCCTATAGCTTCATTGGTCTCGGTTGGCGGCTGCGATTCGATCGAGACTAATGGCTACTATGCAGCTTATAAAATGTACAAGTGCGGCGACCTTGAACCCAACACGACCTACAGCATACAGTTGTTTGCACATGAAACCTTCAATTCGGATGTAAGACTGGGAGTTTACACGGGCGGACTCGCACCGACTCAATCTCCGCTGCCGGTTTTAACGGCCTCTAATAATTTTGGAACACTGGCATCGAGCAATAGCGGCACATCTAAATCACTCACCGACTTTCTTGGGTGTAACAGTCGCCACGGCGCATCTTCGTGCAGCCCTGCATTGCCTGCTAATGGTTTTATATTTAATAATAAGAAATATAACCTGAGCACCTTCTTCACCTTTACATTAAACACTACGGCTAATGTTGACTTTTATACCTATCCTGTTTCACCAACGTATTGCGGGCCGGCACCCGTTTTCCGTCTTTTTAAACAGGGCTTAACAGCCAACTGCAGTGATTTGAACATGGCCAACTTAATGGGCACCTACACTTATAGTTCTGCGGTTGACTGTTTATTGCCTGGCACATATACGGTGCAGGTTTCGGGTACCGATACTACAATTCCTGCTACTTCTTTTAGTTATGCCACCGCCCTTTATAACAGTGCCGAATGCTTGTCGTCAAACCTGGGTACTAAAATACAATTGGTATTAACGGCCCGAACACGAATGGGTTTTAACAAGTTTTCGTTGGATAAACCGGGTGCTTATGATACCATTAACCGGGTAGGTAACGCCATGGCACCTTTAATAAGTGGCAATGTTTACCAAATGAAGATTGATACTTTTGGCTGTATCAATACTGTGCTTCCGCCCGACACTACCTGCGGTGTTGGCAATAATAAAGTAATGTACAGGCAGTTCGTTGTTGCAGATAGTGGTATAGCCAGCTTTTCTGCGCTGGACTGGTACTATCAATACAAATTGTACAAAGGTGATGCAAATGTTTTGGCTACCAGTCAAAATGCGCATACACACCCAACGGTTATTAACGGCCTGGTAGCGCAGACGCAGTGTTTGAATTATACTTATTCATGTACTCCTAAAAATGTGTGCGTTACACCTGGCACATACACTTTTGCCTCATTTGGCTCAGATGCTGACATTGGAGGTACAGATCGCCCTTCTGTTGGTTTTAATGTTGCAAATACCAAACATCATAATTCTGCTCTTGCACAGGATATGGGAAGCATTTTGGATAGTGTACCTGCAGGTGGTGGATCACGAGTAAGCGACATTGATTCTTTTAGTTGCAGAGACAATGCTGTTCCAATTAACGGCTATACACCTTGTAAAATCAACAATATTGATGCGACCAAAGCTATATACCGTCAATTTTATTTAAAAGAAAGTGCCCTGGTGTCTATCATCAGTAATAATGCTTGTGGTTTTGCTACGGGCACACGAACTTTATTTTCAGGCAAAGCTACCGATGGATTATCTGGGTTAATACCTATGGGTGGAAGGTGGAATTGCTTTAACAGCACTACCTATTCTGCCTGCGAATTATTGCCTGCCGGGTGGTATACCGTGATATCTTATGGCAGCGGACCAACTTACGCTAACCCCATGCAGAATGTAAACCAGGATGGGCTGTATGGAAGCTCAACGGGGCAAAAAGACCAGTTTACCATTACAGTTACGGTATGTGCTTCGCCAAAATATAACCGTCCTTATAAAGCTTCTGTAGATGCTTCGAAACAACCCCATCTTATTGAATGGAAAGAACGTGTGGGAAGTACTCCTGCTTATCCGCGTACCGACACAACGTATACTTTGCCTACAGAAAATTTTAATTGTATTGATGATACTCCTTTCACTTTTATAGCCTGCGACACTATCGTAAAGAAGGTAGCGTACTATGTTTTCAAAACAACAAAAGAAACCTATGTTGAGATTAACACTTTCAATCAATGGGGAATAGTTTATGCTTTTGATGTTCGCACAGATTCAGCTTTGCTGGCAACTGCAACACCAATCCAACCATGCGTAAAAGGTAATAGTAAAATTCAGTTGTGCCGGCTGCCTGCCGGTACTTACACACTGGTGATACTTGCAGGATCGTCTGCAGTATGCAGTAGCGTATCTCCTAAAATTTATGTTGACCAGGTACGGGAATCGCGTTTCGATCATGCTAAAAAAGCGTACGACTTCAGCATTGTTCCATCTGATAGTAGCTGGCACAGGGGGAAGGTGGGCGAAGTAAACCCCCAAAACCCCGGAAGGGCTGGCAGCAGCGATTTCTTTTCATGCACTACTGGCACACAGCCTACTGATCCCACCAATGCAAAATGTACTTCAGACGACATTTACAATATGTACGATCCATCTAAATTATACATGTATCAGGGTGATATTGGCAACGCCCCCGAAATAGTCAGAAGAAATCTTTGGTACACCTTTGTAGTAGATCGGCCTGGTCGTGTATATGTAAAAGTTGAAAATAAAACACCGACTAAATTCCCTCCCTACCGTTTTGCTGCCTACAGCAGTGATGTTAACGGCAACTTGTCTTTTGTAGACGTTGTTAACTCCGGGCAGGTAGATTCAAGCATGATGCAGGGCTTGAAATTAATTGGTCATAATGGAACGCCAAATTACTGTAATGCATACGACGAGGGCATTAACTTCTATCGCGACCCCTGTACCCAGTTTGAGCCGCAGCGGTACTATATATTGGTAGAAAACCGAAATCCGTATGGCTATTACAATTACGATGTAATGAACCCCAACAACCAGTTGGAAGTTGCCATTATGATTGACTCAGCAAGCCTCGTCCTTCCGAAATACGATCATTACTACAAAGCTTATGATTTTGGAAGTGTGGGGGTTGGGAAACATACAGGCGGTACCGATAACTTTTCTTGTGCTACACGTAATACAAAAGATCCTATAAGTGGTTATGCAGCTTGTAACAAAACACTTTGGTATAAATTCACGTCTACGGTTACTGGTAACGTGCGTTATAGAATTAAGGTGAATGGTGTTGTTAAATATACCATCAGCGATATTCGTTTGTTTCAGGAAGTAAAGGCAGGAGATTCCACATCTGCAGGATTGATCTACCAGGCAGGAGACACTTACAGGGATACTGACAATACTTATTGGACTCAACATTGTATCTCGCCCGGTACATGGTACCTGTTGCTTCCGGGGTGTAACCAGGTAAATGAGTATGTTTTTCCTGAAATAGAATTGGTAGAACAGGAAGGCGATTTTTGTTCAAGACCAATGGTTGTTGCCATGTCTGGCGCTGGCACAACTTCTTCAAAGACCATTATCAATTGCCATACGATCGGCACCGATTACGGTGAATTCAATCCCACGCTTACCTGCCCCGTAAATGGTGCTACTAATAAATACAAGTCTTCTTGGTTTCGACTTGATATTTCGGGCAAGGATACACTGGATGTAACCACCTATGTTTCAGAAAACACCAATGTACTTCCTGCAGATATAAAATATAGAATGATGACCGGCAACTGCGATGCGATGCAGGAGCAGAGCTGCGTACTGGATGCACAAACACAAAACACCTACAAATGCCTCACCGTGGGTAGTTATTATTTCCAGGTGTTTGTGCCGGTAAATACAACGCCAACAGGTTCTACACAGGTAACCGGCGATATACAATTGCAGCTATCGTCTATTAAGCATGCTGATACCTGTGCGCCAGCCAGCAACTGTTTGGCGAATGCCAACTTTATTCCTCAATTTGATTGTAATACAGATAGTGCAGTGAGATTTGTAAACTTTGCTACTTATGGCGCATCTATTCGTTATCAATGGGATTTCGGCTATGGTGGAGAAACCTCAAACGAAGTATCTCCGACCTTTAATTATCCTCAATTAGCAACAGCTCAAACGTACAATGCTACATTACGCGTGTTAAATACGGTTTGCGACGGCAAAGATTCTGTGACTATACCAATTACGATTCCTGCGCGGCCGAAATTTACTTTAGGAGCTGATACTTCTTTATGCAAGGGTGGTACGATTACATTAAACGCCACGTCATACCCAGGTTCAACCTACAGATGGAGTACCGGCGCTACTACATCAACCATATCTACTTCAGGCTCGGGGATTAGAACTTATTGGGCTAAGGTTACGTACGATGGCTGTTCATCAAGCGATACAATCAAGGTTTATGTAAATAGCATTACATCGCGTAAGCAAACAAAGGTTTTATGTAATGGCCCCGCGCAACTTACATCAGACCGCAATCAACAGGAAGAACACAACTGGAGTACCGGTGAGACCACTTCATCAATCGAAGTGACCGATCCTGGAGAATATTACAATACAATGGTATGGAATGGATGTACTATCACCGATACCTTTTATGTAATCGGACCAAGGCTTCCTTTTGGAGCCGACACAGCCGTTTGTTTAAAGCAACCCTATAAGCTGAATGCTTTTGCAGACGGTGCTACAAGTTACTTGTGGCACAACAACTCCACGGCATCGTTCTTTAATGCCAATTCGCCGGGTACCTATTGGGTGGAGGTTAACTATAATGGTTGTCGCATAAGAGATACGATTGTATTATCAGAAACAACACCGGTTATAAAAAACATGAATGCGGCCATTTGCAGTGGTGAAATCTATACTTTGCCATCCGGCAAAACCGTCAATACCCCTGGTCTTTATAACGATACGATAAAGTATGCGGCGGGATGCGACAGTCTCATCACTTCAGTAAATATATCTGTCCGTACCGTCGCCACAAGTAGTATAAGCGTCTCAATATGTGCAGATGAAATGTATAAATTACCATCAGGAGTGATGGTAAATAAACCCGGCATTTATAATGACACAATTCGATTCGCTACAGGATGCGATAGTCTTGTCTCAACCATACATTTAAGCGTAAGATCGTTGGCGATGAACAAAATGAAAGTCTCCATTTGTTCGGGACAATCATATACACTCCCTTCAGGAAAAGTGCTAAACGCTTCAGGCATTTATGCTGACACTTTAAAATATGCTGCCGGTTGTGACAGCATGATCAATACAGTCGAACTGCTCGTCGGCACTGTTCTTCGAACCACTACGAACGCAGCAATTTGTACCGGACAATCTTTTACACTTCCATCCGGCAAAACCGTTCATGCATCGGGCATTTATACTGACACCGTAAAATCTATTGCCGGTTGTGACAGCCTGATCGCCGTAGTTGAATTGAAAACAAACGACGCAAAAAGATCCGCGATAACTGCAGCGATTTGCAACGGTAATATATATAGGCTCCCTTCGGGCAAAACGGTAAGTACACCGGGCTTTTATACCGATACCATTCGCTACGCTGCAGGATGTGATAGTTTAATTACTTCGATAAAGCTTTCAGCAAGCACTGTTACCCGCAATAATATAAACAGCTTACTTTGTTCGGGTAAGACCTATATACTCCCCTCGGGAAAAATTGTGACTATTGCAGGAACTTATAATGATACCCTGAGATACGCTGCAGGATGTGACAGCCTTATTACAACCATTTATTTAACCGCAAGAGCTGTAACAACAAATCACACACGCGCCTCTATTTGCGAAGGCACTTTTTATACTTTACCATCAGGTATAACCGTAAGACATTCCGGCACCTATAACGATACGTTGCGTTATATCTCGGGTTGCGACAGCCTGATTAATTCTCTTACTTTACAGGTTAAAGCAGCCAGCAGAGTTTCGCTTAATCGATCCATTTGTATTGGAGAATTCTATACTCTACCCTCAGGCAAAATAGTTACTTCTTCGGGTACTTATACCGATTCTTTTACCTCGCAATCGGGGTGCGATAGTATCATTACAACTGTATTAACGGTAAATGCAAAACCTGCCGTGTCAATCGCCAAATCGAACGACATAAATTGCAACCACCCATCAGCAACTCTTACTGCAACCGGTGGAAGCAAATATGAATGGTGGCCCACGCAATCATTAAGCCTTCCTGCACAAAGCAAAACAACGGCTACACCAGCCACAACCACCCTTTATAAAGTACGGGTAGCATCGTCTTGGGGATGCGTGGCAGAAGATAGCATACTGGTCAGCGTAAACGCCGACCAGGGATTATTTTTATTGCCCTCGGCATTTACGCCTAACGGCGATGGTAAAAATGATTGCTTTGGAGTGAAATCGTGGGGATCTATCTCAGAACTGAACTTCTCCATCTATCATCGAAACGGCCAGTTGTTATTTCACACGAGTGATCCCACAAATTGTTGGGACGGCACTTTCAAGGGAGAAAAGCTTGAAGGAGGTACGTACGTTTACCAGGCATCAGCAAAATCCTCCTGCGGAAATGTTTTTCGAAAGGGCACGGTAGTATTGATCAGGTGATTGATCAAGCCTTCACTTCCTACTGCGGATTCAACCCTCTGTAATTTTTAACTGCTCTGCAAGGAACGGAATGAATTTACGTAAACAACTTTTCCCGATGCAGGGAAGCCGTCTTTTTTCCTGCCCTCGTTTAACGTACGTCTTTATATTAAAAGGAAAGAGGCTGCCTCTAATTTTTGAGACAGCCCCAAAAGGCAAGCAATCATCCGGCTAAAACAAGAAACCCGGCGCTTTAAACGGCCTCGGTTTATGCAAAGGATTGTAAAACATTTACAGCAGGTAAAAGGCCTTTTTATGTTTCACTGCGCCTGTTGCATAGGTGTCAATGAGCATATTGAGAAAACTTCCATCAGAAAATAAAATATAATCATCTACAATCAACAAAATGCAGGTATAATTATGAAAAAATTTTTATTA
>Ga0181466_1000148_pt1 | contig 23764 bp, 20 predicted proteins | sample InSIn4gowninarea_FD_119078 | JGI IMG/M metagenome (GOLD analysis project Ga0181466, IMG submission 119078) | Clean room microbial communities from NASA Spacecraft Assembly Facility at Jet Propulsion Laboratory, Pasadena, California, USA -... ... | reverse complement strand
GAGGTATAACAGGCCGCATCTAGTGGCTGACGTGAAAAAGCTGTTTATCATTTGAAACCAACCTAAAGAAAAAATGCTTTTACGAACGTTACACTACTGCCTTATATTTCTCCTTACGGTAATATCTGCAGGCTGGTCGGAAGTTTTTGCCGATCTCCCAAAGCTGTTTATCCTGCCGGGAATAACACCTGTTTTAATAATGGCTTCAGTACGGTTTTTTAATACAGAAGCAAAAAGTCCTTTTTGCAGCATGCGTGGATCTGACTTGAAAAGCGTCTCTAATTCACCTTTAAAATCGGCAACGCCGGGCACTTGTGCAATCCCCGATATAAACTTATGCATCAGCTCATTGGGCTGTAAAACGGTGCCCATACTAAAATACAAGAGCACTTCAGCCGTAGACCCTATGGAAATAGTGCGGGTCGTATCGGTTAAGAAACCGGCCAGGAGGAGGTTATTCTCTTTATCGAATACGTATGCAATGCTGGGCAGCCCCTGGTTATATGCAGCTTTCACTTTACCCTGGGCATCGACTTTTGATTCAACAGAAAGGGAACTGATTGTAAGTGAAGCCAGGTCAATTGTGGCATCCGAAGGAAGAAGGATTTGTACATCCTGTGTTGTGTACCTTTTTGCAGTGTCGGTAACAGCTGGCGGGTTTACAGGATCGGGGTCGCCGATGTCTTTTTTACACGAAAGATAAAAAACAGGAATTAGCACAAGGAGTAAAGCGTACTGAACTTTTTTCATGGCAGTAATATTTAGTTTACTGCTGGTACATCGTTGAAAACTTTAGAATGTCATCAAAAAACAGGGGATAACAATTAGAAAAATCTATCATGGTTTTACTACTACTTTGGCGCCTGTCAAAAACGACGCACCAGGCAGCACCTCCTGGCTAAACCTTCAAAAAAGTTTCCTATTGTTTGATCGTTTAGATACAACATACAAAGCGACTCCTAAAATGGCAATTATGCCAAAAACAATCCAAACTCCAGACTGCCTTTTTTGTTGAAAAACAATAGGTGCTGTATCTCCCATAATTACAAGTCCTGCCCAGTATTGTGGGGAGAGCATTCGTCCATCTGCTTTTTCTAAATAAGCAAGTTTCGCCAGACGTAATGCTTCATCCTTCGACAATCCTTTTAACAGGTTATCGTAAAATGATTCCATTAGTAATGCGCTGGCTTGTTCATCAATTCTCCATAAACCTGTAAGGATGCTTTCACTGCCGGCATAATTAAAAGCGTGTGCCAGTGAAATCATTCCTTCGCCATCCTGGTAGCCCGGCTTACCCGACTCACAGGCAGTAAGAACGGTAAGGTTTGATGTAAGATCACAGTTATAAATTTCATCCACGTACAACGAATTATCGTCGTCTTTTTCATTCACATTCTTCGCGAATATAAGTCTTGAAAACTGGGGATATTCATTGTTCGACTCGGCATGAGTACCAATGTGGATGATCTTATTATTAGCTGCGGTTGCTTTGAAAGCACCCTCCGTTGATTGATCGTTGATGAACGCTTTTCCCCCAAGCAGGTCTTTAATTTCTGTAGCAAGATCAACTGAAAATGGTTGCGGCAGCAGCGAGAGGTAATTGTTGTCCAACTTAAGCGAATCTTTAGTAGCAGTTTTGTACACAGCTTTCACTTCGTCGGAAAATCCTGGCGCAAAGGCTATAAAGTCAGTTCCTAAATCAGATGGTCTTGCGCCATGTTGAAGCAGGAACAAACTGTATTGATAAGAGATCGTATAAGATGCCAGCAAACTCTTGCCCGAAAGCTCTTTAAAACCATTGACCTTTTGCGGCGTTAATATTTCAAAACTGAGATTGTATAAAATTCCATCGGGAATAATGATCACTTTTTTATACCGAATGTTTGGCGCTAACGGCGCCCATAACTGCTGGTAAAGCCCATACAACAGCTCGCCTGTTTTAGCAGCGCTCTGTCCTTGCGATGCTACCTCTGTTATTTGTTTTTCAATTGCAATTGCGTTCAACTTAAATATTTGTTGATGCTGGTTATCAACAACAAAAGCAAACAGGTCTTTATCAATAAAAAAATAACGAATCAGCGAAGTGCCCGCAGGAACAGCTTGCTGAATATTACCCAAAGATGTAAAGATGGAAGCATAACGCATATTATAATACTTCGGGTAATCGGCCCTTAACTTATCCTGGTAAGCATTCCACTTTTGCACGGCGCTGAAATAACCCTGCATCTTTTCATGGTAAGTTTTATTACCGTCAAATGAAGTTGCAATAGCCGCTTTTAATTTCTTTTCTGTCTGCTGAACACTTACAGGCAAATGTGCAAATTGAATGGCTTTATTTTTATCCAGCCTTGAGCGGATGCGGTTGTATAAACCCGATTCGTGCAACCCAATTATGTTGTTTATGTAAGACTGGTCGTGTGTCAGGTTGTACAAGTCGAGGTTTATCTTCTTTAGAAAATCAACCACCTCGGTGTTATCAGACATCATAACACCAATGTCTTCTGCATCTGTCACTACAGCCTTTCTTCTTTCCAATACTGCCAGTGCTTCATTCAACTGGTTTAGTAATGCAGTAAGATTGGCTACATTCTTTACAGAAAGCAGTTGATACTCTGATTTTGTTTTTAACAACACAGCCCTTGGCTTCTTCAATTCTAACTTCACTGAATCCAATAAATTATCACTTTTATTGATCATTTTATTGATTACATCCAGGCCTTTCCTGCTATAAGCCAGAGCCTCCTTGTAGCTGCCGCAAACATTGTATACTTCTGACAGATTCAACAGTTGATAAAACGCGAGCAACGTTTCGGCTCCCTGTGTTTTTAACACGTAGTTATATCCTTTTTTTGCCTTTGCTATTGCTCTTTTAGTATCGCGTCTTTCAGCGTAAAACAAGGCGGCATTGCTTAAGAACTCAAGGTAAATATTATCGTATTCGCCTTGCAAAGAGGCTTCGTATAAACTGTCTGCCCGCTCATAATAGCCTGCAGCCGTTTTATAATCCTTTTTTTTATCGTGCAAAAGGCCGAGTGAACTGCATGCATCAGCTTGCCAGAAAAGATAATCTCCATCTGCTTTGCTGATCATCTGCAAACCGTTGTTTAAAAAATGCAACGCTTTATCAAAATCCTTCATTGCATAGTACAACTGTCCCAATAAGATTTGCGATATAAAGATGCCCGGTTCGTTGGGTCCTAAGTGTTGTTGTTTTTGCTGGTAAGAATACTCAAGCAGTTGTCGTGCCTGCTTCAGGTCGCCTATCTCTTTGTATATGCCGGCAAGGTTATCGGTCGCTTCAAACTGGAAAGTGATAGCGCTTGTTTTTTTAGGATGCGGATCTTTTGTTGCAAGAAATTTCCGAATGTTTTCAATCGTCAATTTCATGGCGTTGATACCTTCAGTTGTTTTCCCCTGCATCTGGTACAATGCAGATAGGTTGTTTTGTACCACCGCAGGCCGGTAGTATTGGTTTAGCGGCGTCCGCTCTGTTTTGGCTAGCGCTTCCAATGCCTTTGTAAAATAGTACAAGGCGCTGTCGGTTTTCGACGCATACCACATCATACTCCCCATGCCGTTGTACGCAGTAAATAAAAGGTCATAGCGTGGTGGCTTATCCTGCAATAAAAATTGCAAACCCTTTCGCTGGTTTTGCTTTGCCAAATCAATATCACCCATGCGTTGCGCATAGGTCGACAAATTGCTGCAGATCATTCCAAGATCTGCCCCTGTTTTATTGGGTATCTGCAAAGCATATTTAAACGCTTCTTCATTCGCTTTGTAGGCTAGTTTGTTCTTACCCGCAGAGCCAAAATATTCGCCGCATTCAATATATGCCTGGCGAAGCGTTGCTGGGCCGGGAGTAAGTGTTTTTATCTTTTCAATAAATAATTGTACTTGTTTTACAGCCCTCTCCGGGTTGCTTTTTGCCTGGGACACTTTGCCTGTGTAGTAAACATAATGCACCAGCGAATCTGCCTTTTGTTGGTTGTAATATTTTGTTACCACCGCCTGCAACAACCCTTCTGCCTCTTGAATTTTTTTGTCAGTGATTGCTTTTTCTATTGCAGCAATACCTTCTGACTGTTGTCCATAGCAAATACCCACGTTAAGGAGAAATATAAGGCAGTAGTGTAACGTTCGTAAAAGCATTTTTTCTTTAGGTTGGTTTCAAATGATAAACAGCTTTTTCACGTCAGCCACTAGATGCGGCCTGTTATACCTCAAAGTGATTGTGATGCTACAATGATCGTGGCATCCTAAAGATGTATTCCTTTTTTTAACCGGCAGATGTAACGTTATTCCACATCGTTGTGTCACTCACTTTTACGGTTAATTCTTTGGGCAGCTTAATTGAAACCAATCGTACCCGACTCAATCTTGGTTTTGCATTAACAGATGAAGATGCAATCCATCTACATTCCATCTTCATCACCCCCAAAAGCATAAGCCCGGCTTCGTTCAAACTATCTTTTCAACTGTTTCAGCAACGCCTCTTTATTTTCGTGCTCCGCCTTTTGAATGTAAGTAAGAGCCTCGGCTTTTTTTCCTTGCTTTAGTAACGCCAGTCCCATATACCAGTTAGCATCGTTTGCAAAATAACTATTGCTCATGCCCGACACTTTAGCAAGATGCGTCACAGCTTTTTCAGTAATGTCTTTCGCCAGGTAAGATGAACCAACAAAATAATTTAGCGTGTCGTTGTCGGGCTTGTTTACAAGCAACGATTCCCACGCTTTCAAAGCAGCATCATAATTCCCTCTTTTGTAGTCAATCATTGCCCTGTCGAAGGTGTAATTGTCAGACGTGCCCATGGCCGTTATTAATCCCGGGTCGGGCTTGTAATATTGGCTAAACAGGCGGTCATTTTTGTTGAAGATGGTCGTCCACAGCCAGCCGCCGATAACAATAACTGCAATGAAAGCAGCAGCAGAGAACAGCCATTGTTTTGGCCAACGCCTTTTGATAGCATGCGTAGTTTTGTTTACCGCAACTCCTTTATGAAACTCTTTCAAACTTGTTTCGAGCGAGGCTTCCTGCACTGCCAGCATCAATAGTTGGGTCTGGTGCACTTGTTCCCTCAACACATCATCTGCAGTAATTTTCTGTTCAAACGATGTAGCTTCTTCTACAGCCATCTGCTTTAGAAGATAGCGTTCAATTTCATTGAAGATTGATTGTGGTATGTCCTGAAATGTTTCCAAAATTGCTTTTATTTTTTCAATAATTCCCTCAGCCGCTGCAGGCAACGGTATTTGTTATTCCGTGCTGTAGCTTCTGTCCAGTCGAATGTTTTCGCTATCGTTCTCATCGATTCTTTCTGATAGTAAAACCGTGTAAGCACCTCCTTACAGTTGTCACCGAGTTGCGCAAAGTTCTTTTTGATCGCTGCTATATATTCATTTTCATCTTCAGTTAATAGTTCCTCTTGTGTTACGTCAGCCATCCGGTTGTTCATAGGAACAACCTTTTTGTATTGGCTGGACCGCAGGTGATCTAACCACTTGTTCTTCGCGATAGTGAAAAGGTAACCGTCCAATGCAGTTTCACCATCCGGATGAAATTTTTCCAGTTGTACATTTCTCCATACGGCAATAAATGCTTCATGGAAAATATCCTGCGCGTGTTGGCAGGTTCCGCTATTGTTTAAAATATACTTCTCTACTTTATGATAATTGTTGTTATACAAACTTCTAAGTGCCGCGTTATCGTTTGCCTTTATTGCAACGATCTGCTCCGGGGTGTTTACAGGTATGTTAGAAGTATCGCGCATTTTTAGTAGTAATGCAAAAGATACTTCAAATTTTATAAATACAAAATTTTAGAACATCAGAAACGGGTATCCTGGTACAATCATTTTTAGTCTATTTTGCTATTAAACGGCCGGTGTGCCTGGTGCCTTCATTGTCTGTGATGATCATTACGTATATGCCTTGCGACAGACCGGATATATCAAGCGATAGCGTTGAACGCATCGCAAAATCCCTTCTCAATAAAAGCTTTCCTGCTGTATTAAATAATTCCACTTTTGTAAAGTTTCTACCGTTAATGTTGACCATGTCTTTGGCGGGGTTGGGCGATATGGTGTACCTCTTCTCCGGGGATAAACTGATCGATTTCACCGGTGAGTATGTAAAGCTGCCGTCTTTATCAACCAATTTTAGCCGGTAATACAGTTCACCCTTTTGTAGCGTAACATCAGCAAGCTGGTCCAGGTAACTATAAGCGGTTGAAACGTTGCTGTCTCCTTGGGCATTTCTATTTTCTATAGTCGAAAAATCAGCGCCATTTACACTTCTTTGCACTTCAAAATGAGACGTATTGATCTCCTCTGCAGTTAACCAATCGACCCTTATTTTATCATTTGTTTTGCTGACCGTGAATGAAACAAGCTTTACAGGTAATACGGATTGTGTGGCCGCACTGCTCCGCGGATTATTGCCAAGAAGATACAAAGCGTTGTTTCCTGTCTCTGTTGTTTTATTATATTCAATTACACGAAAATAATAGGTAGTACCGGGGTTTAGACCTGTAACTGTAACACTGTTTCCTGTGCCATTATAAACGACACGATTATCGGTATCTAAAGGGGCTGCAGACGCATAATTAGCATTTGCAGTATAATCCGTTCCGTCTAATGGAAAAGCATTGATGGTGGATGTGGGGCCCACGACCAATAGGCGGTTACCACCATTTCCATTGGTCCAGTTTACGCTTATTGAATTAGAAGTAATACCAGAGAATGAGAGGCTTGAAGCATTTTGAGTTGGAGCAAGCATTAAGTCAAAAGCCGGCCATGTAGAAGTGCCTGCTATGATATTCCAGCCAAGGTTATCGAGTGCACTCCAGAAGTTGCTGCTGTTGCTCCGGTGGTTCATTATGACGGTCCATGTATATCCATTGCTCGACCTTACCTGTTCGCTTGCAGTTCCAGGTACTGCCCCGGTATGCCACCAGTTATTGGATCGATTCACCTGCCATCCTTTAGCATAGTTTGCATCGGTTGCTGAAGGAGCCGCCATAGTGTTAATGGTAGCCGGGGAAAGTATATCCGGCTTAGTAGTAAATCCGTCAACTGCATTGAGCAAAGTAAGCATATCTCTTGCGGTGCATACCCAGCCGCCATGTGCATCCATAGCATTTACATTCATTCCGCCATATTCCCATGGAAGCATGCTGCCATCTCCGTAAATAGAAAGGTTATTTCCTTCACCACCCACATATTCTACCTCTCTTTCCATCTTCTCAGACAGCAGGTTTTTACCGATGTGCATATCGTATATCCCTAAAGGATGCAGTATAGTGCTTTGGATATAATCTTCATAAGAAGTACCGCTCAATTGTTCTATGATAGCACCGAGAACCAGGTACCCGATATTGCTGTAAGCAGATTTGGTACCCGGATTAAAATTAAGACCAAGCTGAAGTAGATACTTTATATAATCATTCTCGGTTACCGGGTTGTTAGTACCCAGCTCTTGGGTTACCCGCAGAGGAGAATTAATAGGGTCACATCCGCCTATAAACCAGGGATAAGGGCTAGTAGGATTTGGATTGCAGTTTACTGTACGGTCCCAACCTGCTGAATGCTCTAATAATTGCTGAACAGTAATATTGTAAATGCGTTGGTCTGTTATTGTAGCGGTGGCATAAGAAGGATGATGCTCTAATATGCCGCCTGCTCCAAACACTTTGTCAGACATCTTCAGTTTGCCATCCTGCATAAGCTTCATGATGGCAATAGACGTAATTTGTTTTGAACAGCTTGCTATGCGAAATAAATTTATTAGGTTGTGTAGCCACTTTTTTGGCTTTATCGGAATAACCAAAAGCCCGCATGTAGAGTATTTTGCCATTTTTCGCCATAGCAAACGTAAGTCCTGGTATGCCATAAGTTGTCATAAAGTTTTTAATGAGATTGTCCGCTCCCGTCATCTGAGGTACAGCGATCCCGGTTTGTGCATGTACTCGCATCGACCAAGCAAGAGCAATCAGAAAGTATAGCTTAATTTTCATCATTCGTGTTTTAAACGTTTTAAAATATCATAGAGAATAAATCGTTGCCTGTATAAATACTCGATCAATTTGCAGGTGATCTTTCCGCCTTTGTGCATCTTCCGTTGTGTCACTCACTTTTACTTTATATTTTCATAGCGGCGCTCATTATTTACTTTTCCTGCCTGTTTTGGAATAAAATCTTCATTCTGCAATTGTGCATCGTTTGCAGAGTGAAAATGTCATCATTTTATTACTAACTAATTTTGGTACAACGAGCAAAAAGCTGCGGGAAATATCTTTGAACTAGAAGAGAGCGTAAAAAAAACGGCACAAAATAAATTGACTGTTTAAGTTAAGACCGGCCCCTTTATAAGATTACATCTCCTTATTGTCCGACCGTTACTTGTCCAGTTCTATAATTCCTGATCGAACAATCGTTAAAAGGTAATGCGCTTGCTCAACGAGTGAAAAGGCCCGTGGCATCATATATTGTGACAGTGCAAGAAGAAAAACGTCTCTTCACACAAAAGATTTTTGTAAGTCTATAGCAGCAATTTTTTATCGAACGTTGATATCAAAGAAGAAAAATTTATTCTGAGGGATCGGATACAGCAACCGTCCTGTCAAAAATATTTTCATCACCTGTTCGGCTTTTTCGTAGAACCGAGCAGGAAAACCTGAACCGGTTACAAAGAGTTAAATATGCCTTTTAGATCCCTTGACTTGCAAAAATTCCTCACTTATTTAATTATCTAAGAAGGCGTCTACAAATGCTGGAATGATCGCCTGTTGCATCTTTTTGTAAGAGTTTACAAAATCAATTTACTGTTGCAAAAGCACTTGCTCCTTTTCAGTATCATACAACATGTAGTTGAGGATCTGCAGCTTTCGAATCGTCCTGTTCGTGCTTAACAGCAAGGATTGGATTTGCTGTAAGATTTTTTTGAAGGTGTGGGGTTTAATCCAAAATTGAGGTTGTTTACTTCCAGTTGCCTTGCTGACTTTCGTCGTCTTTACTCTTTTCAAAATCAGTTTGCCTGGAATGTTATATACTGAATTGCCTGGTAGTACACATTCTTTCCATTCTGTACTGCAGGTGTCCAGTTTGGCATCTCACTCAATACGCGCAACGCCTCAATATCCGCAGTTAACTGCAGGGACCTCAGTATGTGAACGTCTTCAATTCTACCATTTTTATTTATGATGAACTGAAGTTCCACCGGGCCGGTCTTAACGATGTCGGTAGGTGGCACCAGGTTCTTTAACAGGTACTTTTTATAGCCTGCTGCACCGCCGTTAAAAACCGCCTCCTTTTCTTCAACTGTAAAGAGTTTAACGGGTGTTTTGCTGCTATCCCTTTCTCTCTTTTCTTCATCAAAAGTTTTCTCACCGCCAGGTGTGCGGATTATTTTATTCACATAATCCCTTCGTTCAGTTTCCCTCCCGTTGTCGTAAGTTACCTGCAAATAGATGCCAAGCGTATCATCGTAATACGCCCAACTCCCCGTTTTTTTCTTGTTACTTACCTGTCCTGAAGAGTCAATTCGTCCCTCTTCATCGTACCATGCAAAAGTTCCGTGCGGAATATTTTGGTCAGCGTCTTTGAACGACTCTTGCTTCCAGAGATGTCCACTACCCTTGAAAATTCTATTTACAAACAGGCTGTCACCAATGCTGGTTGTCTGAATTATAAAATCTGCGGTAGCCACGTCTTTGGCCGCCTTCCAGTCTTTGTCGTAAATGTAATATTGCACTTTTTGTTTTTGCGCTACCGCGCTGGCACTCGCTATCAGCAGCAACAAGACCATGTATTTCATCTTACTATTTATTTACTTCTTAATCAAAAGCACCCACCTTAGCAGGTTTCCTGGTTTCAATTTTAGTAAACGTATAAATAAGTTTTAAATTATTATAATCAATCTCTTGCGGAAACTATTGTTTAATAGGACTGGGTTGTAAATCTATTGCCGCTGTTGTGTGCTCCTCTGATTCCCTCGGTACAAGTGTGCGACGCAACGACGCACTAATAGTAATTCTCCTGCCCTGGCCCATAAAATTCCTACTCATTCTGCCCATTCAGAAAGAAGGGCAACGAAACACGAATACCCGTGGTGCTCGCGTTGTTTTTTATGAATGATTTTACAAAGTCAATGCGAAAAACCTTGAGGATGTTTTCGAGACCAACAAACGCTTCGCTATAGGTTGTACCGTTCTTTAACCAAAGCGTATTGTTTCCGGCAACAAGGAACCAATTAAGCTTTTTGAAGACGGGAATTTTATTGGTTAACAAACCATTCAGATGATATTCGATGTGCGCAGTTGAATAAAGCGTTTCGGTATTGCTGTAGGCATAATAAGGCATCAGCTGAAAGCTGTTGAGGTACTGCGAAACAACGGTAAGGCTGTTACCATTGTAATGCTGGTAGTCGGGGAAATACACAGACTTGCTGTTAAGAAAGCCACCCACTCCGAGGCGATAATCTAAACGTCCGGCAAGTTTGAGGTTCACGTTGTCGTTTATTTCGAAGTTCCATTTGCTGTAGTCCACATCGCTTCCCAACAACCGTTTTACACCCCATGTATACATTAGATTGAAGGTCGGGTAACCGGAACCGATATTTATTTTCCGATCAGGAAATTGGATATACTTTGAACCGGGCTGCCATCGCAGATGTAACGAGCCAATCAGTGCCTGGTGCGGAACAAGGGGAAAGTTAGGCGTGTAATTGCGGTCGGGAAAGTCTTTCCAGGTTGTAGTAGTGGTGTTCTCTAAAGGCGACCTGTTTTGGTACTGCACATCTGCACCGATTACAAAGCCGCTGCCCAACTCTTTGCTATAATGCACCCGGCCAAAGCTGGCTTCATACAGCTTCATATAATTGTGCTCGTAAAACAAAGTAGATATGGTGTTCAGGAGTGGATCTATAGGATTATTGTTATCAAACTGGTACACCCTTTTACCGCCTTCGACCGTAATGTTCGAAAAATACCTTTTTCCATAGTAATAGCTCGCGGACAACCAGGGATTAAAATGGTGGTTACTGAACCCGTAGCGGACATGTGGAATAATGGTAAGCCGTTGCCGCCTTTGGTCGCTAAACCTTTTTACATATATCGGCGACGTTTCTATCACCGCGCCTTCAACGGTATTAAAGTTGAGCGTATTTAATAACCCGTCTACCTGCAACGAGCTTTTACGTTTCTCTTTTGTAAAATTCTGCTGCCCGATCAGCAGTGCAATAATGTTCGGCTTGTTTCGTATACGGTCTAATGAATCCTGGTAATGAGGGTCTTTCCTTACCTGTTCCAGGCTGTCCTTTTTATGATAATCCGTTACTTCCTCGGCCAATAAAGGAACCGGGCGAACACTATCCCAATAATGCAATGTTTTTTTATTGGAACTGTCATTGAACTTTATTACCGTATTGTCGAAGAAGTTTTTTGAAAACACCGGGTTCAGGTTAAACTTATCGTAGACCTGCACAAAGTTGCCGGTAGCATCAAACCCGAAAAACTTTATTGCGGGATAAATGGTTTGTTGCTTTATCACCCACACATGACCGAAAGGAACGTACAACTGTTCAATTTTTAGCGTATCTACCAGTTGCATTTGGTTCTCTTTATACAAGCTTAACTGCACACTTTGAATACGCCATTCATTCTCCATGATGTTGATATACCCATTGAACAGTGGCTCATATTTCCGTTTCGGTATTACCCTGATTCGATTGACCATCTGGTTGTTCTCGAAAAAAGTGCCTTCGAATTTATAGCGGTAGTAGTTGAGCGCATTATCCGACACCGGCGAAATAAAACCGCGTGGATTTAAATTACCCAGCGAAATATTGTTCTCATAAAACGAAATGATTTGCGGATCACCAAAGCCAAAGCCGTCACTGCTTCCACTAACTTTTGTGGAGGTCACAACGATCTTCCTGCGTGGTTCATCTACCGAATAAGTTGCTACTGTTTCCGATAAAAAAAGCATCTTACGCTTGCTTGTATCGCCGTCTTCAAAATCAACCTTTTTCCCTAAGATCTTGTTTGGATAATTCCTAAGTTTCAACTGGCCTTTGATGTATACTTCGGTCTCAAACTTTTTTATTTCGGTTTCGTAATACGGTCTTTTCTTGATTGCGTTTCGTATGATCTCATATGCCGGGTCCTCCCCTTTCCGTACCGTTACGTTTCCAAGATCGTATTGCTGCTCGCCCAGTTCAAAGTTCACTTCAAGATCTTCGTTGCCGACGGTTATTTTCTTTTCGACTGTTTTGTAGCCCACATGCTGGGCTACCAGTGTATATTCTCCTTTTGAAAGCTGCAAAGAATAGTAACCGGAGATATTCGCCGGAGTTCCTTTTACAGATCCTTTTACGATTACTGAAGAAAAAGAAAGTGGCGTTTTATTTTCGCTGCTGATGCGGCCGGTAATTTTTTGCGCTTGACCAGTTAATGCTATCAATAAAAGTATGGAGAGTAAAAGTGCCTTCATGTTTTGGTTTTTGTTAAGCGTTTGGTCTGCCTGAACAATGATAAATAGTTTAGTTTATACGTTTTGTGAAAGTTGAGGACTAAAGAGTTTTTGGTTACCGGCATTTGTACTCTGGTGAGTCATCCTTGCTACGCTCAGTTCAACCCCTGTGCTTGCTTGAACTTGACTTTCGACCTGGCAGCCAGACAATCGATGAAAGAACCTGAAGGGACAAGGGAGCGTTAAGCAGCGGCCGTTGTTGTGTCTTCCCGGCCGACACCTGGTCCTGCCGTTATTGTGTCTCTGGACCAACAACAGTAGCGCAGGCAGCGAGGTAACCGCTTCAACATTCTGTTTTTTATCCTTATTGGTTCTCACATTTCTAATTCATAAAACATGTTGCGGTATTGTCAAGGCAATCAAGGCTTCATTGCCCTTCACCACAGTAATTCAAAAGTCAAATTGAAATACCAATCGGAAAACGGGCTGTTATCGTTTTCCGAGGTCTTTTTTGGTTACTTTTTGGACAAGCAAAAAGTGACAAAAAGAAGAAAAATGAACAAATGATGAAAAACTACAAAAGCTTATTGTTATCTACGATGCAATGCCGGTTTGCGAAACCGATGTCAACCGTTTGAAAGCGTCCTGAAGCGAAGGCAACCTACTCTTCAAATTATCCGGTATCTACTAGGCAACACATTAAGATTAGGATGACTATCTGAATCAGCAAGTGATTTACCTTTTAAGCAGATAGCCGTCTTCAACATTCTGTTACTTTCTTTTCCTTGATGAAAAGAAAGTAACCAAAGAAAAATCAAGAAAGGAACGAAACAGCCCGTTCCTTTCTTCGTTCCCTGATTAAACAGTTGTGCTACTGTGGCTTCTACTTTTGGTTTTCATGCAATTCGTTTTACACCTCTCTAATTTATAAATGAGTTTACGTTATTGTCAAGACTTCAATGCGCCACTGCCCTTCACCACAGTAATTCAAAAGTCAAATTGAAATACCAATCGGAAAACGGGCTGTTATCGTTTTCCGAGGTCTTTTTTGGTTACTTTTTGGACAAGCAAAAAGTGACAAAAAGAAGAAAAATGAACAAATGATGAAAAACTACAAAAGCTTATTGTTATCTACGATGCAATGCCGGTTTGCGAAACCGATGTCAACCGTTTGAAAGCGTCCTGAAGCGAAGGCAACCTACTCTTCAAATTATCCGGTATCTACTAGGCAACACATTAAGATTAGGATGACTATCTGAATCAGCAAGTGATTTACCTTTTAAGCAGATAGCCGTCTTCAACATTCTGTTACTTTCTTTTCCTTGATGAAAAGAAAGTAACCAAAGAAAAATCAAGAAAGGAACGAAACAGCCCGTTCCTTTCTTCGTTCCCTGATTAAACAGTTGTGCTACTGTGGCTTCTACTTTTGTATTTCATGCTTATTGGTTTTCGAGGTCTTTTAATCCTAAAGCATATTGCCGATTGACAAAAAGAAGAAAAATGAACAACTGATGGAAAACTGCAAAAACTGATCGCTATGTACGACCCAATGCCCGATTCTACGAACCGATATCAACCGTTTCAAAACGTCGTGGAGCGAAGGCAGCGTACTCTTCAAATTCTCCGCTATCTCCTCTACAACATCAGGATTAGGGTGCTTATCTAAATCAGCAACTGATTTATCTTTTAGCCAGTAATGTCTAAAGACCTTTATATATCTTCACTCCATGGCAATTGTAGCATTGCGCAGTGCTGAGGGCAAATGGATCATGAGTGCATGCATCCTTGCTTCTGCAATGGCTTTTATTGATGCCACTGCGCTTAATGTGGTGCTGCCGTCACTGCAACAAAGTTTACAAGCAAAGGGAACCGACCTCTTCTGGATTCTAAATGCATACCTGCTCATGCTCGCCGCGTTTGTGTTGCTGGGCGGATCATTGGGCGATAAACTCGGACGAAAGAAAGTCTTTATGACCGGCATCTTGGTTTTTATACTTGGTTCTGTAGCCTGCGGATTTTCAACCAGTGTAAACATGCTGATTGCCTTTCGTGCCCTTCAAGGGCTCGGCGGAGCATTAATGATACCGGGAAGCCTGTCTATCATTTCTGCCTCATTTAGTGATCAGGAGCGCGGCAAAGCCATCGGTACATGGTCTGCCATTACTACTATGGTTACCATCGGTGGGCCAATTCTGGGTGGTGCTTTAGCAGACAAAGGTTTGTGGACCTTTATCTTTTTTATAAACGTTCCAATTGGTATTGCATCACTTTTCATCTTAGGGTTTAAGGTAGAGGAGAGTCGCGACCAGCAGGCGAATAATACCATAGATTATCCGGGCGCACTTACTACGGTGACCGGCCTTGCACTCATAACGTTTGCCTTTTTACAATTACCTAATACCGGCTTCGGGGACTGGCGGGTAGTGATGTCATTAATTGCAGGGATGTTGTTATTAACGGCTTTTGTCTTTATCGAACGCAACAGTAAGCAGCCAATGATGCCCTTACAATTGTTCGCCAATAAAACTTTTAGCGGAGCCAATCTACTCACCTTTTTTTTATATGCGGGGCTTGCGGCAGGGATCTTATTTCTTACGCTTAATATGGTGCAGGTTCAGGAGTATAGCCAATTGCAAGCCGGCTTAACCCTTTTGCCATTTACCATACTAATGATAACTAATGCACGCTTGTCAGGAACACTTACAGACAGGTACGGGCCGCGGTTGCTGCTTATCTCGGGGCCTGCAATTGCCGGTGTTGGATTGCTATTACTTTCTTTTGTAAAACAAACCGCCGGTTTTGCAGAATACTGGACCAGTTTTTTTCCCGGCATTCTCGTATTTGGGCTTGGAATGTCTTTTACAGTTGCGCCGCTTACCACTACAGTTATGGCTTCGCTTCCCAACCGTTTTTCCGGGACCGCCTCTGGCGTGAATAATGCCATCTCCCGTATTGCCGGTGTTTTTGCCAACGCTATTTTTGGTGCCCTTGCCGTCCTCCTTTTTACCACTTTCCTGCAAAAAGCCATTGTTGATCTGCCCCTTTCTGCACAGACAAGACAGGCAGTGATGAACCAGACTGTAAATCTTGGCGATGCTACCGTACCAAAAAGCATTAACGCTGTCACCGGTGGCATAATCGAAAAGCAATATAAAAACGGCTTCATAGCTGCTTACGCTGTAGTAATGCGTATTTCTGCCTTATTAGCATTTCTTGGCGCATTGATGTCGATGATGTTTATAAAAAATGAAGCGGTCAAAGGCAATAATAAAGGAACAAAAGCTGTTATAGGTTAGCACCGATATTCCGCGGGATTTGTGGTCAGCAGCCTTATGTTTCTATTACTTTTTCAACATTGAAATAGCTACACAAGGCGCTGCGCTGCCGCTGTGTCTGTTCGTCACCGTAAGTCACTTGTTCATCTACCTGATGCAGCCAAAGCAGTTTTTTAAACTGTAATGTTTGGATGCATCGTAACCAAGCCAAGATTAAGTTAATAATGACATAGGTGTAGAACGGGCTCAGTAGGATGCAGCGATACATCCGTACCGAAATATAAAATTTTATGATTTTTGACCACATCATCTTCAGCCCAAAAACCTATTTTAGCCGTCCATTATTTAAAAAAAAAATCTATATTTATGAAAAGCATCTTCTTCGCTTGTTTCCTCATTGTTAGTAGTGTAACCTTTGCCCAGGATAAAACGTGCAGCTTATGGCTCGGTGAGGTGTCCCAATCCTCCAGCAACATTAAAGAGCTTGCTGAAAAATACCTGGAGGTACAAACCAAACTCTTGCCTTCCGATGCCAACAACATCCAGGAGCTGAGAGACCCCAACGAACTGGCGCAGATCAAAATATGGCTAAAGCCCAAAAAGATGTTGGTTGATGGGGCTATGGCCACCGTTTATACGATCAGTTCGTACAAAATTGTTTCCCTCTCAGACAAAATTGATCAGCTCTATAAAGCAATTGTTGATAAGGTGCAACCATGTACCAGCGAAACCGCAGCGACGAATACCGTGTTTGGAAACAGTAGAATGTTTATAGAAAGAACCAGTGGTGGCTTTGGCAAAAAGGGTTTGCCAATGTCTACGATAACAGTAACCGCCAAATGACGGAGAGAGGTTGTAGCTGGATTTTCCAGGCGCTTCCTCTTTTTGTTTCTGGTGCATAGTAAACAAAAACAGCCACACATTTGTATGGCTGTTTTACTGTCCTGTTAGTTTTATTCGACTACCACGTGTTGTGTCGTCTTCATATCCCCATTGCTGATCAGCAACTGGTAAATACCCTTAGCAACAGCATTAGGTAATTGTATACTTTGAGTGGCAGAACCACCGGCATGGTCAATGGATCTGCTATACATTACCGGCCCAAGTTGTTGATGATTTGTACGACATATACACCCTTAGGTTGATTAACCATTTGTACACTAACAACCTTATCTTTTACAGGATTAGGATATACAGTCATCTCTGCATTTTCCTTTTGAACGTTAATCTTAACTATCCCGCTGTACTTGCTGGTATTGTTCACTTCAACAGCCTTCACCCGATAATTAATACTTTCTCAAACTACCCCACTTTTGCGTTAGGGGTGATTTGTATGCAGTAGAGGCTTGATGACGAGAGACAATGCAAAAACACATTACTTGCTAGCATCCTCACAGTTGTTTTTAACGTATTATTGCCCGCCCAAAAAATATTTATGTCAATTCTGTTTCGCGTTACGTTTTTGCTTGTATCTATTGCATCATTTATCCCATTGGCTTCCTCTGCTCAAAAATTTACTGTAACAACCAGTGAACCGGTAACCTTTACACCCCACAGCCAGGTCATTCGCTACGGAAACCAGTATATCAGTATGGAGCAAAGCGACCCTATATTACATACCAGTTTTAAATTTAATCTTCATAAGTATAAATTTCATTACAAGCTTTACCAGCAAGACAAATCGATGCAGCTGGTTAAAGAAGTAAAACTTAATAATGGAGACCGGGTGTATGGCCCCTTTTCGTCAATACTTAAAAAGATACATCAAAAGCTCTACTTTGTTTACTTCAATATTGATGTGGATACAGATGAGGGACCCATTCACCTAATGGCGGCTGAGGTAGATACCGTATCACTGGGCTTGTTGCCGCCTACCGAACTGATAACTATTGACTTCAAAGATTCAAAATCAAGATTTACATGGGGGAATATCGACCTGTACGATAAGCTTTACATCGAGCAGTCACCAGACCACGCACATACTCTTGTTAGCTGGAGCTCAGGTATTGATAATCTCTACTTTTATTCTGTTCTTGATGCAGGTTTAAAACCTGTATGGTCTAAAAAAGGCTCTATTGAGTCGGTTGATAAAATCAGGTTAGAAGGTAGCTGCATCGACAATAAGGCTAAGGTATACGTGGCACTCAAAGGTTTACTAAAAGACGACCTGGAAAATGGCCATGTAGTTTTTGGAAGCCAAAAAGGTGCCGATAAAGATGTTGTAATTAATATAACAGACGCCAAAGCTAGCGGTATTAATCTTGTTGTAGCGGCTAATGAAGACATGGTGAAGGTGACTGGTACTTATAAAACCGGCAAAAGTCCCACTTTGTTTGGTGTATATTATACCTCTATAAAAGGCGGCGATACACGGTTCGGTAAAATACAGACGACCCCGTTTACTGACGAATTACTTAAAGAACTTAAACACGACGAGTGGAGCAATCTTAAAGAAAAATACCTTGGCGTTTATGATAAAATAAATATGGCTGCTTATGAGCATAAAAATGGCAATATTGATATGGTAGGCATGTTTCGCGGAAGAAATTTTATCGGTACAAATTCTACTATTGTTACCGGCGATATATTGTGTACTCACTTCAGCAATGGCAAGGCAACCTTTAGCCGTATACCTAAGTTTAGGCAAAGTGCGGGAAGCACCATTGGTGACTCTTACAGTTGGTTGGTCCGGAACAACGAAACAATCATTTTTTACAACGATAATGAAAAGAACCTGCTTAAAGATTTGAAAGACGACGCTTCTAATTCCAATGTATATAAAGACGTTGTATTGGTAGCAGCGACCATAGCCGACGGGCAGGTTGCTAAAAGAGAAAAAGTAATCGACTTAAAAGATGATAACTATATGGCAGTGCCTGATTGGATGGTGCCGACGGCGACCGAAAAACTGCTTGTACCAATTTTAAAAGTGAAAGGCCTGGGTGGTATAGGTAAAGAATCGAGGTTTGCCATTATCTCACTACAGTAACAAAGGTGAACGGGGTGGTAGTATTTAGGATGTCAACATATTGCCCAGCCGTCAAAGCATTGAAGTCCCGCTACCCTTCACAACAGTAATTCAAAAGCCAAATTGAAATACCAATCGGAAAACGGGCTGTTATCGTTTTCGGAGGTCTTTTTTTGTTTCTTTTTTGGACAAGCAAAAAAGAAAAGAAGATGAACAAATGAAAAAGGTTAATTACAAGAAGGCTGCTAGTATTCCAAAAGCAGATTGCTTCGTTCCAGGCAATGAGGGTCTTATCAAACTGATTTCAAACGTTTCAAAAGCCCGGAAACGAACCCTTGGTACTCTCACCAAATTCTCCGCTATCTCCTTGCCAACACATCCGGTCAGCAACCGATTTATCTTTTAACCAGGTAACCGTCTTCAACATTCTGTTACTTTCTTTTCCTTGATGAAAAGAAAGTAACCAAAGAAAAATCAAGAAAGGAATGAAACAGCCCGCTGCTTTCATCGTTCCTTGATTAAGCTTGTTTGCTACTGTGGCTTCAGCATTCAGTTTTCATGGTTATTCGTTTTACAGCTCTATAATTTATAAATGACGTTGCCTTATTGTCAAGGCATCAAGGTTCCACTGCTCTTCACCACAGTAGTACAAAAGCCAAATTGAAATACAAATCGGAAAACGGGCTGTTATCGTTTTCCGAGGTCTTTTTTTGTTTCTTTTTTGGACAAGCAAAAAAGAAAAGAAGATGAACAAATGAAAAAGGTTAACTACAAGAAGGCTGCTAGTATTCCAAAAGCAGATTGGTTCGTTCCAGGCAATGAGGGTCTTATCAAACTGATTTCAAACGTTTCAAAAGCCCGGAAACGAACCCTTGGTACTCTCACCAAATTCTCCGCTATCTCCTTGCCAACACATCCGGGTCAGCAACCGATTTATCTTTTAACCAGGTAACCGTCTTCAACATTCTGTCACTTTCTTTCCCTTGATGAAAAGAAAGTAACCAAAGAAAAATCAAGAAAGGAACGAAACAGCCCGTTCCTTTCACCGTTCCCTGATTAAGCTTGTTTGCTACTGTGGCTTCAGCATTCAGTTTTCATGGCTATTCGTTCTCCACGTCTTTAATCCCACAACATATTGCCCAGCTGTCAAAGCATCGAAGTCCCGCTGCCCTTCACCACAGCACTACAAAAACTTAATTGAAGAACCAATCGGAAAACGGGCTGTTATCGTTTTCCGAGGTCTTTTTTGGTTACTTTTTCGACAAGCAAAAAGTGACAAAAAGAAGAAAAATGAATAACTGATGGAAAACTACAAAAGGTCATTGCTATCTCCGATGCAATGCCCGTTTTACTAAACCGCTTTCAAGCGTTTCAACATGGCTTGAAACGAACCCAATGCAGTCTCCAAATTCTCGGCACTCTCCTCTGCCAATACATCATGATCAGGAAGGTTATCCAAGTCAGCGACCGACTTATCTTTTAACCATGTAATGTCTAACATGTTTTATCAAAGCAACGCTCCACAGTTCTTACAATACTTTGCATCTATATCATGTCCCTCTTTACCACATCCAGGACATACTTCAGGTTTTTGTTCTTTTCTTCTTGCCTGCAGCGCAATTTCATTGGTCAAAATTCCGGTCGGCACTGCAATAATGCCGTAGCCCATCAACATAATGATGCTTGCAACAAATTTGCCTAAAGGCGTCGCAGGAGAAATATCACCATAACCAACGGTAGTAATGGTAACAATTGCCCAGTATATGCTGTCAGGAATATTAGAAAAACCATTCTGCCCCTTTTCTATCAGGTACATTAATGAACCGAGTATAATAACAAGCGTTAAAACAACAACCATAAATATGCTGATCTTTGTTAAGCTTCCTTTTATAGCGCCACCCAAAAATCGCATTTCAGAAAGAAAATGAGTGAGCTTAAATATTCTAAATACTCTTAGTAAACGTAGTCCTCTAAATACAAGCAACGACTGAGCCCCGGAATAAAATATGCTCAAATAGCTGGGGATAATAGCCAGCAGATCAATGATGCCAAGAAAGCTGAACACATATTTCCATGGCTTTTCAATGCTTATCAACCGCAAGATGTACTCAATGGTAAATACAAAAGTGAAAAGCCATTCTAAATGGGAAAACAGCGGTCCGTAAAGGTTATGCCAATGCTCAATACTGTCGAGCATGACAATTACGATGCTGGCAATGATTAATATCAGCAGCGATACATCGAAGGCTTTTCCTGCAGTAGTGTTCGATTCATAAATTATTTCATGAAGCCTTAGCCGCCATGTTTTAACTTTTTCATCCCTCATACTTGTCTATCACTTTTAACTTACTTACAAATTAAAGATAAGAACATGGTTAACAATAGGAGAACCAGCAGGACAAAAAAAAGGTAGCAATCACCATAACTCCGGCTGTTTCAAATACTCCTTTTTACATACGGCCACAAGAATGTAAGACCCACGAAAAATGCCGCCGCTTCTTCCACTATAAATTCTTAAAATAATTTTATAGATTTACGAACAGACATGAAGATGCAACAGCCTATTACATTTAGGTCTTCGCTCCTACCCTGTTCCATCCTTTGAATGCCTCACCATTATTTCTTATCCATATTTTATTGGTTGTTTCATAACTGTAGTTTTTTATCTTAAAATTTAAATAATGATCACTCTAAAAAAATTAACTGTATTACTCTGCCTCTTTTTTTGCTGTTCAGGCTATTCTCAAAATGTTGGAATAGGGGTCCCTGATCCTACTGAAGCTCTCTCGATCTGGAAAGGAATAAACATTGACCATCTTAATCAAAATGACGGAACAAGCCTCGTAAATGGCTTGCGCTTTGGCAATACTGCCACTACTAACCAAATGGCTGGCATCAGCAGCAATAGGGCAGGCGGCGCACCGCTATACAGCCTGGATTTTTATACCGCAAATCAAAAGCGTATGGTTATTTTGGCAAATGGTGCGGTAGGTATTAATACCGTACCCAGTGCATATATTCTCGAAGTCGGCGGCACTATAAAAACCATTTCAAACGTTCGTGCAGACGGTGATGTAATCGCGAAAGATTTGATTGCAAGCACAGATATTACTGCAACGGATGGAGATATCAAGGCAACTAACGGAGATATCAAGGCAACTAACGGACAACTTTCTGCCGGGGGCAAGGGGGTAATGATGAACAATGGAGCGGGCCGCTTAAAGTATGTTACCCTCAGCGCTACATTATCTGTCGCCGGCTTAGGGGTTGGCTCCTCGGTCCTCGGGCATATCTCCTACAGTGCAAGTACGTTTAGTGCCATTCCATCTGCTTATGTAGGAAATGTAATTACGCCCAATGGCGACTACTTTAAAGCTATGCTCGTTCTTGAAAATGTAACCGACACCGGCATCGATGTCAGGGTTGTTAATGTTAGCTCAACTGCTATTACATTTACGAATGCAAAATGGAGCGTAATTGCAATAGGCGCTTATTAAACACTGACCGTCACTCATTGTATCTCTAATTCAATTCAACCAGTCTCAAACTCAAATGCCGGTCTCGTAAAAAAAGGGACCGGCATTTATGTACTTTATACCTTACTTTCTTTCAACCGCTGCAGGGGTTTGCCACCAACAGCATTTTGTTAATGAATATTTACAGGTGAAGAACAAATGCAAACGCGAAATAGCGGTGGGGGAGTCCGCTGGGTTGTGTAAGGTGATTCGCAGGGCAGGAGGTCTAATCCCGTGAAAGAGTGGGACATTTATCCTCCGTTCGATTCCGATACCTATCGGAACTGCGGAAGACACCCGAACAACTCCAACGATTTATTATGCAGCGGAACTTTTGCCTGAACGGGTGTCTTTTAGGACAACCTGCTAAAATTTTTTACCGAGTGTACCGGCATAGCCAGTACCTTCTTTTCGTGTGCCCGGAGAATGGTTAGGATAAGTAAAAAAAGAGTACGCAGCAGCATGCTTGATCATATTTAGTTAACCGGAAGATGAATAATAAACTCAGCACCTTCGCCTTCCTTAGCTATGTAATACCGGCCAATTACTACCCACCGTTCATGTAATAGTTGTCGTCCCCTGCAATTATTACCATGTAATTAAATAGCTTCACTACGCTTTACTATTCATTTACTTAAAACAAGCCGAATGAAATCAATATTTACTGTGCTGTTTACTTTTATTGTTTGCGGATTGCATGCGCAAAAAGACTCTGTACTGACAATAAAGTCGATTTTGATGGAGCAGTTAAAGACAACGCATAATGTGGAAGACTGGTTTGTACCAGCGAGCCTTGCAGTACAAGACCTTACTGCGGACCAGGCTAACTGGAAAGATAAGAGCGACAACCACTCTATTGCCCAACTTACAACCCACCTTATTTTTTGGAACAAGCAATTGATTGACAAATTTAAAGGCATAAAACCGGCGGCATTTAATGGCAACAACAAAGAAACGTTTACAGCAGTTGACAAAACAACGTGGCCGGCTACTGTAAAAAGATTAGACAGTGTGCTTACAGAATGGGAGAGTGCCGTAATGGCTGCAGACGATAAGAAACTATTAGCGTGGTATTCGAGGATTGCACATATAGGCACACACAATGCTTATCATACCGGCCAGATCTTATACATAAGAAAGATGAAAGGCTGGTGGGACGATAAAAATGGAGTGAAATAAATCCTTACTGCCGCTGTTGCGTGCTCTTTACCTGCTACCATTTTGAATAACGGTGGATGGGCGCGAATGAAGGAAGGCATTGGTAGCACGTGAAGGTTACATAAAAAGGGCAGCCTCATTGCCAGATGCAGGAATGGTTAATACAGGGTTTTCCTGAAATCTATATTAAAAATTGCTTTTTGATTTCCAGGTACCCCATCCCCAATATCATATGTTCTGCTTAGCTCCAGGGCTTTATCTGTCGTTGCTTGTATTTAGAGGACTACGTTTACTAAGAGTATTTAGAATATTTAAGCTCACTCATTTTCTTTCTGAAATGCGATTTTTGGGTGGCGCTATAAAAGGAAGCTTAACAAAG
>Ga0181466_1000146_pt1 | contig 23830 bp, 31 predicted proteins | sample InSIn4gowninarea_FD_119078 | JGI IMG/M metagenome (GOLD analysis project Ga0181466, IMG submission 119078) | Clean room microbial communities from NASA Spacecraft Assembly Facility at Jet Propulsion Laboratory, Pasadena, California, USA -... ... | reverse complement strand
ATGGGTCTCCTTCACTCTGTTTCGGATTAACTAGTCACTCCGTTCCTTTATGATGTCAGTTTGGGCCACTAGGCCCGTCAACTCTTCGGAATCATAGTAAGAAGAGTTGACGTGGGCCCACCAAATATGACATTTATTTCGGTGAATCACCCACCTCTTTCGAGGTACCTCACTACGCTCTAAAGGCTATCGCCTTGCTCCTACGTCGCAACAGGCCCAATACTATCTATAGTCATCTCATACAACTATAACCGAGTCATCGTCGGCAGTCCGTCTCACTATCCATTGCCAACAAATCCATCTCCATCTGTATCTCCATACATCTCAGCCTCTGTGCATCTCCATATCCAGCTCAGCTCCTCCAACAAAAACTCACCGTGTCCACCTGCTGTGCTCCTTCCTTAAGTGCTCCATCTCTCATGCTTTGAGTACTGTGTATCGGGGGGCTCTGCCCCCATAGCTTGCGCCATCCCCCCGCGTACTACAATAGAATACTAGGGAAAGAGAAATGTAAGCAAGATATCATGCCGGCTGACTATCAGGCACTAGCACAACAACTCCAGAACTTGACCGTACCAACTCATTCTCACCGTCTCGACTAGAACCGGCCTCACCATCAACGCCTCGCACATCCTCAACCTCCGACTCCAAAGGCAGCGCATTAGCCCGCGACTCAGCAGAAAGGCTTCCTAGAGCCAATCGACGTCCTAAACTCAATCCTCCACTGAGCAGATACTCACGCAAATGCAAACGATGCACCGTCTGCCCACTTACACCACAAGCTCGATGGAAATAACGACGAAACGTCTGCGTCAACCGAACCAAACGCCTCCTCTCCTCATTATCGAAATGAGCTTTACAGCCTTTCAAATGGTTATCTAAGGCGGCATGCATGTTCCTGTAGCCACAATCAACACCGATCATGATCAGATCAACATGAAAGCAACTCACGCGTACACCTTGACCGGTACTGCACCTTCAAGCCAAGCATCATCATCTATGGCAGCAGTGATCAGGACACAGAGCCGGCAACGACCCTTACTAACCTCCCTATACACTTTGCAAAACGATCGCCACGCATCTTCCAAAGAGAAAGTGGAACGTTCCCACGGCAGGACCATGCCATCAACCTCGGCCATCTCAATCACGGCCTCCCTAGTAAGAGATTCTATCCGGCGGGGGGATCGCGCCAGCGATGGGGGCGCAGCCACCCTAAAGAGTTACCTCAACTTACTGAAGATAAACACTACGTATAGGATGAACCGACTGGTCCCAAGACACCTACTATTCAGAGCGGAAGCGCAGCCAGAATCGCGACAGCGATAGAGGCAGGAGCGAGAGCGGAACAAGCTGTATCCGTGTGCCTATATGGGCGGGTGCATCCACCATTAAGTATTCAAGGTAAGCTGACGCTAAGACCAACTGTCTCCATCTATTAATGGCAGCATCTATGTGAATGGCAGCAAGCCTGCCTTAAGATGATCCTTCGTTGCACTGCGGAATAACAATTACTCCGTTCCACTGCGTATTATGCTAAAATTAACTTGGGCCACTGGGCCCGTCAACTCTTCGGAATCATAGTAAGAAGAGTTGACGTGGGCCCACCAAATGTGACATTTGTTTCAGTGAATCACCCACCTCTTTCGAGGTACCCGCTACGCTCACTAGGCTACCGCCCCGCTCCTACGTCGCAACAGGCCCAATGCTATCTACAATATGAAATCATCCAACAATCAAACTCCATCTGCTATCCTCCTTCAAGCAGTGCTATCTCATGTGCTAGTAGTGTCATCCTTCAGGGGGCTCCGCCCCCATCACTTCGTGATCCCCCCACCGACCACAATGAATACTAGATGTAGCACTTAAATCACCACTTAACAATAGACCTTAAGAACAAACACCGGGCATATCGAGTAACGGTAAAGACATTAACGGCGGCATCAACAACAAATCCACATCTACCATCGACGAGAAATCAAAATCTATAGCGTCACCAAATCCCGGCCCTGAGAAGAAGGATTGTTGAAAATTGAAATCACAAGCCGCTATACCACTCAAGCTGCCGCAATCCGCACTTGGAAAAGCATCAACCACGGATCGACGAGGTAAACGCTCCACGGACATCGGTGCTGACACGACCTCCGACTTAAGTGCAGGCTCGACCTCCACCACAACATCCCCAGAGGACGCCTTCATCTCCATCGTCAACGTTAAGAGCTCCATCTCGGCAACCCCAACCTTATAGCGTTGAACCGCGATCATCTTCCTTAACTTGTCCGAGGTAAGAGTACCGTCTGGATCCCATCTGCGACGAATATCTTCCACCATAGAGTGTAGTCCATCGACCTTAAACCTCTTCGCACTATATCGGGACTCCAAATCCTCGGCCAAACCGCCTCGCTCCGCATCACCTCAACACCGCTTTATCGAAGGTACCGACCGTCCGTTCGTGGTATTAACCAAGGCCTTCGTTATCGTAGTCGTCGTCGTGGGCGGCTAAACCGTACGCGTTCCCCGAGGACCTCTCTTTTTCGGAGCAGCTCTCGCCCTCTTCACAGTACTCTTAGCACCAGTCAATGAGGAGAACCGACCAGCACTACCTTGCGTAACCGTGGACCAAGATCGCTGCTGGAACACGACGCCCGAACCAGACCATCTGCCGTTAGGGCTTTAACAAGCGCAAAAGGTTGCAAACAACCAACTCGCGGACGCCATCTCGACAAACACAGTACTAATAATAAAACGTCGCGACAAACGACGATGAAACAGCCGCAGCAACCTAGCGGTAGTGGAATGTGAAAAGCAGAAAGCACCGTGCTTCGCAGCCCACTAAAATACACCTTCGGCTGAAACGCGGAACCCCGCCTAGCCCTGACGCAATGACCACTACCGTGCCAAGAATGGCAGCTGCTGCCACTTCCCACCACGCCAAGATGGCAGCAGAAAGGCTTCCTTCGTTGCACTTCGGATTAAGGATAAAACATTCTTCCGTTCCACTCCAGATTATGATGACTAATGCTTGGGCCACTGGGCCCGTCAACTCTTCGGAACCATAGTAAGAAGAGTTGACGGTGGCCCAGCTGGAGCCTGGCTACCGGGATGTACCCCCCCACCACTTTCGTGTGAAGGACTACCGTCCACTGGCTAACGCCAGGCTCCTACGTCGCTTATGCGGGCCCATCCTCTGTCTACAAATCAAATCCAAGTCTCATTCAACAGCAAGTCTAGCCGAGTCATCATCAGCAGTCCACCTTAATATCCATCTCCAACAATCCCATCTTACGTGCTCCAAGTAGTGTGTATCGGGGGGCTCCGCCCCCATGCTCCTTCCAGTCGCATCCCCCCGCGTACCACAATAGAATACTAGGGGAAAGGAGAATGCAACTAAAGAATAAAAAACAAGAAACGAGAAAACTCATACACCTCCAAACCCTAACGACCGCACTAAATCCTTAGATTCTAGACACATCCGCCGCGTAACTCGTGCACCCACAACTAGGGGCACACCATCTGCAGAACGGTCAACAGGCCGAATAAATCTAGCTTCATCTCGTAGAACCTCCTCTAGTACTCCACTGAGTATCAACTTCTCAGCCCTATACCGAAAAACTCCTACAAAGAACTAGAGCAAGATCTCGTCGCATAAGTCCGCTAACGCCTCCTCACGATCCACTTCACCACACTAATCAAGCGGATCATGCACCTCTATAACCACCGTCCAAAAGCGACACTGCTGACATACAGCAAGCCTTGCCAAATCCAAAGTCGCAAAAGCAAGAAGATCACGAAAACGCGCCACCGCTGAGCCCATCTCCATAGGATCGCCTCTAAGCTGCCGTAAATCGTATCCAACTTTAACCACACCAACGTTAGTTAAAAGCGAAGGCCGAACATACCGAGTAAACGGGACCCGAAACCACCGGTACCAATAAAACTCCATTACCTCCTTACGAGACCTACGCAATGGCTCGTGAAGAAGCATCTCAAGCCGACCGCGACGAATAACATCCATCAGCTCAAGGTACACCTGCCTGCAGACCAAGAGAAGCGGTGGACAAACCACCCGCACCACGTCCTCAGGCTGCTCACCGTTACGCCATCCACGCGTTCTGATCGCAGTCGCCATGCCTAAAGAAATCCAATGGAAGATCAGTCCATCAAGGTTCATCACCAACGAATGTACCACGAGTCGAATCTCAAGGGGTAAATCGAGAAACCGAAACGGTAACTATATCCTACTACGCATCACGACACTCATAATAATACTCAATAACTCAAGTTCTATCAATCTGGATGTGGGTGTGACCACTATTAAGTATTCTACAGTAGCCTACCATATAGACCGTGTGCTGTCATTGTGCTGCCATTCCACTCGCTCGTCAAGATGGCAGCAACAAGGCTTCCTCCGCTGGCACTTCGGATTAAGATGTTCCTTCACTGCGCTACGGATTAAACATTACTCCGTTCCACTGCGTATTATGCTAAAATTAACTTGGGCCACTAGGCCCGTCAACTCTTCGGAATCATAGTAAGAAGAGTTGACAGGTGGCCCAGCAAGAAGTACTTCCAGTAATGTGGCTGCCCCACCACACTACCGTGTACCTCGCTGCGCTCGCCAGACGCCTAACGGCTAGGCTCCTACGTCGCCCCCAGGCCCATTACTATCTACCTACTGTCATACAACTCTAACCGAGCTCACCCTCCGTAACAATCAATATCCATCTCCAACAAATCCATCTCAAGTGCTTGTAGTGTGTGTATTCGGGGGGTTCCACCCCCATTCCTCCCTTCGGTCGTCATCCCCCCGCGCACTACAATAGAATACTAGGAAGATGTAAGTGAAAAGTGTGAGTAAGAAAAGGTAAGTAGTGTCAGTGTCAGTGTCATCCACCATATAAAAGAGACGCACTCACCATCACAATAACGAGGGCACCACAAAATGCAGGCCACTCAACAACGCTTGAGAGAGACGCCACCACAACTTCGAAAGCAGCGTCAAACGTACCGACCTAGCTACTAAACACCACCTTTACGGTTATCAGCGGCAGTTAGCTTCGCCCTATTCTCCTTCGAATCCTCAAGGAACCACACGTCCCAAACACCTCCGGTCATACTCCTAGTCCATCGCCATCGCTCAATACATTCTGCCTCCACGGCCTTCCAACCGGCCGTACCAGGCTCCGTATACCTTGAAAGCCATAGACTCGGTCCATCACACGTTGCATCAAACAACATAAACGCCGGTACAAACCTCCAAGCGCCCTCCGGCCGACAACTATGCTGACACTGAGCACCCTGCTAACACCGGACAACTCCTCCGATCACGAGACGATGATGAGACAGAATCCGAGGATGCCACCTCAGATACCCAGCCGTGGTCGTAGATGCTATCCCAACAACCACAAGAGGGGACCAAGGAGGAGTCACTCCCCACTCATCTTCTTGCTCCCAACTCCTCAGCAACCATGCTTCGACGACACCAGCAAGGCGCCTACACACTCTTGCAACACGCACGAAATCATCCATCTCCGTCTTACCAACGAGTCGATTTTCATCATACGGGCACAGGTACCCAAGCACCATGAATAACAGCTCAGTCGGCAAACCATCCAGCCTAGACATCGTCAAGGATCAACACTATCTACAGGTGAACCAGTCTGTTGGCCCGACGCGCCTACTCTCCGGAGAGAAACTAACAAGCGGAGGCGTGACGCAATGCCGACAGGCATGGAGTGAAGAGAGAGCTAGAGCAAAAGCATGTGGGTGTGTCCACCTTTAAGTATTCTGCCATACTACCATCTTAGCGTTCATGCTGCCATTGCTACCATTCTTAGCGCGGACCCAACCTGTCCTTTACCCGGTATCGTTCCTCTATTGCATTACGGATTAAACATTACTCCGTTTCACTACGTATTAAAGCTGTTCCTCGCTCCGCTCAGCTTATATAATTAATTTTGGGCTACTGGGCCCGTCAACTCTTCGGAATCATAGTAAGAAGAGTTGACGGTGGCCTAAAGCAAAAGTGACCTCAATGTCAGTGCACACACCACCCACTTCGTAGGTACCTATCTATCGATAACAGGCTATCGCCCGCTCCTACCGTCGCTTTAAAGGCCCATTGCTATCTACCAATCGAACCATCCATCCTTCCTCTCCTACAACTCTAACCGAGTCACCATCTGCATTCCACCTTGCTTGAGTGTTCATCTTCATCCTCTAGGTGTCAACGCTCGGGGGGCCCTACCCCTATTCCTCCCTTCGGTCGTCATCCCCCCGCCGACCACAACGAGTACCAGGGAAGGGAGATATGCGGCAGGTAGGTCACGGAAGACAGACAAGAAAACGAAAAGACTATATAATTCTTACACTCTCTACAAACCGGCTCTCTATTCTCCAGCATCGTAGTCGCTCTCACCACCTCCTTCAACAAACACGGCAGACGAAAGCAACTCACGAACCGTCTCCAACTCCTTCTGTATCTCTCCTACCATACTCTTGAGCACACGCAGCGTCTCCTTCTTGGTCTCTCTAGCCCTACTAATGCTACCACCACTGCTGCCACTACTCGACCGCTTCACGCGAAACCGGTCCACCCTGCTGGTATACTGTGTAGACCTCTTCCTGCACGACAACCTCGCGCCACCATTGAGCCTGCTATCCTGACCGATACACGACAGCTGCGACGGCGGAGGAAATGGAAAGGGAGTCTGTTGCCGCCCTTTCATAGGCTTCAACCTACCTGTTACAACCGGCTCCGAACCGCTACAACGCTCTACAAACACCTTAGAGTAAACACCTCTTCAAAAGCTCTTTCAAGCGCATCACTAGAACATACTCCGGGAGAGACTTACTAGAAGTACTAATAACCCTTTCCTGCTACGTGTAAAGCGTTGGTCCATCGAGCTCCTCATCCACAACCGATGAGTTATAAGAAAGGGTGCGATCATTAGGCACAATAAAGTCCGACAAACTGTCCGACCCTTCACCATCGATCTCCTCCTCGCTACCGAGGCCGAACACTCTCTCGGAAAGTCCATCACTTTCACACCCATCCTCTACGAGGTCCACTATAGAGACTGCCTGTGACGACATCACGTTGCGAGCAACCAACTGCTCTTTAATACGTTAGAGGAACGGAACCGCCCAAACAATCGGCGAAGAGAATGCGAAAGCACAGCTCAAAGCAATGCCATATAAGCGGTACAGCGGCGGTACAGCGATGCGAAAAGAAGAGGGAGAACTCCCCTACTTATAAGTCTTGTGATACTAGTCCATGTCTATCCATCTATGCGAGTGTGCTGCCATTAGCTGCCATCTCGGCATAAATTGGACCCTGAAGTGTTCTTATCGATAGTCCTCGCTGCGCTCCGATTATGATGTTCCTCACGTGGCTCGGATTAAAGCTGTTCCTCGCTCCGCTCAGCTTATGTAATTAATTTTGGGCCACTGGGCCCGTCAACTCTTCGGAATCATAGTAAGAAGAGTTGACGTGGGCCCACGCTAAAAGCTAGGCAGACAGATGTACCATCCCCCCCACTTTCGTGTGAAGGACTACCGTCCACCAGGCTTCGCCAGGCTCCTACCGTCGCTTTAAAGGCCCATTGCTATCTACCTACTGTCATACAACTCTAACCGAGCTCTCCCTCCGTAACTACCAATATCCATCTCCAACGAATCCATCCTGGGTCCTCCTTCTCCAACAAGTCCATCTATCTCCATTCAAGTGTCATCCTTTCGGGGGGTTCCACCCCCATGCTCCTTACAGTCGCATCCCCCCGCTCAACCACAACGAATACTAGGGGACTGTAAGCAAGTAACCTAAGTAACCAGGCAAGCAACTAAGCAGACAAGCAGTGCAAGCAAGTAAGTAAGCAAGCAAGTAATGTAGAGAACCACTCACCGTCACAACAAACACGGCACCAAGAACCGGTCAATCAATTGAGCAACTAATCATTCTCAATCCAAACTCACATCTATTCTTCGTCTTGGTCTTCATCTTCATCCTCGTCGCAATACCTAGAAGGAAACCACTGCATCGCCTCCCAAAACCTGTGAAGATTCTGCTTTACCACTGCAGCATCCGCTTTGCCAACACCGCAATAACCACCATAAATGTGGAATATCGCATCGCCTTCCTTGCGACAAAGCCGCGCCGCAACTAGTACCGATCCCTCTATAGAAGCCTTCGCGGCAGCAGCAGCAGATGACATGCCCTCGCACCAGTCAACGCTACAATCCGCGCAAACACCTCTTGTTCCTCTATAAGAAAGAGCCTCCTTCGCCTGCTGTCGATAGCTGTCGGTAACAGTCGGCCGTTTAGACCCTTCTGGATCATGTAACACAGTGCCAACTACGATATCATTCGCTGTATGCTCAAACAGCACCTTTGTCGCATCACAACCAGACAAAGACTCCATCGTATCACGGACAATCAACAGAAAACAGCTGAACGCCCTCGATGAACGCACTAGTAAGAACAACACAGTCCTCACTCGAGCAATCGGTCCCTCTTGCCACCTAGTCAGCCCATCTAAAATAGTAGCTGACGCGGAAAAAATCACTCACATCGCTGCTCGTAGCCGTTAATGATTGGAACCGGTGTCCCGTCTCTTAGGTTATAATACCACTACTACAAGGTAAGAGCAGAGTGGATGCAGAAGCTAAAGCATCCGGGGCGTCCTCCCATTAAATATTCAAGGTAAGCTAACGCTAACACCATGTGCTGTTATTGTGCTGCCATTCCACTCGCTCGTCAAGATGGCAGCAACAAGGCTTCCTCCGCTGGCACTTCGGATTAAGATGTTCCTTCACTCTGTTTCGGATTAAACATTACTCCGTTCCACTACGTATTATGATCTTCCTCGCTCCGCTCAGCTTATGTAATTAATTTTGGGCCACTGGGCCCGTCAACTCTTCGGAATCATAGTAAGAAGAGTTGACGTGGGCCCACTAAATGTGACATTTGTTTCGGTGAATCACCCACCTCTTTCGAGGTACCTCGCTACGCTCTGAAGGCTATCGCCTTGCTCCTACGTCGCAACAGGCCCAATACTATCTATGGTTATCTTATACAACTATAACCGAGTCATCGTTGGCAGTCCGTCTCACTGTCCATTGCCAACAAATCCATCTCCATCTGTATCTCCATACATCTCAGCCTCTGTGCATCTCCATATCCAGCTCAGCTCCTCCAACAAAAACTCACCGTGTCCACCTGCTGTGCTCCTTCCTTAAGTGCTCCATCTCTCATGCTTTGAGTACTGTGTATCGGGGGGCTCTGCCCCCATAGCTTGCGCCATCCCCCCGCGTACTACAATAGAATACTAGGGAAAGAGAAATGTAAGCAAGATATCATGCCGGCTGACTATCAGGCACTAGCACAACAACTCCAGAACTTAACCGTACCAACTCATTCTCACCGTCTCGACTAGAACCGGCCTCACCATCAACGCCTCGCACATCCTCAACCTCCGACTCCGAAGGCAGCGCATTAGCCCGCGACTCAGCAGAAAGGCTTCCTAGAGCCAATCGACGTCCTAAACTCAATCCTCCACTAAGCAGATACTCACGCAAATGCAAACGATGCACCGTCTGCCCACTTGCACCACAAGCTCGATAGAAATAACGACGAAACGTCTGCGTCAACCGAACCAAACGCCTCCTCTCCTCATTATCGAAATGAGCTTTACAGCCTTTCAAATGGTTATCTAAGGCGGCATGCATGTTCCTGCAGCCACAATCAACACCGATCATGATCAGATCAACATAAAAGCAACTCACGCGTACACCTTAACCGGTACTACACCTTCAAGCCAAGCATCATCATCTATAGCAGCAGTGATCAGGACACAGAGCCGGCAACGACCCTTACCAACCTCCCTATGCACTTTGCAAAACGATCGCCACGCATCTTCCAAAGAGAAAGTGGAACGTTCCCACGGCAGGACCATGCCATCAACCTCGGCCATCTCAATCACGGCCTCCCTAGTAAGAGATTCTGTCCAGCGGGGGAATCGCGCCAGCGATGGGGGCGCAGCCACCCTAAAGAGTCACCTCAACTTACTGAAGATAAACACTACGTATAGGATGAACCGACTGGTCCCAAGACACCTACTATTCAGAGCGGAAGCGCAGCCAGAATCGCGACAGCGATAGAGGCAGGAGCGAGAGCGGAACAAGCTGTATCCGTGTGCCTATATGGGCGGGTGCATCCACCATTAAGTATTCAAGGTAAGCTGACGCTAAGACCAACTGTCTCCATCTATTAATGGCAGCATCTATGTGAATGGCAGCAAGCCTGCCTTAAGATGATCCTTCGTTGCACTGCGGAATAACAATTACTCCGTTCCACTGCGTATTATGCTAAAATTAACTTGGGCCACTGGGCCCGTCAACTCTTCGGAATCATAGTAAGAAGAGTTGACGTGGGCCCACCAAATGTGACTTCACTGTCAGTGCATCCACCACCCACTTCGTAGGTACCTCGCTACGCTCAACTCGCTACCGCTCAAACAAGGCTCCTACGTCGCATCAGGCCCATTGCTATCTACCAATGAAAACAGAAAAGTAATGCCCTCACATAACAGACTCCATCTGTGTGCTCCTCCACGCTCTCTTTGGGGGGCTCCGCCCCCATCACTTCGTGATCCCCCCGTCAACCACAATGAATACTAAGGGAATACTAAAGAAACGCCAACTAAAACAAGGTATCTATATATTCATCATCAACAAACTCATCGAACAGCCGATACCTATCCAACAAAAGATCATCAAAAGACTCAACCACGCCATGCCTATCACCACCTGAGCCTCGTCTAGAAACCGAAGACGTAACAGGTAAATCCAAACCTCTACCCAACAAAACATCAACTTCTTCTAAGCCTAGATCAGGCCGATAACCGTGATCACCTTTACCACTACTCCGCCTCTATCTCTCTTCGTCCGATATAAGGGACTGAACAAACCTCAGCTCCGCCAACCTGACTCTCTCCTCCTGCAGCACTACTGCTAATCCAAGCGTCTCCCGTGAGTAAGGCAAACTCCGAACACTCTGTCGCGCAGCAGCAACCACATCTTCGGCCGCCGAAACACGCTCAGTAATCGCACCCTCACCCATGTCTATGATGGGAGTACTCGACGGCGAAGGACTACGCTCATCCAGTCCAAGCGTACGACGTAGACCACCAAAGAGCTCCTCCCGTTCACCTCCATTTGCCGCATCATACAGCTCCTGCACCTCCCGACGCAAGAAAAGCGTCGAAGATTCACCGCGCGAAGGAGATCTCAACACCTCCACGGCCGCGTTGTCATCAAGCAACCCAAACAAGGCTGCAACGCTCGTGGCAAACGTCCGTTCCGAAAGGTCAATGGCAACGTCGTAGTAAACCCGTCCAGACGACGTGACAAAACGACGACCAAAAAACGTCGAACCTTCCGGTAGCGCCTCAACCAGAGCGCTCTCGAAGTCCCTCGCCTAAAGAATGCCGCAATCGCGATAAATGACTCGACAAGCGTGAAAACGGACCCCACGAACAGTGTGGCCAGGGACCATCTTCAAAGCAGTAGAAGAACCGGTGCAAGCCCACAGCCCGCACACAAAAGCATCGACAGAAAAACGTCGAGCATTATATATCCACAATAACACCAGAGCGAAACGCAATACGGCAACCGTAGTGACCAACTGCGCAGGAAACCTGTCCTAACTACGTACACACAATGGCAGCAATACCACCGTAGCTACCATCTTAGCACAAACCTAAAGCTCCGCCCCACTCTCTCTGAGTCATCCTATCGTCGCTAAACTGTTCCTCCGTTGCACTGCGGATTAAAGCTGTTCCTCGCTCCGCTCAGCTTATGTAATTAATTTTGGGCCACTGGGCCCGTCAACTCTTCGGAATCATAGTAAGAAGAGTTGACGTGGGCCCATCACTAAAGTGAGGCAGCACAAATGTACCACCCCACCTGTCGGTGTATGAGGGACTACCGTCCTCTGGCTACGCCAGGCTCCTACCGTCGCTTTCATGCGGGCCCATTGCTATCTACCAATCGAACCATCCATCCTTCCTCTCCTACAACTCTAACCGAGTCACCATCTGCATTCCACCTAAATCAAGATCCACCTCAAACAACCCATCTTATGTGCTAGTAGTATCGTGTATCGGGGGGCTCCGCCCCCATGCTGCACTGCGCTTGCATCCCCCCGCACATTCACAATAAATACTAGGAGAGGAAACCTGAGCAAGTAAGTAAATAAGTAAGTGAGTAAACAAATGCCACTATAGGTAAGTAAACCAAAGGGCAAACTCACCTCATCCTCACTCTGATCCTCATCATCAAATCCATAACCTCTCCGATCGTCCTTCGACAATGCACCTACCAGCTTACACACCATCCAAGCTAGGTCGTCAATCTTACCGTCCAGCACATTAAGACGCCGACTAACAGACACCGACTCTGCACCATCAGAACCATCGACAGCTGCAGCCGCCTGTTCAACCTCAACAACACCACGATCGGTACTCACACCACTCCCGTTCCTAACACCTTCACCCTCACACACCTCCACAACCGGCTGTCTACGACCGTATACACCTAGCCCGAACATGCGATGCAAAGCACCGAACAACTCCTCCCCTTCACCTCCGTCTGCCGCATCACGCAGCTCTTAAACCTACCGACGCAAGAAGACCATCGAAGACTCACCGCGCAAAGGAGCTCTCAACACCTCTACTGCCGCGCCGTCACCAGGCAACCCAAAGCTGAGAACAGCACTCGAAACGCGTGTCCGACCCAAAAGATCGACAACAACATTGTAATAGACACATCCAGACGACGCAATAAAACGGCGACCGAAGAAATTCGACCCTTGCGGTAACCGCATACGCAAGCCACGCTCGAAATCCCTCGCCAGGAGAATCCCGCAATCGCGATAAAATATGCGATACGCTGATAACCGAAGATTACGTCCGGGATCAGGGACCATCTCGAACGCAGAGATGGAACGAACAACGGTGCGAGACCGCAACCCGCACGGAACGTTCAACACTGTATATACGTAAACCTACGTAAGACTACTAGCTGGCTCTAGCGACCAATGCACAAAGCAGGAGCGAAACGCAAAACAATGCCTACAAGTATAGAATGAAGAGAGAACGAAGCGAAACCAGCTGGGTGCGTCCACCCTTTAAGTAATACTGACCACTCGGTCACTTGGTCATTCTTGTGATCATTCTTGGCTGAATAATGAATGGCAGCTGCTGCCATCTTGGCGCTCCTCCATTGGCATTGCGGATTATGATCTTCCTGCGCCTTGCTACGGATTAAAGTAAATCCTTCTCACTCCGTTCGATTATAATGTAATTTTGGGCCACTGGGCCCGTCAACTCTTCGGAATCATAGTAAGAAGAGTTGACAGGTGGCCCAGCTGAAAGGTCAGGCAGACAGGATGTACCCATCCACCCACCTTTCGGTGAGGAGCTACCGCTCTGCTGGCTACGCCACGCTCCTGCCGTCGCATCTACAGGCCCATCCTCTATCTACCAATCAAACCTGCAAAGAACTTAAAAGCAACTCTAACCGAGCGTTACATCCATCTCAGGTGTCCTCCGCCTCTCATTCACCACGGCAGGCCGCCATGAGCGTTGCTAGGCCAAACTCCATCCTTAGTGCTCCTTCTAAAAGGGTCTTCCGGGGGGTTGCACCCCCTTCCTCCCTTCGGTCGGAACCCCCCGCACTCCACAATAGAGTACTAGGGACTTTAGTAGCAAACCAATTCCTCCTTTTTCTGCTTCCAACAACACCAAGCATCTTCTGTACATCATCGCTTAACTCAGCTCTACACCTCACCAGCAAGTCATCGCCATTAGCTCTCTCACAAAGCGCATGAACAGGTATCCACCACTCCGTCTCCAAAAGACGCTTTGTAAAAGTCGCACATATCACGTAAAGCGGACCAACCTTAGCCTGCTCGACGCGATCCGTGACCACACATAGACCTTCTACGTGACATGGATAAACAGTCACCTGCACACCATCAACAACTAATCCATAGCGAAGATGCTGCTTCAAAAAAACGCACCACTTACTTACAAAACTTTTCAACACCAGCCGAATCAACGAACTACCACACGGGGGTCCAATCCGACCAACTATTACTATTAAATCGGCCACTTGCCTCATAATACTTCATACACTTCCAACGTTGCGTAAACGTGAAAGGATAGCGACCAAGCTTACACATCACTACACCATCACACAGTCACGTCGTTAAAAGCTCTCTCGTTTTTACTCTCAGAAAAAACCACTCACCGTGCGGTCTAGCGACCAGATACGCAACTTCAGCTTCCAGAACACAAACACCATCCATGCCGCAAAACAAGCGACATCCTACCATCTTTATACCAAGCCATGACTCTACAACCGCCGTAAACCCGCGACACGTCTTCGCCAAAGCTAGCACCGTGTGGGAACTATCCTCACAGACAATGTCCAGGAGACAGTACTGAATATCAAGAGGAAGACACTCCATTCCAGTCGTGAAGAACTATCACAGGTATACACTGACCAACCAACGTCTTGGGCCTTAAAAGTTAACCACTAGTAGCGGAAGCGAGAAACCTAATGCCGATAGGCATGAAGTGAGAGCGAGAGTGGGAGCAAGTGTGTCCGCAGAAGCCACGATGTGCGGGGTGTCCACCTATTAAGTATTCAACGTGTGCTAGTGCACTGACCATGTCCGGTCCATTTGCAATGGCAGCAATGGCAGCAAAGCTCCCTTAGTGTGTTTCCTTCACTCTGTTTCGGATTAAACATTACTCCGTTCCACTGCGTATTATGCTAAAATTAACTTGGGCCACTGGGCCCGTCAACTCTTCGGAATCATAGTAAGAAGAGTTGACAGGTGGCCCAGCTAAAAGGTCAGGCAGACAGGATGTACCCATCCACCCACCTTTCGGTGAGGAGCTACCGCTCTCTAGCTACGCCACGCTCCTGTCGTCGCATCTGCAGGCCCATCCTCTATGCGCCAATCAAGCCATCCATCCTTACCTCCATACAACTCTAGCCGAGTCATCATCGGCAGTCCACCTCAATATCCATCTCCAACAAGCCCACCCTACGTGCTCCAAGTGGTGTGTATCGGGGGGCGCTGCCCCCATTCCTCCCTCCGGTCGTCATCCCCCCGTCATCCACAATAAATACTAGGGGAAGAGAAGAACGTAAGCAAGCGCGGACAAGACGACAAGCACTACAACCACACGTCTCTCCTACTCATCAACGAGCACCACGTCATTCATGCCGGTTGCACTCACTGCTAACAACTCCCTACACAACCTCTGCATCTCCGCAAACCGAGCTCGCAACGCAACAACCTCAGCCTTAAGCGTCTCACGCTCAGCCCAAAGAGCCTGCTTCCTGACCTGCCACACCCTCTCAACACACGCAGCGCAGAAGCACACGACTCCGACGCCGACCAAGCAAGAACACTCCGCACAGTGCCGCCTCTCGCCTGGCGTTCCACCTACAGCCTGTACATCCGTATCCTCCTCACCAATTTCGTCCTCACAACGGATCACACCATTACCGAATCTCTCTCCAAACAACCAGGGATTGCGATTCTTTGCATAGTAGGACTAAGTGCGCCGAAGAAAGTCACCCACCGACTCCGTCTTATCCGGCACCACGATCCAAATCGCCTCAGTATCGACGTCCCCATCAGGTCCCGGAACCATCAGCTTCCTACGCGCATCCTGCCAATTCACGCGATACGGAAATCGCAAAACTGCATAATAGTGAGGATTCCCATCACGATGAAGCTCCTTACCACCGAAAATCTCTATACCGCTAGGCACGATCCGCTGAAGCTTCCGATAAAACTGCTTATGGTTATAAGTGCGACTCTGCGACCAAGTCACGAAACACACAGTACTGCGTAACGCAAACTTCTTCGCCTTAGCTGCCCTTCCCTCAAACTCGGGAGCGCCTTTAACGTACACCCTACTAGCCATCGTAACCTACCTAAAATCCAATCTTAGGCCTAGACCATCCACTCACGGAGCCGCGAGTGAAAGGGGGATTGCTAAAAGCAATAGAGACAGAGCGAGAGAAATGCAGAACGCATATAGGGAATGCCCCTATTAAGTATCGCTGATGCTAAGACCATATGCTACCATGTGCTACCATTTGCTGCCATTCTTGGCACTGGACCCAGCCTGTCCTTTACTCGCTATCGTTCCTTCATTCCATTACAGATTAGGTATTTCTCCGTTCCACTACGATTATAGTGTTCCTCACGTGCTCGGAATACGAGATCTTCCGTTCCACTCCAGCTTATGTAATTAATTTTGGGCCACTGGGCCCGTCAACTCTTCGGAATCATAGTAAGAAGAGTTGACGTGGGCCCACCAAATGTGACATTTGTTTCGGTGAATCACCCACCTCTTTCAAGGTACCCGCTACGCTCACTGGGCTACCGCCCCGCTCCTACATCGCAACAGGCCCAATGCTATCTACAATGTGAAATCATCCAACAATCAAACTCCATCTGCTATCCTCCTTCAAGCAGTGCTATCTCATATACTAGTAGTGTCATCCTTCGGGGGGCTCCGCCCCCATCACTTCGTGATCCCCCCACCGACCACAATGAATACTAGATGTAGCACTTGAATCACCACTTAACAATAGACCTCAAGAACAAACACCGGGCATATCGAGTAACGGTAAAGACATTAACGGCGGCATCGACAACAAATCCACATCTACCATCGACAAGAAATCAAAATCCATAGCGTCACCAAATCCCGGCCCTAAGAAGAAGGATTGTTGAAAATTGAAATCACAAGCCGCTATACCACTCAAGCTACCGCAATCCGCACTTGGAAAAGCATCAACTACGGATCGACGAGGTAAACGCTCCACGGACATCGGTGCTGACATGACCTCCGACTCAAGTGCAGGCTCGACCTCCACTACGACATCCCCAGAGGACGCCTTCATCTCCATCGTCGACGTTAAAAGCTCCATCTCGGCAACCCCGACCTTATAGCGTTAAACCGCGATCATCTTCCTTAACTTATCCGAGGTAAGAGTACCGTCTGGATCCCATCTACAACGAATATCTTCCACCATAGAGTGTAGTCCATCGACCTTAAACCTCTTCGCACTATATCAGGACTCCAAATCCTCGGCCAAACCGCCTCGCTCCGCATCACCTCGACACCGCTTTATCGAAGGTACCGACCGTCCGTTCGTGGTATTGACCAAGGCCTTCGTTATCGTAGTCGTCGTCGTGGGCGGCTGAACCGTACGCGTTCCCCGAGGACCTCTCTTTTTCAGAGCAGCTCTCGCCCTCTTCACAGTACTCTTAGCACCAGTCAATGAGGAGAACCGACCAGCACTACCTTGCGTAACCGTGGACCAAGATCGCTGCTAGAACACGACGCCCAAACCAGACCATCTGCCGTTAGGGCTTTGATAAGCGCAAAAGGTTGCAAACGACCAACTCGCGGACGCCATCTCGACAAACATAGTACTAATAATAAAACGTCGCGACAAACAACGATGAAACAGCCGCAGCAACCTGGCAGTAGTAGAATGTGAAAAGCAGAAAGCACCGTGCTTCGCAGCCCACTGAAATACACCTTCGGCTGAAACGCGGAACCCCGCCTAGCCCTAACGCAATAACCACTACCGTGCCAAGAATGGCAGCTGCTGCCACTTCCCACCACGCCAAGATGGCAGCAGAAAGGCTTCCTTCGTTGCACTTCGGATTAAGGATAAAACATTCTTCCGTTCCACTCCAGATTATGATGACTAATGCTTGGGCCACTAGGCCCGTCAACTCTTCGGAATTATAGTAAGAAGAGTTGACGGTGGCTCAGCTGATTGTACATCAGAAATGGTAACAACACCACCCACTTCCGTGTACCTCGCTACGCTCACCTCGCTGCCGCTCAAACAAGGCTCCTACGTCGCACCCAGGCCCATTGCTATCTACAAATCAAATCAAAGTCCATCTCAATGCAAGTCTAGCCGACCTTCACGTCCATCTCAAGTGTCTATCTCCAACAAGTTACTCTCTATCCGTATCTCGGTCTCCATCTTCATCCTCCTCGACGCTGTTATGGGGGGTTGCACCCCCTTAGCTGAGCCCCTCCGCTAACGCTCCGTGTCATCCAACCCCCCGCTCGACACAATGAATATCAGGAAATGGGGAGAACAACTCTCAGACTAGATGCTAGAAAAACGGTACCATCACTACCCTTAGAACACATAGGAGGGCAAGTAAGCGCCAGGAAGATTCAATAAAAGCGAGACTCAAGAATCTACCACTCCTCACTATTTACATTCAGTTGCTTAACAACACTCTCTGCGTCTGCACACTATGCTTAACTCCGTTCGCTATCCGCAGTCACACTACAACCTAATAAGACTCTCACCTCCAACCGCAGATCCAGGCTTTAGAGGGATAAAGCTAAAAATCCGACACGGCAGAAGCTCCACTAGACCGCTATTAACCAACGTTCTAAACGTGTAACCACTCTAGTAACACCCAGCTAAAGACGACACTGCCACAATAGGCGCAGAACCTTCAATATAGCCTTCCTTCCCTTCTTTAACCACCACGTCAACGCCAAGAAGCAACGGCTTGCCAACGTACCGCCTAACCAACTTAACCACTTCTACAAACCTAGTCATAGGCTCACCTTTAAATCGAAAAGTCGTCGGGTCAATACTCCCCTCGCAGCTGCAGCATATCGACAGAGCTACGACAACCTTAACACTCTCGCCTTCTAACAAAGGCCCAGGATCGACAAAACAACCGGGTCCTCGAATAACGAGATTGCGCCCGCAAGCACCAACACATGGCAGAACCGTGACCGTATCAAAGGCTGTCATCGTGCACTATAGAGCTGCTTATAAGGGGAAAGCTGTCAGCCTACCGGCCTAAAGACAACCGACACTCACTAAAGATAAACACTACGTATAAGATGCGTAATCCAATCTCTGGGCCCGCGATCCTGAGTCCGTCCGAGCGACCAGCGGGTTCGGCACCTACAAGGAGCGAGAGCGAAGCAGGAGCGGAAAGCAGATGCGTATCCACAGAAGCAAAAGCATGTGGGGTGTCCCCTCATTAAGTACCTGTCGTGTATAGCGTCTTGGCTGGATGATCAATGGCAGCTGCTGCCATTCTTGGCGTTCCTCCATTGGCATTACGGATTATAGTCTTCCTTCGCCTTGCTACGGATTAAAGTAAATCCTTCTCGTTACACTCGATTATGTAATTAATTTTGGGCCACTGGGCCCGTCAACTCTTCGGAATCATAGTAAGAAGAGTTGACGTGGGCCCACGCTAAAAGCCAGGCTGCCGGATGTACCTCCCCACCTGTCGGTGTATGAAGGGCTACCATCCTCTGGCTACGCCAGGCTCCTACCGTCGCTTCATGCGGGCCCATCCTCTATACGCCAATCAATTCAGAACCCATCTCAAAGCAACTCTAACCGAGTCGGCATCAGCAGTCCCAATCAATCCATCTCCAACACATCCATCTTCATTCACCTTCAAGTCATCGCATCTCAAGTGCTCCTTCACGCTGTCCTTCGGGGGGCGCTGCCCCCATTCCTCCCTTCGGTCGTCATCCCCCCATCCACCACAGTAGAATGCTAGGAGAAGCAGGCTAACCACGAAGTCTAGTAAAGCCACGAGACCGCTAGAACGCCGGAGTGCCGAAATGCTGGAGCAAGAAGGTAGACAGATACAAAGAGTCTACAAATAGAACGTGTCGAGCAAAGCTGCCGCATTCTACTACACCTTATCCTCAACCGCTCCCGCGTCACCACTACCCTTAGACAGCCCTTGCTCCGTCAAAGCGCTCCACTTTATCCTATACAAGTCTAGTCAGCTGTTATTTCAGCCTATCACACCATACTACACTCACCTCTATGACACGCGTCGCTCCTTAACAACCATAAGCTCCTCTGCAGCATCAAACTTTGTCCCAAATGCACGCCGTTCTTCCTCGTGCACGCCCTTAATCTCTACCGCGTACTGCACTAGCCCTAGCTCTTCAAAGCACAGTTCGTCCTCATCCCTTAAACATACCTCTCCAGTCTGTCGCACATTGCCTATCGACCACTGAACCTCCATCGTGCTCCCATTACAGAGCTCAAGCGTAGCCTTAACGTGATCAAGATCCTCAAATCCGACCTTATCATCAAACAGGACGAGTACTTCATACCTGTACAGAGGGATGCACCCGACCTTGTCCTGCCGTGTCTCTCGAACGCTATAGAATCTAGAAGGGACATGCTCCTTCCGGCTTCCTCGACGCAGCCCATATCTAAAAACCTGCGCCTCTACCAGCTTCACCCTTAGCAACCTCTCGAACTCGTTTTCATCTGCAATACTCGACCCAGCAAAGTCTACAACCAACCACCGTATCCACTCCATCGCCTTGCTCAACGTACAGGTTAACCAATCCTTAGTCCTAACGTGCCTACAAATAGTAAAGATTAAAGCGACAGCGGAATACAATGCCAACAGGCATGGAGTGAAGAGAGAGCTAGAGCAAGAGCATGTGGGTGTGTCCACTATTAAGTATTCAACGTGTGCTAGTGTACTGACTATGTCTGTCCAGCTGTGTGAGTGTGCTGCCATTACGCTACAGTCGCCAAGATGGCAGCAACAAGACTTCCTTTGTTCCACTACGGATTAATGGTAAAGCCTTCTCCGCTGCGCTCCGATTATAATGTAATTTTGGGCCACTAGGCCCGTCAACTCTTCGGAATCATAGTAAGAAGAGTTGACGGTGGCCCACTTGAAGCCTGGCGGACAGATGTACCATCCCCCCCACTTTCGTGTGAAGGACTACCGTCCACCAGGCTTCGCCAGGCTCCTACCATCGCTTTAAAGGCCCAAGCAACTCTAGCCGAGCTCACTGTCCGTCTCAAGTGTCCTCCTCCTCCAACGAATCCACCTTCTGTCCTCCTTCCTTGAGCCTTCCATCTGTTCTACTCCTAGTGTCATCCTTCGGGGGGTTGCACCCCCACTGCTCCGCAGTCCCCCCGCGCAACACAATAAATACTAGGGGAATGAAAGGCAAACCGTAATAAGACACCTCGAACTATAGCAACCTATAGACAAAGCTCCTCCATACTCGACTCACTCTACTAAAAAGTGAGCAGGAATCAACACGCAAGCACGTCAACACACTCCACTCACCTTATCCTCATCATTAAATCCCTAGACCGTCCGATTATGCTTCGACAACGAATCTACCAACGTGTGCACCACCAGAGAGAGGTCCTCAATCTTACCATCTAGCACATCAAAGCGCCGGCCAATGGACTCAAGCTCTGCATCATCAGAACGATCAACAGCTCGCACATCATAAGACCCGGCATCCAAACTCTCAACACCTCCTCCATCAGAAGAAGACGACACCGCGAACGGCGCCATTAAGCGAGGCATAGACCTTGTATCCATAGAGCACCTTAACTGGTCCCGAGAGACCTGCATAGCCTCTCCACCGTCATTCCCCACATCCACCGTACCTCGATGAACACGAGAAACATGATCTTTCCGATTGCTCTTACGAGAAAACGCTCTTCCACAATTTGAATCAGGACAAACAAACACCTTACGGCTTGCACCTTCCTTCGTCTCGTGCACTTCTCTCTCATGCCTCTTCAGCCCACCTTTCCAGGTAAACCCGGGAAGAGACGAACACTCCTTCATCAAACAGACGAAAGGCCTTTTATGCCTATCCACATACCGCCTACAGCGAGTACACGTCAGCATAAGACCACTAGCTCTACTTAAAGTCTACCGACTTCGACTAACCTCCAGTCGCACTTTCGTGTAAAACGCTACTACTCACAGCCCTCCTCGCTACACACGTAAAACCCTTCTTCATCCTAAACAGGCTCACCGCGAACATCGTCGCTCTTCGCACCTCCGGATACTACCATAGTCACAATAAACCTACTCAATCACAGGCTGAAATACGAACAGCTGCACTAGTGCAATCTAAAGACTCACAAACATATACCTCAAGAGAAGAGTGCGAACCACGACCGTTAAGTACCCAGTCATGCCTATCTATCTATACCATCTTGGCTCGATGATCAATGGCAGCATTATATAGTAATAGCAGCAAGTCTGCCTTAAGATGATCCTTCACTGCGCTACGGAATAACAATTACTCCGTTCCACTGCGTATTATGCTAAAATTAACTTGGGCCACTAGGCCCGTCAACTCTTCGGAATCATAGTAAGAAGAGTTGACAGGTAGCCCAGCTAAAAGGTCAGGCAGACAGGATGTACCTATCCACCCACCTTTCGGTGAGGAGCTACCGCTCTCTAGCTACGCCACGCTCCTACCGTCGCATCTATAGGCCCATCCTCTATCTACCAATCAAACCTGCAAAGAACTTAAAAGCAACTCTAACCAAGTGTCATGTCCGTCTCAATGCCCATCTCCAACAGATCCATCTAGAGTGCTCCTCTATACTCTGTCCGGGGGGCTCCGCCCCCATCACTTCGTGATCCCCCCGCCTACCACAACGAATACTAGGAGTATGGGAGAACAACTTCCTAGGAACAAGCTACTAGGAACGGATCCCTGAGAATAGACTTTCCTAGGAACAACAAATTCCTGGGAAAAAATTCCTAGGAACAATTTCCTAGGAACAAACTCCTAGGAATAAACACAAAGGCAACAAAAAACCAATAGCTGCACAAAACAGAGGGCATCATGTTAAAAGAGTCATCTTAAAAGGATGGTTGACATACAGAACAACCCTAAACATCCAGCGGAACCACCAAAATCACCAAGCGCCGTATCGCTTAGTGACAATTGCAACTCAACTCGACATCACATAGAGTAGCCACTCATAGCAGCCTCCTCCAGCGCAGCCTCCGCATCAGGGTCTTCGCCATCAATGCCAAACTGAGCTTCAGCATTATAAAAATCAAGCTCATCATATTCCTCGGCGTCACCACCAACTTCATCGCTTTCATCGATCACCTGCAAACCGGTAGAAACAATCAGCAACCACTCACGTTCCAAAAGACATTCTTCCACTCAAAAGCAGCAGTCGCGCTCAACTCACCGCAAGACTTTGCATAAAACCAACCAGCCTACCACCTACCTGATCATGATCATGTTGGACATCGCGAGCCTCATGCTCTCCACTACCCGTTCCAATCATCTGCATAGCGATACGCATAGCTATACGCATAAGCATCATACGTAAATCAGCGTCGCCACCCTCATCGACTCCGCCGAGAGGGAACACCTAAGCATTCTTTCGATGCCCTAGCTCTTCCCTTAACTCATCAGCATCTCTTCGCACTCTTACTAGGTAAAACCTATCGTCACCCTTGATCCAATGATCACAACAGAACGGTGCACCACACGTACACTCTAGAACACACGAAGCCGACTCGGACCCTCTCTGTCCACTATTATCACCATTGATTCCCGAACCTTCCGGTCGCTCCTCATATGTAGTAGACATCATCAAATGCAATGACTGCAACCAAGAAAGCGAGAAGTATGCGGGTGAAACCACAACTATATACCCTACCGTCCCTGTCCGTCTGTTCCATCTTGGCTGCATGTGTCAATGGCAGCACATGTAGAGAATGGCAGCAAGTCTGCCTTAATAGTTTTCCTTCATTTCATTACGGATTACTTTCTCACTGCGTTCGCTTATGTAATTAATTTTGGGCCACTGGGCCCGTCAACTCTTCGGAATCATAGTAAGAAGAGTTGACGTGGGCCCACGCTAAAAGCCAGGCTGCCGGATGTACCTCCCCACCTGTCGGTGT
>Ga0181466_1000139_pt1 | contig 24074 bp, 21 predicted proteins | sample InSIn4gowninarea_FD_119078 | JGI IMG/M metagenome (GOLD analysis project Ga0181466, IMG submission 119078) | Clean room microbial communities from NASA Spacecraft Assembly Facility at Jet Propulsion Laboratory, Pasadena, California, USA -... ... | reverse complement strand
CCCCCCCCCAGCAGGCACCGCATAGCTCCCGCGACCACCGCACTGCACCCAACACTGCGCATTTCCAGCTGGAGGCCTGGGTGCTCAAAGGCCACATTCACGCCCATGCAGCGCCGCCTGTCATCCCAGGCTTGCGCTGTGAGATTCGACCATGTCGGCCTTCGTGCGCGTCTCAGGACCGCCAAACAGTAACTTCCTGGTTGGCTATCCGGGCATATCAGCTACACTCGTATGTCTTCCCACCTTGCCCCCGTCTTAATTGGGCGTCTTGCGCTCCAACCTGTCCCGCTGGCGCCGCTGTATGGCGCCCTGCCCTTCCACAAGGATACTCGGCCAATGCTGACACCTCACAGCCTCGAATAGAGGGCAAAGTCGAGATACGACCACTCATCGGCGTATCTGCGCCCGTCAATGTCTCGCTCGTTACCATCGCATTGCACCGTCGCGAGACGATACACCCCTCCGCCGACTCAGTCACAAAGAAGCACCTGGCAGCTCCGCGCAAGGAGATCACCGACATTGTAGGCAAGGAAATGCTCCTATATCGATGTTCGCCAGGACGAGAGCACGAGAGCATATTGTGCATGGACCTGCCCTTCGTCATATTCATACCATATGGCCGTGGCGGCGAGGAGGTGGCGCGGAGAGTCCCGCCAGCCAGCTTACAGTTACCAAGTCGGACAGCAGAGACGTTCTATGAGCTAGTCGTAACGGTACAGCAAGGCCCCCAGGAACAGAAAAAGTACCCCTTCGCCGTACCAATACAACGATACGATACCCTCTCCACCTTCGGCATGTACAATCGACCCGAGAGCGCAGAACGAGTGACGGATCATCTGGTCACCCTTGGAATAAGCCTGCCGCGGTGGAGTTATGGCCCGCTTGATCCAGTTTCAGTATACATCAAACTGAGTCCAAATCCCGACTGGCTGAACAAGGCGAAAAAGGTTACAATACAAAAGATCACGGTTGGCATAGACGAGGAGATCATCTTCAACCACGAGGGAGATGAGCCGACACGGAAGGTCAAGACTTTGGCAAAAACAACGCAGGCTGTTGGTGTCAAGATGCCAGAAGCAGGCTACTTTACCAACCTTGGACTCGTCTTCCCAGCAAAGGATCTACGCGACAACGCTGGCGTAATACCGAGAGGACAGAAGGAATTCCCTATGTACGCTGTGAATGGATTCACCACCACTGGCACTCTGTACAAGATTGAGTATTATCTTACGGTCAAGGTAGGCTGAGGCGCATAAAATGTCCCTCCACATACTGACAAGCTACAGGCGCAAATGTCGTCAGCGCGTGATATTCTGCTACGCCAGCCCATTGTTGTATGTCCGTTCGACCATGCTGGCTGCAAAGAGGAGATGGAAGCCATCGAGCAAGCCGCCAAAGACGCTGCACACGTTGCGCCGGATAATCCCATGCTTCCCGCGAGCACTATTGTCCGATCGAATGACCCAGAGGGCTTACGCGCACTTGGCATCTCGATTGTAGGAGGCGTACGCAAACCGCTGATCGAGTGAAGAGCCATATGATTGAAGAGTTGGAAATCTGAAAGGATGGGATTGGCTTCTGGAAAGCTGTTACGCTCAGGCAGCCTCGACTTTTACGCAAGCATAGAAGAGGGAAACAACGCATTCCTTATAAATCGCAGCAGCAGCTCTGTACTCAGCCTTGCTGCCCAAGTGGCGGTCTTGTCGAATCGGCTACATCACTGTATCGTTTGCAGGCTATACACTCTTGGTGTCTGGGAAACCTTCTACCCTACGCGACTGTATACGGTGCTAGCGTCTCCTCCAAACACCTTCCACTGCAGCAGAGCCACGAGCCACGTATCGAATCCCCATCACCATACGCATCCGGTCTATTTGAACATACAAACGGCGCAAGGTCATATACCCAGTGGGCTTGTGCATTGTTTTGGAACGAGCTCCTGATTTTTTTAACTGTTTCTTCAACTGGCGTTTTTACACACCGAATCGGGTGGGGATGACATGGGACGGCCGCTTGAAGTTTTGATTTCTTTTACTTTTTCCCAATCGTATGATACCTTCGGTTCATTCACTTTCGACATTTTAATCATGAGTCCTTTGGGTGGCAAACGGGCTGGAACCGGGTGGGGGATGGGACTGGACGGGGAGTGGTGTGGGCTATGTGTAGTGTGATGGTGGGACGGTGTATGCGAAAGGGTAGGGGAGGAGAAGATTTCAGAGAGACTTGATATAGTAGATGACAGGAGAGAGAGGCGAGTCGAAGATACTACCACTACTATGGACTGGATTCACCAGAACCCGGCCGGACGCCAGCACCGTCGTGACAACTCCCACTATACTTTTAAATTTTACAAAACACCCGCCCAATACCTTCTGTGCAGCTTCCTCGCCATAGAAATGTAGCGTCTACTCACCTCAGTCTCTCATTCGGAAGCATCCTCATCAGGCCACTGATCCACCAGCTCCCCGCTCCCCATCCCCCAAACCAACCTCTCAAGATTCATCCTCACACTCAACCTCAAATACTTGGTTTCAAATCTCCTCGCAAATCCGCCTCCGAGACCGCCTATATCACTCTGACCACCCAAGGGATGATGATGAGCGAAGATAGGCGGTTGGGTCGTTATACACAGCCTCTCTTTACCCTTTGTATCGAAGCCACCTCCACCCTCGTCTCGTGCTACATCGCCATCAACACCCGCACACCACCTCCCCAACTCGGCGTCGAAAATCGCACTCCACCCCTTTACCCCAAACCGATGCAAGAGGCGGCGTGCGCCGCGCTGCGAGACGGCGTAGCCGACTGTGCAGAGGGTTCCGCCCGTGGCGCTGTGGTACAGGCGCGTGTGTGGTGCGTAGGTGGAGGCGAGAGCGTCGGGGCTGCCTTGGAAGGGGTGCGCTCTTAGGTGACGGGGAGAGGGGACTGTGAAGTCGTGGGGGAGGGTTAGGATGGTGTTTGTTATTCTTGTCTCCTGTGGTGGGGAACGCGGCATGCCGGTGCCGCAGTGGCCTAACCAGAGTACGTCCCATTGTGAAGGGTCACCGTAGGGGGATGTTGGTGTAGAGGGTGGTTTTTCGTAGTTCATAGCTGTGGATAGGGGTATAGAGGATAGTGTTTTGGGAATGGTGGATGCGTCGAGGATCTTGAATGCTGTATCGTTTGTCTCCTTGTTGATGTGCTCTTCGAAGAAAGCTTTTGGTGGACTGTATTGGTCGTTGCGGGCTGAGCATAGGTATTGCGATGCTAGGGCGAAGCGTTGGAGGTTTTGTCGCACGCGTATGTCCCAGTCTACGTCGTCTTCTACGATGAAGGCTGTGGTGAGGTTTTGGTCCACTACCCTGAGATCAGGCTTAGTTCTTGTTCTGGGCTCAGATAGAGATGAAGCTGTAATTCACCGTTGTAATGCGTTCATATGTGTTCTCCAACTCCCTCGCATACCTACCGGAAGCTTCTTGTTTGATTCCGGTGCCGGATATGCTTTTTCATTGATAATTTCGCCGGTCACGCCTTCTATGAACTCGAGCTTGATATTTGAGACTGCTGCGGAGAGGCTTATGGCGTCGCGGCGATCGGTGCGGAAAGGGAGATTGAGTACTATAACCTTTTCAAACTTGTGATGTGTTAGTAAATTTCCAGTGTTGCACTGTTAGAATGGATGACCGTGAATACAGGGCAGAGTATCACAAATGATCCTCGATTAGAAAGAACCAACGAGACTACTGTATAAAAGATCATCGACGTACCCCCAGAGTGGTGTTCAGGACATCTTTCAGACTCTCATCTTGCAAGTACTCGAAGGAATCCGCTGGTATCTTCAGCTCAGTCCTGCCAACGTTGAACCACAGCCACAATAGAGCAAACAAGACACATGTGGTGAGCAGCTTCGGTGCCGATGTCCAAATGCCCATCCTATTCACCGTTCCAAACTTCGCATGTTTCCTGGGTGGCGTGCCCCAAGTGTCGATGGATATGCGTCGCATCTCCGCGTACCACAATAGCCCTGGACAAAAGAGGAAGAAGGAAACATTTCGAACGCGTGCGAAAATCGATGCAATGTCGTCAGGTGTAATGTAAGATACTATGGTTGCTGTCCTCCATCCCGGCCGCTGGCTTATTACCGTTCCATACGCCCATAGATGAGCGACCAAAGGCTAAATCAATCTGCCGAGCGGTATGCACCCCGCATGCAATTGCTCCTATCCTCCGCGAGAGGCTATAATACGGCAGCTAATGCGGCCAAGCACGAGGATCACGTCCTGGGCGACACTGTGGCTCGGGGTTCATGTGACCATACACGTGAGGAGGGATGGTGTTGATGGTTTGAAAGCAAGTGGGTACCTCCGGTAGTGTGGCAAGATGCCGCGGAGGTTTGTCATTCGAATTCTTTGGAAATGCGAGCTTATCGATAGGCTGGCGCGTTGCGTGACTGCAAAGGGACCTATTCTCCGCGACATCGGCTGAAGGCTGGGAACTTTTTTATTTCGCATTCGTTACTCTTTCCTTCTCTTTTATATCTCGGATTCACTTGCACAGTACTGCGTTTCTTACTGTTGATATCGCATTCGAGTTCCTTTCCGGGTCGCTTCGCAACAGCAGGCTTGCCACCCCTCCCCCGCCAATCCTCGGCGCACCATGAGCGCCATTCTCTCCGCAGATGATTTGAACGACTTCATATCGCCGGGTGTCGCGTGTATAAAGCCCATCGAAACGCTCCCTGTTCAGCAAGAAGAGACATCGGTATGCTTCATTTTCGCATTGCGTCGTCCCTGGGCGCATAATCTAACGATTGCTAGAACGCCTACGAAGTCACGACCGAAGAGAAGGCTGCTGCCTCAGAACCGCCGCCACCCGCTTCGATATCGCTTACCGACTGTCTTGCTTGTTCAGGATGCGTGACGAGTGCAGAGGCAGTGCTGGTTTCGCTGCAATCGCACACCGAAGTCCTCACCACGCTCGACACATACCCATCGCTGCGCGCTCCGTGGTCGGCTCATAACGGAACGAATGGCGTGAATGGGAATCATGCGGAAGGCAAAATATTTGTAGCGAGTGTCTCGCCTCAGACTCGTGCAAGTCTGGCAGCCGTCTTCAATATCTCCGAGGTAGAGGCCGGAAACATGATTTCCCAGCTCCTCAGCGGTCCAACCGGCTTGAAATCTGGTGGTCATCAGGGCAGCAACTTCACATGGGTCATTGATACCAATGCGATGCGTGAGGCATGTCTCGTGGCAGCAGCAGACGAGGTCACGAATGCGCTCTCACCCGAGGTATTAAAGGCATCGCCAAAGCCTGGGTCGGAAGGCGCCATCGATGCCATACCAAAGGCCCCAATCCTCACATCTGCATGTCCAGGCTGGATATGCTACGCAGAGAAGACACATCCATACGTCCTACCACACCTTTCGCGCCTCAAGTCACCGCAAGCGCTTACCGGAACATTGATCAAATCGGTACTCAGCGAGCGATACAATGTACCCCCTTCGCAAATATGGCATCTCGCAATCATGCCATGCTTCGATAAGAAACTCGAGGCTAGTCGCGGTGAGCTCACATCTGCCGCCTGGCTACCAAGCTACGACCAGTCCGACGAAAAGATACGCGACACTGACTGTGTGATTACCGCTCGCGAACTACTTCACCTCGCAGCTGCCCGCGGCATCAACTTTGCTAGTCTCCCTCGCACACCAATTTCTTCAGCGGATCGGATTCCATTCCCAGACCCTAAACTCGATGCTTTCCTGTTTCCTTCCTCACGCCGGAAGAACCAGAGTGTTGCCGCTGGACCCTCTGGCGGATATCTATACCATATACTACAAACGTACCAAGCTAGAAATCCCGGATCGTCGATATCGGTAGCAAGAGGTCGAAATGCCGATGTAGTGGAGTACTCGGTCGTTCAGGGTTCAGAAATCATTATCAAGGCAGCGCGTTTCTACGGTTTCCGTAATATTCAGAACTTAGTACGGCGACTGAAGCCAGCACGAGCCAGCAGATTACCAGGTGGCAAGACGGGTGTTAGCAGAAAGCCCGGCGGAGCCAGCGCAGCTGGAGAAGGCGTAAAAGATTATGCGTACGTGGAGGTCATGGCTTGCCCGGGTGGATGTACGAATGGTGGTGGACAAGTCAAAGTCCAAGAAGTCGAGGAGGTGCGCGTCTACGAAGACATACAGGAGGCCAATGAAGAGGCGCCTGCCCCTAAGCCGGGCCCGAAAGAACAAAAAGAATGGCTGGCCAGGGTTGACGAAGCCTACTTCTCTGGCACGGACTCGGAGGACGAAAAGAGTGAAGAAAATGGTCATGCCCCTGAGGATATCGTCGATGGCATATCAAGAACGCGCATGAAGAACATTATGACGCACTGGTCGCATATTACTGGCGTCGACCAACAAAAACTGATTTATACATCCTACATCAAAGTCGAAAGCGACGTAGGGAAAAAGAAGCAGAGCGACATGGAAAGAGTTGCTGGGCTGGCTGTTACCGCTGGTGGCGGATGGTAGCTTTCTTTCCTTGCTTCGGTTACGACGAGCATCTACAGGCGTTTATAGACTATTGGGGTGAAATACTGGTAGCATTTGGGCAGCAGGACCCTGCCAGGAACCCGGCGATTTGCTTGTACCATAGACCTTTCTATCGTCAGAACTATGCTGTTTATTGAAGACTCTATCGGGGCAGTCTGAAGTGACCCCCATCGGTCCACTAGTGATTCATCTTTGCGCGGATAGCAACACGATTGCAGGCAACACTCAAGTCAAGTTGTAGAAGCCCTTATTCGGTGAAGGGGAAGTTAGTAGGTTAGTAAGGTAGTAAATAGTAGATACCGGAGACTCTATTGGCGACTTATAAGTAGAATGTATACGTTGTATTATCGTTAACCATCTTATATCCGGTTTAGGGTGCCACTAACGAGGGGCCCGTCTTACAGCAGCACGAAGTTGCATTAATAATTAAGCATGTCTAATTTCTGTCAGCATGTACGAACCTTCCCGACTAACATCATACACTCCTAACGCCATCTGCGCCAACAACCCCACTGCAAATCCTCAAAATTTATTCCCATCGACCCACCTGCGCTTCGATTTCTCAAGCTCAGCACCCTGGCTTCTCAATAGTGTCCTTGCTGTAACCACTGCTATTCTGGACCTCCCCCGCTCGTGCCTAATGATTACAATATGAAATCTACTAGCCAGCCTCTTCCTGGCCCATGCATAGCTGCGTTCACAAGAAGCGACTCACTTCCCGCCGAATATTTCTCAACCGTGATGATCGCTCCTTTATCCTGTATCCTCTTCATCGATGCAACCTTGGTTTGACTTTGTTCAATGTCGGTCCAGCCAACACGCATGGCGCCTCGACCTTCATGGAGATGTCCATAACAATGCAGCCTTGGCTTGATTCTCTGTACTGCGTTTGAAAGCTTCTCGCAACCGCAATGCGTTCCGTCGTGACCAACATTGAGGTCGTATTCTGGATTTACTGGAAAGAGCGGAGGACCATGTGTCATGACAACATCGACTGCAGCGGCTGCCGAGTTTGCACCGATATTGAACCTATCCTCTTCTTTACCGTATGCGAAAGCGTATCCGTTGAACTCGGGTGTATGGCGGCTTGCATATACGCTGAATCGTCATTCATCTTGGAGGGTGAATGTGTGTGTGCCTTCGTCGAGGTAGTGAATCCCATCAATCTTCTTCCCCTTCATGAATGCGACGCATGCTAGATGATAAACCATGTCTTCCGGCATGTTCTCACGCACCCAGCTCTCGTCAAGCTCAAGATCGTGGTTCCCAGCGATGACGAGTTTCAGTTCCGCATCGACCGATTTGATATCTTCTATTGCGCGTTTGAAGCTAGGAAGTCCGCCGACTTGTGTTAGGTCGCCTCAGTGTAGGAGAACGTCGGCTTTTGGCGCGGGGTTGGATAATGAATAGGGCCATGCTCCATGGGTGTCAGAAGTCGTGAGAAAGCGGACTAAAGATACCATATTGGATATGGGGCGGCATGGAGATAGTAGTGTCGAGTATATTGGTAATGGGGGCCGTATTCGTGTGGTGAGTCTTGCTTTTGTTGAAGATAGCGCGGCGAGACTGGTGTGGAAATAATTTATCAAGGTAGTAAGTTATTTTATACTCACTAATGCTTGTGAGTCACCTGGAGCGGTACGGTTCATCCATGCAATGATTCCTCGAACCTTGGTAATGTAAGCGAGTTTCGAGAAACGATATAACACGAAATCCCCGCATTAGTGATGCACCCTCCTATCGTGTCTTAAATATATCAACGCATTATAGTTCACTAGGACACGTTACCTCTTGAAAAATCCCAACCAGGATGTTTTTGGAACTCAAATATGGATATTGGCTGTTTAGTATTGAGCTAACGCGATATTGCAGTACTAGATTTCGAATCTCCTGATATCAGTGCACCGCGTCTCCCTCCGGACAAGGCTGAAACACGTTTGGTAGAAGTTGTAGCCATAGTGGGGGCAATTACGACATTGTACCATGTCTACGTTAGCTTTCAACCGTGTCGACGAGCCAATCACTACTGCCGCGTTTACAGCATCCCATATACAACGGGCTTCATGGAGAACTTACATCCCCTGGATTGTTGTGATTTCCATGATCGAAGGCCTAGTATGTTTAAAGAAAAAGGTCTTTGAAAGCGCGTCATCACACGACTACGGCGCTTAGAATAGCTAAGAACGAGAAAGAGTAAAGTATATGTACTTGGCCTAGTATACTATGTATAAGTGAATAGCATGAAAGGATTCCTCTTTAGTAGGGGAAGCGCACTTAATTCCCTTCGATAGTTGAGTATATAGGAGTTAGAACAACGACAAGCACTAACTTACCTTCTAACAATACTGAAGGGCTAGAGTAGATAAGATAACATTACAGAAACCTAAAGGTGATCAGCGTGTAAAGTAGGTATATATTATCTTTTTATTACTCTTCCTTTCGCTCAATTTCTACGCTTTATCGTATCTAGTAAATGCAGCTATACTGACAAGCCCTCTCGTCTTCCTTTTCCCACTACTCCAAGCCAACAGTCGCCCGCCCTTCCCCCTTTCCGCATACGACGTGCGCGCGCGTATGCAGCAGCAACGGCCCGCACCCGCACTCCCGCCCTCGCACCGCACGCAAACGCACAAGCAAACAACAACAATAACAACATCTGCAGTGCTTTCCGCTAGCTAGCAGTAAGAGAACGGAACAACAGGCGGCACTCGGGCACTCGCAAACGCGATGCACAAGCCCCTTCCGCACTCCGCCAATGCAGAAAAAGGGAAGAGAAGGGGTCCATGCACATTTCGTTCAGGAGGTAGATTTGGAAGCCACATACCGCACAGACCAAGCTGGTCAGCGGACAAACGCGATCGATCCAAGTCTCAGCACCCAAGCTTTAGGGTTCCAGCTCCGCAAACTGGTGGTGGGTGGTTTTTGGTTGCGGCTGAAAACTATGTTACCGATGCGTTGAGCAAGCGAAGCATGTCATGTGACGCTGACGCTGAAGCTGACGATGACGATGCTGAGCTGAGAGGGAAGTGAGGACATGGGCTTGTGTTCGTCGACCTCGTGAGTTTGCAGGTTAGGGGTGAAGCCAGTAGCAACGGCTAGTACAAGGCTCGAAGACAATGTTGGAAAAAAAAAGGGATACCTAGTACCGATGACAACATCTCACGCCGAACCTCCCTCCCTTCACAAGAACCAAGGAAGGAAAAAAAAAAGCGTTGAGAGAACGGGGAAACGCAAATGAGGCTGCTTAGCCAAAGATCTCCGGAGCTGACCGAGGGAGCTGTCGATCGACCATGATGCGAGAGAGGGATCATGCTAGCTGCATTACATACATACACATCCATACAATACCCCGGGGAGATGATGTGAGGCGAGGTGATTCGTGATGAGGTGATGATGTGGCTAGGTGGCTAGGCACATGTTGACCGGGTGAACGCAAGAAGGGTCCATACGGTATACCCTGCCCTGTGATGCGTTGTCCATACCGTAAACCCACATTATTACGCAAGTCGCACGCCACCTACCACGACGCGCAATCTGTCATCTGTGCTTTTTGCGTTTATTTCAGCTGCCCATCGTGGGGCGAGCAGAGCGGGTTTATCAGATCCTATCTGATCGACGTCAGCGTTCGGGTCAGATTCGTGTCGTGACAGGCATGTCCGCTGGATCAGCGAGTTGGGTTATATCGTTGAGGAAGTTGAAGACAGCAGAGTTTGAGCAAGCAGAGTTTGAGCAAGCAGAGTTTGAGCAAGCAGAGTTTCGCGCTTTGAATTCGACTACACGAGAGATGATGATGATGATGGCGATAACTAACTAGTACATATGAGATATCGAGACGCGGATTATTGTAATCCGGTAAACCAGCCCAGGATCCCCCCTTCCATATTGGAGGCACAGATAAAGACTATAAAAAGCAAAAAGCCAGGTGGTATCGAACTCCTTCCCCATAGGCCAAGCGCAAGGGCGAGGCAAGAAATGTACAAGTTTTGTTTGACTGGACTAGCCATCCTGGGCTGTAGTATGTCCGTCGGTATTACCATATTACAATGAGTGTTGGCGAGCTGTAAGAAATTTGAGCTGAGAGAAGACGACGCAAGGAGAATGAAAACGCAAGCAAAGGCAGTGCATTGCATTTTAAAACAAGACGCAAGGAAAGAGTAAGAGAAGTATAAAGTAGAGAGAGAAGAAGGCAGTTGATCGCTCAAGACTATTCTTTACAACACCAAGCCAACCAACCAACCAGCCAGCCCAGCCATCCATGGCTACCGCCCCAATTTATTCCAAAACCAGGTTCTTCCCTTTGCCCACCTCCCTTTCCATTTAACCAACAAGGATGTATAATGTGAAGAAAAAAGGGTAATGGTATGTGTGTGTGATGTGATGTAGTCGCCAAATGCTCAAATTGGGGTATCCGCCGACGAAATGAAGCACAAGTAAGAGAAAGAAAGGAAAAAAACTCGGTCTAGTATGGTATGATGAAAGGGTAACGCCGCGCCACAGCCCTAGGTTGAACCACGCGCGGGCGTGCGCCGAAAAAAGATTCTGAAACGGAAAAGCCAAGGTCGAACCCGGGGAGCGCCCTGACACGGGCAATCCCTGGAGTATAGTATGCGACCACCAGATAGCTTGCCCCAGGGTATCGACAATTTCCCGCCAAATAGAACACGATAGCTAGGTACCGCCCGCCACAAATGCGAAGTAAGATGCCGCCCAAGATGATGAATCAGTAAAAGGAGATATGTGGTGTTACAGAGCGAATGTGTGAGAGTATAATTGGAAACGGCAACTTTGATGTTGCGAGATGATAAAATGATGGTGGTTGCGCAAAGGACAACGGGTGTTATGACGCCAGTAACACCGTCCCAGGAGAGGCGCTTGCTTTTGAGGGCTTTGTAGCGCGTCGCGTCTGTGTCTATCTTTCTGTAATCATGCACCGTTCCAGACGGGAGAGCTCAAGGTCGTAGGGTCGTATAGGAAGCGACAACGAGCGGGTACGGTGACCCAAATTACAATTATACGGATGGAAGAGCATGCAACGAAGGCAAGGCGAAAGGAAGTACGGGTCCCGTACAGTTGGATATCATCGGTGTCGTGTTTGGGCTGCCATAAGGCTAGCTGCCACACTCGAAGCCCAATCCAAATCCCCATCGGATGGCGGTGTTGGCCACTTGGATACAGGGTCGTTGTTCTTGCTTTGGTTCTTGGAGATGTCCATTGGCTTACTTGGGGAGTTGTAGTCTGATTGTCCGAAACCGACGCTGTTGCGGTTTGCTGACGGTGACGGTGTCAAGTAAGATGCAGCGCCAGGCTGTTTCTGGTTGTCCAGCTTCTTGGCGGCTTTGTGGGTGGACGCGAGAACTTCACTGAGGAGCTCTTCCTCTTCGTTGGGTGTCTCGTACCAATTTGATGGGTTGGACTTGTTCTGTAGTGCGCGGCGAGTCCTGCTAGAGATTGGGGCACCTCCGACATTCTCGCCGTTCCGTGGCTCAGGACCGTGTGGGACTGAATGATGGCGCTTGAGCATTGGGTTGGTCGCGACACGTGAGCTCTTTGTCGAAGCGGTCTGCTGAGAGTGTGCCTCCACGCTGTCCCTCACGTGTTGTAGTGCCTTGTCCAGTTCGGAGAAGTCTGAAGTGGAGCCAGTCTGGGCGCCTTGTGATTGATCCATGATCAAAGACTGCCTAGCGCTGCTGGTGGCAGCCCACGGTGCGCACCCAGCATTGGCTTCGATGTCGTCCGAGTTTGGCGACATAGGGGTCTGATAACGACCTGATAGGCGTCGAGCGCGCTTCCTGAGGTGCGAGAAGAAGCCTTCTTTCTGGCCACCGACAGGAGATGTGACATCTGACTGGCCATTCAGTGCTCGCTCGGCCTCTTGACGGTGCACATCTGCATAGTGATTGCCGTGTGAAGCGACAGACAGCTGACGGCCAATCTTCTTTGCAGCCTGCTCTTCGTTGTTCGCACGAACAGCGGCTTGTGCAGTAACTTCAGCAGATAGCGGTGAGATTGGCTTGATGGAAGGCAGGATGGGGATAGGCGCGCCATTGTTGGAAGCCCCGTTCGTCCACGTAGCTCGCTTAGTGGCAGCGGGTCGTTGCTTAGTCGACCCACCCACATCACCGGAATTCGCATGCGCAGGTGATGGCCGAGGTGATATGGGCTGGCTTGTGTTGTGTTGTGGCACGGCTGGGGCGCTCTCGCGAGCGACCAATGATCGGCGAAGCCACGAAGAGGTCTTTGATGTAAGCTTGGGTGAGGCTTCTGGGGAGTCCTTTCCTGAGATCTCGGAGCCTTTGCGGCCCAATAGTCGGGAAGAAGAAGACTTGAGTCGTAGGGGGTCAACGGCATCCTGGAAGTACTCGTGGTCGAGAGCCTGTCGCGAAGTAGGCCTGGCTCGGGGGTCCCAGAGGAGGCACCATGTGACGAACTGTGCCAAACTAGCTGGCCATTGTGGTGATGGAAGAATGGTCTCGAGCGAGTGCGGTGCCATCTTGGGGAAAGAGAAGCCCAACTTCTGGGCTAGCCTGACACCGTCTTTCCATTCACCACCGCCAACTCGTTGACCATGCTTGTTGACCCAGCCTCCGGGGCTGCCCATGATTTCGCACACTCTCCATACCTGATCAACCTCGTTTCCACCAGGGAAGAGTGGCTTGAGTGTGGCAATCTCAACGGCCATGGCACCCACCGCCCAGATATCGACTGGTGCCGAGTAGTGTCCTGCGCGGAGAAGGACCTCGGGAGCGCGGTACCATCGAGTGGAAACGTATGTGGTGTAGGGAAGCTTGGAGTGGGTTTCCCTGGCCAGTCCGAAATCGGCGATCTTGATTGTGTAAACTGGCGGGGTGGATGGTGGTGTCATCATTGCTGAGTAGCGGCGGAAGGGATGTGATGTGTCGTTCTGTTGCGATGTGGAGACGAGAATGTTCTCAGGCTTAATGTCACGGTGGAAGAACTCGCGGTCGTGAATGTGTTCCAGTCCGGACAATATCTGGAAGAGGATGCTCTTCACGCTATGTGCGTCCATTGGCTTGTGGTCCCGCGCCTTCATAAGCTGGTAAAGGTTGCCGTCCATAAACTCCATGGCAATATGAAGCCTGCGGCTGTAGGGGTCCAGGAAGATGTCCAGTGCAGGTACCAGGTGAGGATGGGGTGGTAGCGATCGCAGGAAGATGACTTCTCGCAGCTCAAGACAGCTGGAGAATGAGTCGAAAGTCTTCTTCATTGTCTTGATTGCGACCTTGGACGCGTTAGTCGAATTCATCGTCACTGTTCCTGTGTAACTTTGAACATACCAGAGTACCACGGCGGGCAATGTGGGATCCAGCTGTTCGCACGCGTGCAAGTGCGACGCTGCCGAAGCTGCCATCACCAATCTCCTTCATCACCTCATACCTCTCTTCGAGGGAGGCCCAGCCATGGGGCTGAGTTTGTGATTCTGGATGCATATTGGTGTGAATTGCAACTCTATGTGGAGAAGATCTGTTCTTGCAGATGCTCCTGACGAGAAGGACTGGACGCGTCAGAAAGCAAGCGCTGATAGCAAAGCTGGTACCTCTCACCAATAGTCAAGTCCTTGGGCGGTGATGCTCGAAAGTGGGTTCCGTTTAGTTCATCTCATTCGACAGATGGATTTCGGATGATGGTGGTACAGAGACGTCAAGCGATGATGTGTCGAGGACTTGAGGGGGAGGGGGGGTTCAATGCGTATCGAAGGGAGAGATGCGATAGGAGGGTGTTGTAAGGGTCCAGGTTGATGCAGGTGCGGGAATGTCGAGAAAATGAGAGACGACGGTTGGGAGGGCGTGTGGAGACAAGCCCGGGACCACGGTAGACGGGTAGTATTCCGTAGCTCAGGATGTTCTAGTGAGGTTGAAAGAGGAATGACTCTGTGACCATAGCTCGAGTGGCTTAATGATCGGGCTGGGAGATTTGAGAGTGCCTGTGCGTTCGGGGAGTAGGGATGTGGATTTTCAGATTTCAAGTGAGAGAGGTGAGAGTTGGCTGGGCGCAGATGATTCGGCTCCGGGGGTTCGTAGATGAGGCGGTCTAACGGGAGCCAAAAGTTGAATAGAATAGGGCAGCAGCGTGGAAGACGCGGCGGTTCCCACAGGCAGACGTGATTGATGGACGGGGTGTGTAATGAGAGATAGGAAGGGGTGCGGTAATGGGCCTTTGCACAAGTCGCAAGGCTAGAACCAAGAGATTAGAGTGGAAGCGGCGCTCGGGGAGCGTTATGAGTCGTAAGAATGAAGATCGCGCAGCCCAGACGGGACAAGTGCGGTCAAGTGGCCAGGAGTCGGTCTGTTGCTGTGGTGAGGGCGGTCGCTGCTGTGTGCGTTGGCAAGAGAGGCGGCAGATGGCGGAGAGACGCGACCGAGTGGGTTAAGTTAACGAGCGAAACACGATGCGCGGCGAGACCAGGCGGGGGAGAGCAGAAGTATAGCGGTCAGGGCAAGAAGCATGACGGCGCAGTGCTTTTGGTTTTTGGGCGAGGGCTAGTGTTGATGGGCAGTGTGGCGCTTGGGGGGGTGGATGCGAGGGTGAATGGCGCGAAATGAAAGCACGACTCCTTGGTGAGACTGGGGGGGCTGACTGTCAACGGGATCGGGGCGAGTGGTGAAGGACGGCGCGAAGGTTGTTCCAAGCTTAGCAGGAAGGAGCGTTCGGCGCGCCAAAGCAGGCTAGCGGCGAGAAATTGGGCGACCCTGGCGAAAGTGGCCGCAAAATGTTGTTTATTTTCCCCCTTTCATTGGGCCCCTGCGCTTACTTTCACCATCCCCGACCGCGCCCCCATTGTGTGCTTTATGCCACCTCACGTGACGCGCCGTGCAGCACCCGAGCCAATTTTGGCCTGCGCGCGCGCATTGCATTAGCCATGCACACACAGGTTATGTACGGCCACGACTAATTCACCGCACGCACAGCACCGCACAGCACCACCGCAAAGCCACTCTCGGAATAAGCAGCACCCCACCGCCACGCCGCTGCGGTTGGCCCTGCGCCGCTGTTCTGCTGCCCGCACCCTCTGCGCACTCCCTCTCTGCGTACTGCGTACCGCGTCGTGCGCACCTCTAGACGCGTTGTGCCCGATCGCGACGGCGCGTCAGGAACGTCACAAGCACATGCAAGCATCAGGCTGTCATTTCGCTGCGGCCCACGTTTCCTCCCCTTCCAACCTCGCTCCGCCGGCGCCCGGTTCCTGATTTGTGGCAGGTTCCTGGCTGGTCGTCATGCAGCCTTACTCAATTGGCTGTCAGGGGCCTAGCGGGGTCCGTCAACGTGGTTTCGCTGTCGAGGCGTGCCTCTAGCCTACCCGCGGCAGTCCGGAACAGCGACGGCCTTTCTCGCCGTCGAACTCATCCCCCTGCCCGAGTCACGTAGCGTAGTGAAAGGACCGTCCTTGATGCGCTGATGATGTGCGCCCTCCCAGCGCAATGGGACAGCGGACATGCCCAAATCTCCCTCTACCGCCTCGACAGGCGGCCACCTGCTGCCACGCTGTGAGACACAGAGCCAGCTTTTCCCATGGGCTGCTGCCGTGCAAGTCATCATCGCCCACTCTTATGATATCAAGCGCCGCGGCCCTCCTCTACACATGCAGGGCACGGCGCGGGGTGGAGAGCCCGACGCGTGGTGTAACTTCCTTTGATCGACGAAACGGCAGCGAGCGCAAGTCCCAAACTCTATTGCCCGCGCGAACTCTCGCGGCAAACTTGCTTGCACTTGTTCAATAGACCGACGCGGTTTGTCGTCGACAGAGTTTGCGCGTGCTGACCAGAGATGGGCCGACACTTTTGTGCTGACGCGCTTCCTCCCGGAGCGCGCAATGTTGCAGTTCCTTCTGTCAGTCCCTGCCCTGTCATCGACAGGACCCTGAACGTCAACCCACACAAATGTCCAAGCGCATGCGACGACGGTTTCGCCTTGCTGGCCGACCTGTTGCCCTCGACCACCATCAGGATTTGCTCCAGGGCCCTCATTCTTCCAGAATCTTTCTCCCGTCTTGCGATCCTGTGACAGGCTATCCGAGTAGATTACCGGCCCACCTTGATTGCTGCCTGAAGTGCACAGAATCTCCGAGCCCTGCAGCTCCTTTCCCAGAGCACGAAGCTGAGCCGTTTACTCGTTACCACTAGTATCGACTTCACCTGCGCTGTACGAGCTTCGGAGCGCTGACTAGCATGCTTTATTGACTACCATGTTTTCGTTGTTTCGCAAACGACGGCTTCGTCACGACTGTATCCCCAGGACAACGCTGTTTGACCATGCCCTGCCTAGCCTCGTGTCGTGAGCTTGCATTCAGCCGATATCAAAACTCGAGTAACATCCGACCAATAGTGCCGTCATCATGACAGCTTGAGCATCTTGCAATAGGAGCGAGTACGACAGGGTATGACATCTCAGCTCATCTTCCGTACCCGATACGGTACACACCACCGCCATCTATTCAGTCAAAAAAAAACATTGTCTCTCGATGCACTTGATCCTTCCCAAATCGGTGAAAGACGTTCATCAACGACGCCGGGTATACCAACTGCAAAGACCCTCGTTACGTCCAGGAACCACGCGGCACGGCAAGGAGATGGTGCGAGCCTACCGCAGGGTAGCCCGCGCCTGCATGCGTCACTGTTGATCGAAGCTCTTCCTCGTGTCTCTCCAGAAAACCGGTTGCAGTTGCGCACCCTGAACATCTGATTCCTGGGCCGTCTTGGAATACCAACCTCGCTAATGTCGCAGGATTGCAGCCGCGACACAGGAGAACTACGTCATTCTACGGTTGGGAACAATTTGCTTTGTCTGCTTCAGCCCGCGCATCTTGAAAACAAAAACATCACCGGTATCAGAAGAAGCAAGGAGACGGTGCCTTCGGATGAAAACAAAACCCAGTGGGACGGCAGTTGAGCCTCGAGCCACCCGTTTGTCCCACACCAATAGTACAATCTATAATTCCTTTGTCAATGTGGCGCAATTGATGCACGTCGACGTAAGTGGGAAGGCATCTTGAGGCCAAGTCGTGCAGTCTCACCTTGTCTCTATTGACAGCTACAACATTGAAACAGCCATCCATGCTTCGCGATACATCTGCTACCGGGCCAGTTATCGCGACCTAATGAATCACGCCCTGCAAACGGGTGTTGCCATCACAATCGATACTGTCTTCATCACGAGATCGCCAGCTGCCCAGCGACCCCAACCTCAGACCATCGTCTCCCCACACATCGGCAATTGCCAGAGTCTTTTGTTTTCCGACCACCTTTCTCGGCAAGCCCGATCCAACGTAAGCTCAACGGCTATTCGCAAAAGGTCCGGCCCGAAACATATGGCCACGATACGCCCGAGAGCCAACTGCTTATGGTGAAGCTATTCGGGTTGCCCCGCGCGATTTGGATTACTGTATGCGTGAGTTTTGCTCGATCACGATCACCGGCTTATACCGATCTAAAGGCCCGTCTGGGATATTCGACGCAGTCTCTGCATATGATCACCACATATCCATGGCCCGAGTCTTAGCGCGCATGCCCGAGGAGGGGCTGAAGAACATGTTGACAACCCACATCTCGCTACACGCAAGCAGCTCTCTGTCAGCTTGCGAGCCAGAGAGGCGATGGAATCACACAAACCCTCAATATACAGTAATAGCAACAAATAACAAAGTTCAATACAGTTGCGACTTACTCATCACATTCTTCTTGCCCAGATGAAGTAAAGCTGCTCGCTCAAAATTACACCGCTTGAACGACGTGGCTTGACGATATATGCATGGTGCATGAGCGCAGGAAAACCACCCCACACACAAAATGCATCACGCAAACCACGTCATCCCACACGCAAGACGCCTTCGCTAGTCACATCCTCATTTGATACCATCAATATCGCAAGAGAGACAAAAGGGTGCAGGAAGAGAGACAGGACCAACCCCTAATTCCCCCTCATCTCATCACATCTCAGTAATATGCGCACTCAATGCCTCACAATCAGCCCCACCGCCGCCACCAAAAGAAGAACGAAAAGGAAGAAAAAAAACCCCCTATCTAACCCGTGCCCGGTATACAGCTCTCTATACGTGAGATTGTGGAAATTCCCCGCAATCTAGATAAGAAACAAAGGCGCTAAAAAAAAAATGCTGCTTTGCGCACACACTCTTCTTCGCCAGATCGCTGCAGTGGCCCCGCCGAGAGGGAGAGAGAGCCCGCACACCGGAACAAACAAATAACCAAAAAAAAACGGCTTACCTCGGTCCCCTGCGCTTCTCGACCAAACTTGTTCTATCTTGCGTCTTTTTTATTTTCTTCTTCCTTCTTTGCCCTCTTCCCTTGCAGGCTCTTCCCTCTTTGGAGACGTTGGCGGCGGGAGATGGACAGAGAACTATACTCAAATCACTTGCTAACGTGCAGTTCTTTCGTACCTTGCGCACCGACCCTAGGCCGCCGACCGGCCACCAGGCTGACCGCCATTTCATGCACAATGCACAAGGACGAGCCAAATCTCATGGCCAGAACCCAAATCTATCTCGCATACTCGCATAACATGCACGCAAGACCCACGATGCTTGCATCTGCCGGTACAGGGAAGGCTTGCTCGGGGCTGCGCGGGGTGTGGGCTCAACAAACGTTGAGGGCGATTGGCTTAGGGTACGGTGAGAATAGCGGTCACTGCGAACTATCCAAAGCGCAAATCAAGATAATTCAAGACCTCATCACTGCATTCAGTCACAAGAACAAGCACAAGAACAAGCACAAGAACATGATAGATGATGAGATAGAGTGTATTGAAACTATGTATGCTATCGACATGGGGGATATGCTCAGAAGCAATCCACGAGATCCGATCACTGCAGGTGGTTAGCAAACCAGCCAAACAACGACATGCGCAAGGTGCGAATAAGTGTTGTGGTGTAGGGATCAGTTCTCCAAGGTGATTGTATCTTCAATGTGATTAAGAAAGAACACAGCGAAATCATGTTGTTCATCATAGGAAGGCGAAAGAGGGCATGGGAAAGATGGCACTTACCGAAGATACTCGTAGCAAGGCCAGGGAGAGTGGCAAGTGGAAACTGTAGTTGAGACGTCAGCGCATGTCCCGACGACACAACGACATCCGTAGAGGATGAATAGAACAGGTCCATCAAGTTTCAGCCTATAGAGAGTTAGTTGACAGTTGCAGGACGAGGGTTACAGTCCAGAACATACCTCATTAAATCAGATTTGGTTGTAGTGATCAGCACGACGGACGCTCGTTACAACGCCGCCTTTCACACAGTGTGAATATCAAGAATCATCATTACAATGACGGACCGTCTGTTGGAAAGAACAAAATGCCATACCTGTGGTCTGTCAGATGGAGTCCACAAGAGTGTATCGACATGTATGTGTGAATTTTGAGGGCAATCAGTGATGCTTGTATCAACAAGTAATACCTCTTCCAAACACCCACAGGTTTGTACGCCTGCTTTTGATGGATGCCCAGTCGAGGTATACGTTATGTCCGCCCGACGCATCAAAGGGTTTCATCAGGAAGCTGGGGGATATTCGCGGAGTGCAAAGGGTTCGAGTGATGGAATATGTACCTGCAAGAGCACTGTTAGCACATTGATCGCAAAAGTAGTTGAGCGAAAATGCGGTAGTGTTGAGCAGGGTCAGACAAGGCTGAAACTAAAAGCAAGGGTGTCGACATTGTATATTCAGGTCGAGGAATGCCTTTCCGTGTCGTGTTTTCATCACTCTGCGGAGGGTGGGGGGGGGAGGGTTGTTGGAGATGCCATACCTTTAGAGAAATTGTGTCAAGCGCGGGACGCTGGTTGTGCTAATGGTCGCGATACTGAAGCTTTGTTAGCGACTTGCGCATGGATAAAGCTTTAAGAACAGAGTATGTTGGAGTGCATCATTGTAATTCTAGAGTTGTGTAGTCCTTCACGATGCTGTAGGATTTGGATTGTTCGTATGTGATAATCATCTGCAGAGGTCGCGAGAGCTGGTGATTGCTTACCAGGTGTATGCGACACATGCGCTTTTTGCATTAGCATTGATCAAAGAAGAAATAGAAGCGCGCAAAGTAGACGCGGTATGTCGTTGGTGATGAGAATGATGTAGAGAACAGTTTTGAGCTCCAGAAATTTTAGCCTGGAGCTCGGCGCCGAGCCTCCGTAGCGTCGCTTATGTAATGGGCCTCGGTCTCTCCAGCCATCCACCCATTGCCTCAATTCCCAATGCAAACCAAGTTGATACTTGCAGTCATGGTTTTTAGACTTACGGAGCATAGTAAACGATGCATACTTTCCAGGTCTTGCAGCACCAGAGCCACTAGGCTATTCCAAGGCTGCCGAGGTCTCGTCATGTAGGCGAGGCATTTGGACAGTTGATCCCAAATCGGACATTAAAGAAAAATAGCTTCGTTAACTATATATGAAGCTTATTCTTTCGCCGCATCCCAAGCAATAGTCAAAATGCCTTCTCTGAGCATTCGTTGTTCGGTCCCTCGCACATCAGGCATCACTGACACTTCAATCGAACCCATAGGAAAGCATTTATAGTCGAACATCCCTAACTCTTGGATTTAGTGGGAAGGCCTGAAAATGACATATGAGTAGTCCAACCCACTAATACACGATAAAGCTAGAGTAGTGCGGAGCTCACTCGATCCCTGATGTTTTCCACTGCAGCCTGGTTACACGTACTTTCTTCGTCTTTCAACTGCCGCACAATACACTATTTCTCCATACGATTCAAGTTCCTTCTCTTGTAGCAACTATAAGCATCATCGGAACGGGCATGACCTTCCCTTCCACACCACCTTCTCCACCATCGCCTCTTGCCCTTTCCAGTGAGGAAAGTGTAAACGAGTACCTCCCCGTACCCCTTCATTTCATCGCATGTCCAACAACATTAACATAAACGTCCATCTTTCTCGAGAAAAAAAGACACAATCACCAAAAAAAAACTGCACAATATTCCATCATCGTCTCCCCTGCCCTGGCTCTCTGCCTCTCATACCTCCCTTCCCAAGAATCCGCAAAACAAACCGTGCCACACAACCAACCCGTCCCGCCCATCTCCAACCACGCCACATGGCAGAGCAACAGAAACAGCAACAACAACCGCAACGTGAATAACATTCAACCCACGCGCCCGTCCCACCCCTTCAACCACCTCACGACGCGCGGCTCCCGCAGCGCGTATTAACCAAATTAGTCCAAAGCAGCGTGCGGCACAGGCAAACGAAGGATCTAGCGCCTCAATCCCCATCGGGTCAAGACAGGCGACGGGAAAGAATACGAAAAGATCATGCGCAAAGGCGGTGCGGATGGCGATTTGAAACACGCGCAATCGTGATTACGGGTATGTATGGATGGATGGGAATAGAATAAGGCGAGGCGAGGCGAAGCGGGTGATTGTGATGGAAGTGCATGTGTTGAGGGCCATGTGATGATGTTTTTATCCATGACCTAGGTACCTGGGTAGGTAGGGGCTGTGAAAAAAGGTGTTTATGCTATATGATTACCATGGCCATATTTTGTGCTGTGCTTCGACGCAGGGAGCTTCACACAAGCCCTGGCTGTGTGTCAGATGCATGCCATCATGGACGTCACAAGGAACGAATTCACGTGGGGTCGAGATGGAGCATAGACATATAGGTTGCGACAGCTAGAAAGAAAGCACATGGCATTTTGGTCGAACTACTCATACATTGGGGAAAGAAAACGCTCTCAGGTCTCCGTCTCCCTCGCTCCGTTAGCGATCCTCTCATGCCCATCTCATCCAAAAAACGCATCAAGTTAGAAAACACAAAGGTGAAAGAAAAGAGAAATGTGTATTGCCATCTTCCCGGGTCCCTCGCTATGCACACGACTATGAAAGGGCTTGCATTTTGTGCCATGTATATACGCTCGCTCGTCAATGCTGCAAAGACAGTCTGATGCCTATCCGAGCCATCAACTGCCATAGAATATACATTAAGAAAGTAGTGGTAGAAGACGAAAAAGAAAAAGAAAAAAAGGTATGAAGGGGTGCTGGGGGTATGGGGCATGTGAACGTAAAAAGCAGAAAGAAAGAAGAGAGGTATGAAGCAAAGACCCCTCCATGTCCAAAAGACATGGCTCGTCCAACGGTGTATGTGCCAGAGATGCGAGCATTGCAAATCGTTGAAAGCATAAAGACATATCGAAGAAAAAAGCTATCGAAAGCGTCGAAGCAAACTATGTCCAACAGGTGTATCGGGGGTATGTAGCGCAGTATGTAACGATCCCTTCCAGTGTACGCCGGTATAAGCAGGTGGCAAAGCAAATACATGAAGGATAAATGTGTGGGGTGGGTGATGGAAGAACTCTAGAAGCAGTTGAGCGTGCCCTTCTTCTTGCCCTTCTTTTGCGCGTTATTCAGAGCTGCCATGCGGGCCTCGAGATGGGCGCGCTCGGCTTCAACGCGTAGACGAGCGTTGCGTTCCTCTTCAACAGCTTGGAGAGAGTGGCGTGCTGCGCTGCGCTCCTTGCGCATGACGTTCAACTCCTCTTCAAGGCCAGCGCACTTCTTCCTGAACTGATCCAGATCAGTCTTGGTTTTGGTGCTGGAGGCTTCCAAGTCGGTCAAAGCATCCTCAAGGGTAGCAGTAAGCTGCTTTTCAGCAAACAAGTGCTTCTCGATGGTGCGGATGCGAGCTTCTTGATCTTCGACCAACTGAGCATGGGCGATATCCTTGCTTTGATGACGCGAGGTAGGAGGGGAAGGTGCAGTAGCCTGAGGCGGTGGGCTGCCTGGAGGAAGAGGAGGAAGAGGAATGGCTGGCGGTGGTGATGGCAAGGATGTATGCGCAGTACTCTTGCGTGCAGTGGAGTTGTTCGAGTTGGATCGCTGAAGATCTTCCCGGGGATCCATAGATACGCGAGAGGAGTTCCGCTTTGCATCAATGAGTTGAGACTAATCATGTTAGAGGTATTCGTAATTGAAGGTGGGGTCAAGCTTACCTCCAAGAGCGCAATCTTGATGCGTGATTCTTGTACTTCCTTCTCGAGTTCATCGCCATGGTTCATGGCATCTTGAAGCTCACGAGTGCGTTCGGTCTGCAGAGCAGACAATCGGTTGTTGGCAGCCTCATGCTGGTCCCAGTTCTGATTGAGCTGGTCCTCCAGTTCTTGCACGAGACGGGCGCTCCTAAGCTCCTTCTCACTAACCTTCTCCAGCTCCTTGAGTGTCTCAGCATTGATAAGCTCAAACTCTTTGAGGTTGCTCTTGAGAGTACCGATGGTGGTAGTGGCATCCGAGAGCTCCTTTCTTGCGGATTCAAGATCACTGACAGCCTCATCAAGTCGACTAGCGATTGACTTTCGTTCTTGGACCAGCGATTCGATGTGAGACTGAATGGTATTGACGTCTGCTTCCTCACCCAAGGCTGCGGAAACACCTTCGAGCAACGTCGCCATCTCCATCTTCGCCTTGGAAAGATCAGCTTCCAAAGAGGATGTTGTCTCTTTATGGGTTGTCAGCTCTGCTGTGAGCTTCTCGAGCTCGACAGCATGTGTCTTCTGGATAGTATCCATGCCTTGTTGATGATACTCAA
>Ga0181466_1000138_pt1 | contig 24167 bp, 22 predicted proteins | sample InSIn4gowninarea_FD_119078 | JGI IMG/M metagenome (GOLD analysis project Ga0181466, IMG submission 119078) | Clean room microbial communities from NASA Spacecraft Assembly Facility at Jet Propulsion Laboratory, Pasadena, California, USA -... ... | reverse complement strand
GAAACGCCTTCACCTGATCCATCAAATGTTATTACATGTTTAAGGAACGGGGATTTCACCTCCATCATGGCTTCTTCCAGCCTATAATCGCAAAATGCATGAGATATCTCTGCACTCTCTATCATTACTGTCAGTTCTTTTTCGCGCAGAAGCGGCATAGTAGCAACTACAATTCCGCCTGCCTTAAGGATGCCGAACCAGCATGCAACGTACATTGGGTTATTGGCAGAACGTATCAATACCCTGTTGCCTGATTTAAAATCAAGATTTTCAGTAAGTACATGAGCGATCTGATTTGCTTTTTCATACAAGTCATTAAATGTCCATGTAATGTCAAAAGTCCGGATAGCAATCCTGTTGCCATTACCTTCAGCAATATGCCTGTCCAAAAGTTTTTCTACACAATTTAAGTCTTCCGGAAACTCAAAATCAGCATGTACGGTAAAACATTCTGCCTGCAAAGATGCATGGGGCAGATGGTCGTGTGCAAAATTATCTTCGTAATGTTTCATCACTATAGTGTTGTATTACTTTTTATGCGTTATTGGTTTCAGCGCTTTTTTCATTCCTTCCATGGCTTTACGTTCACCGCCTTTATAAGGATAATGGTGTGAAGCTGCTGACATATATTGTTTAGGTATGCCAATAGAATCCAGGTTATCGGCATTAAATTGCTCATAAGCCTGTGCATTGCGCACAAAAGACGTATCCAGTAACAATGTCTTACCAAGGGCAACCAAATCAGCACGACCGTTCAATAAGATTGTATTTATCTGGTCAATATCCTGTATATAGCCCGCAGTAATTGTTGGTACATGTACCTCGTTGCGAACCATATCAGAGAATGGTGTCTGCCACATCCTGCCCACAGCAGGTTTTTGGTTTTCTACTGTTAATCCTGTAGAAACATTTATAATATCTGCACCGGCATCCTTAAATGCCTTTGCTATAATTATTACTTCTTCTTCAGTAATGCCTCCTTCAGCCCAGTCGGATGCTGAAATTCGCACACTCATAGGCTTATCCTGAGGAAACACTTCACGCATTGCCTTAAACACCCTTATAGGGAATTTAAGCCTGTTTTCTATGTTTCCGCCAAATTCATCCTTACGGATGTTTGTTAACGGAGAAAGGAATGATGCAAGCAGGAAACCATGATGTACCTGAAGTTCGATCATATCAAAACCGGCTATATCAGCATTTTTAGCCGCTTGTACAAATTCATCGGTAATGCTATCCATATCTGCTAAATTCATTTCCTTTGGCGTAACCATTTTTGAATTGAATGGAATAGGAGAGGCTGAAATTAATTCCCACGCATTTTCTACAGGGCTATTTGCTTCCTGCCACGGGAATTGCACTGCACCTTTCCTGCCTGAGTGCCCTAATTGTATCCCTATTTTTGATGTAGTGTTTTGATGGATAAAATCAGTTATTCGTTTCCATGCAACTATTTGTTCTTTAGAGTATATAGCAGGGCATCCTAAAGTTATTCTTCCGGTTGGGGATATAGCTGTAGCTTCGGTCAAAATCAATCCCACTCCTCCTGTAGCACGTGAGCCGTAATGCATAAGATGCCAGTCGGACACCAATCCATCGTTAGCAGAATATTGTTCCATTGGGCTCAAAACAATCCTATTTTCAACTGTCATTCCTCTTAAGGTAAAAGGCGTAAATGCAGGCGATGTATTGGGTTGTTTTCCTGTAGCAGTATTAAATTCGGCTTGTACCTTTTGCGGGAATGAAGGGTCGCGAAGTGCCAGGTTTTCAAAAGTTACTTTCTTAGCCCTTGTCATTACGCTGAAAGCGAATTGCATGAACGGATGCTGTATGTGCCTGTCCATGTGTTCAAACCAGTCCAGAGATACATTTGCGGCATGCTGAATCATTTCTACACGGTTTCGGCGTAGCTTTTCATAGTTAGCAAAAACTGCTTTTGTATCTGTTTTATGTTTTATAACCGAATCAGCTAATGCAATGGCGCATTCCATAGCGAGTTTTGTTCCTGACCCAATAGAGTAGTGGGCGGTAGCTTTTGCATCTCCTAACAGGACTATATTGTCTTTATGCCATGTATCATTGGTTATCGCAGGGAACTGCCTCCAGTGCGAACGATTCGATATCAGTCCGTGTCCGTCAAGCTCTTCCTTAAATATATCTAATAATCGTGCAATAGTATCTTCTTCATCCGTCACGCTGAATCCTGCCTTTTGCCATGTTTCATCGGTAGTTTCAAATATCCATGTACTCATGCCTTCTTCATACTGATAGCTGTGCGCTACAAATGCTCCGTAAGGTGTAGTCCTGAAGAAATAGGTAAACGCGTCGAGTGGGCGGGTAGAGCCCATCCAAACAAAACGATTGCTTTTCATTTCAGTTTTAGTCCCGAAATCAACAGCAAATTTATCACGTATACCGCTGTTTATACCGTCAGCAGCGACTATGATGTCGGAATCAGCAAATTGTGCCAAATCGTCAACATTTGCTTCGAAATGAAGGTTAACGCCTTCTTCACGGCAGCGTTGCTGTAAGAGTTGCAATAATGTTTTGCGTGAGCAACCACAGAAACCATTACCGGTAATGCGCACTTTTTCTCCGTCACGGGCTACATCAAGTTCATCCCAGTAGGCAAATTTAGTACGTATAAGATCATAGGACTGTGGGTCGCGTGTAAGGAATTCACTTAATGTCTCATCAGAGAATACAACGCCAAAGCCAAAAGAATCATCGGCTTTATTGCGTTCGTAAATATTTATCTCACAATCAGGCATAGCCTTCTTCAAAAGGATCGAGAAATACAATCCGCCGGGGCCTCCGCCTATAACTGTTACTTTCATTTATATAAAAGGTCTTTTAATTGAAAAAATCTCTCCAAGTTTAGCATAATTATATCCGGCCAGACGTGCTATCGGGCGATATGTTTCCTGGTTTATCTTGTAATCAGGCAGCAATACCGATTCGTCTACATGAAACATAACAATGCGTCCTATCATAATGGTAGCGCCGCCGTCTTTATGTCCTTCAAGGCTGTAGTGGTGCACCAGTTCACATTCAAATGATATAGGGCTCTCCTTTACCCTTGGCGGAGCAATAAGGTCTGATGCTATCGGTGTTAGCCCAGCATATTCAAACTCATTGCCATCCGGCGACATATTAACCGATGAGGCATTCATAGCTTCTACCAGGTCTTCCGTTGCCATGTTTACCACGAACTGTTTTGTAGCCAGTACATTATTAAGGGTATCTTTATTAGTATTTCCACTTCTAACAGTGGAAAACATTACGTGCGGCGGATCTTCACCCACAGCGTTAAAAAAAGAGAAAGGAGCCAGATTAAGTATACCGTCTTTACTTATACTCGATATCCACCCTATGGGGCGTGGAATGACAGATCCTGTAAGGATTTTATAAACATCTTTCTGGCTTGTATGTGCAGGGTCTATTTTCATAATCATCAAAAAATGAATAGTGCAAATAAAAGAAAATTAGCGGTCAGATTTTAAACATTTTTGTTACAAAATGCCATGTTTCCGAATATTTTTAAATTAATGCTATTATTAAAGCTGATTTTCAGGTAAGTTAATGAGGATTTGAGAAATTTTAATAATGTAAAAAATGTACCTGATAAATACAATATTCTATAAAATAGTACCAAATCATTTTCATATTTTTATCTCAACCAATAAACCTCCTATGACAGACAAATCCACAAAAGGAATTTGGAAAGTAATCACGGCCTCATCACTGGGCACTCTTATAGAATGGTATGATTTCTATATTTTTGGCAGCCTTGCTGTAGTACTGTCTACGAAGTTTTTCCCTTCTGATAATCCCACAGCAGCCTTTTTATCAACACTGGCTACATTTGCCGCAGGGTTTGTTGTGCGGCCGTTTGGGGCACTGTTCTTTGGCAGGCTTGGCGACCTCATAGGCCGAAAGTACACCTTTATGGTAACACTACTGCTTATGGGAGGGGCTACATTTCTTATTGGCTGTGTGCCAAGTTATGAATCCATTGGGTTCCTGGCACCATTACTGGTATTGCTTTTACGTTTATTGCAGGGACTGGCTCTTGGTGGAGAATATGGCGGTGCCGCAACCTATGTAGCAGAACACGCACCCAAAGATCAGCGCGGATACTGGACCTCCTGGATACAGACAACAGCAACATTTGGCTTGTTTATTTCATTAATGGTAATACTCGCTACAAGAAGTTTTCTGTCTGAAGAAGCTTTTGATGAATGGGGATGGAGGGTGCCTTTCTGGATATCTATACTCATGGTTATTGTTTCCTATTTCATCCGTAAAAAGATGGATGAATCTCCGGCATTCGCCAAAGCAAAGGCTGAGGGTAAAACAAGTAAGAATCCTTTAAAGGAAAGTTTTGGTAACCGATATAACCTGAAATTTATATTACTGGCATTATTCGGTGCTGCAATGGGGCAGGGTGTAGTATGGTATACCGGGCAGTTCTACGCGATGAGCTTTCTTAAGACGGTTATGAATATTGAATCTTCCCAGGTTGATGGATTACTGGGAATTGCACTGTTATTTGCTACCCCGTTCTTTGTATTCTTCGGGTGGCTGAGCGATAAAATAGGGCGAAAAACGGTTATGATGACAGGTATGCTGGCAGCAATCTGCCTCTACAGGCCTATTTATAAAGAAATGTATAAAACGGCAGACATCTCTTTAAAGACAGAGATAAGCGCTGATAAATATTACGGAACACCTGGTGACTCCGGAAGAAACCATGATGATTTTAAAATGTATACCGATGGTACTAAATGGAATCAGGTAAAAAAAATGAACCCTAAAACGGGAAAAGAAGATATAACAACTACAATAACCTTTGGTTCTGCAGGTAAATGGAAGATTATATTTTTGGTATTCATTCAGGTAATTTTTGTTACTATGGTGTATGGACCTATAGCAGCATTTTTGGTAGAGATGTTCCCTGTAAAGATTCGTTATACGTCGATGTCGCTGCCATATCATGTGGGAAATGGTATTTTTGGAGGGCTGCTTCCTGCTGTCTCTACTTATTTGGTATCTTCAGCAAAAGATACAGGCACTGTCGAGTTTTACCTCAATGGACTTTGGTATCCAATTATTATTGGAGGAATCAGTTTTGTGGTAGGCATGATATATCTTAAAACAAAGAATAATACTGAACATGACTAATATGAAAGCATTTAAAAGAATACTTGGATTGCTATGGATGGCCCTAGCAGCTCTTGCAGCATGGTTTTGCACTGTTGAGTTTGGGTGGCCAAAGTTTGTATCGGGAAAGCAGGATGACCTTGTATTTGGCATAATCATACTTTTTATCCTGACACCATTAATTGTGATTGGATTGGGAATATTTGGTTATTTTGCGATTAAAGGTGAATATGATGATATTTAAGGCTTTAAAGCAGACTGTCAGACTTAAATATTTAATTACAAATATTTCCTTTCTTTCTAATACAGCGTGCATCTATAAAATCAATTTATATCTTTGTCAGGCTATATGACACACGAAATTATAGTATATAAAAAACTTAAAATCTTTATTTTAATAAATGCAAATTGTAGATAAAAAATCCCCCGCTATTTCTGATTTTACAGTTCTATTTTTTATAGGAGCTATTTTGATAATTGATTTGTTGCCATATTTCAAAGCTATGGAAATAATAAATCCCCAATTCTTATACTTAGCTATTGTAAATATATTGATGGGAGCATACTTTTATTTTAACCAAAGAAGTATTGCTATTGAAGGCCTCTCGATCTTAAAAAAGAGTTATCTGACAAGGCTTTATGTGATTTTCTTATTGCTATGTGGCTTATCTGTTTTTGCTGCTAAGAATATTTCACTGGTTGTTACAAACCTCACACATATAGCCATAGTCTTCCTGTTGTTTATAAATTTTACAATTTTATTAAAAGATAAACTTGATGTTTTTTACAAAATTGTATTTATAGTTTGTATAAGCGCTTTTCTCCAGTCATGGCAGGAATTATACAATTTCATAATAGTATCCAACCGCTCTACAATATTGGAAGGGCTAAATCAAATGAAAGGGAATACCGGTAATATAAATATACTGGCAGCAAGCTTAAGTATTAAAATACCGTTTTTACTGCTTGGGATCACTCATTATGCAGGTAACAAAAAGTGGTTTATATTTTTCACATTATTCATGGCCACTGCCACTATCATCTTAACAGGAGCAAGAGCTTCATTCATCAATTTATTACTTATCTTTTTAATTTATACTTTTTATTACCTAAGGACACATTCATTCAGGAAGACAGCATTTATAAAAACGTCTTTATTAATTATCCCGATACTACTATCCATTTTCATTACGAGCTTAATTTATGAAAAATCCAGTGATGAAGGGCGTTATGGTTCATTAGCAAAAAGGGTTGAGCAGATTAATACTAAAGAGGAATCTGTACAAAAAAGATTTACGATGTGGGAGAATGCAATGACATTAACTAAAACCAGTCCTGTTTTAGGAATTGGATTGGGTAATTACCGCATTGAATCAATACCATATGAAAAAACTACAGCAGATGAGTATATAGTTTCTTTACATGCACATAATGATTTTTTAGAAATTATGGCTGAGACAGGCGTAATAAATGGCATTATTTATCTCTCCCTTTTCATATTGGTATTCTTCATAAACCTAAAAAGAATTCTAAAATCGGATAATGAAAATACCAGAAATATTGCGTTGCTCACATTATTGCTGCTAATTGTTTATAGTGTCGATTCATTATTCAATTTTCCAATGTACAGGCCTACTATGCAAATATTTTTAGTTTTGCTATTTGCCCTGACTATTGTAAATAATCCAGGTTTAATTCAGAATAAACCTTCTGAAGGCTCAAATAATAATTCAAATCAATATTCTGTTATTATCATTCTGTCCGCTATATCCTGTTATTCCGCATTTTTAATTTATAAAGCCTCTCATTTAGAATATCTTATTAAGACTGATGATATTAATATGAATACCAGCGGAGTTCTAAATGGTGATGAAGTCATCAATCAATTACCTTTATACCCGAATGTTTTTGGTTCTTCAGAATCATTCTATGAATATGCCGGAATTTACTATTTCCGTGAAAAAAATTATGAAAAAGCACATAAATGTTTCTACAGGGCCGATAAGATAAATCCGCATTTAGGAAGGATCGACTTTTACAAACACCTTATGTCGCAGGAAAGAGGAAACACGGACAGCGCATATGTTTATATGAAAAAAGCGTATTATACAAGGCCAAGGGATATCAATTTTTATCAGACCTCGATGAATCTTGCTGCTGTAAAAAAAGATACGGTTGAGATACTTAAAGAGTATAAACTATTCTCTTCCTACAGAAAAATCCCCCAGGCCTGGACACTGGCTTCCCTTGCACTGCAGTCTTCCGGCTATAATAGAAAAAACTTACTGCTGTTTGTGGATGAAGGGTTAAAAATACTGCCAAATGACAGTATACTGTTGAGGCAAAAAAAGGATTTTTTAATTACCGACTATATCATCGAAGGTCAGGGATATGCAGCGCAGGCAAATTTTAAAAAAACGTTAGAGACGTACAATAAGGCATTGAAAATAGATCCAGAGAATATTTATGTAATGCAAAATATAGGCTTTTATTATTATAACCAGGCACAATATAAAGAAGCAATTAAGTATTTCCTGAATGCATTAAAACACCCGGGATTATATGGTGGACATACAGAATATTACATCGCTATGAGTTACCTTAATAGTAATGATAAGGATAATGCATGTAAATATTTTGAATTATCCAAAACACTAAATTATCCCGACGCACAATTGCAAATAGATGAAAACTGTCGATCAAGTTTTATAAAACGTTGATATCAGAAGCATTGATTGTTAGGGAATAGATTTTTGAATGAAAAAATATTACAAATTAATTTTATGATAGTATATTTACTATCCATAGACATTATTCCATAAAACATTAAATAAATGAGTTACTATCAGGTAAAAAGCTTAGAACAATATTTCAAACACTACAATAAATCAGTACGTGAACCCCGTAAGTTCTGGGACAAAATAGCTGACGAAAATTTTACATGGTACCAAAAATGGGACAAAGTAGTAGAATTTGACATGCAGGAAGCTGAAATTAAGTGGTTTGTAAATTCTAAAGTTAATATTACTAAGAACTGTATCGACAGGCATTTGGCAAAAAGAGGAGGGAAGACCGCCATAATTTTTGAACCTAACAACCCATCTGAAGAAGCACAGCATATCACTTATAATGAACTGTATGACCGTGTTGCTAAAATGGCTAATGTACTTAGAGACCAGGGTATAAAAAAAGGTGATAGGGTCTGCATTTATCTTCCTATGATACCTGAACTTGCTATCGCTGTCCTGGCTTGTGCAAGGATAGGGGCAATTCACTCGGTAATATTTGCTGGATTTTCAGCATCAGCAGTAACTACAAGAATCAATGATTCAGGCTGTAAAATGGTTATTACATCTGACGGTGGCTTCAGGGGAAATAAGACTATAGAGCTTAAAAGCATTGTTGATGAGGCATTACAAAAATGTGACTGTGTAGAAAAGGTACTGGTTGTAAAAAGGACCAATACTAAGGTAGACATGAAAGAAGGCCGAGACCAGTGGCTACAGCCATTACTTGATGACGCCGTTCCTAATAATGTTGCTGAAATAATGGATGCAGAAGATCCATTATTTATTCTTTATACATCAGGATCTACAGGAAAACCAAAAGGAATGATAGAGAGTGCAGAGATATCTCATGCATTTTGCGATTATAGGCTGGAAGAAGCCATGATGGAGGTGAAATCCCCGTTCCTTAAACATGTAATAACATTTGATGGATCAGGTGAAGGCGTTTCAAAACTAGAAACCCTTATGGGTAATAAACCCAAGGAGTTTAAGAACTATCCAACAAAAGCCAATTCACTTTCAATTATAGGATTTACATCAGGCACTACAGGAAAGCCTAAAATGACGGCTCACTATCATAAAGATATTTTACTGATATGTAAGGCATTCCCTAAATATTCACTTCAGCCAACACCAAATGATGTATTCACAGGCAGCCCTCCGTTAGGTTTTACTTTTGGACTTGGCGGATTGGTATTATTCCCGTTTTACTATGGGTCATCAACTGTACTTATAGAAAAACCATCCCCTGAATTACTCTTGAAGGCTATTGAAGATTTTAAAGTAACTGTTTGCTTTACTGCCCCTACCGCATGGCGTGTTTTGACATCAAAAGTGAATGAGTTTGATGTATCATCATTACGCAAATGTGTTTCCGCAGGAGAAACATTGCCTGTAAAAGTATGGGAAGACTGGTATGAGGCTACGGGGCTAAAAATAATTGATGGCATTGGCTCAACAGAAATACTGCATATCTTTATATCTTCTAATGAAGAAAACATGCGCAAAGGGGCTACCGGGCTTCCTGTACGTGGTTATGAAGCTAAAATTGTAGATAAAAAAGGTAATGAAACAGAAACCGGAACACCCGGCCGACTTGCTGTTAGAGGAATTACAGGATGCAAATACCTGAACAGCCCGGAAAAGCAAAAAGAATATGTAGAAAAAGGATGGAATATTACCGGTGATATATTCCGTAAGGATGAAGATGGTTATTTCTGGTTTGTAGCCCGTGGTGACGATATGATCATTTCATCAGGTTATAATATTGCAGCAATTGAAGTGGAAAGCGTATTGCTTACCCATCAAGATATCGCCGAATGTGCCGTTGTAGGCCTTGCCGACGAAAACCGTGGAATGCTTGTATGCGCTTATATTGTACTTAAAGACAAGGAAAAGGCCTGCGAAGAATTTACCAAAGCCATTCAGGATTGGTTCAAGCAGGTTGCAGCTCCGTATAAATATCCACGTGAGATCCGCTATATGGATGCCCTGCCTAAAACAGAAACAGGCAAAATACAGCGATTTAAACTTAAAACGACATTACAATCTTAATGGAAAACGCATTTATAAAGAAAGAGAAAGTCCGCTTTCAGCATGTAGATTATGCAGGGATAGTATTTTATCCAAGATTTTTAGAAATGCTGAATTGCCTTGTAGAAGACTTTTATGAGGAAGCATTAGAAATGCCTTTTAAAAATATCCATAAAACCGGGGGTATTCCTACAGTAGACCTTAAAATTCAGTTTAAAAAAGCAGCCCGCCTTGGCGATGAGCTTACTAAATACTTCTGGATTAAAAATCTTGGAGGCTCCTCAATGAATTGCGGATTTAAATTTGAACATGAAGACGGCTCGACCTGCCTTGAAGGCGAAGTGACATTAGTGAAAGTCGACTTTCTGGATGACCGTGGCGGCATAAAAGCCAGCCCTTTTACGGATGAGATGAGAGTAAACCTTGAAAAATATAAAATTTCATAATGACGAATATGCTGGATTTACCAAAATTTAAAGCTGCTGCCGTACAGGCATCCCCTGTTTTCCTTAATGTAGATGCAACGGTTGACAAAGCCATCTCTATCATAAAAGAAGCTGCCGGTAATGGCGCTTCGCTTGTAGCATTCCCTGAGGTTTTTGTTGCAGGATATCCGTATTGGAACTGGATCATGACACCTGTCCAGGGCAGTAAATGGTATGAACAGCTGTACGTAAACTCCATTACCGTTCCGGGGCCTGAAGTTGACCGTATTTGTGAAGCTGCAAAAGAAACTAACACACATATAGTTATAGGGGTTAATGAGCGCGGGCAAAGTTTTGGAGAATTATATAATACAAACCTGATTATTGACAACAAGGGCAATCTTGTTGGAAAACACAGAAAACTGGTGCCTACATGGGCTGAAAAACTAACATGGACCGGCGGTGACGGCTCATCGCTTAAAGTATATAACACAGAGATTGGCCCTATCGGGACCTTAGCCTGTGGCGAAAACACCAACACACTGGCACGTTTCTCCCTGTTGGCGCAAGGTGAACTGATTCATATTGCCAATTACATTTCCCTGCCGGTTGCCCCACCCGATTATGATATGGCGGAAGCTATAAAAATCAGGGCAGCAGCACACTCATTTGAAGGAAAGTTATTTACTATAGTATCCTGCTCTACCATTACAAAAGAGATTATCGATATAATGAAACAGGATGTACCTAATGCAGAAGAGCTGCTTACAAGAAAAAACAGTGCTTTTTCAGGAATTATAGGGCCTAATGGCGCTGTAATAGGCGAACCGCTTATTGATGAAGAGGGCATTGTGTATGCTGATATTGACCTGTCAAAATGCATACAGCCAAAACAGATGCATGACATATTAGGACATTATAACCGCTTTGATATTTTTGACCTTAGGGTAAATACCGCCCCAAGAAAAAATATTACTTTTATACAGAATGACAACGATTTAGAATAAATTTCAACTAATACTATTAGTATGGATACAAAATATGACGACAGTGTATTAGGCCGTGCCCGTGTTCAGGATACCCCTGAACTGGAAGCCTATTATAAAGAACTGGAAAGCCTTGGTGCAGGAGCTCTATGGACTGTAGCGAATGATATAGAGCCATGGGAGCCACGCTCTTCATCGGTACCAATGCTTTGGAAATATGAGAAGCTGCGCGAACTGGTGCTGAAATCATCGGAACTGGTTACTCCCGAGCAGGCCGGCCGACGTGTTGTTTATCTTGTAAATGATAAGCGCAAAGATGTTAGCGCTGCCGTAGGATGGCTATATACCGGAATTCAGGTTACACGCCCGGGCGAAAGCACATCTGCACACAGGCACAAAGCCTCTGCCCTTCGTTTTATTATGGAAGGCGAAGGTGGTTATACTGTTGTAGATGGCAATAAGATCATGCTTGAGGTTAATGATTTCGTTATTACCCCAAACAGCACATGGCATGAACATGGCGTTGAAGCCGGAGGTAAAACATGCATCTGGCAGGACGGGCTTGATATTCCCCTTATAAATGCACTTGAAGCAAATGACTATGCTGTATATGACGGTAAACAGCCTTTGATAGCACCTGTCAATCATTTACCTATTACTTATGGCACTGCCGGACTTGTACCTGCAGACAAGGAATGGAACAAGCCTTATTCTCCCCTGTTCAAATACTCATGGAAACAGGTATACCCTGCCCTGTTGGAAGCAGCTAAAGTAAATGAAGGTTCGCCTTTTGATGGCATCCTGATGAATTACACCAACCCCGCAACAGGTGGTGATGTAATGCAGACTATGGGGGCATCTATTCAGTTGCTTCGTGTAGGCGAGCATACTAAAGCGCATAAGCATACAGGTTCATTTGTATATCAATGTGCCAAAGGCCACGGATATTCTATTATCGGCGGTAAACGTTTTGACTGGAAAGAGCGCGATATCTTCTGCGTCCCTTCGTGGGCATACCATGAACACGTGAATCTTTCAGAAACTGAAGATGCATGCCTATTCTCTTTTAACGACCTGCCTGTTATACAGTCATTAGGATTGTATCAGGAAAAAGAACATCCGGATGGATACCAAAAATTAGACTAATACCGAACGTTACAATAAAAATAACAAACTGATATAATGAAATTAGTTACTTACAGAATAAACCATACTCCTGCCCGTCTGGGTTTTATTGAAGAGCAAATGATAATTGACGCAGAAAAGCTGGGACATATAAAGAGCAGCCCGCTTCCTGACAATATGCTTGATTTTATCGATCTTGGCATTGAAGGCATCAATCATGCCGTGCGCCTTATCAATACCGCTACAAAAGAAGAATTGCTTGATTGCTCTATTCCTTTAGCAAATGCCACGCTTTTGGCTCCTATACCTAAACCGCGTAAGAACATATTTGGTATAGGCCTTAATTACACGGAACACGTTGCAGAATCTGCAAGGACATTAGATACTTCTAAAGAACTTCCTCAGGAACCTGTTATTTTCTCTAAGCCTACTACAGCCGTAACAGGCCCTGATACTGATATAATCCATAACCAAAAAATCACAAAACAGCTTGACTGGGAAGTTGAGCTTGCAGTTATAATTGGCAAAGGAGGTAAAAGAATCACAAAAGAAAATGCAATGGACCATGTATACGGCTATACCATAATTAATGATATCAGTGCGCGTGACTGCCGCCGTGCAGGCCAGTGGATCGTTTCTAAAGGCCAGGATACGTTTGCACCTATGGGTCCGGTACTTGTTACCCGTGATGAGATTGCCGATCCGCATAATCTTAATCTTCGCCTTACTGTGAATGGTGTTGAGAAGCAAAACTCAAATACTAAGTTTATGCTTTTTAATATCGAAGCGCTTATACAGGATCTGAGTACGGTATTTACACTTGACACAGGTGATATCATTGCTACAGGTACGCCTGCCGGTGTTGGTGCAGGGCGCAATCCGCAGGAATTTATGTGGCCGGGCGACGTTGTAGAAGCTACGGTTGAAGGAATAGGAACGCTTAAAAATACAATTGTAGATTCTGAAGAGGTTTAATACTAATTTCAAATGACGAAAAAGACATATAAAATAGGCCAGATAGTACCAAGTTCTAATGTTACTATGGAAACCGAGATACCCGCTTTATTCCGTGCCCGTGAAACTGTGGCTCCGGAACGTTTTACTTTTCATTCCAGCAGGATGAGAATGAAAAAAGTGACCAAAGAAGAACTTGAGGCGATGGATGCCCAAAGCCTTAAATGTGCACAGGAATTATCTGATGCACGCGTAGACGTTATGGGTTATGCCTGCCTTGTTGCCATTATGAGCATGGGCCGTGGGTACCACTGCGTCTCTGAGGCTAACCTTTATGAGGAAACTGTAAAAAATGAAGCTCCGGCTCCAATAGTTACAAGCGCAGGGGCATTGATTAATGGCTTAAAAATACTTGGAGCTAAAAAAGTAGCTGTCATTACCCCATACATGAAACCCCTGACCCAGTTGGTCGTAGATTACATAGAGCATCAGGGATTTGAAGTTGTTGACTTTATTGCTCTTGAAATTCCGGACAATCTGGAAGTTGCGGCACAGGATCCAATGAACCTGCTTGACATTTACAAACGCCTGAACCTTGAGGGTGTTGATGTATTAGTGGCTTCAGCCTGTGTACAAATGCCTTCTCTTGAAGCTATTGATGCCATTGAAAAGGAAATAGGTATACCTGTAACATCTGCTGCTGTATGTACAACATATGAAATGCTTAAAAAGCTTGGGCTTGACACCAAAGTACCAATGGGCGGTGCTTTGCTAAGCGGAAAATATTAATAGCCATCCCCTCATAACCGAGGGGATTTTTTTAGACTGGTAGCTAAAAAAAAATTACAGCCACATAGGATGCGGCTGTAATAAAATTAAATATATAATTTTGGCATTTTTGGGGGCAGGCCTATGATTGTCTTTTAACATATAAACTATAAAGTCTGAACATTTTGAAATAACAAAGACAATATTGTCTTACAAATATACCCACCCTTCCCGATTTAAAAAAATTATTGATATAGACATATTATAGACAATGGTATTTATTTTTTTTATAAATATTATGTTAAAATCAACAAAGTCAGCTATTTATATTTTTTAGTAATTTATAATAATTTATGGAGGTCTAAATAATTTATAAATATCTGCCTGTACAACCTGAGATTTAATAAAAAGGTCTATTTTTATCCTATAAGACATCTTACCCCTATTTCATGACCGGATCAGAAGAGAATTACGAACAGGATATAAGCGATATCGGCCAAATTTCCATAGTACCAACTATACTTGATGTAGTGTGCCAGACTACAGGCATGGGATTTTCTGCAGTTGCAAGGGTAACTGAAGACCGATGGATAACATGCAGTGTACGCGATGATATTAACTTTGGTATGAAGCCCGGAAGTGAGCTTGAAATAAAAACGACTATCTGTAATGAAATAAGGGATTCAAAACAAGCTGTCATTATTGACCATGTTTCCGAAAGCCCTGAATTCCGTAATCATCATACGCCAGCTATGTATGGTTTTCAAAGTTATATTTCTGTACCTATCATGCGTAAGGATGGCAGCTTTTTTGGCACCCTTTGCGCAATAGACCCTAGTCCTAATGTTCTAAATACTCCTGCCATAACGGGAATGTTCAATCTGTTTGCCGATCTTATTTCCTTTCACCTTAATTCAATCGAAGAGGCACGCCTTAACGAGAGAAAGCTTCAGGAGGAAAAAATATTTAAGGCAGCTCTTGAGAAAGAAGTGGAAGAGCGTACCCTGGAGTTAAAGGAGTACAATACATCATTGGAAAAAATGAATAAGGACTTACAGGCATTTGCTTACATATCGAGCCATGACCTACAGGAACCTCTTAGAAAAATACAGACCATATCAGGTATTATTACACAGACAGAAGCCCATAAGCTTTCTGAAAAAGGGAGAGATTATTTTGAACGCTTAAAGAATGCTGCTGAAAGGATGCAGGCCCTTATAAATGACCTGTTAGCCTACTCACGTACGAATATAGTTGATGGGGATGTTGAAGAAACTGAATTACAATCTATACTGGATGAAGTTATGATTGATGTTTCGGAAGAATTAAAGCAAAAGAATGGAAAAATTGAATCTACACATATGTGTAGCGCTAAAATCATACCTTTCCAGTTCAGGCAATTGCTTTATAACCTCATTACCAATTCAATCAAATTTGCGAAGGCTGAAACGCCATTGCTTATCACTGTAAAAAGCCATATTGAAAACGGAGCAGTATTCAACTACGAAAAACTGAATCCTGAATTACATTATTGCCACATAAGCATTACTGATAACGGTATTGGTTTTGACCCTAAATTTAACGAACGGATATTTGAGCTTTTCCAACGCCTGAACGATAAATCGCAATATAAAGGAACAGGTATTGGCCTTGCTATTGTAAAACGTATTGTAGAAAATCATAAAGGTTTTATCACCGCAAAAGGCCAGCTTAATAAAGGTGCAACTTTTGATATCTATATACCGGCATAATTTTTAATCTGTAGTTTCAATCATCCACGGGCGCTGGCGGCCTCCAAAATTCTTAGCCTCAATATATATCTTCTTTACATTTGGAAAAGCTGATTTTATCTGCTCTTCCAATTGGTTAACTGTGTCAAAAAGTTCTTCAACAGTCATGTCTCTCTTAAATTCTACATCAAGTGCCAGCAATATTTCGTTGGGTGCGAGGTGCATTGTAAGCGGAAAGTATAATGTTTCTACCCTTGGCTCTTTATTTACCAGGTCATAAATCCCTTCAACAATACCCGAATCGGCACTCTCCCCTACCAGCAATCCTTTACTTTCTTTAACCATTGTTATAGCTACAAGGATCAGTACTGCACCAATAAGCATTGATGCCAGTGCATCGAACAATGGGTTGTTAAAATAATGGCCTAAAAAGACACCCAATAAGGCAATGCTAAGTCCGGCAATTGCAGCACTTTCTTCATATATCACTGCAAACAGCTCGGGGTCTTTACTCATGCTTAATTCTTTCCAGAAGCTGAACTTTCCTCGGCTTTTATTGAATTCACGAATAGCATAAAATAGCGATGCGCCTTCAAAAATCATAGATACAAAAAGAACTATATAATTCCAGAACGGATCTTTAAGCTCTGCCGGATGCTGCAAATGGCTAATCCCTTCATATACCGACATACCGCCACCAAGCGAAAAAACAAGTATAGCTACTATTAACGACCAGAAATAGATCTCTTTTCCATGCCCAAAAGGATGACCCCTGTCCGGTGGGCGCTGGCTGCGTTTCATACCGAGAAGCAACAGTAGCGAGTTTCCGCTATCTACAGTACTGTGGATACCTTCACTCACCATTGCAGAACTGCCAGTTACTGATGCAGCGACAAACTTTACAACTGCAATCCCGATATTTGCTGCTAAAGCACCGTATATAGCTATTTTTGAATTTCCCGTCATAGGTCATATTTTAAAAAATCCCCAATATCTTGCGACACCGGGGATTATACATCAATAAATAATATATTAATATCGTTCGTTTGTTTCTTCAAAATCTTCATCATCACTCGATATTGACTGATTCTGGTCTTCGTCAAGATCAAGATTATCATTGAGGATATAATCATCCTGATTAAAAGCATCAGAATTTTTACTGTTTCCTCCCTCATCATTCCATTCATGTTTTCGGCTTTCTGTGCCAAAATCCATTTGATCGGAACTTACGGTAGGATCGTTTTCCTGCGTATACCTTACACCTTCCTGCTCCATGGCAAGATATTTGTCAGTATCATCTATATCGTCATTTTCAGGATCACGGCCGTCACCTGTATTTTGTCGCCTGGCGTTCAGGTTGTCGCTTACGGAATTATCATTCCTTAAATTATCTCTTCCGCTTTCATTCTGACCTGGCAGATTTCCTAATTCTTCATTTTCAGTGTTCTTTTTCGGTTGATTTTCCATAGCATTGTTTTTTTAGAATAGTAGTATAGAACTTATTTCATTAAACTTAAGCAGCTTTAAATTATTCATTAATAGATTCTTAAGCAGAAGACTGCATGAAAGTTCTTCATTCTCCTCCCTTTCCTGAGCAAATTCACTAACTGCCTTCTCATAGGATAAAGCATTGAGCTCGTTAGAATAGCCTGAGTGTGTAATTATACGTTCCATTGGTAATAATTTAAGTGGTGTAACAGATGTTTTTAAGTTCTCCTAAGTTACTCACTTTAATCGTAATTATTCTATAATGTTGTATTAAATAATAGCCAATTTGCTTAAAAGATTAAGCTGTTGATACTGATATACTATTGATATATACTGTTACTTTATGATTTCGTTAGCGTGAGTTTTTACTGGTGTTTGTTAACTTTAGGTTTCTAAAAAACAACGGTATGAAAGCATCACAATTCTGCATAAGCCTACTCATTATAATCACATTAATAACAGAAAAGGCTGCTGCCCAAAAAACACAGCCTGAGATTGCGAGGTATACAAAAGTACCCGCAGGTTACCTGATGGTACTCCGGCAGGGTGATACTATATTTAAAGAGATTGAAGTGCTGGCACAAAAGGAAAATATACCTTCAGCTAATTTCACGGGAATGGGATTTGTAACTATGACCTTTGGATTTTTTGACTTTAAAAAGAAAGAATATGACCCAAAACAGGAATTTAAGGATGTGGAACTCGCCAGTATGCAGGGGAGTATTGCATGGCAAAAGGGCAAAGTATCCATTCACGCGCACGGAACTGTAACAGGCAAAGATTTTAAGGCATATGGCGGACATATATTATCCGGTACAGTAAGCACAGGATCGCTTGAAATTATGGTGACAGTACACGATAAAAAACTGGAACGCATTAAAGAAGAGAAACTTGGGGCAAATGTACTCTGTATCTCAGGGCAGTGTACAGAATAAATAAGATGCTATGTGTTAAAGGGGCAATAGCCGAAACCATGGCAAGTAAGATTTATTTATCTTTGCATTACAGTAGTAATTCCACTTATATTTTACCCGAATAAATGAAAAGATCCGGCACAGCTGACCTTCCGCTGCATGGTGGCCATGTACCGCTTTGGTTATCTGAAAGGATGGCTAAGCTTGGGCTTGCCATAGTAGAAACCATAGCTATGGAATTTTCTACTTCAGAAGTCATCAGCAAACTGGCAAACCCTTTCTGGTTCCAGAGTTTTGGGGCTGTAATGGGAATGGACTGGCATTCGTCAGGCATAACAACGTCGGTATTAGGCGCTCTGAAACGTTCGGTAAATCCACATGCAAAGGAATTGGGCATTTATATTTGTGGTGGTAAAGGAAAACATTCAACAAAAACTCCTGATGAGCTGCTCATTGTTGGCGAGCGCACCGGATTAAACGGTATGGAACTGGCAGGCCTGAGCAGGCTTACGGCCAAAGTAGACAATACTGCCATCCAGGATGGTTTCCAGTTGTACCAACATAATTTTATAGTAAACAGCAAGGGGGAATGGTGCGTGATACAACAGGGTATGAATGACCATACAGGAACTGCACGCCGTTATCACTGGCATTCTGAAAACCTCCAATCCTTCGTTAACGAGCCGCACACTTTTATTTATGGCCAAAACCAGGGTAAGATACTTAACCTGACTGCCGCTGCCGCAGCTGATACACGGAATAAATCACTGCTTATCCTTAATGAACATCCTGACAAAATACTTAAAGAGATAAATCACCTCGTGTTGCCTAACCATCATGATATAAGGATGAAAGATGTAAATATGAAACGTCTTGGTGCTATGCTTTGGGTGGCTCATGAAAATAAGCCTGAAGATTTTGAAGAGTTGCTCATGCTGAAAGGAATGGGCCCGAGGACCATACAGTCGGTAGCTTTAGTCAGCGAGGTTATTTATGGCACCCCTACCCGATTTGATGACCCTGCACGTTTTTCGTTTGCCCATGGCGGCAAGGATGGGCATCCGTTTCCTGTGCCTGTAAAAGTATTTGATGAAACTATAAATACATTGCAAACAGCTATAGAAAGAGCAAAAATAGGCAACTCTGATAAGATGGATGCTATCAGGAAGCTCTCTGAAATATCACGCAATGCCGAAAAAGATTTCACCCCTAACACTAATTTTGACGCGCTTATCCAAAAAGAGCGTGATGAATCTTATAAGTACGGCGGACGAACAATTTTTGGCGAAGCAAAACCACCCAAAAATAAAGGGCTGGACAACAATCAGTTAAAGCTCTTTTAGCTCAACAGTCTCATCGTCATCGTCCGGCTGGTATTTATTAAAAATGCGGCCAATGAGTACGCTAAGCCTGTTCTTATAATCTTCAATAAGCCATTCACGGTAATTCTTGGTTGTTTTAGCCAAAAGCTTTGCATACTGCTTAACGCGATATTCAATATCAGGTTCCAGAAGTTTAGCAAGCTTGCGTGCCTCAGGAATTGTTTCAGCATTTTCAATGCACATAAATGCATGCTGGCGAATGGATTTGTCTATAACAGATTTAGGCTTAAGCCTTTCCTCAGCAGCAAGACGATACTCTTCTTCAACATTAAAGGAAATATCGAGCGTTTTTTCAAATTTTGCGCGCACTTCATCAGGCATGCTGTAACTGTGGTAACTTTCGATTTCACTATCAGTCCTGATATTTTCAAGAAATTGCTCAGGATGCCTGAAAATATACTGCCAGTCAATAGGATCACTCCACAACCCAAAACGCTGGGCATTATTACCAAGGTCTATTACAGTAAAAATATCTTTATATGGCAGCTTACGCGATCCACGCCCTATCATCTGGAAATAAAGCGTTAACGACCTTGTTGCCCTGTTAAGTATAATCGCTTCAACCGTTGGCTCATCAAAGCCGGTGGTAAGAATAGAAACAGATGTTAATATCGCATCAGGCGTTTTTTTGAACCAGGTCAGTATTTTTTTACGCTCTATTTCAGGCGTTTTATTATCAAGGTGTTTTATAGGAAGCCCGGCAGCTTTAAATGTTTCATATACATACAATGATGTATTGATACCATTATTGAAAATAAGCGTCTTTTTTCCATTTGCACGGGATACATAGGACTGCAAAAGCAAATCCTGCATGGCTGTACGCGAATAAAGCTCATCTGATGAACTTACGGTATAATCCCCATTGATCCCAAGTTTAAGCGATGTCAGCTCTACGTCATAGCCAAACATAACAGCCTTTGCTAAAAATCCTTTGCTGATAAGCGATTGTATGGGCTCGCCAACAATAAGCTCTCCATATGTTTCATACATAGGCAGCTCAATGTTAGAGCTTAAAGGCGTAGCGGTAACACCAAGAAATAATGAATTCTTGAAGTAAGTAAAAAGCTTTCGGAAAGAATTGTAATGCGCTTCATCTACAATAACAAGCCCTACATAGTCCATATGGAACTTTTTGTCCTTAAGCCTGTTATTAAGCGTTTCTACCATCGCGACATAACACGAATAATCGTTGTCATAGGGCAGCTCTTTTACGTTACTGTCTATAATGGTATTTTTTACCCCGAAGCTTTTCAGCATTTGCGAAGTCTGCTTGCTGAGCTCTATCCTGTGGGTAAGCACCAAAACCTTGCGTTTATATTTTTCAATATAACGACGGGCAATTTCGGAAAATATAACGGTTTTACCACCTCCTGTAGGGAGCTGGTAAAGCAAATGGAAGTTATCAGGCTTACCCTCAAACTTCTCAAAGATAGCATCTATATCTTCTTGTTGGTAGTGGTACAGCTCTTTCCTGTCCTCAACATTCTCGTCTCTTTCCATGTAGGTTTGATAATCCCCAAAAATATGGCATTTACTCACATTAATTTGTATAGAAAATCATAATTCTTACAACTTATCTAAAATTTAATGAAACATTAGGAAAAGCAACCACGTAATCAGCGATTTAATATTTAAATTTGGAATATAAGGAGGAGCAACTATGCTTAATTATGACAGTACATCGCTAACCGAAGCCACTGAAATCCAAAATCAGCTTCGTAACAGCGTTTCATTAATTACCGAAACAACAACTATTACCACAATTGCGGGGGGTGATATCTCACATAATAAAGACACTGATATTGTATATGCCGGAATTGTAGTATTGAGCTATCCTCAAATGCAACTGCTCTCCTACTCTCTTGTAATTGCAAGGACCATATTCCCTTATGTTCCCGGTTATTTAGGTTTCAGGGAAGTTCCTGCCCTGTTGCAGGCATGGGAGCAGCTTCCGCAAAAACCCGATCTTATGATCCTGGACGGACAGGGAGTGACGCATCCAAGGCGTATGGGTATCGCTTCACATTTTGGTGTACTGACAGATCATCCTTCCATCGGATGCGCTAAAAATATGTTATATGGAAATTATAAGCCTTTAGGTTTGCATAAATTCAGCAGCAGCCCAATCATAAGCCAGGAAGAGCATATGGGATATGCAGTTCGCACCAAAGACAATGTAAAACCTGTTTATATTTCTCCGGGGCATAAAATATCGGTAGCAGACAGCCTTAAACTTATGAAGCCCTGCATACTAAAGCACCGTATACCGGAGCCAACGCGGCTGGCACATGAAAAAGTAAACCTGTTCAGGGTTGGGAAGCTAAAAGAAGGTTTTCATGTTGCAGATGTACAGGGAAGCTTGTTTTAAAATTACTCAAAGTTGTCGTGGATCCTTTCAAACTCTTTGCGGTTTTCCCAATACTGTCTGAAAACTTCATTTTTTATTGTAGCTATGCGTTCGCTAAAGTTTGAGGCCATTCCGTTTATTGCTACATAATCAACAGCCTGCTTGTATGAATTCAGTATGCTTTTGTAAAAAGATGCCGAATTCACTTCGCGTTTACCGGAATACTTTTGGGCCGTCTCGATATTATAAAGCATAATATCCGCCACTACATATGGATCTACGCCAAGCGTAAGGAAATGCTTAATGTATTTTTGTGCGGTAGAACGCCGTAATTTCGGACGCTTGCCCTTAATGGGGAAATATTCATTGGCAATTTTAACCTTTGCCTCCTGCTCCAGCTTTTCTTCTTTGGGATTAAAGACAAAATCATAATAGGCTTTCACCTCGCCAAATTTTTCGTAGAGCGAAAGCAGCTGCTCTTCCAGTTCTTCTTTAGGCAATGATGCCAGGTATTTTTTTAGGTCACGTTTACTCATCGTATCCAAAAATAAGCCTTAATTTTACCATCAGCAATAAAATGTAAAAAAGAATGCCGAAAAAATATATAAAATAGTATTTTTGCATTCCTTTAAATAAAGTCAAAACTAAATCAACTTTTACTGTGGAAAATCCGAGTGCACAAAAACTGATCAACAAAATACAGCTTGACCTTTTCAAAAAAGGTTTTGTTGCAGAAACATTGATTGCAGATCTGAAAAAATTACGCGAATATTCCCTTGAAGAGCAAAATCCGGTACTTACCAAGGCGATCCGCCTTACGTATGAGCACCTGGAAGCTAACGGAGCTTTTCTTATCGCCATTCCTGACGATGAGCCTGTGGATGAAGAAACAGAATTAGTAACAGGTTCAGAAAGCGTTAGCGAGAATAATATTGAGAGCCTTGAGTACTTAATATCTCTATTCAGCGACCTTAGCCATAAAAACAACATCCTTGACCTAAGAGAATACAACAAAGCTTTTATGGCTTTTTAATAAATTATCCCAGGTTATATAATTAATAAGCTGTTTGGAAACAAACGGCTTTTTTATTGTTATAAAAGAAGAATTACCTTATTTTTTCTTTTATGGAAAATGTGTATGTCCTACATTTGCATCATTAAACCTTAACCCCCGAATTATGACACGTTTGTTTAAAATTATTGCAACCCTTGAGGGTATCTCCCTCTTAGCTTTATTGCTTATAGCAATGCCGCTTAAATACATGTATAACATGCCTGAGTATGTTAGAGTTGTAGGTATGGCACATGGCCTGTTATTTATAGTTTATATCATCATTGCAAGCATGCTTAAAGCAGAACTTAAATGGCCGTTGGGCAAATATTTCCTGATATGTATTGCTTCCGTGATACCATTTGGCACATTTTATATTGAATATAAATATTTCAGGAATACCGAAAACGAGAATTCTGAAAATATCTAAATGGAGCTTTTTAACTGGGCATATAAGATATTAAAAAACATTGGCCTAGGCCATGTTTCTGCTATTTATATCAATCTGGTCATTAACCTGATTGTTATTGGCCTTATTGCCTATGTAATTGACAAGATCGCCAAAAGAGTGCTTATACTCGGCTTTATTATTTTAGCCAGGAGTACCAAGACCTCTTTTGACGATTTTTTAGTCAAGAACAGGACATCAAAATTTGTTGCCCACCTGATTCCGCTTTATTTTATTTATAAGGCTGCCCCTGTAGCCCTGAAGGATTTTACCTATTGGGAATATATTTTCTCTAAAGGAATAACCACATTCATCATCCTGATAAGCATCTGGATAATGAGGAGCATATTCAGTGCAGTAGGTGATTACCTCAAACTTCAGCCAGACTATAATGACAAGCCTATTGACAGCTACGTACAGGTATTGATGCTTGTATTATGGGTGTTTGGCATAACCTCTATCATACTATTGCTTTTTGAAGTAGACTTCTTAAAGTTATTGGGGACTTTTGGAGCCATTTCAGCTATTTTTATTGTTGTTTTTAAAGATACAATCCTTGGTATTGT
>Ga0181466_1000129_pt1 | contig 24236 bp, 24 predicted proteins | sample InSIn4gowninarea_FD_119078 | JGI IMG/M metagenome (GOLD analysis project Ga0181466, IMG submission 119078) | Clean room microbial communities from NASA Spacecraft Assembly Facility at Jet Propulsion Laboratory, Pasadena, California, USA -... ... | reverse complement strand
AGTTTGTGGTGGTACAGAGCGAAGCCGCTGTAAGGCACCTGGCCAATGCATTTCCCTACGATACCTTCGATGATGACCATGAGCCTGGATTAACTTTGCGGGCCGGCGCTGAAAAAGTAAATGAATTGCTCGAAATGGAACTGAACGTACGGCTGGCACGGGCTGGCATTTTTGTAATCGAAGCAAGGATCAGCCACCTGGCTTATGCTTCGGAAATTGCGGGAGCAATGCTGCAACGCCAGCAGGCCATTGCCGTAGTAGCTGCCAGGCGTCAGATTGTGGAGGGAGCGGTAGGCATGGTAGAGATGGCACTGGCCAAGCTTTCTGAAAAAGAAATTGTTGATCTGGATGAAGAACGGAAAGCAGCTATGGTGAGTAATCTGCTGGTGGTATTGTGCGGAGAAAAAGCGGTACATCCGATTTTAAATGCAGGCACTTTGCATCATTAACAGAAGCTGGAGGATAGAAGGTTTGTCAGCAAATCTTTATAAATATCGAATTCCGAACAAGGAATGATGAACTTTGAAGAAAAGCAATTCTTCATTCCTTGTTCTTTGTTGGGTGTTCGATATTCAAAAAGCTCTCCCAAAAAATTATATACATAAACTGATTGCCCTGGGAATGGCACAAAAGAAATCATTTGTATTGCGGATCAATCCGGACACCCTGAAAGAACTTGAAAAATGGGCGGAAGATGAATTCCGCAGTGTGAACGGACAAATAGAATACTTGCTGCAAAAAGCCCTGAAAGAACAAGGCCGGGAACCTAAGGCTAAAAATGGTTCCGGAGATAACCAGCCCATAAGTGAGGATACATAAACTTCTATGAACAGCTGTTTTTGTATAGGAGGCTTCTAGATGGAATCGAATAGTTAAGTCTCCTGGGTGCGGTCAGATCAGCTTAACCGGTTTATTGAGCTGGTATTTGTAAAGTATTTGTTTAACCATTCAACAACTAAAACCATGAAAATTCAATGCACCGATAGTAAGACTTTTGAACTTATGGATAGTTCAAGAAAATTAGGACAACTGGAATATGAAGGACTGTTCTCTTTTAAAGCACGGGCTGTAGTGGGAAATGATTTTTATAAAATAATCCCTAAAGGAATCTTCAGTACCACTATTTTTGTAACCAAAAATGGGATGGAGGTAGCGAATTTAAAAATGAACTGGAAAGGAAATATCATCATTTCATTTAAGAAAGGGCAGGAGTTTATATTAAAAGCGTCCGGAATTTTCCTGAATAAGTATGTGCTGGAAGACAAGAATCAGCAAAAAATTATGCGGTTAGACCCTGATTTTAACTGGTCAAAATTCAACTATAATTACACCATTTCATACGACACTACACCGCAGGACAAGGTATTGGTTTTGCTGGCTGCGTATGCGGCTAATTATTATGTAGCAGCCATGTCTACCGCCGGATAGTGAATGGAGAAAGTCTTTAGTAACATGTATCCAAAGCAGAATGATAACTACCCGGATACAATTCGCCGTTGCCAGAATCTGAATCCATACCTCTGCATTAAGGGAATCTGTGATACTGCATAATCCAAATTGTCTTGTTATACTATGAACAGAACGATCTTCCAGCCTTGCGCTTATTTCAAAACTTATTGGGTATCTGGTTTTCTTGTGCATTCCGGTAGAATTGTCAATTGATACCACTATAAAAATTAATATTGATAGTATATCTGATATTGTGTGTTCAAAGATGTTTCTCCTCCAGGGCCGGAGAGGCCAATAGAGTCTTGAGTCGTTAGTATTTTGTCTCTGGCATGTACTAAAGACCAGAGACCAGTGGCTGTAGACTTCTTTGGTAGTTCCTGTGAAAGCTGTTATCAACAAATATGCGTGCTATTTTTTATTTCGGTATGAATTTCCTGGAAATAGCACAAAAGAAATCATTTGTATTGGGGATCAATCCGAAGAATAAGGCCGGGAACCTAATTTGAAAAACAATCCGGAAGAAAACAGCACAAATACAGATAAATAATCTCCTGATCTATTCTTACTATGCCTGTTTCAACCCTCATCCTGCGGTTTTTCAGTTGGATTGCCGGACTATCTTTCCGGAATAAAATCCGCCTGGTATGGTTTACGCTGGTGACCATATTTATGGGCTGGCTGATTATTTCCTATCAGGTGATGGGCGTAGACAAGAAAATTATGGAGAGCGACCGGCAGGTGTGGGTAGAGGATACTGATGAGTTTATCACTTTTTCTCCGGTTCATCATCCGTATGCACTTACGTTCATATTTTATCCGGGGGCTATGGTGTCGGCTAAGTCGTATGCGCCTTTTGCCAGAGCCATTGCCCTACAGGGATACCGCACGATTATCATAAAAATGCCTTTCCGTATGGCGAGCCTTTGCCATGAGAAAGCTTTAGAGATTATTAATAAAACCAAAACAACTCAACAATGGGTGCTGGGCGGACATTCGCTGGGAGCTGCCAAAGCTGCCCAGTTTGCGTATGAACACCCCGGATTATTACAGGGACTGATATTAATCGGAACTTCTCACCCCAGAGAATTAAATTTATCCGGTTTACCGCTGGCTGTTACAAAAATCTATGCAAGCCAGGATGGCCTTGCATCTGTAGAAGAAGTGATGCAATATCAGAAAAACCTGCCTGCCACTACCGATTTTGTGAAAATACAGGGAGGCAATCATGCCCAGTTCGGGTATTATGGCACTTATCAACTTGGCGATTGTCCGGCTTCCATCAGCAGAGAAATTCAACAGGAATTGAGTATTAAAGCGACGGTTAATGCCTTACAAAAGATACAAAAGGCTGGCGCTCAGCAAATCTCCGGAAACGACTGATACATACAATGACAAGGGAATATTTTCTACGGATTGATTCCGCAACAGGTGCCTTTTCGCTGGCTAAATGTTTTCGATTTATTTCTAACCCTTTTCGCTGAAGCCCGTTTGATACTCTATCCATAAAACTATATTCTGTTGGGAAATAGTCCTAATCGAAATAGCGAATGTTCAACCTAAAAACCAATGAATATGTCAAGCACCAGCGAAAACATTGTAGACACCCTGCAAGAACTTACTGAATTTGTAAACGACCGGATTGAAGGCTACGAAACAGCCGTAAAAGAGAGTAAAAATCCGGAATACCAGGCGTATTACCGGAAACTGGCCAGCCAGAGTACCGATTTCTCTAATGAACTCAACACTTTTATCCGCAGCTATGGCGGCGAAATGGAAAGAGATACTACTTTGAAAGGTAAATTCTACCGCCAGTGGATGGATATTAAATCTACTTTTACCGGCCGGGACGAAGAAGCCATTATCGGCTCTAATATTTATGGAGAAGAATGGGCCATTAAAGCCTACAAAGATGCGCTGGACAACGGCAATTTACCGCCGGAAATCCGCCAGGTGGTAGAGCGGCAGTATCAGTCTTCGCTGGAAACATACAATCAGTTAAAGAGCATGAAAGACGTTACCGGCACTGCCAGTGATGTACGATCTGATAGTTCCAGTTCTGACACCGGTGCCAGTATTACAGGACCAACTTCCGGAAGCACTGTTACCGGTGATTCCAGCGTTTCCCTGGGTGGCAACTTCTCTACGAGTGGGGACGCCAGAAACTATTAGCAGGTTCTTATTTATCTCGATGCATTGGGATATATAGAAAAAAGCCGGTTCTCAGAAAGGACCGGCTTTTTAGTGGACTATGCTAAAACTACCTACTTCAATTCGTTGTTAGTTGTTGGTTATTCGTTGTTGGTAAAAATCTATCTGAACATAGTTTTCCATTGCTCGGGCAAATCGTCTATGGTGAACATATTACTATGGGTCTTTTTGCCGGTTAAATAATGGCCATACGGTTCATCTTTGCCCTTCAGGTGACTGGCTAATTCCTGAAAATCATTCGATTCAGATTGCTCAGAATAATACTCATCTTTGAATTCACCTGAAAGCAAATAGGAGATTCCATGGATATCCACTCTGAAAAATTCTGTTTTTATTCGGATGGTATCTTCCATAAATGGATATTCAATCATCTCCGGATTACTATAATCGAATGGATTTTCCTCATTCCAATAAGATAATTCTTTCGAACGTTCTGGTAACAGCACAATTTTATTCTTATGTTGTGTATAGCTTCCAAACGTATATTTTTCACTTCCACCTCCCATACAACCCCATCCTTCCACTTTATAGAAAAAGGTACTGTCTGAAAGCAGCGCTAACGTTACGCCACTGTTAAAACCTTTAATTCTGTAAATCAACGTATCTACTTTTGGAGGCTGCTTATTATCGCCAGACAAAAATTCTGTATGAATATCTTCCTGACAGCTTTGAAGTAAAATCAACATGGAAATGATGGTGAATGCTTTTTTCATTTGAATAGGTGCAAATAACCAATAACTAACAACCAACAACCAACAACGAACAACCAACAACTAAATCTCTACTTCCCGGCAATCCACTGGCAGGAACGAACCATATTGATAAATTCTGCCCGGTAGCCTTCTTTATCGGTTCCTTTGGCACCTTCGGCCAGGGCTACTACATCGGCATAATTGCTGGTGCCTTTAAACTCTGAATTACGCAGCAGCATCCCAAATTGCGCCACCGCAGCCGAAAACCTGAAATTTTCGGAAGTTCTGGTAATACTTGTATTTTCGTCCTTTACGGCACTGGAAATCAGTTTACTTTGCTGTCCATCTGGTTGTTTGTAGCGCAATTTCAAAGTCATGAGCTCACCAGAATTGTAGGCAGCCGGATCTACTTTGTTTTTCTGGTACTTCAGCTCATCAATTGCAGGAACTGGCTGAGTAACTTCTTTCAGACTGGCAGGAATGATTTCGTAGAGCGCCGTAACTGTATGTCCGGAACCGAGTTCACCGGCGTCTTTTTTATCATTGTTGAAATCTTCGTTCTGTAATACGCGGTTCTCATACCCGATCAGCCGGTAGGCTTTTACTTTAGTGGGGTTAAATTCAATCTGCAGTTTTACGTCTTTGGCAATGGTAAACAGCGTACCGCCAAATTCATTCACCAGCACTTTCCGGGCTTCCATCATGGTGTCTATATAGGCATAATTTCCATTTCCTTTGTTGGCCAGAATTTCCATTTTGGAATCTTTGTAATTGCCCATGCCAAAACCCAATACCGTCAGGAATACACCGGTTTCCCTTTTTTCTTCGATTAATCTTTCCATTTCTGCATTGCTGGAAGCACCTATGTTAAAATCGCCGTCAGTTGCCAGAATAACCCGGTTGTTGCCTTCGGGTACAAAATTCTCTTTAGCAATTTTATACGCCAGTTGAATGCCTTCGCCTCCGGCTGTAGAACCGCCTGCTTCCAGTTGCTGCAAAGCTTCCCGGATTTTGGTTTTATTAGCACCACTTGTAGAAGGCAGCACCATTCCGGCTGCTCCGGCATATACCACAATGGCTACTTTATCCTGCGGACGAAGCTCATCTACCAGCATACTGAAAGCAGATTTGAGCAGAGGCAATTTCTGCGGATCGCTCATTGAACCAGATACATCGATCAGAAACACCAGGTTAGAAGCAGGCAGGTTTTCAGTAGGTATTCTTTTCCCTTGCAGTCCAATATGTACCAGGCGGTGCTCTTTGTTCCAGGGACATTCAGAAATCTCGGTATTTACAGTAAACGGATCAGTACCTTTGGGCTGCGGATAATTGTAGTTAAAATAATTTACCATTTCCTCAATCCGTACGGCATCTTTAGGCGGCATTTGTCCCTGGCTGATAAAGCGGCGGATATTGCTGTAAGAAGCTGCATCTACGTCAATTGAGAAGGTAGAAAGCGGATTCTTAGTGGCTTCTTTAAATCCGTTTTCCCGGATGGCATCATATTCTTCTGTATTAAAGACCTCTTTCTTTTCTCTGTCCATAGGAACCGAATGAAAAGGAGCAGGAGCCATTTCATAAGCCATATCCATTTGAGGCTGCATATTCTTTCTACTCGGTTTAGCTGTGGCTATTGAGCCGGTGATATCCCGTTTCTGTTGTACTCCGTAGCCAATTACCGTTACTTCCTGCAAAGACTTTACATCCGGAGAAAGCTTTACATCAATTTTAATTTTGGTGCCTGCTTTAATTTCCTGTGCAGTGTATCCAATATAGCTGAACACCAATACTGCTTTGTCGCCCGAAACTTTGAGGCTATACGCGCCATGTGTGTCGGTAATGGTGCCGGTTTTGGTTCCTTTTACCAGCACATTTACGCCGGGCAGGGGAGAGTTGTCATCGGCTGAAGTAACTGTACCAGTGATGGTGCGTTCCTGCTTGAGGGCGATCATGTTTACAAAAGCAAAAACCACAATAATAAGGGTGATGATATATTTTGTCATAGCGTTAAGATTTTAACCTATGATGCAGGCTTTTTCAGGATTCCATAAAGCGGTGTATGAATTTTAAAATAATTTCAATTATCGTTATATTGGATGGAAGTAGCTTTGCTTTGTATTGGCTACTATAAAAGAAATGAATAGAAGAACTTTGATACGAGTAGGAATTATAAATCTGATAGTAGGGGTACTCATCGTAAGTCCTTTTCTTCCAGGCCCTAGTTTTTTGAGTACTCCCACTAATTTTCTTTACAGTGCCTCACAATTATTGAGTATTCCTGCTCTTTTATTGAGTCTGTTTGGCTTAGTGGGAACAGTTAAGGAAGTAAAAAAAGCTAGCAGGGATAAAACCTATAAGATTAGTTCGATACCATTATTAACTTTCACCTTGCCAGTCTTTTCCTTCCTGACAGCAATATGGCTTTCTGACTATGTTAGAACTTTTAGCAGGGAAATGGCAATTGGAAAGGCAACTCCATTAATTGTAGCGGTGGAAAAATTTAATAAGGACAAAGGATATTATCCTGCTTCTCTAGATGAGTTGAAAAAGGAATCGTATGTAAAGTTTATTCCTTCCCCTTGGATTATGGGTATCGCTCAGTATCATTACCAACCGAATGGCAACAGTTATATTGTCTCTTTTTCTCAGAATGTAATCATGGGATTCAACTTTGAAGTAGTAACGTATGATAAAAATGATAATCACAAAACTGAAGGAGAGCTCCCAACACTTTATGCTACCAATATTAAGCATTGGAAGTATTACATTTATGATTAAAATTTACTATAGCCAATACTTTATTCATTTGACAATTGAAATAACGACTATTTGCTATTGAACTACTTAACAATTCAACAATAAAACCATTTAACCCATCCAGCCATCCATACCATTTAACCAGCCATTATCTTGTTTTTCAAACGCTTCTCTAAACCGAAACCTCCCGACGACAATGAACTGATACGTTTGTACAAACGTACGTCGGATGCTGCCCATGCCGGAGAATTGTTTGAGCGATATGTACACCTGGTGTATGGCGTGTGCATGAAATACCTGAAAAATGAGGAAGACAGCAAGGATGCGGTGATGCAGATTTTTGAGAAACTGCTGGTGGAGCTAAAAGTGCATGAAATTAGTAACTTTAAAAGCTGGCTGCATGTACTGGCCAAAAATCATTGCCTGATGTGGCTGCGTTCGGCCAGGGTACGGCACGAAAAGAACATTCTTACCTTTGAGGTGAGCGATGATATGGAAAATGACAAGGACCGGCATCTTACAGAAGACGACGATGGACTGGAAGGTAACCTGGCGCTGCTGGAAAAAGGAATACAAGTATTGCCAGCCGAACAAAAACAGTGTATAGAATTGTTTTATTTACAGCAGAAATGTTATAAGGAAATAGCCGATATGACCGGATACGACCTCAAAAAAGTAAAAAGTTATATTCAGAACGGGAAACGTAACCTGAAGATTTACCTGGAAAAAGAGAATGAGTAAAAGCAAACAACATATTTCCCAGCCGGAAGCCCATCATTTGTCCCTGGAACAGATGCAGGCTTACCTGGAAGATAATCTTCCCAGCCGGGGTATGCACCAGGTAGAACGCCACTTGCTGGACTGTGAGCTTTGTTCAGATGCCTTTGAAGGATTATCTGCCATGCCCGAACCAGAGCAGGCTGCGGATGCGGTTGCCCATCTGAAGAAAAAAATCCGGAAGAAAACCATGCGGCAGCCAATTATCCGGCGCAAACGGAAACTGGTAACTGTGTTGTGGAAACCCATGAGCGTAGCGGCTGCCGTCCTTATTTTGTTAACGGCTATCTTTATATTCCTGCGCATTGATGATAAATTCAGAAAACCAAAGGATCAGCTCTCTATGTCGGCACCTGAACAGGCACCGGCACCACAGCCTGGTGCTGGAGAAAAGGCAAAAGAAACTATTTCTGCCGGCAAGCCTGAAGAGTTAGTAACCGGGAATCAACAGTTATCAGCTGCGAGAAATGAGCCGCAAGCATTTAAATCTGCTCCGGGAATATCAGACCCACAACCGGCTATTGTATATAAAGCAGAAAAGGAAGAAAGTATCGTATCAGAACAGCCTTCTGTAACAGATGCCGTAAGTGCTCCGCCACCTCCTGTTGCAGCAGCGCCCGAAGCTGACCTGTTGGAAGAAGAAACAGCCCCGGCATTGCCCAGAGTTACTTCCATTCCGGAAGCCAGCCGGGCTAAAAAAGCAGACAATGAAGTAACAACGCTTCAGGCGCCCACCCTGAGTGCCAGAAAGCCAAGTGGAATTTCCCAAAGTTCGGTCATGATATCCGGTACAGTGATTTCTAAAGATTTTGAAGTGCCCTTGCCTGGCGTAACGGTTACTGTAAAGGGTTCTACCCAGGGTACAACCACCGATGAAGAAGGCAAATTCAAGTTACTGGTTCCGCTACAGAGCAGCCTGGTGTTTAATTATATTGGATATACTACGGAGGAATCTGTCATCAAAAACCAGGAGCCGCTCAAGATAAGCCTGTCTGAAGATGTGCGGGCGCTGAATGAAGTGGCCGTAGTGGGCTATGGGGCAGAGAAAAAATCCCTGGAAGATGCTGTGTTTACAAAACCGCTGCCGGTAAAAGGCTATTCTGATTTCAGAACTTATATGCGCAGTAACCTCAGGTATCCGGAAGCCGCCAGGAAAAATAAGATTGAAGGCAATGTCCGGGTAGAATTCTGGGTAAACGCCGATAGTACGCTCTCAGATTTTACCATCAGAAAAAGCCTGGGCTATGGCTGCGATGAAGAAGCCATTCGCCTGATCAAAGAAGGACCAGCCTGGAAACCCGGCCTCCAGAATAATGCTCCCGCCAGACAAAGGTTTATTGTGATTGTGCCTTTCAAGCTAAAGGAGGAGAAGTAAAAGTACCATAGAACTTAATCCTTTGGCTGTTCAGTACAGTGTGAAATAAGTTTTGCGAAATTTTATGTATTCCTTACCCCTTCTGTCATTCTGTAAGAATCTTCTCTACTAAAGACGGCATTATCCTTTCACTGAGAAGATTTTTTCAAAATGACAAAATAAAAAATGACATATAACTTAATTAACACTGTATTCAGCTTTTTGTAAGAATTAATATTGATTATACGAGTGTTAGATGCATTTATAATAGATGAAGATATACGAATTATTAGACACCATTAAAAGAAGGCCTGGGGCATATATTGGATATCATAGTCCTACTCATTTACACTCTTTCATCAGTGGATACTATTATAATGATATTCATAGCGATCCACATGAACAGAAAGAATATCCTGATTTTGGTAATTTTCACGATTGGGTTGCCAATAAATTAGGATATTTCGAGTCAACAAGTGGATGGGCTTATATGATTGAAGACCAGCGGAAGGATAAAGAGGAAGCTCTTTGGTTGTTTTTTCAACTTTTAGATGTATTTCGAGGTTTTAAGCCAAAGATTTTAGCAACAACTACTTATGCGGAAAATCTCAAACTCAACACTCGGTTTTATAGCCGTTTCCGGAAAGTGTGGGGAACACTTAAGCCATTGAAAAAGCCAAGGCCTATATTTCTGACTATTGAGGAAGTGTTACCCAACAGAGATTGGGTGGCTTTGTACGCCAAAGATATTAATGATAGTATTCTTGATAGAACGGCATGTGAAAATTTAGAGCATGCAATTGAAAGAGCAATTGAAATATTTGGTGTAGGTAAATCAAATTGGAAGATAATATAAACCGATTCTCCTCTATTCATAAAATAACACATATTCTAAAAACACATTCCTCTCACCATTGATTCTCTCACCATTTTTTAGTTTCTTGCATTTGTATCATTTTTTATTGCCTGATTCCAAGCAGAAATCTAAAAGATAGTTTTATTTTTTATTCCTGAAACGCATTAATCTTATGTCTGATTCTACGATCAACCGCCGCGATACATTAAAGTTTTTGGGTGCTTCTGCCGGAATGGCCTTATTGCCGCAAGCCGCCTCAGCCAAGCCAGCACCAGCACAGCCTTTTATTTACTCCTTAAATATGAGTACCATCCGGGGCCATCAGTTAGGGCTGGTGAAAGAACTGGAAACAGCCTCAAAAGCCGGATTCCGCTCGGTAGAAATCTGGATGGATTCTTTTAATACCTATATTGAAAAAGGCGATACCATTGCCGACCTCAACAAACGCATCAAAGACCTGGGCCTGAAGGTGGAAAACTGTATCGGATTTGCCCAGTGGATCGTAGATGATGAGGCAACCAGGCAAAAAGGGGTAGAGCAGCTCAAAAAAGAAATGGATATGCTGGCCAGCATCGGCTGTTTCCGTACGGCAGCCCCACCGATGGGCGCTACCAAAGACCCCGGTCTGGATTTGAAAAGGGCAGCCGAACGGTATAATACCATTCTGGAATTAAGTAAACAAACCGGTGTAGTACCGCAACTGGAACTCTGGGGATTTTCCCAAAACCTCAACCGCCTGAGCGATGTGCTCTATGTAGCCGCCGAAAGCGGACACCCATCCGCCAGATTACTGCTCGATGTATATCATATTTACAAAGGCGGAACCAGTGTAGACAGCCTGCATCTGGTAGGAAAAGCGGGCCTCGAAATTTTCCATATCAATGATTATCCGGCCAATATTGCCCCTGAAAATATCTCCGATCCAGACCGTATTTATCCTGGAGATGGAGTAGCCCCGATCCGACAGATTCTGCAGCATGTCCGCCGTCCGGATAAACCAGTAGTTCTTTCTTTTGAAGTATTCAATAAAACCTATTACAGCCAGGACGCATTGCTGGTGTGCAAAACTGCTCTTTCCAAAATGAAAGCCATCACACAGGGAGTGTAAAATAATTACGAATTACGAATTACGAATTACGAATTACGAATTACGAATTACGAATTACGAATTACGAATTACGAATTACGAATTACGTTTTCTTAGAAGCTTATTCTGGAACCGGGATTTTCGGGATTCAGAGATTTGCAGGATTCTATTTAACTTAATCCTATTAATCTTCTAATCCGATAAATCCTGGTTCTACGCCGGATTCCTGTTCATCCTAAAAATCTGCGTCATCTGCGGTTCCAGACAATTACGCCATAACTGCCAGCATATGAAGACTGTGCTCGCCCAATGATTGTTTTCCCTGAATCTGTACATAGGGTCGGGCTTGCTCTGCTTTGAGTCCTTTGGTAAAAATCTGCCAGGCTTTTTCTTTGTCTAGCAGGATTTTGCAAACCGGCGGAATGTCACAGGCACTGAGCAGTTCCCATGTTTCCCCATTGTGCCACAAATACCAGCTGCCATTTCCACCAGAAACAGTAAACTGGATCACTTCGTCTTTTTGACCGGTAACCTGGCGGTAATGATAGGGGAGGGCTCGCATAGAAGTATCCAGAAAAGGGAAATACAGGGATGTTTCCAGTAATTCGGCTTCCTGGCCAACCGCTAATCTGATCTGCTGTTGATGGTGCCATTTCTCGGTATATTCTCTGGCAATGTGAAACCAGTTGGGAGAGGTTTGTTCCCCAGCCCAGCCTACAGAAAAAATAGCTTCTCCGAAAGGATCTAAAGTTCTGACATGCTGATAATAGGCATTGGCAGTAATATCCAGCAAGGTGATCATTAGTTCCGGACTTATCCGTTTCGCTGCCTGTACCCAATCGGCATTTAACCGGTTCAAAAAGTCAACCAGATCCTGGTAGGAATGAATTTCGCCCGGACTTACACCAAAATACTTATCCCTGGACATAGAAACACCCCGGATATTGCCATCCAGCAGGTGGGCGGCAATATCTTTCACTTTCCAGAGTGGTGCAATGGTTTGCCTTTCCCAGTCTTCTCTGGAAAGAGAGCGCAACACTTCTATAAGCTTGCGGTCAATTACCGGAAATAGATCTATGGTGATCAGGGGGCCAGATTTCTGCATAAGGACTTGTTATTGGTCAGTAGTCATTGGTCAATCGTCATTTGTATAAGGGTATTATATAGATGATATATGTTTCATCAATGATTATTGCGAGACTGGTTTATTCTAACAATATCTCAATATCTTCAGTTAACTACTGACCAATGACCAATGACCAATGACCAATGACTACTGACCATCAATTTCCCCAATCGGCCACAACCTGGTTTTTTATCAGGTCTTCCAGTTCTTCCCGCTTGCGGATCAGTTTGGCCTGTCCTTTATAGATCATTACCTCTGCCGGACGAAGGCGTGAATTGTAGTTAGAACTCATGCTGAAACCATAGGCACCGGCATTTTTAATGGCAATAATATCGCCTTCCCGAACCTCATTCAATTCCCGGTTGGCTCCCAGGGTGTCCGTTTCGCAGATATAGCCCACCACGGTATATTCCTGATGTTCTCCATCCGGATTAGAAATATTCACCATATCATGATAGGCATCATACATCATCGGGCGCACCAAATGGTTCATGCCGGAATCTACCTGTACAAATACCGTGGTTGGCGCTTTTTTTACCACATTGGTTTTAACCAGCAGCAATCCGGCTTCACTCACCAGAAATTTTCCCGGTTCAAACCAGATTTCCAGATTCCTGCCATAGCGGTCACAAAAGGCCAGAAAGGCATCTTTCAGTTTGGCGCCCAGTTCGTGAATATTGGTGGTATGATCGCCTTTTTTATACGCTACTTTAAATCCGCCTCCGAAGTTAATAAACCGCAGATGTTTGAATTGCATGGCTGCATCAAAAAGTATGGCCGCTGTTTGCAGAAAAACATCTGCATCTTTCAGGTCGGAGCCGGTATGAATATGCAAGCCTGCAATTTTAATATTATACTTATTTACAATGTCCAGGATCTGGGAAAGCTGGGAGATGGAAATGCCAAACTTGGAATTGATATGCCCAACCTGGATTTTGGCATTGCCGCCAGCTACAATATGCGGATTCAGGCGCAGGCTGCAAGATAAAGTATCCGCATATTGCTGTCCGAAGTATTCCAGCATCGGCAGGTTATCTATGCCCAGATTAATGCCCAGTTCTACAGCTTCCTGCATTTCCTGGAAAGAAACGCCATTGGGGGTAAACATAATTTCATGCGGCTCAAAACCGGCCATCAGTCCAAGCCGGGCCTCCTGGATAGAGACTACATCAATGCCTACCTGCTGGCTTTTCATCAGCTTGAGTATGGAGATATTGGTAAGGGCTTTGGCGGCATATTTAAGCCGGAGCGGTAAGCCTGAAAAAGCCGTGCGCAGACTTTGTATCTTTTCAAGGATCGTATCGGCATCATAAATATAAAGAGGTGTACCAAATTCCTGGCAAATAGCTGTTAGGTTAAGTCCCTGGATCTGGTATTGGTGATTTACAAGTTGCATGAATGAAAAATTTTGGCTGCAAAGATACAGGAAAGCGAGTATTTTAGCATATACTCACTTATTGATACATTAAATATTTGTAGAATAATAACTGTATTTTTCTTATGTAGGACTCAAAATATAAAATTTTGCAAGGCTATGTTTGATTTAGATGACAAAGTTGTAAATTCATCTTACCATTCCCATAAATAAGGCCATCGGGTCTAAAATAGTAATCTTTCCTTGTTTTTACCATTCATAAAAAAATCTTAGTTATTGTACTATTTTTACAAATAATATAAACAAATATGAAAGCGGCGCAATCTATGATACAAATAATTCCTTCTATTACCCTCTATAAAGGCCAGTGTGTGAAGATGGCTCCCGGTGATTTCGAGAATGCTGAAGTATTTGATGTTGACCCTATAGAACTGGCACAATCATTTGAGGATCATGGGATTAAGAGGATTCAGCTGGTTGACCTGGATGGTGCGCAACGGGGCAGGGTAGTAAATTATAACATACTCCGCATGATTGCTAGTTATACCAGTCTGGCCGTAGATTTTTCCGGAGGCATTCTCACAGACTCTGATGTGCGGATCGTTTTTGAAAATGGGGCCAAATATATTACTGCTGATAGTGTGGCTGCCAATGAGCGAAATTTCTTTGCTTCGTGGATGGTAAGTTATGGACGTGAAAAAATTGTGCTGTCGGGTGATGCCAGAGATGGAAAAATTGTTTCGCATGGCTGGCAGAGAAAAACAGATATTGACCTGATGGAATTTCTGGGCTACTATGTAGACCGGGGAATCAAATATATAAAATGTACCGATCTGAATCAGGTCGGACAAATGCACGGGCCTGCTTTCGACTTGTATAAAACCATACTGGAAACTTATCCGGACATTTATTTGCTGGCAAGCGGCGGTATCCGTTCGGTGGATGATATTATTAAGCTGGAAGAAATGGGTGTGCATGGCGTGATGTTCAGCACAGCCTATTACCAGGGGAAAATCGACCTGAAAGACCTGGAAAAGATGATCGTACAGGCTAATTAAGAAAGTTTAGGTTTTTGTCTTATATATTCTTTTAAACCCGTGGGTGGCTCTACCTGCGGGTTTTTGTTTTTACCCGGAAAACCGGCTTTTGCCAGAAACAGGTTATTTGTTACTCTGTGAATCAAGTTAAGATATTCGCTTTTTTTTTGTCATTCCGAGGAACGAGGAATCTTTTAAAGCAAGCCTTATAAGAGATTCCTCGTTCCTCGGAATGACAGTGATTGTGTTTAAAAACTTAATCCACAATGTATTTCTTGGGATTTACTTTGCAAGCCTTTTAAACAAATCTACTGGATGTTAGTTTGGGAAAAAGACGGTAGAATGTCAAACAAACATTTTGCAGGAGATTAGTTTAATTATAAAAAAACTTAGCTAAATTTAAATTCCTGTGCAAACGTATACATACTATTAACCTACCTGTGTAGAAGCCTTTTATATGACGACAACTACTGTAAGAAAACCTTCTCTAAGCTTTTGGCAGATATGGAATATGAGTTTCGGATTTCTAGGGATTCAGTTCGGCCTGGGGCTACAAAACGCCAACATGAGCCGTATCTTTCAAACCCTGGGGGCCAATATCGACGATATTCCAATCCTCTGGATAGCCGCACCTACCACCGGCCTTCTCATTCAACCCATTATCGGCTACATGAGCGACCGTACCTGGAATGGCCTGGGACGCAGAAGACCCTATTTTCTGGCCGGAGCTATACTGGCTTCCCTGGCGTTGATTGTTATGCCGAATTCCAGTGTACTTTGGGTCGCTGCCGGTTTGCTATGGATTCTGGATGCTTCTATCAATATTTCTATGGAACCTTTCAGGGCATTTGTAGCCGATATGCTGCCATCCGAACAGCGAACTACTGGTTTTGCCATGCAGAGTTTCTTTATTGGCACAGGTGCGGTAGTAGCTTCGGCGTTGCCCTATGTGATGAATAACTGGTTTGGGGTAGCCAATACCGCCCCGGCTGGCGAAATCCCACCTTCAGTTGAATACTCATTCTACATGGGGGCAATTGCATTTCTTGGTGCTGTGATCTGGACCGTAGTAAAAACAAAAGAGTATCCGCCTGACCAGTTTAAGGCTTTTCATGGTGAATCTGCCGATGCTGAGCATACTTCGGGTGGCATCAGAGAAGTGTTGGATGATTTTGTACGGATGCCCAAAACCATGCAGCAACTGGCGGTGGTGCAGTTTTTCTCCTGGTTTGCCCTGTTTGCCATGTGGATCAATACGACACCAGTAGTTACTGAATATACCTTTGGTTCTACCGATACCAGTTCCAAACTCTACAACGAAGGGGCCGACTGGGTGAATATCATGTTTGCCGTCTACAATGGGGTAGCTGCCTTGTGTGCCTTTTTATTACCGGTTATGGCCCGTAGAACCAGCCGGAAAACGGTTCACATCATCAGCTTACTAATGGGTGGACTGGGACTGGCTTCTATATTTTTTGTCAGAAACCAGTATGCTTTAATTCTGTCGATGGTAGGCGTGGGTGTTGCCTGGGCTAGTATATTGTCTATGCCATATGCGATTCTGGCTGGTGCCTTGCCTCCCAAGAAAATGGGCATGTACATGGGTATTTTTAACTTCTTTATTGTACTGCCCCAGATTGTTGCTGCCGGAATCCTAGGCTTTTTTATCCGGAATGTATTTGGTGGAGAAGTGGGCTTTACTATGTTGCTGGGTGGAATTTCTATGGGAATTGCAGCCTTAATGGTGTTTTTTGTACGGGATGTAGATGATGTAGCAACTGTGCCAGCAGAGTTCCGGGATACGATCACTAAGGATCTTAAAGTGGAACGCAGTAGTTAGGCTATATATTTCTTCTATACATTTTACTAGCGTTGGATATACAATTCAACGCTATTTCGTTTTTACATATATCTATTTTACGCTTATGAACCGGCTATCACATTCAGTTATTCTACTATTATTGTTACTTGTGGTAGCTGTAAGACCAGCTCAGAGCCAGAAAGTATTAACAGCACCTGTTAAAAAGTTAACAAGCCACGAGCCGGTTTATCTCAAAGACCGTGAATTTGTATATGCCGTTAAACTGTACAGCAAAAAAGGAGATTTTATTAAGCACGATACCCTTGTTTTTACATGCAGTCTCAAAGACCGGCATCCGGAATTTGGGCAAACTGAAAGCATCTGGCGAAGAAAAGCCGATACAATGAAAGATTCTACCGGAGTTACAGAAAACGATACAATTCTATGGATACATCCATACAGAAGCGGTGATTACCGGATTCTGGAATTCAGTCCTTTTCCTGTGTTGAAATATCCGCTTCAGGCAGGTGAAAGGTGGAATTTTGATATAAAGATAGGAGGGGAATGGGGCAGTAAAGATTTGATGGAATGGCAAGGGATAAAACTGTTTAAAGCGTCCTACAAACTATTGGGAAAAGAAAGCCTTTCTACAAAACTGGGGAAACTCGAATGTTATAAAGTTGTGGCTGAAGGAAGCAGCGATTTCGGAAAGACACAGTTAGTGCTATTTTTTAACGAGAAATATGGCTTTGTAAAACTGGACTACCAGAACATAAATCAGACTTCTATGCAGATTGAGTTAATAGATGAAACCTTTCTGAATCCGGTATTACAGGTGGCAAAGTAATTTATCGTACCTATCCAGACATCTTTTCTCGAAAATTCCCTCTCTTGCTAACATATTTTGTTAAGCAGCCACATATACCCAGGCTTCTATCCCTGATTGGAGTATTACCTTTATTCTGGTATATTCCCGTGATTCGTACCTGTCGGCGGCTACTAATTCCAGCGGCGTAATCCTGTATACATAGCCTGGAATGGTGTCTGCTTCACTGGCTGAAACCGTAGCGATCAGATAGGTTTCCTGCACTGCTTTTGTATGAAAAGATTCATCCTGAATAACAATATGGGAAAGGGTATATCCTTTTAGTGTGTCGGCTGATCCCTGTAGCATTCTTCCAAATATATCCAGTTGTACTTGTTCATGTTGCAGGGTTCCATAGGAAAACAGATATTCATTCGTTACTTCGGCCATCTTCTTACTTCATAGTATCAATTACAAAATTGAAAGATTACAAAATTGATCGTTTATTTACAAACTGGCCGGATAATTATATTATATCTCCAGCAGGCTCCGCACTTTATCGGCATAACTCAGGCCGGATGTGATCTTGGTCTGGGCTTTATCGTTGAGCAGTACCACATAACGTCCGCTGAAATATTTCTGAATTTCCTTGATATACATCCGGTTGATGATAACAGAACGGCTGGTGCGGATGAAGGGAGCGGGCAGTTTTTCTTCCAGGGTAGTAAGGGTATAATCAATCAGGTATTTTTTATTGTCGGCGGTATTGAGGTACACATATTTATCTTCGGCTTCAAAATGGGTGATCTCTTCCAGCCGGATGAGCAGGATTCGTTCGCCGGTTTTTACAGGAATGGAGATCAGTTCTTTTTTGGGCTTAAACTGCTCGATGAGTTGCAATAGCTGCCGGTTATAGTCGCTAGTATGGCTGAATAGTTTGCCTAGTTTTTGAATGGTGACTTGCAGCCTTTCTTTTTCGACTGGTTTTAGTAAATAATCAATCGCATTCTCTTCAAAAGCCCGGATGGCATAGGCTTCAAAAGCGGTCGCAAACACCACAATAGGGATGTGGCTCAGCTTAGAAAGCATTTCAAATCCATTCAATACCGGCATTTCAATGTCCAGAAAGATTAAATCCGGTTTGAGTAGTTCAATAAGTTGCAGGCCATCCGCCCCATTATGTGCTTCTCCGATAATTTCTATTTTATCTTCATGTTCGCTTAATAGCCGGGCCAGGCGTTTGACCGCCAGTTTTTCGTCATCTATCAGTAAGGTTCTGTAAGGAGGAGTCATAGATAAGGGATGGTTGATTGGCCGAATGGTTAATTGATAACAGGACGACTATCATTAGTTAATTTAGCAGGAAGACTTTCTGGGGGAGCTGGTTCCGGCGTAAGGGCCGGCTGGTGTTTGAGGGTGATTTTTAGGTGTTTGTATTCCCCGTTTACAATTTCCATCCGGGCATCCTCCCCACAGAGCATACGCAGTTTGTCGCTGGTACTTTGTAGTCCATAGCTGGTAGTTAATTGCTGCGGAAAAGCCGGCCCATTGTCATGAATAATGATCTGTACGTATTCCCCTTGCCTGGAAATAATAATCTCGATTTTACCTTTCCGGGCTACTTTTGAAATACCATGCTTAATAGCATTTTCTGCCAGAGGTTGTAATAAAAAACGGGGGATCAGGCTATTTTGTAAGTTCTCATCCGTAAACCGGATCTCATAATTCAGCCGCTCGTCAAAACGCACTTTTTCCACTTCCAGATAGGTAGTCACCATTTCTATTTCTTCGCCTATGGTATGAAAATACTGATTTTTAACACTGGTGCTATAGCGGAAAAATCTCGAAAGTAGCATTACCATTTGCTCAGCCCTATCCGGATCAATGTGAACCAGGCTGGCAATGGAATTTAAAGAGTTATACAGAAAATGCGGATTGATCTTGGCTTGCAGGGCTTCCAGTTCGGCTTTGGTTTTTAGTTCTTTGAGCTGTAAGAGCTGGTATTCCTGTTCGGTGATTTTTCGGGTACGGTTTTGTTCGCGGTCAAAGAAATACATCATCAGGCTACCCACCATCAGCGGATGCAGTGAATACAAATAGCGCATTCCATCCGGCAAAGGATCAATATTTCCATCAATATGTGTAGAGGAAATAATAATAACAAATAGCAGATAATTGAGCCCGAAGTTCAGAAACAGCATACTTAGATTCAGCCAGAGATACTTCCAGAAAGGATGTTGCAGGTTTTTAAACCAGGTTCTGAACACTACAACGGCAATCATCACCACAAGTCCATTGCCAAACGCCGACAGCCATGCCATCAGGTAGGTTTTTCCCTTCCCGCCAAAGTCATAAATGATTACACTGCTTAAATGCGTAAAACCAGACAAGGCAAGTACGAGTAAAGAGGCAAAGATGTACTGAAGGACCAGCCCAGGGGTTCTATGGATAAAAGGAAGCTTCATGAAAATACAGGCTTTTATTGGGTAAGGTAATCATTTTATAGATACGGTCATTAGTCATTAGCAAATCGCTGATAATCACACATCTTCAAAAGCGGTTTATAACTCATTAATGTCCGTATCTATATTGCTGTTTCTGTCAGGTTGCCCCACCAGCTAATTCGCTATTTGCCATTGCAGCTGGCATATAAATATTCCGCATTTTCTATTCCCCAGTTTGGAGAAATGCTGGAAGAAGGCTTAAATGAGGTATATTTATCAATTGCCATTTTCAATTTAGGGCAGGCGGTAGCTTTTCCGCCTCCGAATGCCGCCGGGGTATAATACAGCATTTGCCCTTCCAGTACATAAATTCTTGGATTTTCAGGATTAATTTGCTTTGCCCTGGCCAATGATTCCTGAAATACTGGGCCATAGGTAGGAAAACGGTTTTGTCCATCTATAGAAATACGTCCCTGGGCTATATACGCTCTCATGACCAGCACTTCATCATTATTGGCTTGCAGGGCTTCTGCTTTTTGCAGGAATTTATCTGCCTGGTCGAGTAACTGATCTTTGCGGACCACTTCTTCTTCCATAAAAGCCATGTTGGTATAACAATAACTGGCCCAGTATACCGGCAGCCATTCTTTGGGTTCGGCCGTGGCGATACGTTCTAACTGATTAACTGCCTGCTGTATTTCTTCCACCGTTTTGCTACTATGCACCACGGCCAGTGCAGATTCCATCGCTTTTACAAATTTAGCATCTTCTCCGGCTACAGAACCAAGAGAACAGATGATTACAAATAGAGATAACAGGATTGTCTTTTTCATGGATATTCTTGTTTAAAGTGAATGAGTGTATTGTCTGGAACCTGGATTTACAGGATTATAAGATTTTCAGGATTTATGAGGAGTGGATGAATGGGTGGATAAAACTCTTTAGCAGTATAACTATTCAACAATTAAACAATCTACCCATTCACTCATTCGCCTATGGCTCAAAGCCGGCTCCGATGGAAATGAACATGCCAACAAATATGCCTCTGGTAGCGGCCTGCCCGATTTCCTGCCGCCTGGTTCCATCTGTAGAATAGCGGTAGCCAAATACATTCTCTGTGCCCAATACATTATTCACCGAAGCAAAAATCACGGTGAAATGGTCTTTAATGTGGGTTAGGTAAGAGATACTGGCATTCAGGGAATGATAGGGTTTGGTGAAATCGCCTAGGAACCGATCAGCATGGGGATTGTAGTACGGACGGCCACTGGCAAAATTATAGGTTATACTTACCATACTGCTGATGGCTGTAAAAAACTGTTTGTATACTACACTTATATTGTGCCTCGAAGCAAAAGAAGGCATGGCTTCCGTAGGAAAATTCTGGTAATTGCGTTTAGTGTCCAGAAAAGAATACGATACCCAGTAATCGGCATTCTTAAAGGTTTGCTGATCCCGCCAGAATATATCTAATCCCTGGGCATAGCCATAGCCGCTGTTGTCGGTATTGGCGGTAGGTTGCCGGAAACGGTTCGGATCGTAAGGGAACTGGCCATGTTCTCTAACTAAATGCGTATAGTCTTTGTAATAGGCCTCCGCCCGGAAAGTACGCCTGTTTTTCATGATCTGGTAGTTGAGAATAAAATGATCGGCTTTCTCAAAATTCAGGCGGCGGTTGGTGTACACATACCTGTTTTCGGGCGACTGGTAAAACTGCCCGAAAGCAAACGATACCTGGCTATAATCGCCTGTTTTATAGGCCAGAGAAGTTCTGGGCGCTATGGCATAGTCGTTAATAAGCTGTGAATGTTCTGCCCGGATTCCGATTCTGGCGGCTAGTTTCCGCGTGAGATAAATATCTGACTCTACAAACCCGGCTACATACGTGTCCTGTAACTTGTTTTTGAACGCATTAAAACTGTTGCCAAAGCTGTATTGATGGATTTCTGCGCCTGCCAGAACCGAAGAATTTTCACCCACCGTGCGGGATAAGGTTCCTCTGGCTTGTGTGCGTTCTTCAAAGCGGGTAGTATTATCTGTATTGATGTCAATATTATCGTGGTTATAACTGTACGAAGAAGCCGCTGTAGCCACCCATTTTCCTTCTCCAAACGCATGCTGGTATGAAGCGTTTACATACACATTGCTATTGGTCAGGTAGAAAGAATTTTCCTGGTCAATATTTTCAAAGTCCCGGTATCTGAGTCCAGATTGGGAACGGGTATAATTGCTGTATACTTTAAAAATACTATGTTCGGTAGGCCTGTGCTTAAAAGTGACAGTTCCTCCGGCTGATTGCGGTATTTTTAACCAGTCTACATTCTGGGGCACCAGTTTAAACAGCGGACCTAAGTGGGTATAAATTCCTTCGGCAAACACCGATGTTTTATTCCATCGCTGCGTACGTGACACATAGCCTCCGGCCGCCATCAGGCCAATATCGGTTTTAGAACTATCAGGCAGGTCTTTAGAATTGAGCACCATTACTGACGAAAGCGCCTGGCCGTATTGGGCAGAATAACCACCGGTACTGAATGAAGTTCCTTTAAAATGAGCAGGAGAGAAGCGGCTCCGCTGGGGAACATCCGGGGTATTGCTGTAAAACGGGTTTTCTACAATGGTACCATCCATAATGGTTTTGGTTTCCCCCGCCGATCCTCCCCGCACAAATAAGCCTTCGGAATCACCTACCCGCTGGGCACCAGGCAAAGTCTGGAAAGCAACCGTAATATCAGCATTGGCACCAGCCGTAGTGAAAATATCCAGCGGCCGCAAGATTACAGATTTCTTTTCGTCACTGGCTTCAAAAGAACCTGCTGTTATGGTAACTGTGTTCAGTTCACTCTGTATTTCTTTGAGTTTTAGGTTAATTTGGAGCATGCTACCTTGAATGTTAACAGGTGTCTCTGTGGACTGGTAGCCTACAAAGGTAGCGACCAATACCTGGCTGCCGGTTTCTGTGGTTTTGAAAATAAAATTTCCATCTGCATCTGTTGAAATGCCGTCGTAGGTGTTTTTCAGGTACACATTTACCCCAGCCAGGGATTCTCCACTGGTGTCAGTGATTTTCCCCTGAATCTGTATTTGGGCCACTCCCCATTGGTAATACATGGTTAGTACAAGGGTGAGTATAAATGATCGCATATGTCTGGTGGGTCAGGGTTGTTGATTCAAAGTAAACTCGAAAACGAGCCTTACAGAATGCTTTTCTGACAAACCGGTGAAAAGGATTGCCAAACCGGTAAAATCAGGGAGTAGAAATAGCAAAAGAGTTTGATCTTAAGCTTTACAGATTAATAATTTGAAAATCAAATCATTTTGGCAAGGCGCTTGTTATACTAAAAACTCAACCATTGACCCCTTTTTTCAGCACCATGCAATTGATACGCTTGTTTTTCCGGCTTACCCTTGTGGGTTTATTTATATACGCCATCTATTTTTTCTGGCAAAAATTTGAAGCGCTTACCGAAGAAAAACCGCCAGTTGTAATTACGACTCATAGCACGGTTTTACAGGAAATAACCGCCATGGGAAAGCTGGAACTGGTAAAGTATACGTTTAAAGATGTGGTAGAACATGAAGTGGTAAAAGAGTGGATGCCGGATGCCAAAGCTGTGTTGATTGTAAGCGGTGAAGCCATAGGCTGCATTGATCTGACCAAAATAAAGGCTAATGATATTGTAGAAGATGCAGATACGGTAATTGTATACCTTCCTGACCCGGAACTATGTGTCTATAAAATCAACCACGACCAGTCGAAGGTATACGATGTGCAATATGCCTTTATGGACGAAGCTAAACTGGTAAATGATGCGTTTGTGGCGGCTGAAAAACAAATCAGTAAGTCGGCAATAAAAATGGGTATTCTCAACCAGACCCAGGAAAATGCCCGGAAAATGTTAACTCCTTTTCTCGAAAAGGTATCCGGAAAAAAAGTATTGGTACGCCACCGGCTCAAAGCGGCTCTTAAGGAATTAAGACGTTAATTACATCCCAGATCATATCTTGTTCATAGCCTTTGGAAAGGCCAAGCCGCAGCAGTTTTTGTTTTCTTTCCAGTTCGCTACCGGTTTTTTCCAGGGTATGTTTTTTCTCCAAAATACCAAATAAAGTCTGTTCATATAGGTCTGGATCAATTTCCTGCAAGCCCAGGCGGATTTGTGCATCGGTTAAGCCGCGCATTTTAAGCTCCATCCTGATTTTATTGCGGCCCCATTTTTTCAGGCGGAATTTACCACCGGCAAAAGCTTTGGCAAACCGCTCCTGGCTGATGAATTTTTCTTCCACCAGTTGCTCTATAATAGATTCTACTATGTCTTCTTCCAGTTCAAAAGAGAAGAGTTTTTCTTTTACTTCCTGAATGGAGCGTTCCTGGTAGGCACAAAAAGCCGTTGCCTTCTGATAGGCTTCTCTGGCTGACAGCTCCTTTTGTTTATTTGCTTTTTCCATATGATAAGAATAACGTTGA
>Ga0181466_1000133_pt1 | contig 24485 bp, 20 predicted proteins | sample InSIn4gowninarea_FD_119078 | JGI IMG/M metagenome (GOLD analysis project Ga0181466, IMG submission 119078) | Clean room microbial communities from NASA Spacecraft Assembly Facility at Jet Propulsion Laboratory, Pasadena, California, USA -... ... | reverse complement strand
AGGGGTGATTACATCATTCTTAGGAATTACACTTGCTTGGCTCACTGCGGCTTACGACTTTCCGCTTCGTAAATTTTTTCGATGGGGTTTGATGCTGCCGCTTGCTATTCCACCTTATATTGCTGCGTACACGTATCGAACCATGTTGAGTTATACCGGTGTCATTCAAAGTACACTAAGAAACCAATTTGATTATCAAATGAATCCAGAACTTTTAACGATTTCCTCTTTAAGGGGAGCCGTTTTCATTTTTAGTTTATTCCTGTTTCCATATGTATACATTATTGCTAGGTCGTTTTTGGAAAGTCAAAGTTCAGCTTATATTGAAAGTGCGAGACTTTTAGGTCGAAATCCTCTCACCGTTTTTACAAAAGTTGTCCTGCCACTTTCAAGACCAGCTTTAATAGGTGGAGCCGTTTTAGTGATTTATGAAGTGCTGAGTGACTATGGAGTTACTAGCTATTTTGGAATTCACACGATTACAACAGCTATTTTTCAAACATGGTTTGGAATGTATGATGTGGATACAGCGATGAGACTTGCAGCATGGCTAATGATGTTCATTGTCGGGATGATTATTATTGAAAGGCTTATCCGCATGCGGCAACGTTATCATTTAAGCAATAAATCTAGGCCGCTCTCACCGATGAAGCTAAAAGGAGTTCATGCCATTGCAGCATTTACCTATTGTGGAGTTGTGTTTTTACTCGGATTTTTCATTCCTTTTATCCAACTAATTTCGTGGGCGAGGTTAACGGTAGAAAAGGTATGGGATCCAGAATTTTTTACTCTCCTTTATCAAACCGTGTCAGTTGCAGCGATATCTACGATTATTATCCTAATTGTTGCTGTCATTGTAGCGAATGTAAGTCGTTCTAAAACTCCATTTTCGTTTGTATTATCAAAATGGGTGACATCTGGATACTCGATTCCAGGGGCTATTATTGCAATTGGGGTCCTGGCTGTGTTTATTCAACTTGATCAGAGGTTAGCTCCTCTATATTCGATGATTGGATTAGGGGATGCTCCTCTTGTTTTAAGCATGTCAATGGCCATGCTAGTTGTCGGATACAGTATTCGATTTATGGCCACAGGATTTAATTCTATTGAAGTAGGTTTTGAAAAAATTGGTTCCAAATATACGGAAGCTTCAAGATTACTAGGGAATGGAGTAACAAAGACGTTTTTTAAAGTGGACTTACCATTGATAAAAGGTGCTTTGTTGAGTGGTTTTATTTTAACATTTGTGGAAATATGTAAGGAACTACCATTAGTTTTATTATTAAGACCATTCAATTTTGAAACGCTGGCGACGAAGACCTATCAGTATGCAAAAGACGAGATGATTCATGAAGCGTCTATCCCTTCCTTGATGATAATCGGCCTTAGCGCTTTGTCCGTCATCGTTTTTCATATGATCGATAAGAGGGTGAAACAATGAAAATTCTAGAAATAGAGGGCCTAACATTTTCTTTTTCACGTGTACAGGAACCTGTTATAAAGGATTTGTCTTTTACTGTTAACCAGGGTGAAACGGTTGGGATTCTTGGTCCAAGTGGAAGTGGGAAAAGTACACTTCTTCGCCTCATTGCCGGTCTTGAGATGCCTATGGAAGGTAGTATCAAGATAGCAGATACATCGGTGGTAAACCCAGCATTATTTGTGCAACCTGAAAAACGAGGAGTGGGGATGGTATTCCAGGATTACGCATTGTTTCCCCACATGACTGTTAAGGATAATATTCTATTCGGACTCTCGCGTATTCCAAGAAAAGAACGAAACTCCCGGCTAAAAGAAATGCTCCAGCTTGTCCAAATGGAGGAATTTGAAAAAAGGTATCCTCATGAATTAAGTGGCGGACAACAGCAAAGGATTGCACTTGCCCGTGCCCTTGCACCAAAGCCCAAACTGTTGTTAATGGATGAACCATTTAGTAATCTGGATGCCGATTTAAAAGAATCCATTCGTGCGGACCTGGGGTCGATTTTAAAAAAGGCTGAAATGACTTGTATAATCGTGACACATGACCGAAGAGACGTGGATGCTATTTGTGATCGAAGTATCCAGTTAGGACAAAAGAACACGAACTTTTTTCAAGAAAAAATAAAAAAAATTCGATAAGGTTTAAATATGAATTCTCCAAAGTAGGCTCTCATTAGTTAATAGATTAAATAGTTTTGCATCGGTTTAACCATACTAAGAAAAGGATTGCTAATCCACACGATGGCACTCCAATTCTTAGTTTTTTTTTATTATGTGAGCAATGATATAGCTTGTCATAATAAGGTGTGATATAAATGAGAATAGAGCATTATATTGTTCGGATATAGGGATTAGTATGGCAGGGGGGACCAAAATTGAGCTTGAAATCAGCAAAATATAATATCATTCAACAAATACAACGAAAATTAAAGCTTAATTTTATTAAACTATTTCGTTCTCCGGGAGGCGCGAGAAAAGTTTCCTTAGGTTTTGCGATTGGGTTTGGCTTAGAAATGATTGTTCTGTCTTCTGCTTCACTCATTTACATACTTTTTGTACCCTTTGTCCGTCTAGTCAGAGGTTCATTGCCAGCAGCTATAATTGGTAATGTTATCGGGAAAATAACGTTCCTCCCAGTTCTCCTCCTTCCATTTGCAAAAAAGTTAGGGAAATTACTCTATCCAATTAAGGTTAATGTGGGGCACACACCATTTTCTTTTTCAAATATTCTTCATGGTGATTTTAGGGGAATGATAAATGTCCTTCATGGAGGCATTCATGTGTTAATAGGGATGACAATTTTTGGCATTATCCTTGGCGGAATTTCATACTTTTTCGTTCATTATTTTTATGAAAAAGAAAAAACAAGAAGGTTAACAAAAGTACGGAGTAAACAATTGATTCGAAGTCAATTGAAAAATAATTATACTTAGTTTAGATAAATCCGCATGGTGAAATTAACCATGCGGTTTTGTTTTGGATTTGGAGATTACTTCGACTATAGAATTAATTTCTTTAATTATTGAATCGATAGGTTTATTATTAACATTGTAACTTTTTCGGTATGTTATATTGATATATAATTGGAGAGCGATTTGCATGTTAATTTGGAAACGAAATCTATTGATTCTTTGGATAGGTGTGTTTTTTACAGCAGCTAGTTTTAATATGGTTGTTCCATTTTTGCCGATTTTTCTACCAGAGATTGGTGTAACAGAACATCTGGAGCTATGGTCTGGTGTGCTTTTTAGTGCAGCTTTTTTTGCAGGTGCAATGTCTTCTCCATTTTGGGGGAGAGTGGCTGATAAATACGGCAGAAAACCGATGATTATCCGAGCCGGATTTTTTCTGTTTGTCATCTATACATTAACTGCGTTTGTTACTAATCCCTATCAACTGTTTGCCTTACGGATTATGCAGGGATTGTTAACCGGTTTTATTCCGGGTGCCATTGCATTGGTTGGAACGAATACACCAAATAATAAAGTCGGATACGCACTATCGATGATTTCAACAGCGTCGGCATCGGGTGGTATTGTAGGTCCGTTACTTGGCGGGGTTATTGCTGAACTTGTCGGAAACAGACTGGCCTTCGCTAGTGCTGGTTTTTTTGTATTGCTTGCGACCGTTCTAGTCTTTATTTGGGTAAAAGAAGAAAAATTTACTCCGAGTAAAGAGAAGGGTTCAGTAAGAATGGATTTTAAGGTGGCCTTTGCCAATCGCCCCTTTATGATGGTTCTGATTTTAACTGTCATTACCAGTTGTTCGATTATGACGGTTGAACCGATTCTCCCTTTATATATTATTAAATTGGGTGGTTCTACTGATAATACTTCATTGTTGGCTGGAATTGTCTTTTCACTCCCAGGGATTGCAAGTGCCTTATTTGCTCCGTACTGGGGCAAATGGGCAGACAAAGTAGGCTTTCACCGCGTTTTGGTTATTGGATTACTTGGTGGAGGAATAGGGACTTTGGCGCAAATCTTATTTAGTCATATTTTGGGCTTTTCGATAATCAGGTTTGTCTTTGGCGTATTTTTCTGTGCAGTTTACCCTGCGTTGAATGGTCTTGTGGTGAAATCTACCCCGGAAAATTTCCGAGGAAGAGCTTTCGGGTTAAGCCAAACTTCAAACCAAATAGGTGGAATGATTGGTCCATTGCTTGGTGGTTTTATGGGAGGAATATTGCCTGCACAGAGTGTGTTTATTGTAACGGGAATTTTACTCTTAGTAGCGATGGGAATTGTATATTACAAGAATCAAAACGGAAATATTGGATTAAACAAAAAAGCGGGATGAATACATCTCACTAGGGGCAAAAATACTATCCAATTGAAATACAGGAGGCTAGCCATTCCAATATAGGAGTAGCTAGCCTTTTTTTAAAGAAAGGCTCTGTTTAACCTGAATGTTGATTTCCCTTTGTTTGAATAATAAGAGGAGATATTCCGTTTATATTGGGAAATACCCATATTTCCCTAAAAATAGCGGAAGTTTTTCCGGTTATATCATCCAAATCATTGGATTTTGTCTCTTTTTTAGTAGTTAGGCGGAATTTTTCCGCTTATATCGGCTCATTAAGCCTCCTCTAGATACATTAACCGGAAATTCTCCGCCTATTAATCCTCAATCTACATGAAAATCAATACTGAACTTTAACAAAGCCTTAATAAAAAATAACGATTTAACTACTCTTCCCACTTAAATTCAACTCAATGAACTGGTGAGTCTTAGTAAACAACAAACTGTGCGTTAAAATCCCTAAGAAAATCGCAGTTATTGCAGCAGATGAAGTAAAGGAGTACATAATCAAAATTTGATATCGGACTGCTTCTATTGGGTCTGCTCCTGCGACAATCATTCCTGTCATCATTCCGGGTAGCTGGACTAAGCCTACTGTTTTCATGCCATCGATGGTTGGCAGCATGGATGCTTTCACTGTATTCCGCATGACATGGGAAATTGCCTGTTTCGAAGTCGCCCCAAGTCCTAAATATACTTTTATTTCCTCTCGCCTTGTTTCGATTTCAGATCTTAAGCGGTTGAGAAATAAGCCAGAAACGACCATGCCATTTCCGATAATCATTCCGCTTATCGGAATAACGTAGCGAGGAGAAGGGTCGATAATTTTTAAACTCAGAAGTAACCCCATCGTCAGGATTTCAGTTGAAGTAATGGCAAAAGCAATTCGCCAACCGATTCCCTGGAACCCTTTGCCTTTTTTTCTGGCATTTAATGTTGCTACTGTAATCATGACTGAAATCATAGCAGCAATATAAATCCATGATTTTAATTCAAATATGGCTTGTAAAATGTATCCAACGGCAATTAATTGAATGGCTGCACGAACTGTACCAATTAGAATATCCTTTTGGAGCCCAATACGTTGCCAAACAGATAGAAGCACGGCAAATGCAACGAAGATAAGAGTAAGAAATAAGGCTAGAGTATTCATTTTTTAGTACCTTCCATCTCAAATGAAGTTGAAATAAAGTCTTTCGTTATTTCATGAGTCGGATGATTAAACACTTCAACAGTATTCCCTTGTTCAACGATTTTTCCGGAAGCAAACACCCATGTATATTGCCCTACTTTTTTTGCTTGCGCTAAATTATGGGTAACCCAAAGAATCGTCTTCCCGGAGTGGTGCAAGGTTTGAATTAATTCTTCAATTTCCTCCGTACTATGTGGATCCAATGAAGCTGTTACTTCATCTAATAGAAGGATTTCAGGGCGATTGGCTAAGGTGCGTGCTAATGATACTCTTTGTTTTTGTCCGCCTGATAGAGAATGAGCATCATGATCTTTAAGTGATTTTGGGAGGCCCACTTGTTCTAAAAGTGAATCAATCTCCATTTTCGTTAAGTTTTCCTTAAAAAGGGTTGGACCAATTAATAAATTATTTTTTACCGTACCTGATAGCATCGTAGGTGATTGAAAAACTATTCCAATTTTTCTTCGTAGCTGTAAAACGTCCAATTCGTTATAAGGTGTATTTTTAAAAAATAAAGATCCTGAGTCCGGCTCGATCATTGCATTGATTAATGAGAGGAAAGTACTTTTACCTGAACCGGAAGGACCGATAATTGTCACGAGTTCCTTCTCCATCACCTTAGCTGAAATTCCATTTAGGATGGGATGTCCAGTTTTGTCTAATTTTACAATGTTATCAATGGTTATCAGAATTTCCATGGTAAGTCCTTCTTTCAATGTTAATACTATCCTTATTAAGTGTTCCGTTGGTATGGTGTAAACCTGTAATAATATAGGAACCATCTGGTTTCTATTTTACTTGTTATTAAAGTCGATAAACAATAAAGAGGCACCATCTGACTTCTGTGATTGACAGGCGACATCGTGTCATATAGTATAATAAATACAGATGACACAGTGTCATTTTTATTTTAGAATTTGTTTCAATTTATAGGAGGTGAGACGTAGGTGCCAAGAGTTACATTTTTTAATTTGCCAGAGGATAAAAAACAAAAGTTAATTTCTGCAGCAAAAAAAGAGTTTTCACGTGTGCCACTATTTGACGCACTCATTTCTAATATCGTTAAATCGGCAGAAATCCCTCGCGGAAGCTTTTATCAATATTTTGAGGATAAAGAAGATGCGTTTTTCTTCATTTTAAATGACTTAGTTGTGAAAAATAATAGCGAGTTTGTCAGGCTATTAAAAAAATATGAGGGTGATATATTTGATACATTAATTGAGTTTTATCAATTTATTATTGAGGAGGATGAAAACTTTCACTTCTTTAAAAACATCTTTTTAAATATGACCTATCAGATAGACCATACCTTTTCGAAAACCTTTAGTGATCGAGATAGCAAGGAGCATTTCAAGAGAATTAGCTCATTAATAAATATAAATACCATGAATGTATCAAATGACAAGGAATTATCGCATGTCATGCAAATCATCACGGCGGTTACCCTTCGAAACTTTGTTGAGAAATACGCCAAAAATTTAACCATAGAAGAAGCGGTTAACAACTACAAAATCGAAATTCACCTTTTGAAAAAAGGCCTTTCGAAGCCTGCTTCCAATGAAGGAGAACTGTCCCAGTGAAATGGAGGAAGTATAATATGAAAGAAATGAAGTCACCTAAGAAACCGCTTATTTTTTATTATCTTGTTACTCTTGTAGTGATTGTACTACTGAATTCCTTTATTTTCCCAGCAATTATGAATCGCTCAATTGAAGAAGTTGATTATGGAACCTTTCTGACTATGGTGGAAAAAGGAAAGGTGGAAAAGGTAGAAATAGAAGAAACCTACATCGGTTATGAATTAAAAGGTGAAAACGAAAAGCTTTATAAGACAGGGACAGTGGACGACCCCAAATTAGTGGACCGCCTCCATGACGCTGATGTTAGCTTTACAAAGGTAATCCCAAGGGAAAGCTCGCCACTGTTAACTTTCATGTTAACGTGGATTCTCCCATTGTTATTGTTTATTGCTGTTGGTCAATGGTTTGCAAAGAAAATGCAAAGCAAAATGCCGGGTGGCGGTAACGCATTGTCCTTTGGAAAGAGTAAGGCAAAAGTCTATGTTGAGGCCCAAACAGGCATCTCGTTTGCAGACGTGGCGGGACAGGATGAGGCCAAGGAAGCACTCCAAGAAATCGTTGATTTTCTTGACAACCCCAAAAAGTATAAAGAAATTGGGGCTAATATACCAAAAGGGGCTTTATTAGTGGGACCTCCGGGAACCGGGAAAACACTTTTAGCCAAAGCGGTAGCGGGCGAATCAAAAGTTCCGTTCTTTTCAATATCTGGTTCAGAATTTGTGGAGATGTTTGTTGGGATGGGGGCAGCGAGAGTGAGAGACTTATTCAAGCAGGCTCAAGAAAAAGCACCGTGTATTGTTTTTATCGATGAAATCGACGCTATTGGGAAGAGCAGAAATGCAGGGATGCCCGGTGGAAACGATGAAAGAGAACAGACATTGAATCAGCTTTTAACCGAAATGGATGGTTTTGATGCCGATAAAGGAGTAGTCATTTTAGCAGCAACCAACAGACCGGAAACATTAGATAAAGCACTACTAAGACCAGGAAGATTTGACAGAAGGGTTCCAGTAGAATTACCGGACCTCGCAGGTCGTGAATCGATTTTAAGAGTTCATGCTAAAAAGGTAAAGTTTGTTGAGGATATCAATTTTAATGTCATTGCTAGAGCAACTTCAGGGGCATCAGGTGCTGATTTAGCAAATATTATTAATGAAGCTGCGCTCCGTGCCGTTAGATTGGGGCGTAAGCAGGTCAACCAAAGTGATTTAGAAGAGTCCGTGGAAGTTGTTATTGCTGGGTATCAAAGGAAAAATGCGGTCATTTCCATGAAAGACAAATTAACGATTGCCTACCATGAAATTGGACATGCATTAGTTGCAGCGAAACAAAACCATTCCGCACCGGTCCATAAAATCACGATTATTCCGCGTACTTCTGGAGCATTAGGCTATACCATGCAAGTGGATGAGAATGAACAGGTACTGATGAGTAAAGAGCAAGCAATAGATAAAATCACGACATTTATGGGTGGACGTGCTGCAGAAGAGGTCATATTTAATACAATCACTTCTGGCGCATCAAACGATATTGAGCAAGCAACAAAGATAGCTAGAGCCATGGTTACAAGATTTGGGATGAGTGAGGAATTTGATATGATGGCCTTAGAAACGGTTAATAATCCATATCTGGGAGGAGATTCATCTCTATTGGTTTCTGTGGAAACAGCCTCTAAAATTGACGAGGAGGTTCTCAAAATTATCAAATCCTGCCATCAAAAGGCTATTGAGATACTAGAAGACAATAAACCAAAATTACATGATCTAACCAAATTCCTCCTTGAAAAAGAAACCATTACAGGGGAAGAATTCATGAAAATTTTAGCACAGTAAAAGTTCGAAGCGGTTCTTGTGCATCCTATTTGGAAGCACGAGAACTGTCCAAAGGCACTGGGAAATACAACCGATTTTTAGGAGTTCTCCCTATTAGTATCATTGTTGACACTTTGCTTGTCCACATATGTTACCAATTGCCTCTATTGGAGACATAGTTGATACTTTGCTTGTCCACATATGTTACCAATCGCCCCTATTGGAGACAAAGTTTCCACTTTGCTAGTCCACATATGTTACCAATCGCCCCTATTGGAGACAAAGTTTCCACTTTGCTAGTCCACATATGTTACCAATCGCCCCTATTGGAGACAAAGTTGCCACTTTCCTAGTCCACATATGTTACCAATCGCCCTCATTAGTGACATGGCTAGTTCCTCTCCTGCTCAAAATAAAAGAGCTGATTTCCTACTATACATAGATAATCGCCTCCTTTTACTTACAGTATGTTGTAGGAAATACGTACTCTAATTATTTAAAATGAACACCTTTTCAACAGCTTCGAACCTTCCCCAATATGTTATAATTTAAAGATTACAGCTAGTTATAGACTAAATCAAAGAAGGTATTTTCATTGGTGAAAAGTAAAGGTACTCTCAATATTTTCCGAGGCATTGTGTTTAGCGCTGCCTTTATTGTCTACATATTTAATATGATATACCCTGCAGAAATTCTTCACAACGCATTGAATATTACTGCCGTTTTCTTGTTTATTACAGCCCTCTTTAGAGTGACTACATTTTATTTTATTCTAGCAATTACTTTTCTAATCTGTTCTATCCTACTTACCATCACTCATAATGGATCTTGGACTGATATGATGGACGGATTTTCTTTAATGTTAAAGCTGATTCTTTTTATCGGAATGATTCCACTCATTTCATCACCAATAGGAAATGGTATTAATACCATTCAAAAAATGATAAGGGGACTTAGTCAAAAGGTTTCAACCTTTAAAGTTTGTCATCTCTCCTCGTTTTTATTATCGAATTTTATCAATATGGCCGCCTTACCTATCTCAAAATCTATCTTTTTTCCGAAGGGAAGAAATCAGATGGAAGAAGTAAATGCACAATTATCCTTCCGTGCCTTCGGATTAGCAATGATGTGTTCACCGATTGGAGCGGCTATCGCTCTAGCGATTGATATAGCAGGAACAACTTGGTTATCTTTGCTTTCTATTAATTTCGTATTAATTGCAATAGGCTTATGGCTCTCATATTATTTTACGAAGAAAGACAGAGATATATTGGAGCATCGTAGACTTGAAGAAAAAGTGGTAATGGAAAAACAGGATTATTTTATACTAGGGATAATCTTTATTCCATTTTGCGTTTACTTTATATTTTTGCTTGCCTCGGAGCGATTTTTCCCAATAGGAATGATGGAAACAATTCTTCTAAGCATTCTTCCATTTACATTTATATGGAGTGTCGTTCAAAGAAAGCTTGGGGAATGGTGGGATACATGCCGAGTACAAATTTTTAAACAAACTCCCAATTTCTTTGGACAGTTTGCCGTTATTATCAGTGCCGGTTTGTTCATTCACACGATAGAGTCGACGAAATTAAATCAATCAATCGAAAATATGCTGCCGGGAATTGGAAATGACTACAGCGCTTCCTTCTATATTCCTGTAATTATATTAATTGTGTTAATCCTCTCAATGCTGGGTGTACATCAATTTGTTGCGATGATGTTTGTAGGCCAAGTTATTAAACCGGAGGCGATTGGTCTTGACCCAACCATCTATGCTAGTACATTACTTGTAGGATTCGCAACTGGAATGCTGGCAAGTGCCTTTAGTGGTGCGGCAATAACAATGAGCAGTCTTCTATCCGGGACATCTTCATATGAAATTGCCAAAAAAAATTACACTTTTTCATTTATCTTTATTTTGATTTCAACTGTTTTATTAATCATATTTAACCATTTTTCTCAATGAGAAAGGTGTCCAAAGGCTATTCTTTTGGGCACTTTAATTAAAAAAAACGAAAATGAGGAAAAAACATCCTACTAAATTAGTCGTAAAGAAAAAAGATTTTTTCAAAGATGACTCCGTTTCTATATGAACGAAGTCATCTTTTTTTATATGATTAAATTAAATATTTTAAATTGTCTGATTTTTGTGTTGACCCAGGTACATAGGTTGTATTATACTGATTATAGAAACAACATACCGATTAACGGTAAGTAAAACATGCGGTAATAAATTTTGATGAGGTGAAAAAATATGAAAGCGCTGCAAATACCAGTTGTAGAACTTCCTGAAGAAACAGAAACATTAAGAAGAGAAATCAGACAGTTTATACAAGAAGAAATTGAAAGTGGCTCAATCGAACCAAAATGTGATTGCTGGTTAAGTGGTTTTTCTGAAGAGTTTTCCAAAAAAATTGGAGAACGTGGATGGATTGGAATGACATGGCCTGCAAAATATGGTGGAGGCGAACGTTCTGCCATTGAAAGATATATTGTAACCGAAGAATTATTAGCAGCAGGAGCTCCTGTGTCTGGTCATTGGATTGCTGACCGCCAATCAGGGCCTTTATTTCTTAAATTTGGTACAGAAGAGCAAAAGCAATTTTTCTTACCGAAAATTGCAAAAGGGGAATGCTATTTCGCCATTGGTCTCTCTGAACCAAATGCTGGTTCAGATTTAGCTGCCCTTCAATCTAGAGCCGTCAAAGTTGATGGTGGTTGGGTATTAAATGGTAGTAAGATTTGGACGAGCGGAGCACATCATGCTCATTACATGATTACTCTATGTCGTACATCCCCAATGGATCCAAACAATCGTCATGGGGGAATGAGCCAATTAATAGTCGATTTGTCAGCACCTGGCGTGACAATTCGCCCGATTCATTTAATGACTGGAAAACACGATTTTAATGAAGTATTTATGGATGATGTTTTTGTTCCAGATGATATGGTTGTGGGAGAAATTGGAAATGGATGGCAGCAGGGGATGGCTGAATTAGCCTATGAAAGAAGTGGTCCTGAGCGAATTCTCAGTACATATCCACTCCTTAATGAACTAACAAATGTTCTCAAGTTCAATGGGGACACAAATGGATTGAAATCCGTTAGTAAAATGCTTTCTAGACTTTGGACATTGCGTAATATGTCAATCGGAATTGCCCAATTGTTAGAAGAGGGAGTTCCTTCTAATATCATTGCTTCTTTAGTAAAAGATATGGGAACTAAATTTGAGCAAGAAATTGCAGAAATAACTAGATTAGTAGTTAGTGCTGTCCCATCAACGGAATCTGAAACACTGTTAGAAAGATTGATGGCACAATCGATCTTACAATCACCTGGATTTACATTACGTGGAGGAACAACAGAAATTCTGCGTGGAATCGTTGCTAAGGGGGTTATTAACCAATGAGTGAAATGCAAGAAATGATTATAGAATCTACAACTAAAATAATGGAGAAATTTTCAACAAAAGAAGTGATCAATGATGCTGAAAACGGTCTATGGGCAGGAGAACTTTGGAATAGTTTAGTAGAGTACGGAATGCTAGGTGTGGCTGTACCTGAAGAATTAGGTGGTTGTGGTGGTGATTATGCCGATGCACTCAGTATCCTTCAAATTGCAGGTAGATTTTCCGCACCAATACCTCTTGCGGAAACGTATTTAGCGAACTGGATTTTGGCTGGTTATGGTGAATCCATTACCGATGAAATCATTACGATAGCCAATTTCAAAGACGTTCAGCCCGTGTCTTTTACAAAAAGTGGAGAAGGTTGGATTGTTTCAGGACAAGTAAATAATGTGCCATGGGCTAGATTCTCAGAAAAGATTCTCGTATTGGGTGAAACAGGAGAAGGCTCTGTCCTGGCACTTGTTAATTTAGCAGATGCAAAAGTTATTAATGGGAAAAATCTTGCCGGTGAAGCGAGAGATAAAGTAATTTTTGATGGAGTCTTCATTGAAGATTGTAAAGTCATTTCGGTAGACCAAGATGAAGCGGTTAAAAATGTCCTTTATGGTGGTGCACTAACACGTAGTGTCATGATGGCAGGAGCATTAGAAAACATCTTTGATCTTACCGTTCAACATACAACTGAACGTACACAATTTGGTAGACCACTTCATCGTTTCCAGGCGGTTCAGCATCAATTGGCACTTTTAGCAGGTGAAGTGGCTGCGGCTGATCTTGCAGCAAAGTATGCCGTTAATTCATATTGCAAGAATCCATTCTCTAAAGAGATTGCTTATTCCAAAATTCGTGTAAACGAGGCGGCTGGAAAAACGAACCCAATCGCTCATCAGGTCCTTGCAGCTATCGGATTCACTTATGAACATACTCTCCATCATAGCACGAGAAGACTTTGGTCATGGAGAGATGAATTTGGTACAGAAACTGATTGGGAGTTAGTTGTTACGGAAGAACTGCTAAATATGGAAAACAATGGTCTGTGGTCTTTGATTACAGGTGTTACGAATAACGTGAAAAAGGTGGAAGTAAAATGAGCGATGTAATCTTTACGGTAGAAAATCAGATTGCTAGAATTACTCTGAATCGTCCTGATAGCTTAAATGCTTTTAGTATGGAAATGATTGATTTATGGATTGAAGCTTTAGAAACTGTTCGTGACTCTGATGATATTCGTGTATTGGTTGTATCCGGAAACGGTCGAGTATTCTGTTCTGGTGGAGACATTAAATCAATGTCAAATGGTCAAGGTTTCCTTCAACACGATGGAGAAGTAGATATCTCCTCAACAGCACTTGCCCGTAAAAATTCATTGTGGAAAAGAGTCCAAAGAATTCCACTTCTTTTACAAGAAATTGATATACCAGTTATTGCAGTTGTACACGGAGCTGCCTTTGGTGCAGGATTTGATATGGCTCTGGCTTGTGACATTCGAATTGCAGCCGAAAATACTAAAATTGCCGAGAGCTATGTAAAAGCTGGTATCGTCCCAGGAGATGGTGCAGCTTGGTTCTTGCCAAGACTGGTTGGGTCTGATAAAGCATTGGAATTGCTATGGATGGGTGATGTATTAACAGCCAGGGAAGCGAAGGAAATAGGGCTTGTAACACATGTAGTCGAAGATGAAAAGTTAACTGAATTCGTAGAAAAGTATGTTGAAAGATTGGCAAATGGTCCTCAAGCCGTGATGCGCTTTACAAAAAGGGCAGTGTATCAAGGGCAAGACATAAGTTTGCGCACATCCTATGATATGATTTCATCAGCAATGGGAATTGTTACTGAACTTGAAGACTATTCTGAAGGTGTTAATGCGATTCGTGAGAAGAGAAAGCCTAACTTTAGATAAAAGTAGTACATTGAAAGTATCGCAATGTAAAAATAAGACAAGCTAGTTTTTTATCCTGTGAAGTTGGGAATAACGTTTAGTAGAGTTGTTCCTAGCTTCACCAAATACTTAAATTGCCCTCATTGATAGCTCTTTCAGTCGTGTTAATCCCTTTCTGTAAAGATTTCCCCGCTAAAACTCTACAGTTAATCACTTACTATATTTGCAGATTAATTGAAGGTTGCTTTATAATTTGTCTAGGTATACTTTTCTAGAAATTACTATTATTACAAACCTAAAATTTTCTATAATCATGTGATTTAATCCAAATTTCCACTATTTTGATCTAGTTTGATAGGAATAAGTATACAAATAATCATAAAAGAATACCGTCCAGAATCTACCCGATTTTGTTTTTACTTGACTTAAGGAGAGATAACAAACATGGCAAAAGATGATGCAATGCAAACGATAGATCGAGCAATAAAAATCCTAAAAACCTTTTCCCTCAATGAAAAGGAATTATCATTAGCAGACCTTCATCGGATGTTAGGATTATCAAAGTCAAGTCTTCAAAGAATACTTAATACACTTGTTCTTCATGGTTTGTTAGATAAAGATGAGAAACGAAAAACCTATCAACTTGGAATTGAATTGTATTTTTTAGGTGAAATGGTAGAAAAAAACTCCAAGTTATTATCCGTTTCTAAGCCGTTTATGGAGGCATTAAGAGATGAGTTGGAAGAATCTGTCCAATTAAATATCGTTCACCAGCAGGAAAGAAAGTGTATTGGCTATGTGCCAAGTAAACATGAATTGATGACCTTAATCTTTGTTGGTCAAACTTCCCCTTTATATGCTGGAGCATCTGCAAAAGTATTGATGGCAAACCTTCCAACAGACGAATTATCTGAGTTAGTAAAAGAAATCGAGTTAACAAAAATTACGGAAGAGACGATTCTAAACAAAGACGATTTACGTAATGAATTAGCAAAAATTAGGGAGCAAGGTTATGCGGTGAGCTACGGTGAACGAGTGAAAGGTGCATTTTCCATTAGTGCACCGATAAATAATCGGTTCAATGAAACCATTGCTGGTATTTCAATTACCATTCCTACGGTCCGTGTCGACCAAGAAAAAATGGATCTTTACATTGACCAAGTTAAGAAAACGGCATTGAGGATCTCTGAAAAATTATCTTAAGCAGGACTCAGCACAGGTTAATTGTAAGAAAAGTAGAGTAATATTTTATTGATAAACGTCGTATTTGGTCATGAGCAATCATGGCCTTTTTTATATGGAAAAGAGTGGGAGCTACCATTTACTATTTTGATCACCATTTTATTCATTTTTTTCCATAATCAAATGCTATAATTTTAATAGAAATATAAGATGGCTTGCAAGGATCATTTACATCAAGGACAAAAATGAGGAGAAATATGAATGAATATATTGGAATTAGTAAACATTAACAAGTCCTATAAACTCTATGACAAAGAAAGAGTGCAAGTCCTTCATAACGTAAATTTGAGCTTCGAAACAGGCGAATTTGTATCAATTCTGGGAGAATCCGGGTGCGGTAAATCCACGTTAATGAACATCATTGGCGGAATGGATTCGGATTTTGAAGGAGATGTAATCGTTCAAGGAAAAGGTTTGAAAGCTATGAAGGAACAAGAAATTGATGACTATCGAAAAAATAAAATTGGATTTGTGTTCCAAAGTTTTAATTTAATCCCACACCTTTCTGTATTAGAGAACGTCACCATCGCCATGCAAATGACAGCTAAAAGTCAAAAAGAAAGAAATCAACGTGCTATTGAAATTTTAACAGAGGTCGGCCTGACTGATCAGCTGACAAAAAAACCCAATCAGCTATCTGGTGGTCAAAAACAACGTGTTGCAATTGCCCGAGCTTTAGCTAACGACCCTGAAATCATTTTAGCCGACGAACCCACAGGGGCGTTAGATCAAGAAACGAGTGAACAAATATTAACCCTCTTAGATAATATTGCTAAAAAGGGAATGCTCATCATTACCGTTACACATTCTCAAAAAGTAGCGGATAAAAGCAGTAGAATCGTCAAAATTGAAGATGGGATGATTAAAGAGGATCTAAAAATAAAAGACAGGTACGGAACAATTTCTGAAAAAGAGCATAACAAAGCAAAAACATTAAGTCTGGCTGCATCATTTAAGCTTGCATTAAAGAATATGAGATTAAAAGCCAGTAGAAATATTCTTGTAGCTTTGGGTAGTTCAATCGGGATTCTAAGTGTCATCTTAATGTTGTCATTAGGTAGTGGTGTCACTAAATATATTAATGATGAAATAAATTCCAGCTTAAATCCATTAATGATTGATATAACAAAGCCTGATAAGGAGGCACCAACACAACAAGCACATCCAGGTGCAGCACCACAACAAACCTTGCTGCCTTTCGAGCAGAAGGATATTGATAAAATAAAAAAAATCTCGAATGTAGTTACTGTTGAGAAAGTTGAAACTTTAAATAGACAAAGTAGTGGAGTATTTGAGGAGAAACGGACTGATATCTCACAGCTTTCGACCATCACCAAGGATGCTGATCAAGAGATTCTTGTTGCGGGTGAGTTTCCAGAAGAAAATGAAATTGCTCTTACGTTAGACCAGTCAAAGGCTTTAGCTGGAGAGAAAACTTATAAATCCTTGGTTGGTAAGAAATTAATCATTTACGTCAATGTGATTGATGAACAAAATAAACCAATCATTATGGAAAAAGAATTAACAGTTTCCGGAATTGCTGAAATAGAAGGTAGTACACCCGCAACACCTAATTTGGCCTACATCCAATATGAAACATTGGAAAAAATGTATGAAGACAATGAGCAAACATTAAGACCAATGCAAGTGAATGCCTATAGTAATAATCGTGACGATGTAGAAAATATTAAATCTGAAGTTGAGAAATTAGGCTATTCAAGTGCCAGCACACAAAAGATACTAGAGCAAGTGACCAACTATCTTGATATGGCTACGTATGTACTAGCTGGAATAGCAGGGATTTCCTTAATTGTTTCGGGTATTATGATTTTAGTAGTTCTCTACATAAGTGTTGTGGAGCGAACTAGGGAAATTGGTATTTTGCGTGCAATAGGAGCAAGGAAAAAAGATATTAAACGGATTTTCTTTTCGGAATCAGCTTTATTAGGGCTTTTTAGCGGCCTAATAGGGGTTGCGGGTGCTACTGCGATTAGTTTGTTGCTTAACAGAATCTTATTAGACAGCTTTGGAGCAGAGCTAATTAATCTTTCTTTTAGTAATATCCTGTTTGGATTAGCTACCAGTACAATCATTAGCATTATTGCCGGTTTACTGCCTTCATCAAAAGCGGCGAAGTTAGATCCAATTGAATCGCTTAGATATGAATGATTTTTAGAAAAGCACTTTGTGCCAGGTACCAAACAGGTGCCTGGTGTTTTTTTATTTGACAAGAAATAGACATTATTATATTATTATCTCAGGGTCGAGATATTTTAATTAATAATAATATTTGATTTAATAAATAAGAATTATTTTACTAATAATGAGGTTGTAGATGAAATTTTTGTGAAAAAGGGGATATAACGATGTTAAGAAAATTAGATAATAAACATATGGGCAGAAGCAATCATGGTTGGTTAAAGAGTGTGTTTCACTTCTCATTTGCAGATTATTATAATCCAAAAAATATCAATTTCGGAAGGTTACGAGTCATTAATGATGACCTAGTAGAAGCTGGTACTGGATTTGGCTTGCACCCACATAAAGATATGGAAATTATCTCATATGTGATTGATGGACATTTGACTCATGGGGATAGTATGGGGAACAATAACACAATTACTCGTGGTGCCATTCAGTACATGAGCGCTGGAACAGGTGTGTATCATAGCGAGCATAATAAAGGAGATAGCATTTTAAGATTTTTACAAATTTGGATTATGCCTGATCAAGTAGGTTTGTCGCCAAACTATGGTGATTTTCAGTTTAATTGGGAAGATCGTAAGAATAAATGGCTTCATATGGTGTCTAGTATATCTGGAAATGCTCCTATTAAAATAAATCAGGATGCGAATATTTACTCATTAGAACTTGAGCAAGGGAAAGATATTTCATTCCCTGTATCGCAAGGAAGACAAGCGTACCTAGTACAAATTGAAGGGACTTCAACAATCAATAACATTACTTTAGATACTAGAGATGCCCTTGAAATTGTGGAAGAAGAAATTCATCTCCATGCAGATGAAACTTCACACTATTTAGTGGTTGAAATGAAGAAAGAAGCTTAAAATGACTATCTAAGGCTGTCGAGAGGTCCTCGGCAGCCTGTTTTTTATTGATTTTTGGTGTCTATCCGTCAAACTGTGGTGCCTAAATACTTCACTACATTTTGTAAAGAAACAATTCCGAAATAAAACACTGTTCATATACTATTGTAAAGGCCTATATGTAAGCAAGCAGTTACTAAAGGGGTGCGCCAAAATGGAAGACAAAAAGGTCCGTTTTGAAACAGAGGTCATACATGCTGGTTATTTACCAGAAGAACATCAAGGAAGTTTAGTTCCTCCATTATATCAAACATCAACCTTTACTTTTCCCACCGCCGAACAAGGTGAAAAAAGATTTGCAGGAACAGAAGCTGGATTTGTTTATTCACGCTTGGGGAATCCCACCGTTAAGATACTTGAAGATCGTATAGCATCCTTGGAAAAAGGAGAAGCAGCTCTGGCTTTTTCATCAGGGATGGCCGCAGTTTCTGCAGTCCTAATGGCATTAACAAAAACAGGGGATCATATCCTTTGTTCAAAAGGAATCTATGGATGTACCTTTGGTCTCTTGCAAATATTTAAAGGTAAATATGGGATTGACCATAACTTTTCATTAATGGGCACAAAAGAAGAGCTAAAACAAGAAATTCGTCCCAATACTGCCTGTATTTATATTGAAACTCCAATCAATCCAACGATGCAACTCGTGGATTTGAAGATGGTAGCGCAAATTGCCAATGAAAAGGGAATTCCAGTCGTTGTGGATAATACCTTCTGTTCGCCGTATTTACAAACTCCAATTACACTCGGTTGTGATATCGTTGTGCACAGCGGTACAAAATATATTTGTGGACACGGTGACGTCATTGCAGGATTAGCTATCGGAAAAAGTGACTTTATTCAATATGTTGCCCGTACAACCCAAAAGGATATTGGGGGAACCATTTCTCCCTTTGATGCTTGGCTCTTGCTTAGAGGTTTAAAAACTCTTCCTGTTAGACTAGACCGACATTGTGAAAACACAGAAAGGCTGTTTGAATATTTAAAAGAACATCCGAAGATTGAAAATGTTTACTATCCAGGTGACAAGAATCATAAAGATTATCCTATTATGAAAAAACAAATGAGTCAGGCAGGTGGACTTATTTCTTTTTCATTGAAAGGAACAAAGGAAACTGCGCAGGCATTTATGAATCAATTAAAACTTATCAAATTAGCAGTCAGCCTGGGTGATGCCGAAACTTTGATTCAGCATCCAGCATCCATGACACACTCAGTGATACCGAAACAGGAACGGCTAAAAATGGGAATACAAGATACATTATTGCGCCTCTCGGTTGGTCTTGAAGCATGGGAAGATATAAAAGCAGACGTTGAACAGGCTTTAGAAACCATTTAATTAGTAAGGAGAATTTCAATCATAAATAAGCCCGTTGCTTTTTAGGAATGGGTTTATTTATGATGTTTTTTATAAGAAAAAAGTCCCTTTATTAACATGGAAGGCGTATATTTTGATATAATAAAAAGGTATAAGTAGATTGAATAGGAGTGATTATGTGACAGAATTAACAAATGCGGAATTGGCAGCTGTTAAAATTCAACACCGCAAGCTTACTGTGCGTAAAAAGATTTTTAGGACAATAGGTATTTCGCTTGGTGCCATTTTAATGGCCACTGGATTAGAAATATTTTTAGTTCCAAACCATGTTATCGATGGAGGAATCACAGGTATATCCATCATGTTAGCTCATTTAACAGGCGTGGAACTAGGAATCTTCCTATTCTTATTAAACTTACCATTTGTCTATCTTGGTTTTAAACAAATGGGAAAAACCTTCGCTATTTCTTCAATTTATGGAATTATAGTTTTATCCATTTTTACATCCCTTTTCCATCCCGTTCCAGCTTTTACAGATGATATACTCCTTGCAACCCTTTTTGGTGGAATGATTCTAGGGGTAGGTGTTGGTTTAGTTATTCGTAATGGCGGAGCATTGGATGGTACAGAAATCCTTTCCATTATGATTAACAAAAAAGTACCATTTTCTGTTGGCGAAATTATTATGTTTATCAACGTATTCATTTTAGGATCAGCTGGCTTTGTATTCGGTTGGGACAGAGCGATGTATTCACTGTTAGCCTATGTAATTGCTGCGAAAGCAATTGATACAGTTGTTGCTGGATTAGAGGAATCCAAATCTGTTTGGATTATTAGTGATGAGGCAGATAGAATTGGTGAAGTAGTTAATGCTCGTTTAGGACGTGGTGTGACTTATTTGAAGGGTGAAGGAGCATTCACTGGAGACGATAAAAAGGTTGTTTTTTCAATTATCACGAGGCTAGAAGAATCTAAATTAAAATCAATCGTCGAGGAAATCGACCCTACAGCGTTTTTGGCCATTGCTGATATTACTGAAGTAAGAGGTGGCCGTTTTAAGAAGAGAGACATACATTAATGTTCACCATATAAGAACAGGACCAGCAAAAGGCAGGTCCTGTTCTTTTGTGCGCTTGGCAGCGCATCGGACTTACGGGTGCAAGTCCCGAGCACACCGTGAGTGGCGGAAGTGTATAGCTGACAGGTAGTGCGTGTCCGTGAGGAATCGTGCGGAGGACCTGAAGGCAAAACTCGGAATAGGCGATATAAACCATGTTGGCTAGCAGAATCGGATGACCTTGCAAAAGATGGGGATGTCCAATACCACTGTGGTTCTGAGAGTTAGGAGGACTAGGTTCGAGTGAAAGCCCGATGACGTGACCCAAGGAGACCTCATCATCTCCATAATATTTTATGGTAAACCTTAAACAAGTCTGTGACGGACGAGTTGAGATTATGGATGGTGAGGAGTCAGAGCAGGGGATAGTAGTGAATAAACCTACTGGAAAAGTCGCAAATGTAGGTGACTTAATACTAAGTTATTAAGAGGAGCCTTAACCCAAAAGGTAAGGACTCGATGCGAAGCCCGTCTGTCCATAGAAGTAAAGCTTAGTTATCTTATAATACGTCATGTCCATACAGAAACCGAGAGGATAAATCCATAGATTCGGGGTCGAACAGTAGGGTAGACCGTATGGGGCGTAGTACTTTATGAATCTGAAGATATTGTCGAAGTTGGGCTAGTCAATCATCAGATTGAAGGGAAAGAGACGATACATGAACGGAAAAGAAGACAAACAAAGTTTTCGTGTGGGAGTAAAGACCCCGCAAAAGAGAAAGTGGTATAGTCTCATAGATAAAATCTGGGCAATGCCAAACATGGAGGAAGCCTTTAAAGAGGTCAAACGGAATCGTGGAGCCGCGGGTGTAGATGGGGTTACAATCAAGGCTTTTGAGTTTGGTGTGGAGGATAATGTACAAATCCTTCAACGAGATTTACGAGAGAAGACATATAAGCCGAGACCGGTGAAACGTGTGTACATTCCAAAAGCTGATGGTTCAAAAAGACCTCTGGGTATCCCAACCGTGAGAGACCGAGTAGTACAAGCTGCTGTACGCAGAATAACAGAACCAATATTTGAAGCTAAATTTCTTGATTGTAGTTTTGGTTTCCGACCAAATCGAAGTGCGCATATGGCATTGGAGAAAATCCGAAAGGATCTATTGGATGGTTATGTGTATGTAATTGATGCAGACCTAAAATCATACTTTGACACTATTCCACATGACAGACTTATGTCCTTAGTCAGAGAAGAAATAGTGGATGGAAGTGTCATTGCGTTACTTGAGAGTTTCCTTCAAGCAGGAATAATGGAGGGTGGCAGTTTCTATTTAAATGAGAAAGGCACCCCACAGGGGGGTGTCATCAGTCCATTACTCGCGAACGTATATTTGCATCCACTAGATGTACTTTTGACAGAAAGAGGACACCGTATTACAAGATATGCCGATGACTTCGTTATCTGTTGTAAATCACAAAAAGGTGCTGAACGAGTACTTAAATCCGTTACTCGATTTCTTGAGGAAAAACTTGGACTAATGATTCATCCAGAGAAAACAAAAATTGTAGACAATATGAAAGAATCTTTTGTTTTCCTTGGTCATGAATTTAAACAAGGCTACTGGGTCAAACCATCGGAAAAGTCAGTAAAGAAATTTAAGAGTAAAGTCAAGGAAATCACAAGACGCAACCAAACGATAAACATTGAGAAACTAATTAAAGAGAAACTTAACCCCTATCTCCGAGGGTGGGGAAACTATTTTGGACACTGGCATTCAAAAACACTATTCTCTAAATTTGATAAATGGATTAGAAGAAGATTACGGTCTATCCAATTAAGAAGTTGGCGGAAAATAAGAAAATTGCACAGGGAATTGCGGCGAAGAAAATGGAAAGGGGAACTTCCAAAATTACGTATGTATGCATGGAAAAGTTCAAAGTGTGAACCAGTACACACTGCTCTTCCAAATGAATGGTTCAAGGAAATTGGTCTTGTATCTCTTGTGGATATTTACAATGAACACCACCCCCAACGGGGATAATTATGGAGGAGCCGTATGCGATGACCCGCACGTACGGAACTGCGAGAGGCGCATGAATAATTCATGCGCCTACTCTATTTATAAAATTGTACTAAAAGAATGTCTAATTACATCGCCTCGGCTAATGATACCCACCAGAACACCATTTCGTTCAACTGGGACTTTTTTAATCTGTTTTTTACCTAATAGAGCGGCAATAATTTCAATTTCCTCATCTGCGGAAACTTTAACAACCTTTTTTTTAGCGATTTCCATCACATTTAAATTTACTAATCTTTTTTCTCTCTCTTCAAATTCTTCTGCATCGCCCTTAATGACAACAGCATAATAAAAATTATCCACTACATAATCCTGATGCTTACCAATATATCGCATAATATCGCCGTCACTTACGTAACCAACAATTTCGTTTCGATCGTTTACAACAGGTAGACCACTGATTTTGTAATTAATAAGTTTTTCAATAACAGAACGGACGGTGTCATCTTCTTTAACTTTATAGACTTGTCTATTCATAATATCATAAGCCTTCATTATCATTCTCCTTAAAATTGCTTCTTTATAAAAAAGGTAAAGTCCGTAAAGGTTATAATTTAATTATACAAATTAATAAGGAGTTGTGTAAGTATTTATTCCATTTAGTCATTGATTAGTCTAATAGTTCGAATTGTATGAATTGTTAAATGTTATAGTAAAATATAAAAAGCATCGTTTTCCATTGCCAACTTTCAGGAAATATTTTAAAATTTTAACAATGGAACTAATTGGCGGTGAAACAATGGAAATAACAAAACACTTACTGTTTAATTTATCACTTTTATTAGTGCTACTATATTTTGTCCAAATATGGTTTGAAAGAAATATGACGCTTAAAAAACCATTTACTATCTTTTATGTATTTGGGATTGTCGCTATCTTGTTATGTATGCTCTTTTCTATCTATATTAATCAAGAAGTACGAATCGATTTAAGATTGGTTCCATTGGTCATTTCCGGACTATATTTAAGCTCTGGTTTTTTATTTGCTTTTATCTCTATAATCATTCGTGCAATGATTGGAATAGACTCTGGATTCTGGGTTACCTGTATCTTAAATTTATCAACTGCAGCGCTTTTATTCATGGCAAAACCATATTTTTTTAAGATTTCTAGTAATAATAGAATATCAGTATGTGTAGTTTTTAACATTATCTCCTCGATGATTTTCGCAGGGTTTGTATCTTTTTTTGGTTTTTATTCCTATGGTTTAAATGTATGGATTCCTTATTTTATTATTGCAGCAATTGGAACGGGAATTATTGCATATGCCATTGAATCGATGAATACGAATATGAAGATGCGTAATCAATTGTTAAAATCAAAAAGAATTGAAGCCGTTAGTCAGATGGGGGCAGCTATTTCACATGAAATCCGTAACCCATTAACATCTGCAAGGGGATTTCTACAATTTCTCAATGAAGGAGAAAAGATAGATTTTGAGATAGGTAAGGCGGCCATATTGATAAAATTCGATAATAAAAACGAGGAGAGATGACAAACTTTAAAGGTTGAAACCTTTTGA
>Ga0181466_1000131_pt1 | contig 24650 bp, 19 predicted proteins | sample InSIn4gowninarea_FD_119078 | JGI IMG/M metagenome (GOLD analysis project Ga0181466, IMG submission 119078) | Clean room microbial communities from NASA Spacecraft Assembly Facility at Jet Propulsion Laboratory, Pasadena, California, USA -... ... | reverse complement strand
TCAGTTATGTCTATCATTGTCATGTCTCTTCTTGTAATACTTATTTGCCTGACTGCAGCTGTCCTTTTTTCTGTTTATAAAAAACGCAGGGAGAAATCACTGACAAATGAATAGTTTTATTTTTTAGTAATTTTTCCCATTTACACTTTGCAATATACCATACAACACATTTCAGAGGTAATAAGTGAAGAAGCTGTTATAGTTCATCCTTCTCTTATAATTGATAACTTACTTACCGACAGCAGACGATTAGTATTTCCTGCGGGTACGTTATTTTTTGCTCTACAAAGCGAAAGAAGAAATGGCGAAGATTTCATAGAAGAATTATATAAATCAGGTGTACGCAGTTTTGTAGTAACGAAAACATTTATTCACAACTCGTTTTCCGAAGCTAATTTTTTGCTGGTTGAAGATCCGCTAAGAGCGCTACAAAAACTCGCCGCTCATCACCGAAGGCAATTTCAAATTCCGGTGATCGGCATTACAGGAAGTAATGGAAAAACTATCGTAAAGGAATGGCTGTATCAATTGCTGCACAATAATTACAACATTGTAAGGAGCCCGAAAAGTTATAACTCGCAAATTGGTGTTCCGCTAAGCGTATGGCAGATGAATGAAAGTCATTCGTTAGCGATTTTTGAAGCAGGTATCTCTGAGAAGGGTGAAATGAACTTTCTCGAAAATATTATTCATCCAACTATTGGCATACTTACCAACGTTGGCGCAGCACATAGTTCTGGTTTTAAAAGCAAGGAACAGAAGATTTTGGAAAAGTGGAAATTGTTTAAAAATGCACACGTGATTATGTGCAACAACCAGGACGAGGTGGTTACTTCAGTTATCAAAATCAAAGAGAGAGAAAGGCTTTTTATTTGGGGAGACGACAGTGCCGATTTGCAAATAAAAAAAGTAGAAAAAAAAGAAAATGTAACCAATATAAGTGCTACCTATCTCAATCAACAGGTGTCTGTTTCTATTCCTTTTACTGATAACGCTTCTGTAGAAAATGCCATCACTTGCTGGTCTGTACTATTATTTTTTAAAATAGATAATGAACTTATTAAGCAACGGATGAAGTTGCTGCAGCCCGTCGAAATGCGGCTGCAGCTAAAAAAAGTTATTAATAACTGTTCATTAATAAACGACAGCTATAGCAACGACTTAAGCAGTCTTAGAATTGCCCTCGACTTTTTGCATCAGCAGGCAGGTATTCAGCAAACAACTGTTATACTTTCCGATTTGGGCGAGTTGCTTAGTTCGGACGAACAGTATAAAAAGGTGCAGCAATCCCTGATACAACACAAGGTTGATAAATTTATTGGTATAGGTCCACGCTTATATGCTTTGCAACCTCTTTTCAAGGAGGCGCTGCCGCAATGCTTCTTCTACCCTTCTGTTGAAGATTTTATAAAGGTTTTTACAAACATCCGGTTCAGGGATGAAGTAATCCTGCTAAAAGGTGCAAGGTCTTTTGAATTTGAGCAGATTAATTTGCTTTTTGAGCAAAAAATGCATCAGACAGTGTTAGAGGTAAACCTGGCTGCGATGTCTCATAATCTTAAAGAATACCAGCGTTATCTGCGGCCAAACACAAAGGTGATGGCTATGGTAAAGGCCTTTAGCTATGGCAGCGGCAGTGCAGAGGTAGCAAGTGTACTGCAATTTCATAAAGTAGATTACTTAGCGGTGGCGTACGCAGATGAAGGCGTAGACTTGCGGAAATCAGGTATTAGCATGCCAATAATGGTAATGAACCCAGAGACAATTACTTTTCAGTCTCTTATTGACTACAATCTTGAGCCAGAGATGTATTCATTTAAAATATTAAGGGAGTTTACGGCATATCTCGAAAATGAAGGACTTCAGCAATTTCCGGTACATATAAAGATAGACACAGGTATGCACCGACTTGGCTTCGAAGAAGCTGAGCTGGATAATCTTGCCACTTTTTTGAAGGAAAATCCCCGGCTTGTTGTAAGAAGCGTTTTCAGCCATCTTGTTGCAAGCGAAAGCTCAGTTCATGACGAATTTACGCATGTCCAGGTGCAGCAATTTACGCAAGCTTGTAAAGTTATAAAAAGTGCAATCGGCTACGCTTTCATCAGGCATATATCTAATTCCGCAGCTATTTTCCGTCACCCCCAATTTCAATTTGACATGGTTAGACTTGGTATCGGGCTTTACGGTGTAGACAGCGCCGCCGAAAACCAGTTGGCACTGCAGCCTGTGGCAACATTACGTACGACTATAGCCCAGATAAGGAAAGTAAAAAAAGGCGAAACGGTGGGTTATAGCAGAAAGGGTATCGTGCATAGAGACAGTATTATTGCAACAATCAGAATAGGTTATGCAGACGGTTTTAACCGCAGACTTGGTAATGGAGTTGGCCACGTATTTATTAAAGAAAAGCTTGCTCCGGTGATCGGCAGCGTTTGTATGGACATGACAATGATAGACATAACTGATGTTGCCGGAGTCGGGGAAGGTGATAATGTAGAAATATTTGGAACCAACCTTCCGGTACAGCAGGTTGCAAGATGGTGTGAAACCATCCCCTATGAAGTTATGACCAGTATCAGCCAGCGTGTAAAGCGGGAATATTACCAGGAATAAAAGATTTTTTTAATAACTATTTTTAATATTTCATTTTCTCATTAATTCTGACTTTCTGCGTAGGCCTTGAAACTATTTAAAATGGACTGGCAAAATGATTGATGAAACTCAGGTAAATCTTCTTTTTCGATCTCAAAGGTTTCCGTCAATTTTATACCTTTTTCAGTTTTGGTAAATGAAACTTCCACTTTTCTGTTATCGGAAGTAGTGTAATTAATTTTTTCATTTGTTGAAATATCGTCGTAGATGCCCATGTAATCAAAACCGGTACTGCCATCTTTAGTTTCCATTCTTAAAGATAATTTTCCGCCAATCCTCAAGTCATTTTCTGCCTGTGGAGTATGCCAGTCATCGGACATGTTGTTCCAGTTTCTCATATGCTGAGGATCTGTCCAAAATTTCCATACTTTTTCTATAGGAGCATTTACAATGGTTTCTGCGCTTACTGTCGGTTTTTGATTATTCATTTTGCTTATTTGAGCTCAAAATTAAATAATCGTAAAACATCGTTTAGGCAGTACTACGACATTATGGGGGAGCGTTTGCGACATTTGGTTTTTAAAAAATCATTCAGATAATCTTTTCAGGTTTGCAATTTTAGGAAATTTAAAAATTGTTTGCTCTAACATGCAAATAAAACTTACTCGTATCATAATCATCTTTCAGTAAGCAGCCCTTTCTTAAAAATTGAAAGTTTTTTTTACACAATTAACCTTTTAATTGGCCTGGCCATGATGGTATTATGATAGCTGTTTTCTTATCTTTGGCTGAAAAATCTTTCAAAGTGAAGTCACGGAACATTGTTTTGCTAATTCTTTTAATTTTAATAATAGACCAGTCTATTAAATTTTATATCAAAACTCATTTTTCTATAGGCGAGGAAATTAAAGTTTTAGGAATGAACTGGTTCCGTTTGCATTTTGTTGAAAACGAAGGCATGGCCTGGGGCTGGAAAATGGGTGGCGACTGGGGAAAGGTAGCGCTTACATTGTTTCGTCTTGCCGCCGTTGTAGCCGGAGTTTTTATCATTCGCGACTTTATTAGAAAAAAATATCATCCGGGCTTTATTTATTGCAGCGCCTTAATATTCGCCGGAGCCTTAGGCAATTTGATTGACAGCATGTTTTATGGCCTTATTTTCAACGACAGTGATCCTTATGTTCAGAATGTTGCCAGGTTATTTCCCAAAGGCGGAGGATATGCAGGCTTCCTGCATGGAAAAGTAGTTGATATGTTTTATTTTCCTATAATTACCAATACCAGTTATCCCGCATGGTTTCCTATATGGAAAGGGGAAGATTTTGAGTTTTTCCGACCTGTGTTCAACATTGCTGATGCCTCCATCTCCGTAGGCGTAATAGCTATTCTTTTATTTCAAAACCGTTTTTTCAAAAAGCATCACGAACAAAAAGGTTTGCATCCTGAGAACACCTTACAGGTAGACGATCAGGTAAGAGCAGTCTGATATCTACAAAAAAGCAATAGTTTTTACTTTTTCTAATTTTTATATAAGTACTACTGCAGGTTTGGATCGTCGAAAGTATCGCCTTGCTTTATATCTCCTGTCTCGTAGCCTTTTTTAAACCAATACATTCTTTGTGCAGAAGTGCCGTGCGTAAATGCGTCGGGAACAACACGTCCCTGTGTTTCCTGCTGCAACCGGTCATCACCGATGGCGTTTGCAGCTTTCAGCGCTTCCTCTATATCTCCGGGTTGTAAAATATGCTTCATTTGCTGTGCATGGTTTGCCCATACGCCTGCAAGAAAATCTGCCTGCAGTTCCAGCTTTACCGAAAGCCTGTTTCCTTCTTTTTCACCTGCCTGCTGCTGCAATGCGCGCACTTTATCTGACGTACCCATCAGGTTTTGTACGTGATGCCCTACTTCGTGCGCCACTACATAAGCCATGGCAAAATCTCCGGAAGCGCCAAAACGTTCTTTCAATTCGCGGAAAAATGATAAATCTATATATACTTTTTCATCTCCCGGGCAGTAGAACGGACCAGTTGCAGAACTTGCCGATCCGCAGGCTGATTGCACAGCATCTGTAAACAGTACCAGTTTAGGATCTTTATAATTGCTGATAAGATTTCCCCATACATCTTCTGTATCATGAAGCACTACGGATACAAACTGGGCTAAGGTGTCGTCTTCGGGATTTCGCTGGGGATCGTATTGCTGTCCCTGCTGGGCTTGCTGGCCGGGCAACAAAACAGGTGCGTCGGAAGGATTGCCTCCCAGCAGCATATAAAGTAAACCTATTATAAGACCGGTAATACCGCCGCCTACCGCAAGACCTCCACCGGACATACCACGACGATCTTCAACATTTGAACTTCCTTCCCTTCCGCGCCAAAGCATAAAAAGAATGTTTTTAGTATGAATAATTAATAACGCAAATCCCTGTTCAATTGTTATGCCACATGATATTTTGGAAGTTTGTTTTGAAAAAATATGTTCAAATGTTTGTTTTCTTAAATAAACGTGTTTGCACCACGATACGCTTTGAGCAGGCTGAATAAAGAAAATAAAAGTTGCAGTGAGTGACACAACGATGTTGAATGAAGTTATTCTGCCGGTTACCAAAAAAACTTCTTCTTAATATTTTTTACAAATCCTGATTGTATAAACCATGTGTTTTATATACATAATAGTCTCGCCGGGATCGACAACCGTAGTTTTCCTAAGTATTATTCCTATTCCCTATATGATTGCTTAAGTTATCTTCGGCACAGCAAGATTGGAAACGAAAGTGCTGTTTTCTTTTTGATACTAAAGCCGCTATCGAAGAAAAAAATAATAATCCTGAAAAACCCATTAAAAAATCTAATTGAAAAAACCTAAGACATGCCCATTATTGGCAGATGCCATTAAAGAACTGCAGGAGGTAAAAGCAGAACTGTCACGGAGAGAAAAACAGCTTAAACGAATATTAAACGGCATTACAGATGGTTTTTTTATACTTAGCTACGACCTGACCGTAGAAAGAGCAAATGAGGCGTTTAAAAGAATGGTGGAAGTGCCGGTAGAAAAAGCAGAAGGCCACAAATTGTTTCATTTGTTTCCGACAATGAAAGAGAAAATTTTATATAAGCAATATTCTCTTGAACTTCAAAAGAGCCAGACCTTGCATTTTGAAACGTATTATGAAAGAACAAACTCCTGGTTTCGCATTTCTGCTTATCCATATGAAAAAGGAGGTTTTTGTGTTTTGTTCAGAGACATAACGCGCGAAAAAGAAGATGAAATAAAAATTTGTCAGAACGAACAGAACCTTTTGGCCCTGATAAATAACACTGACGACCTGATATGGTCAATTGATTGTGATTTCAGGTATTTTACTTTTAATGAACCTTTTAAAAAATGGTACACACATTATTTCGGCGAAGAAGTGTGGATAGGAAAAGTTGCTTTTTGGAACAGGCAGAAGAATGAGTTTGATGAGAACTGGAAAAAAATGTATGAAAAAGCTTTAAACGGGGAAAAATTTTCTGTTGATATGGATTTTGAAATTGATAATTTATGTAAGCATGCAAGAGTGAGATTTAACCCGATATATAATGCAGGCGGAGAAATTTTTGGTGTAGGATGTTTTCTGCAGGACATAACGGAAAGTAAGCAGCATGAAAAAAAGATACAACAGCAGAATATACAGCTTAAAGAAATTGCTTCCATTACTTCGCACCAGGTGAGAGTGCCGCTGGCAAACATCCTGGGGCTTACAGAAATACTTGACAGTGAAGATCCGCTTAGCCCCTGCAATTATAAGATAATTGAATACTTGAAAAAATCGGCACAAGAACTTGATAAAAGCATTATAAACATGGTGCAGCAAACAATAAAATCCGGTGATTAATTTTAAAAAACTATACTTTTTTTATTGATTATAATAAACCTGCTTGTTGCCGGTTTAATTTTTATTTTCGATTTTTTAATAAAAATCTCTTTACTTTTCCCTTTGCTTTGTGGATTCTTACCTTCGCTAAATGAAATTTCTGATTATCCGCTTTTCTTCTATTGGCGATATTGTTCTTACCACACCTGTTATCCGATGCCTTAGCCGGCAAGTGGAAGGTGCAGAAGTGCATTATTTAACTAAAAAGAATTTCAGAGAAATCATTGAAAATAATCCTTATGTCAGTAAAGTCTTTTTACTTAACAATGATCTTGGCGAAGTGATTGATGATTTAAAAAAAGAAAATTATGATTACATTATTGATCTTCACAACAACCTGCGGACATTAAAAGTAAAAAGGGCTTTACGAAAAACCCCTTCTTTTTCTTTTAATAAATTAAATATAGAAAAATGGCTGCTGACCGCACTGAAAATAAACATTATGCCGCGTGTGCATATTGTAGACCGATATCTTGAAACTGTAAAAACTTTCGGCGTAAAAAATGATGGAAAAGGCCTTGATTATTTTATACCGGAAAAAGATGTTGTTCCTGACAATGATATTCCTGCTGCGCAATCGTTGGGATATATCGGCATAGTGATCGGCGCTGCGCTGAACACCAAAAAACTTCCGCTGCGTAAACTGAAAGAACTTTGTAAAAAAATTGAACATCCGATCATTTTGTTAGGCGGACCGGAAGACAAAAAAGCCGGAGATGAAATAGCTATAGCTGACCCGGTAAAAATATACAACTCCTGCGGAAAATTTAACCTGAATGAAAGCGCTGACCTTGTTCGCAGAGCAAAGCTGGTAATAACACACGATACAGGCCTGATGCACATAGCTGCAGCCTTTAAAAAACCTGTTATCAGCATCTGGGGAAACACTGTGCCTGCCTTTGGCATGACTCCTTATTATGGAAAATCAATGGTAGCGAATGTTTTATTTGAAATTAATAAACTGTGGTGCCGCCCCTGCAGTAAAATCGGCTACAGCAAATGCCCTTTAGGACATTTTAAATGCATGGAAAAACATGATATCGAAGAGATAGCGAAGACTGCGGAGGGAAGTATTTAACAAGGATTACAAAGATTGAAAGGATTGAATGATTTATCGGGCAACTTTCTTTTGTAACCTGAATATCTGTCAAAACAACTTTTTTCTCTACTATTTCTTTTTATCTGTTTTTTTCTGTTTCAGCATTGTTTTGCCTTAAAGGATCAGAGACATAAAGAAGCGTGAAGAAAACTTTTGTGGAACTTTGCGCCTTCGTGCCTTTGTGGCAACAATTTATTCTTCATTCCGTAGTTTTGCCTCTATGCCGTCCGAAGTCATTTCATCATTAGCAGAAAATTATGCTGCTCTCTACACAAGTCCCGAAGACTCTGCTTTGCATACTATAAATATTGAAACTGTTCAAAATCATCCGCATGCTCACATGCTTAGCGGGCATGTGCAGGGCAGGTTTTTATCTTTTATCAGCAAAATCATTCAGCCAAAATATATTTTGGAAATAGGAACATTCACCGGATATAGTGCGCTATGCCTGGCCGAAGGAATGGCAGCAGGCGGACAACTGCACACAATAGAGCTAAGACAGGAAGATGCTGACACCGCATTAAAAAATTTTAAAGCTGCCGGAAAGAATAATATGATTACTTTACACGTTGGAAATGCAAAAGAAATAATACCGACATTGCCATATCAATGGGATCTGGTATTTATAGATGCTGACAAAGTAAGTTATATAGAATATTATGAACTTGTTTTAAATCAGTTATCAAAAAAAGGTGTTATCATTGCAGACAATGTATTATTTCACGGGCAGGTGCTGGAAGAGCCCATTAAAGGAAAAAACGCTATAGCAATAGATTTATTCAACAAACATGTAGCTGACGATCCACGAAGTGAGCAGGTGATGCTGACACTGAGGGACGGATTACTTTTAATAAAAAAGAAATAATGTCAAAAATTTTCAGGCTTGTCTCAGCCTTTCTTTCTGCCATTTTAATATTTTCTGCCTCTTACGGGCAAACCGAAAAGCAAAGAATAGACGCTTATATCAGTACTTACAAGGACCTTGCCGTTAGTGAAATGTTGCGTTCCGGCGTACCTGCTGCCATCACGCTTGCCCAGGGCATTTTAGAAACAGCAGGCGGACAGAGCGACCTTGCAGCTTTGGCCTTTAATCACTTTGGTATAAAATGCAAGGCCGAGTGGACAGGCGAAACAATGTCGCACGATGATGATGCAAAAGGTGAATGTTTCAGAAAATATTCATGTGTGGCAGACTCTTATAAAGATCATTCTGATTTTTTAACAACCAGGCCTTGTTATGCATTTCTTTTCAAACTTGATCCTACCGACTATGAAGGATGGGCAAAAGGCTTGAAAAAAGCGGGGTATGCCACAAACCCTGCGTATGCCCAAAAACTAATAAAACTGATTGTAGAAAATAACCTGCAGGATTATACTTTGCTGGCACTTAACAGCGGAACCAAGAACCAGGAAATGCTGGCTAATGTAAAAAGTGAAATAATCTTAGACGAAGCGCTTTCAGCAAAACCTACCGCAATGCAGATTCCGGAAGAAAAAACAAAAAAAACAATTTACCCTCTTAATACTGTTTTTACTATAAATGATCTCCGGGTGATATATGCAGATGCAGGAACATCTCTATTTGCATTGGCCAATAACTATAACGTTTCACTAAAAAAACTGCTCGAATACAATGATATGGATGATGAAACGGATATTCTTGCTTCTGCACAATTGATTTATTTTGAAAAAAAATCAAAAAAAAGGCACAAAGGATATTCATATAGTAGAGGCCAACGAAACCCTTCACGATATTGCCCAGAAGGAAGGCATTCAACTGTCAAATATTCTTGAGTATAACGGCTTGCAGAAAGGCATGGAACCGGCACGCGGCGAAAAAATATACCTCAAGTTTGCAGCGCCTTCTTCACCAAGGTTAGCTGCTGCTGCAAATTATAATACTGCCTCAAGTATGTGATAAGGGTTAAATTGCATCAAAAATGCCTTTTATGCCCGATATTATACATATCCATGATAAAAGTTTTGTTCCATATTTATCGCAGGAAGAAATTATAGAGAAGGTGAAAGCGCTGGCAGCTCAGCTCAACATCGAATACCAGGGAAGAAAACCTCTTTTCATATCTGTTCTTAATGGCTCATTCATGTTTTCGTCAGATCTGTTTAAGTACCTGACCATTGATGCAGAGATCTGTTTTATTAAGCTGGCATCTTATAAAGGCACCCGCAGCTCGGGCCAGGTAATTACTGCAATTGGTCTCGATACTGATTTAACGGGCCGCGATATCATCATTGTTGAAGATATAATTGACACTGGCAAAACGCTTAACCAGTTTTTGCCACAGGTATTTAACCATCATCCTCTGTCGTTAAAAATTGCTGTTCTTCTTCATAAGCCTGATGCCACTGTTTATAATATAAAAATTGATTACACCTGTTTTACTATTCCGGATAAATTTGTAGTAGGTTATGGATTAGACTACAACGGGTTAGGAAGAAATTTAGCACAGTTATACCAGCTTAAGGAAGAGTAGTCAGAACACGATTTAGAACCACGATTTTCGGGATTAATAAGGATTTTGAGGAAATAAAAAGACTTTAGTTTTTCTTACCAAATATGATTATGTTGTAGTTTGTAAAATCCTGATTAAAGAACATCATTTCTCATAACTAAGTATTTGAAGAAATAAGTAGTTTTTTTAATTTTTCTGGATTATTTTTATAAGTTTCTGAGATTAGTCTTCGGTGTCTGCAATAAAAATTAAATGCTTTTAAAAAAGTAAGATTGTGAGGCCATTTTTAATAACTTTCTGTTTATTAATATCTGCTTCAGCTTTTTCGCAATATTACTTACGCGGTGAACTGAAAGACGACCAGGGGCAGGGACTGGCGGGTGCAAGAATAGTGCTTTCTTCAAAAAAAAATTATCCGTATTATACCGGCAGTTCAGGCGCCTTTGGAATTCCCACCAGCTTAAAAACAGATACTATAACTTTCATTCTTGAAGGTTTCGACACATTAAAAACTCCTGTTGTTGCCACCGCTTATGGAAATTTTGTTCTTAAAATGACAACAAGAAATGCCGCCGCTACCACGATGCACCTTTCTTCTCTTACAAAAAATCTCCATCCCGGTTTGCCTGAGTCAACCACTGACGACGGTGAAAGTTATTCTTCTACAATAGAAAATCCATTTGTAGACACAAAAGCTTATCCTGAAACCGGTTTTGCCTTGCATGTTGACAGGGCCAGTTACAGCAACATAAGAAGGTTTCTAAAATCAAAAAAAAAGCCGCCGGCAGATGCTGTTAGGATCGAGGAAATGCTGAATTATTTTAATTTAAGAACAAAATCTGCAATTAATCCGCAAAAAACCTTTTTATTCAACTCACACCTTACTTCCTGTCCCTGGAATGCACAAAATCAATTGTTATTTTTAAATCTCCAGGCAAAAAAAATTAACCTTGATAATACTCCTTGTGCTAACCTTGTTTTTTTAATAGATGTTTCCGGCAGCATGGATGAAGAAAACCGCTTGCCGCTGCTCAAAAGCGCTTTTAAGTTATTGGTTGAAAATTTAAGAAGCGATGATATTGTTTCAGTTGTTACTTATGGAGACGAAGTAAAGGTAGTGCTCGAGCCAACACACGGAGATAATAAGCAACAGATAATTGAGGCTATTGAAGGTCTTACTCCTTCGGGCGCAACTGCCGGCGCTTCAGCTATACGAACCGCTTACAAAGTGGCAAGAGATAATTTTATTCCAAACGGAAATAACCGTGTAATTCTTGCAACCGACGGCGATTTTAATATCGGGCAGACGAGCGAAAAAGACCTTGAGGATATTATAAGCCGCGAAAGCAAAACAGGCATTTACCTTACGTGCCTTGGCGTTGGCATTGGAAACTACAAAGACAGCAAGCTGGAAGCATTGGCAAATAAAGGCAATGGAAATTTTGCCTACATTGACAACGAAAGAGAGGCCGAAAAAGTGCTGGTAGAAGAATTTGCGCAGACATTGTATAGTGTTGCCGATAATGTTCATCTCGATGTAAGATTTGATTCAAGTGTTGTAAAGGCATACAGGCTGATAGGATTTGATAATAAAAAAAGTGTGGTTGCCGATTCGGGCACTACATTAGAAGGAGGAGAAATAGGAAGCGGGCATTCTTTGCTGGCAGCGTTTGTAGTAAGCCGTGTGGATTCTTTATCAGGAAAAAATAGTATGCAGGCAATAGCAACGGCAGAATTATCGTACACAATTCCGGGAAATAATACAGAAATCAAAGAAAAGTATAAAGTGCCTCAAAATTTCCTTTCCCTGGAAAGATCGGATTCATGTTTACAATTTGCAACGGCTGTTATTATGTTTGGAACTGTATTGAAACAGTCGCAATATGCAAAGCAATTTTCCTGGAACCAGGTTTATTCACTTGCCTCTAACTCTGCGAATCGCCAAAACCGTTTGCAAATGGAATTTGTTGATTTGATAACTAAAGCGAAAAAATTATATCCTTTATCAAAAAAAAGGAAACAATAAAATTTTTATTTTTATACTATCAAAAACATTTTTGCTAAGGTTTGCAATTTACTTTCTCTGATTGTTACACACACAAATTCATCATAGAACCAAAAGTTTTTTCTTTTCACTTTTATTCCGATGTAAGCATTTATACAAAAAAATTCCACTGTTCTTTAAATGAACGCAAATATTAACACTACTCCCTTTTGCCGTATTCGTTCTTCTCAACTGCATTTGTTAACTTTGCTTCCCTGTCAAATTGGCTATTTTAAAACAATTAGCATCAAATTTGTCAAATAAGAATTTTTTAGTAAGAATTTATACCAATACCCAACGCATACACTATGTTAGGTTTTATATCAAAATTATTTGGCGGAAGCAAATCACAGAAAGATGTGAAATTGCTGCTTCCGATAGTAGAAAAGACTAATGAATACTTTCAGCAATATCAATCATTGACCAATGATGAGCTTCGGGGTAAAACTGTTGAATTTAAACAGCGCATAACAACTCATCTGAAAGATATTGATATCGAAATAGAAAATCTTGGAAAAGAAGCCGAGGCTTTGCCTGTAGACGATATTGGCAACCGTGATAGTATTTTTCAGGATATTGACAAGCTGAAAAAAGAACGCGACCAAAAAGTGGAAGAGGCGCTTAATGAAATACAGGCAGAAGCATTTGCCGTAGTAAAAGAAACCGCCCGCCGCTTTACCAATAATACTGAAATTGTTGCAACAGCAACCGATTTTGACCGTGATCTTAGTTTAAGCAGGCCGCACCTGCGAATAGAGGGCGATAACGTTGTGTACAGCAACACCTGGAATGCGGCCGGAAATACAGTTACCTGGAATATGGTGCATTACGACGTTCAGTTAATTGGTGGTTCGGTGCTGCACCAGGGCAAGATTGCCGAAATGGCAACAGGTGAAGGTAAAACGCTTGTATCAACTTTGCCTGCATACCTGAATGCACTGGCAGGCGAAGGCGTGCACATTGTAACTGTGAATGATTACCTGGCAAAAAGAGACAGCGAATGGAACGGGCCAATATTTGAATTTCTTGGATTAAGAGTGGATTGTATAGATAAACATCAGCCAAATACTCCTGATCGCCGAAACGCGTACCAGGCGGATATCACTTATGGCACCAATAATGAATTTGGCTTTGATTACCTTAGAGATAATATGGTGCATACGCCCGACGAAATGGTGCAGCGCAAGCATCATTTTGCCATGGTGGACGAGGTGGACAGTGTTTTGATTGACGATGCAAGAACTCCTTTGATCATCAGTGGTCCTATTCCCCGTGGCGATGAGCAGGAATATCACATTTTAAAACCAAGAGTGCTGCAACTGGTGGAGGCTCAGAAAAGAGCGACAAACCAGTTTTTAAATGAATCAAAGAAAAAATTTGCCGAAGGAAATGATGACCCGAAAGATGGCGGGCTGGCACTGATGAGATCAGTTCGTGGTTTGCCAAAAAATAACGCGCTTATTAAGTTTTTAAGTGAGCCGGGAGTCAGAACTAAGCTTCAGAAAATAGAGAATTACTATCTCGCCGACCAGCAGCGCGAAATGCCTAAGGTGGATGAAGGATTATACTTTCATATTGATGAAAAAAATAATTCCGTTGACCTCACTGACAAAGGTATTCAGATGATTACCAAAAGCGGTGAGGATCCTAACTTTTTTATACTTCCGGATATAAGTGTTCAGCTAAATGCGATTGACACCGATGATACGTTGACACAGGAGGAAAAACTTCACCAGAAAGAAGCTATTCTGAATGATTATTCGTTAAAAGCTGATCGCATACACACCGTACAGCAATTGCTGAAGGCATATACTTTATTTGAAAAAGATGTAGAATATGTAGTGATTGAAGGTGCGGTAAAAATAGTGGATGAACAAACCGGCCGTATAATGGAAGGCCGCCGCTATAGTGATGGTCTTCACCAGGCGATTGAGGCAAAAGAAGATGTAAAGATTGAAGCAGCTACGCAGACTTATGCTACAGTTACACTGCAGAACTATTTCCGTATGTATCACAAGCTCGCTGGTATGACCGGTACTGCCGAAACAGAAGCTGCGGAATTCTGGGACATTTACAAACTGGATGTTGTTACTATTCCTACAAACGTATCAATGATACGAAAAGATGAGCAGGATCTGGTATTTAAAACAAAAAGAGAAAAATACAAAGCTGTAATTGAAGAAATAGAAAAGCATCGCGATGCGGGACGCCCGTTGCTGGTAGGTACTACAAGTGTGGAAGTGAGTGAATTGCTTAGCCGTATGCTGAAGCAAAAACAAATTCCTCACAATGTGTTGAATGCAAAACAACATGCGCGGGAAGCACAAGTGGTTGCCGAAGCTGGTCTGGCCGGCAACGTAACCATTGCAACGAACATGGCTGGCCGCGGTACGGACATTAAATTGGGACCGGGCGTAAAAGAAGCAGGCGGTCTTGCTATTCTTGGAACTGAGCGGCATGAAAGCCGCCGTGTAGACCGGCAGTTGCGTGGTCGTGCAGGCCGCCAGGGAGATCCGGGATCAAGCATTTTCTTTGTTTCTCTGGAAGATGATCTTATGCGCATGTTCGGCAGCGAGCGTATAGCCAAGGTGATGGACTTTGCCGGTTACAAGGAAGGCGAAGTGATACAGCACAGCATGATTACCAAGAGCATTGAAAGAGCGCAGCGCAAAGTGGAAGAAAACAATTTTGGTATAAGAAAACGTCTTCTCGAATATGATGATGTAATGAACAAGCAGCGTACGGTGATTTACACAAAACGCAGTCATGCTTTGTTTGGAGAACGCCTTGCACTTGATCTGGATAATGCATTTTATTCTGTTGCTGAAGGGTTGATCAACAGCTTTAAAGAGCAGGCAGACTTTGAAGGTTTTCGCATGTCTGTCATCGTTAACTTTGGCATCGAATCATCTATCACGCAGGAAGAACTGACTAAAGTAAATGAAAGAGAGCTGACCGAAAGATTATACCAGGAAGCTGTTGCTAATTATCAGAATAAAAAAGCAGAAGTGGCATCAAATGCTTTGCCTGTATTTCAAAACATACGGCAGCAGCAAGGGCGTCATGTAGAAAACGTGGTAGTTCCGTTTACAGACGGGCGCAGAGGAATGCAGGTGGTGGCTAACCTGGATAAAACACTTGAAAGCAATGGCTATGAACTAACCCAAGCGCTCGAGCGAAATGTAGCCTTAAGTCTTATTGACGATGCATGGAAAGAGCACCTGAGAGCGATGGATGATTTGAAGCAAAGTGTTCAGACGGCTTCTTACGAACAAAAGGATCCGTTGGTGATTTACAAAATGGAAGCTTTTGGCTTATTCAAAAAACTGGATGAGCAGATAAACAGGGATATAATATCTTTCCTATGTCATGCAGGCATTCCGGTAGAACAGGAACAAGCGCCGGAAAGAGCAATTCATGAAGGCAGGGAAGCCAAGACCGACATGAGCAGAATGAGGGTTAACAAGGAAGAAATAGATGCAGCAGGCCAGGATTACGCCGCAAACGAAAATGATTATTTCGATCCTACTCCTACAGTCGTTAAGCAACAACCGATTGTGGTAGGGCCTAAAGTTGGCAGAAACGATCCTTGCCCTTGCGGAAGTGGTAAGAAGTTTAAGAACTGTCACGGAAAAGAAGCATAATATTTACGAAAAAGATATGACAAAAGGGTGTTTAGCAATAAACGCCCTTTTTGTTTTTACAACCTTGTTTTATTATTTAAGCAAAGGAATTAATACCAAATAGATTTTGATTTTAGTCTGAATATTTGTATCTTGTAGGCATTATGGCAAGACCCTCAAAACCTATTGCAGTTACCCAAAGTCTGGTTGAATTAAAGCGTTTGCATAAACAATCGCCTTCGCATTTGAAGCCGCGGATACAAATGCTTATTTTAAGTAAACAATCAAAGGCGTCTGGAAAATATGCTCTTTCAGATGCTTTAGGAGTAAATCATAACAGTGTGCAAAGCTGGCGCACAACTTACCGCTTAGGAGGAATAGAGAGATTATTGCAGGACAAAAGAGGCGGCAACCGTGCCGCTGTCATTGATGCAAAAACTGATAAGGCTATTGAAGCCAGACTTTCTGATGCTAAGAATGCTCCCCGCAGTTTTAAAGAGTTACAGCAGTGGGTGCATGAAAACCATATTAAAGACATCAACTACCATACGCTCAACAAACATGTTAAGCGAAAGTATGGAGCCAAAATTAAAGTGGCACGAAAGTCACACGTTCAAAAAGATCAACAGGCCGCAGAAGCCTTTAAAAAAAATCCGGGAACAGGTAACACATATTAAAGATAAAAATATTCAAAAGTATGCACGCTTTAATATCTACTGCCAGGATGAAAGCCGTTTCGGTTTACTCACACTTGCTCATAAAGCCCTTACCCGTAAAGGCGTAAAACCGCTTTGCCATTATCAGCACCGCTTTGACAACACTTATTTATTTGGAGCTTTCTCACCCGTCAATGGCAATCACCTCATCCTGGAAATGCCTCACTGTAACAGCACTAACTTCCAGGCATTTTTAGAGCATCTCAGTAAAGAGGATGAAGAAGAATTCAAAATTGTTATACTTGATAACGGCGCTTTTCACCACGCAAAATCACTTATCATCCCCGCTAACATCGCTTTGCTGTTTCTGCCTCCTTATAGTCCCGAACTTAATCCGGCAGAAAAAGTATGGTGGACCATTAAAAGAGAACTTAAAATGAAACTGTTTAAAACAATAGAAGAACTGCAGGAAGCATTAAGCACAGCAGTTAAAAAATTATGTACCCTCCCGGCTATTAAACAATTGACCGCATTTGCTTGTTACCAAAATATAATTTAGACTACTTTAAATGGATAAAAGGTATAAGTAGCTTTTTCAAGAAAACTTTATCAGTTGCTTCTTTTCTGCTTTTTGCTTTTTTTGGGCCAGGCATTTGTTCTTTGGTTAAACATTGTTGCGTCGCACACTTGTACGGCAAACCATTGCGCAGCTTTTATCACATCTTTTTTCAAGCTAACCAGTTTTCATCAGCTTAAGTTTTTTGAAACTTTCACTAAATGGCAAAGTTTTATTTCTCGTGTTCTTGCGTGTGTTTCTCTTAGCGGCCCGGCGCAAAAAGACGATAACCTTTTAACCGGAAAATATAATATTTCTTACAAATAATTCCGCTACGATAAACAGGAATAATTGCAGGAGAAAAAACACTGTCAAAAGTTTGTTTTAACTGCCCGACATCTTCCTGTTTATACAAGTTTGAAGGAACAATAAAGTATGCAGCATCTCCTTTTTTCAAAGGCTTCTTATATTGATTATACCAATAGTATTGATGCAAATCCAACAAATTACCAGTTGCAAAAGTTTGCTGGCCGGTTAAAGAGGCGATATAAAAATCTATGTGAGCAGCCGGAAACCATTTGTTAACTATAATGGATGACCCGGCAGGCATTATGTTTTGAGCAATATCTTTTTTGTATAAAGAATCTATCTTTATGCCTGCTTGCTTCCAGCCATACATATCTAAGGTAAAATCTCCGTCACCAATATTGTCACCTGATTTTTTTGCAGACAACGTGCCCGGAAAAAAATTTATGATAAGAATTCCTGCAATCGAAAGGATTATAATAAAGGCGATCGAAAATTTTAATAAAGAATAAATCCTGCTTATTTTTTTATTTTCCGATGATGTTAACCTGGTAGCTGTTAAAAGAATAAGGCAACTATATCCCGGACCTGACCAATGCGGAAGTGTATCTTTAAACAGCGATATAATAAGAAATATTAAAATCAAAGGAAGACCGCAACATAACAACAAACCAACTTCCTTTTTATGCCCGATCAGCTTTCCTTTCAAAATCAGGAATACAGTACTCCAAATTAATAGAAAATTAAAAGGATTATTATAAAAAAGTTCACCTGCTAATTCCCTGATAAATCCGTCTATATGAATCCCGGAATCAATTATACTTACTCTGTTACCATGATAAGTATAAGTAACAAAGTTGTTTTGTATATTCCAAATGATAATGGGAGAAATAATGAGCAAAGTGACAAAAGCAGATAAATAAATGCTTTTTTCTCTAAACAAACTTTTATTGAAAAAAACTGCATACAAAGCTACACCTACCCAAAGAAAAACACCGTGAACCTTGCTCATAATACACAAGCCGGTACTAATGCCAAACAGCAGCCATAATTTTAAATTTTGGTATTTGTCTAAGACAGTCTTTTCAATCTTTATCAGCAAAAAAACACTCCAAAGCCAAAAAACCATTTGTGGACTGTCAGGCAAAATGAATGTGCCTGCTATGATACTGCCGTAAATGGAAGCAGTATATAATAAAGCTGCATACCAAGCGGCTTGCCTGTCTTTTATAAGAGTTCCTGTTTTATAAATAAGAATGGTGCAAACAGCGGATGATATAACAGCGCCAATTCGTACAGAAAGTTCATTATGCAGCAAAAGATTTAGTGTAGTTAATCTTATCAGCCATCCTGTTATAGGCGGATGGTCGAAATAACTCCATTGAGGATGCAAAGCATAAGTCCAGTAATACACTTCGTCATTACCAAGCTCAAGTGTGCCTGCTATAACCAGTCTTATAACTGTGGCAAATAATACGAGGTAAGATAACTTTTTTCTATAATTCAAATAGGATAAAAGTATGATCTAAAATTTTAAATTATTCATGTATTCTTCCTTTTATCGTATTATTTCTCCATGCTCTGTTAAGGCTTTCAAACTCTTTTGTGTCTTCCTCTGTAAAGGTTGTTACTTTCAGATTTTTTAAATCAGGTTGTCCTGCATTTACCCACGCCGTGTACCAAAAAGAAGCAACTGAAGCTATTGCGAGACGCATACGGCGTTCTACCATGCCATTCAATGACTTATTATAAGCATCGGTAAACGCTGAAGAATATTGCCTTATAATTTTTCCACTTCTTTCTTCGAATGCATATTTTCTGTCTGCAGAAAATTGCTTTGTCAACCTCGCTTCATTTTCCAAAACTGTATCCGATGCTGCACCACTTTCCCGCACACGGTCCCAAACGTATTTTGATATATCAGAAATGTAAGTTGCTTTGCCGATCATAAAATTAAATTCCTTTTCGGCCAACAATTCAGGTACACGGCTTTCCCAAAAACCATGTATTCCTTTCTGATTGGTATACTGTCCGTCGTGGTTAGAATTGACATGCAATGGAACGTGTGAGTCAGCAATATAATGACCTATTTCTGCTGACAGCTTTAATATTCCGGGCAAATTTTTCTCTTTAAATGCATTCGTAAGGCGCTGTTGCATTATCTGTATCCACCATGGAACAATGCCATTTGCCAAAACTGTATCTGCAGAATATTTTTTTATTGCATCACTATAGTTCGCAGGCAATTCGGGCCACGGGTAATGGCCGTAGTGATCAATATCAATATAATGCTTAGGCGCTTCTGCCTGCACTGCATATCTTCTTTTGTCAGGATCTACTGCATGGTCAGTTATAAATTGAATATTAGGTTTGTATAGCACCATCATTTCGGGCGGAAGCAAAAAGACTGCAAAATAATTTATTCGCTGATGTGCATAAAATCCCCAGCAAAAGCTTTGTTTGCATAAAGCAGCAAATAAAGCAAACAAGAAAATTTTCTTCATAAAATCTCAGCTAATATGCGCGACACCGCCGCTTAGTACAAACTTCATTGCTTCGGTTGATGATACATCGGTTAAAGATTTTACCTTTTCCACCGGCACAATATATACAATTCCGCTAACTGCATAAGAGTGCGGAACATACACCACCACATGACCTTTCAGCCCAAGCCTCATTACATCATCCTGTGTCATAAAACCCATTCGCCAGACATCTGCCGCATCTACATTAACAAGAACGGGTTTGTCAAATTTTCTTTTTTCGCCTGCAAATGCTTCTAAAAAATCTTTTACAGAAGTATAGATAAATCTTATTCCCGGAGTTCTCTCCAAAACATGGCCAAAAAATTCAACCATTTTTCCAACTATGTAAGATGAAGAAATCCACCCGGTAAGCACAATTACAACAACGATGATAATAAATCCGACGCCAGGTATTTTGTGAGTATTACCATCGGCATCGGGTTTATAGAAAACAGGAAAAAGGGAATGAATTAAATTTGGAAGAATGTTGTCAACATAATTAAAAAGAGAAAACACTGCCCATGCAGTTATAATAATTGGCGCCAGAATGATAAGTCCCTGCAAAAAATATTTCAACAGGTTTCGCCAATGCCATTGCAAAGGTTCTTTTATTTTTATCTCCATATCAACAAAGTAAGAAAAAAAATAAGATAAGGCAATAATGTGTTTATTCAGTTCCTGTGGAAATATTATTTACACATTAAGTAGACAGATAACCTATCGAGACTTTTCTACTGGTTCCTTTTTTCCATTAAAAAATTTACAACATTATCTGCAAATTCTTTTGTTCCTACAGCAGCACCATGATCGCCCGGAACCTGAACATATTTTCCCCTTTGAAAAAGATTGGCAAGCGCTTTTGCATTTCCATTGTCGCTGTCCTTATCTCCGCAAATTACCAGTACCGGTTGTTTTACTTTAGCCAATATTTCTTTGGGTGTAGAAGGTTGTTCTTTTTGCAAAAAAGCAAGTGCCTGTTGGTCTAAACCGGCTTTTTGCACGTTCTTTACCATACTTTCCAGTTCTTTAACCGAGTCTCCCATAAGTGCGCGGTAAAACATTTTTCTTCGCGGCCATTCAGGGTTAGTGAAATCTGTTCCCATGCCACCCATAACAGCCTTGTTGACACGTTTGTCCAAAACCAGCAGACGTGCAGTGATAATAGAACCACGCGAATAACCGACTGCATCATATTTTTTCAGTCCTAATTCGGTTGCAAGGCCCATGATGTCTTTTGCTTCGGCATCGTTGGCGTATGCTTCACTCGTATGCGGCTTGCCTGATCTTCCATTTCCGCGCATGTCTAATGTTATTACTTTATATCCTGCATTTTGCAATGTTTTATACACTTCTGTTTTTTTCCACCCTTCGCCGGTCGTTATAAATCCGTGCACTAATATAACAGGATAACCGTTTCCTTTTACTTCATAATAAATTTTTGTGCTGTCAAAGGAGGTATAGTAATTTGATGAGTCACTTTTTTTAATAACAGCTTTAGCGTCTGCAATAATTAAGAAAAAAATTAAAAAGAAAGAAACTGTCCTGAAAATATTCATATAGTATTTTTTAAAACAAAGAAAAGAGACCATTGCATGGTAATATACTTAGAACCTTCTAAATGTAGAAAAAATATCTGCAATGAGGGTTAAAGATGCCCAAAGAAATATAGATGAACGTAATGCGACGCAACGGATGAGGCAATGAAAAACAACTGCCCGGTAACCAAAAAAATAAAATTTAAAAAAAGTTCCTGGATTTCTTTTATTTGTAACGGGCAAAATTTTAAAAACAGTTTCAGCCCTTAAATAAAAATGCACAATTACTATTGATAACTGTGCCTTTTTAAAAAAAATAAAAATCCTTAATTGTATTGAAACTTCTGGTCTTTAATGATTTCTTCGTCTTGTTTGATCTTTTGTTCCCACGCCCATGCGGTACGCATCATTTCATGAAGGTCGTATTTAATCTGCCAGCCCAAAGTGGTTACTGCATAATTATTATTTGCATAAATAGCTACAACATCTCCCGGCCTGCGCGGACCTATTTGGTAATTTAATTTTACCCCGCTTACTTCTTCGAAAGCCTTGATCGCTTCTAAAACCGTAACGCCGTTTCCTGAACCGAGATTAAAAATATCGCAGTTTGTTTTGTTTTTATTATCTATTAAATATTGAATAGCCAGGGTATGCGCGTGAGCGATATCAGAAACATGAATATAATCGCGAACACAACTACCATCCCTTGTGTTGTAATCGTCACCAAAAACAGTTAAAGATGGAATTTTTCCAATGGCAGTTTGTGTAATGGCCGGAACCAGGTTAGCAGGTTTGCCCAGGGGAAGCTCTCCTATCAAACATGAAGGATGAGCGCCTACAGGATTAAAGTACCGAAGCAGTATTGCCTTGGTTTCTGTAGCTTTTACCACGTTGGTTATAATTTCTTCTCCCATCTGCTTGGTAGCGCCATAAGGAGATTCAGCTTTTTTTATGGGAGATTGTTCCGTTACAGGAATGGTATCAGGACTGCCATAAACAGTGCATGAAGATGAAAAAACAAAATAAGGTATGCCAAATTCTTCCACACACTTCAGCAGGTTAATCAGCGAAAACAGGTTGTTTTCAAAATACATCAATGGTTCTTCCACAGACTCACCTACGGCCTTGTAGGCCGCAAAATGTATAATGCCCGTAATATCTTCGTTTTCCTGGAAAACCGCGCGTGTGTCGTTATAATCCTTCAGATCTACCCTGTAATTTTTTACTTTTTTACCCGTCAGCTTCTCTATTCCGTCTAAGAGATACCGGGTACTGCGCGAGTTGTCATCAACAGAAACTACATCGAATCCATTTTCAATAAGGTCAGCAATGGTGTGAGCGCCTATATATCCGCATCCTCCGGTTACCAGGATTTTTTTCATAAATATATATTAAAAGATTTCCTCTGCAAATTAAGGGTTAAGGATTATTTTTTCTAATATCTTTTTTTACTGCACAAATATCTTTAATAAAAAGAAGATCAGCGCTGCCATTATTCCACTGATAGGAATAGTAAGTATCCATGCCCACAGCAGGCTTACTGTTACGCCCCATCTTACTGCCGATAATCGCTTGGTGGCTCCCACGCCTATGATTGAGCCGGTGATAGTGTGCGTAGTACTTACAGGTATTTTAAAATGCTCTGTGATGAACAATGTGATGGCGCCTGCAGTTTCAGCCGCTACTCCTTCCAGCGGCGTTACTTTGGTAATGCGTGTGCCCATTGTTTTTACAATTTTCCATCCTCCGCTAAGTGTTCCTAAAGCTATTGCTACAAAACATGATAAAGGTACCCAATCAGGAATAGATTTTATATCAGGGATGTAATTGGTAGCTACCATGGCAGCGCCTATTAGTCCCATCACTTTTTGCGCATCATTACCTCCATGACCAATACTGAAAGCAGCAGAAGAAACCAACTGCAATCTTTTAAACCATCGCTCGGCTTTAAATGGATTTGCCCGCCGGCATATACGAACAATAATAATAGTGATAAAAAAAGCTATTATCATTCCGATAAGAGGTGCAATAACTATAAAAGATATGATTGGGATTACTTTTTTTGCAACAACAACATCGAAAGTCTGGTAATGGGCAACTGCTGCGCCTATAAGGCCACCAATCAAAGCGTGTGAAGAGCTGGATGGAATGCCAAACCACCAGGTAATAAGATTCCAGATGATGGCTGAAAGCAAGCCCGCCAAAACTACGTACAAAGCAAGAGGGTCACCGTTTTGGATAGTAACACTTTTCGCAATAGTATCGGCTATGCCAAATCCGCCTATAATATATTTTGAAATAAAAAAGGCTGAAAAATTAAAAAATGCAGCCCAGACAACAGCTTGCAGAGGCGTGAGCACTTTGGTGGAAACAATAGTAGCTATACTGTTTGCAGAGTCATGAAAACCATTAATATAATCGAAAATAAAAGCAAAACAAATAATTATAACCAATAAAGGAAGCATACGTGGGTTTTAAAGCAGTGATATAATTGATGATTAAGCATATTTCACAATAATTGACTCAATTACATTTGCTGCATCCTCACATTTATCTGTAGCCAGCTCGAGCACCTGGTAAATTTCTCTTCTTTTAATGACCTCTTTGAAATCATTTTCCTGGTTAAAAAGTTTTTCAATACTCAGATCAAAAATATCATCGGCCTGGTTTTCAATATCGTTAACCCTTACCAGCGCTTCGGTAATTTTTCTCAAATTCTTCATATTTCTTAGCTCCACCACAGCGCTTTGAACGTGTATAGTACCTTGCTCTATCAGCTCTGCCATTTTCTGTATGCCCGGGTCGTTCGGATTTACTCTGTAAAAAATTATTTTCTTTGCTACGGCATAAATAAAATCAGCAATATCATCCAGCGCAGATGCAAGGGTATGAATATCTTCCCTGTCGAAAGGCGTGATAAAATTTCTGCCAAGCTCAGTAAAAAGTTTATGCGTATGATTGTCGTTCTCGTGCTCCAGGTCTTCAAGCCTGGTTGAAAGCGCAGCCCTTTTATCATAATCAGGTTCGTTTACCAGTTGTTTCAACACTCCTCCCATTGTACGAACAGTAACGGCCACTTCTTCAAAAAGGTTATAGAAAATTGTGTTTTTAGGCATAAAAAATTTGCCTATAGAGTTCAATCCCATTATTTTTTTATTTGTCGCAAAATTATAATTATGATACTAATCATATTCACTTAACTATTTCTTAATAATAAGATAACATTGGAAGTAGAACTAACCTTCACCGAATCGAATATTATCTTTCTCCACAAAATTGCTAAAGAACATTCATAAACAAGGTTGATATATTCAAAACGGAAAAAAG
>Ga0181466_1000127_pt1 | contig 24834 bp, 22 predicted proteins | sample InSIn4gowninarea_FD_119078 | JGI IMG/M metagenome (GOLD analysis project Ga0181466, IMG submission 119078) | Clean room microbial communities from NASA Spacecraft Assembly Facility at Jet Propulsion Laboratory, Pasadena, California, USA -... ... | reverse complement strand
ATATGAGTCAAAGGTGGAAGACCCAGACGCGTATCCTATCAAGATGATGTTGCAACACCTGAGTGAAGAAGAAGCCACCCCAAAGCAATTCGATTCTTCAGTAGAGAACGGTCTCTTCCGCTCAAATCTCAAGCCTGATGATACTGACGATTTAATCCGGACCGCCTCTGGCAAGGAGAACACTACCGAGACCGTCAACTGCAAATATGTCGTTGGCTGCGACGGTGCTCACAGCTGGACGCGGAGGCAGCTAGGCTTCAAGATGGAAGGTGAACAAACCGACTTCATCTGGGGCGTACTTGATATTATTCCCAAAAGTGACTTTCCGGACATCAGAATGCGATGTGCGATTCACTCGGCCAACTCCGGCTCCGTCATGGTCATACCTCGAGAGAACAAACTGGTTAGATTATACATCCAGCTCACGGAAGTCAACAAAGATGGTGGCGCAGTAGACCGATCGAAGATTACTCCAACTATGATTCTTGCGGCAGCACGGAAGATAATGTCTCCCTATAAGATTGAATATGACTACTGTGACTGGTGGACTGGTAAGTGATCTTTTGTCTTCTGTTCTAAAGTCAGTCTACTAGAGAGCTCGTTTTTATTGAGGGGACCCCCCGGAGGTTCAAGCGGATCTCGCATTAATCCATTTCCAAGACTGGATCCAGATATGAAGAAGAAAGAAGAGGTACAATGAGGATGTCCCCAGCCTGCACGAACTCAGAGCAATTCAAAGCGCGGCTGTGGTGTTCCCAAAATCTGTTCCTACGAAGGGGTCCACTCAGTAAAAACGAGCTTCCTGGTAATGACATTTCATGCTGACTGCCGATAGCTTACCAAATCGGCCAGCGTGTGGGGGGCCAGTTCACTGCGCACGAGAGGGTCTTTATTGCCGGGGATGCGGTACACACACACTCGCCAAAAGCCGGCCAGGGTATGAACGTCAGTATGCAAGACGCCTATAATCTCGGCTGGAAGATCGCGCACTGCGTCCAGGGGCGAGCCTCACGATCCATTCTCAAGACTTACCAGTCTGAGAGACGACGGGTAGCACAGGACCTCATCGCCTTTGACCATAAGTTTAGCAGGCTGTTCTCCGGTCGGCCCGCCAAAGACGCCGCGGACGAAGCTGGTATCAGTATGGAAGAATTTAAGGATGCGTTCGAGAAGGGTAACCTTTTTGCGAGCGGTCTGATCGTGAACTACGGGGCTAGCACGTTAGTCACGAAGGAGGGAGACGCGAAAGAGCAGGGCGATGGGAGCGAACTGTTTAACGGAACGGTCAGCAACAGCAATGGCGTCAAAGCTGGTGGTAGGAGAGTGATTGGCAACCAAGAGCTCTCAGCTAACATCAAGCTGGGCATGCGCATGCCAAGTTTCCAGGTGTTGAACCAGTCAGATGCAAGACCCTGGCAATTTCAAGAGTTCCTGAAGAGTGACGGCCGCTTCAGAGTCGTGGTGTTCGCAGGAAACCTAAAATCGAGAACGCAATTCGAGAAGGTAAAGAAGTTGGGCGACCATTTGGCCTCCGAAACTTCTTGCATAAGACGCTATACACCCGCGGGTGCGCCGGTAGACTCTAGGATTGAGATTTTTGTGTAAGTAATCTGACCTTTTCGCGTGAGGGTGGTATGCTGACTGCGAATTCAAAGCATTCATTCGGCGCCGCGTGTAGAGACTGAGCTGCTGGACCTGCATCCCATATATCATCCGTGGAGCGAGACCGAAGGATGGGACTACTGGAAGGTGTTTGTGGATGATATGAGCTACCATGAGGGACATGGCCATGCATACGAGAACTATGGAGTGGACAAAGAGACGGGTTGTGTGGTCATCGTGCGGCCGGATGGATACGTAGGACATCTAGGGATCTTGGACGATGTGGAGGACATTGACGCGTACTTCGATGGTTTCATGGTTCCTTGTAGAGAGTCCACGAAACCCATGCAGCAAAACGGTTTGGTTATATAGCTAGCAACTTGTCTTGGGAGTGCAACTTCTCCTGTCCGTTATTCGAAGTGTTCACCTTATTGCCGTTGTAAAGATAACTTAGTGGTGTGGTGCTCGGTGACCATCTCGGTTGCTGGAAGAATTCTTGATCTCCTCGTTTCTCGAAAGGACCAGCACAGATCCACAGCTTCGGACATAGTTTCAGAGCCCTGTAAGCCTTTGCCCCCCTTGAGGCTATGGTTTTATGAGGATACCGCATCTCCAACTACATGCACAGCTGTCGCTGCTGAACTTCCTCGTGTTCGACAACGTGTGGTCATCTGGCTTGTTCATCGATGTACCTCTTCATGGAATCAAATTCGGTCTTGCCAGTCTTTCCGCCAAGTCAGCCGCTAGATGGAAAGATCTGTTGCGGTTGTACATACCGATATCAGATATCTGATGTGCGCCTGGAGATAGTCTATCAATATTAAAATTTCCAAGGCTCTATGGCACGTGACATACGATATCAGTAACACGTCTGTTTCGCTCAAACTCGCTCCTGGCATGGTTTCGTATTTCCTCTCGTGTGGACGACGGAGGGATTTCTATTGACGTTGTAACTAACGCTCGTTCGAATTTGCTAAGAATTATCTGGTTGCATACTGTTTATAGCACGGACGATCTGGCGCCATAATCCCAGGGCTCGCTGTCTCTGCAAGAACTATCATATTTTGTCTCAGCGAGTACTGGATAAAACGGCCACACGTGGAACAGTAATCACAAACGTACGTGATCTAAGCCGAGTAGAGGGCCTTTGGCCCGTACAGGCCGCAAAGGCCGTCTTGAGGATGCCGTTGCATATGCCTGTGACAAAACCGTGACCTGGTTGCAATACAGCCGCATCTGGCGCCGCCTCTTCTATGCTAATGAACATTTACCAGTCGGTGGCCTCACTTAATGATGCAAGAGTCGCCCGGCAGAACCGGCTTACCGCTTTCAGCCCTGTCACGCCACTTAACGCGTGACGCGTCTTGCGATGTTCTCATCAGTGCCCCGATGCAACGCTTCACAACATGTGTGAAGGCATGGAGGGTCACTCTCTAGTTGCATCAGCTGATGCACCGACGGTAATTCACACATCTAGCCGCAAACGCCCCAATTATGATGAGACGAGGGACATTCACGCACACATTGAATCCATCAACGCGTCATCGCCCTCGCAATTCGCACATCGCTACTGCCCACAACTTCGAAACACCTTCACTACCAAGGACGGTAACGCCGATATCGATGTCGAGCTCTATGCAGCATCAGAGCTCTCATCGGCAGACTTCATGGCCTGTTTCCAGCTCCTTAAACACACATCGTTCGCGGCATACAAGTCCTCAAGCAGGGGATGGCGACCGGAAGCGAAGAAAGCTGAGATGCGTGACGAGGACATGCGCTATTTGCTCGTGCGTCGTTTCAGCAATGATGGCGCGGTCGGAGCTTTCCTCTCCTTCATGCTCACGATCGAAGACGACTTTCCAGTCATATACGTCTACGAGATTCATCTTGCATCTGGAATGCGGCGTTGTGGGCTAGGCAAGCGTCTGATGCACATTGTCGAGGACATTGGTTGTCGTGCCAGAGTCGCCAAAGCAATGTTGACAGTGTTCACAAGCAATTCCCGGGCTGAAGGCTTCTACCGAAATCTAGGCTACACAGATGATGAGTTCTCGCCCAGACCGCGGAAGTTGAGGCGCGGTGTCACGAAAAGGCCGGATTATATCATCATGAGCAAGTCACTAAACCCAAGCGACGCTCTCTTAGAAGGAGGTTAGACTGAGGATGTACATTGTCTACTATATCTGCCTAATATCCCTTCCCCTCATCTCAGGCCGCTCGACCTCCCACTCGTCCCTGAGCACCGCATACAACGCGTCGGCCACGATGATCGTGAGGCCGAGACTCCAGACGAGCGTGATGGCGTAAAAGAAGTTTGCGTTGCCAGAACCCGCGTATACCCATAAGTAATAAAACGCCGGACCGAGGAAAGTAGCATAGAAGAGCGCCGCGACAGCGAAGAAAGTGTACCGCATGACTAGCATCACAACGTTAGCGAGACAGAATCTTGTGAAAGCCGGCAGTCGGAAACAGGGTGATGGACTTACGCGGGAAAACATGCCTCCACATTGGAAGCATCCCCAGGAACAAGCCCGCATCAGCAATACTTGGATACGGAACAAAGACGGCAAAGATGCCTTGCAGACAACAGACGACAAAGAGAGGCTGCTTCCTCAGCCTCAGTGTCAGGCCGCCCACATACGACGCCATGTGCAGCCAGAAGACGCCGAGGAAGAAGTTGCGAAACGAGTCGAACATCTCAATGAAGAAGTACCACCAGAGCCCAACATTAGGTGTTAGATCGGGCAGGAGAAGCTGGATGCCGTAGGTTGAGGCAAGGAACTGCCACGAGCCAACGACAAGGTAGGAGGCAAGAAGGAGTACTCCTAGAGTAGAAGCGAGGCGGCCAAGATTGAAGAGTGTGAATCGGACGGGGTCAGGGGGACGCTTTGAAAAACGGCGAACTTGAGCATCGTAGCAGAGCAGCGCGAGAGGTGGGAAGAGTAGGAGTGGGTAGAAGGAGAGATACGAGGCGAGGGACAGGGCGAAGATGAAGGTTGCGGAGCGTCCGGCTGCGGCTTTGGCGGTGGCGTGCAGGACTAGACAGTTCGTGATGACGGACGTGGGGCGTGCGAGGCAGGTTGCTACCGTGAAGGGGGAGAAAAGGAAGCTGAGCGAAGTTCAGTGTGCGTTGTCCCAGCAAACGTTTGTGTCTATAGTACCCTGCTGCGATAGCACTGCTACTCCATCGCAAGTCCTTTCGTGGGGAAGTGAACAGCCGCGACGAGACGGATTCGCCTGTGTCAGCAATCTGAATGAGGGCCTCTGCACTGAGAAGGTCGATGATGGTGTATAGCAGGTTCGTAGCAAAGGGGTATGTTAAGGCAGTCGGTAAAAGTGAAAGGAGTGGTAGCAAAAGAGGCGCCTGAACATGTCAGCATACTCCCAGAAACCTTACCTGGATGATATGCACAATACCTGATGAAAAACACCCCCATCGTAAGGGTTGACATTGTGGGTATATAAGAAGAGACCCTCTTGTACTACCGCCATACATGCTTAGCTACCTCGAAAAACTCGGCCGAATAGTTGCACGGTATCCTACATCTCTTAAAGCTCGTTACAGGGGTCGATATCTCGACACGGCCAGTCAGGATATCTGACAAGGAAGGGAAGGCAGTAGAAAGCAACAGACGGATTGCTGCTGCTGAGGCGAATAGCAAAGCCTTCTGTCTGTCGAGCGGCATGGCATTGGTTAGATGGATGGACGATCAATGCATGTCAACAGCTGTCTTAAGGGAGTCGCCGGCAGAGCCGCAACGGTCAGATCCGCCGACGATACGCTAAGCAAGGATCAGCGGAACAACGTTACGCCTATTCTCGAAAGTTGCGGAGGCCATCTGAAGATTTTCTGGCTGCGACGAGTGCCACTCTACCAACAACCAATCCACTACACACCATGGCGCGCATTAAGAAGAGAGGTGTGTAATAGATTGCGCTCATGCGCAGCCGCTGCTTACAGTTTTGCAGGCGCCTCCGGACAGGCGAAAAACTTCATAACTAGGACGCAAGCCGTGCGCAAGCTTCAGATATCGCTTCCTGACTTTCGGCGGTTATGTATATTCAAAGGTGAGAGTTCTCCTCTCGGAGCCTCCTGATCGTCACATGTTGACATCGTCCTAGGCATATACCCTCGAGAGCCGCGCAATAAGAAGAAGGTATCCAAGAGTGCCACACCCTCCACAACATTCTATTACACCAAAGACATCCAGTACCTCCTTCACGAGCCGCTTCTGAACAAGTTTCGAGACCACAAAGCGCTTGCAAAGAAGATCGGCCGAGCTTTGGGACGTGGAGAGGTCGGAGATGCAGCGCGGTTGGAGAAGACCCAGACGCCACGAATAACCCTTGATCACATCATCAAAGAGCGATATCCCACGTTTGTTGACGCACTACGGGACCTTGATGATTGTCTCTCTATGCTCTTTCTTTTCGCCAACCTTCCTTCTACAGCCGCGGTACCTCCGAAGACCATAGCACTCTGCCAGCGATTGTGTCTCGAATTCGAACATTACCTTATCACCACACATTCACTCAGGAAATCATTCCTGTCTATCAAGGGCATATATTACCAGGCGACCATTCAGGGACAGGACATACTCTGGCTCGTCCCGTACAAGTTCGTGCAAAGAGTGACTGGAGACGTGGATTTCCGGATCATGGGCACCTTTGTGGAGTTTTATACAACTCTGCTCGGATTTGTCAACTTCAGGTTGTATACTTCGATCGGATTGGTGTATCCGCCGAAGTTCAGTCAGAGCAGCGATGACAGGAGTGGTGAGCTAGGAGCGTTCACATTGGAAGGCCGTGGCCTGGATACATCTCAGAAGGCTATCGAGAACGGTGTGAATGGCGATGCAGCTCCAAAAATCACATCAGCAGCGGCACAAGCGGAAGCTGACAAACTCGCTCAACTTCCTCAGACTGAGGCCGACGATACAGCTCTGACCACAGACTCTGGCGTCGAAATCGCAAATGAAGCTATTGATACATTTGAACCTGCAGCAGACGACGCCGATGTCCTGCCACAACCTCAACTGAGCAGCGACTCGGCCGCTAACCTTTTCGCCCCCTTTACATTCTACCTCTCCCGCGAAACGCCTCGACAACCCCTCGAGTTCCTCCTCAAAGCCTTCGGCTGCAAACGTGTCGGCTGGGACGCCGTGCTCGGTGACGGCGCCTATACAACCAACGAAGCCGACCCAAACATAACGCACCAGATCGTGGACCGGCCGAACCTGCCCCTGCCCGCGCAGCCAGAGGCCTCGTCCGAAGCAACAATCGAAGGATCGCGCACGCTGAGGCCAGGCACGCGCGTACCGGGTCGGATGTACGTGCAGCCGCAGTGGGTCTGGGACTGCGCGAATCAGGGTAAGCTGTTGCGTCCGGACCTGTATGCGCCGGGTGCGACGCTGCCGCCGCATCTGAGCCCCTGGGTCAAACCGAAGAAGGGACAGTACGATCCGACCGCGCCGCTGGCGGAGCAGGAGAGGGAGGGGGAGGCGGAAGAGGCTGAGGCGATGGAAGAGGATGAAGAAGATGAGAGTGAAGCGGACATGGAGGACGAGGAGGATGAGCCACGAGCTATCGCCAATGGGAACGTGATTGCGCTTGTGGATCGTGACGATGAGGTTGAGACTGGAGAGGGCATGAACGTCGCCGGGACCGAGTCCGATGAGTCCGATGGGGATAACGCCGAAGCCGCAACAGGCCGAGATGAAGAGTTTGGTGGGTTCTCAGACGTTGAGGAGGAAGACGTGTCCGATAACGAGGTCTCACTGCGGCAGCACCAGCGCGAGCTAGAAGCTGAAGCAGCCGGTCTGCCATTCTCCTCCGCTGACGCGGGTAGCACGCCGGCAAAGGCGTTAAAGAGTAAGAACGGGGAGATAAGGAAGAAGGCGGCGAAGAAGCGTAGAGAGGCAGAGGAGGAGTTGGAGAGAAACAAGATGATGCTGAGTAGGAAGAAGAGGAAGTTGTTGGACAAGATGCTGTATAGCAACCGGCAGGCGGAATTGGAGGCTGAGAAGCTGAGGGGAAAGAGGAGAAAGATCGAGAAGGGGAAAACGTCGGGCAAAGCCTAAGGTAGAAGGAACTTGAGGCGTATGAGGCGTTGACCCTGTATTTGGAGCATATATAGATGATCTCATGAGTCCACAACGGAGTGACCGACATCCATGAAATGTTCATGCAGCAATGTTACAGCCTAGGCTGTGCATACAGTGCTAAATTTAAGGGACCAGTCGAGAAGCAAAGCCTGAAAACGCCGGCGGTACCAAACAATCCATCCGAACACCTGATATGTATTCCATGCAACAAAGCATAAATGCTGTTCGAAAGGGAGTGACCCAGGTGATGATCTGCTGAAGGTGGTATCGTAGCATATCAACGAACCCGGCTGCGGTCTTCCACACATGCTTCACACTACCAAGTATTCAGTGAAAAGAAGCTCATACATCGCACCAGGTAGCCGATGTGCGAAGCTCGTTCATGAACGGAGCTAGCGGCGGCATCGGTCTACTTGCCATCTGCGCAAAGTTTGCAGGAGGGGTAGCGGTTGATGCGGACTGTCTGTCCCAGTGATCGTGGATGGCACCGAGCAAGATCTTCTTGAAAACGTTGTCGTCCGCAGTATCCGGGTCGAAACGAACGGTATCGATCATCTGAAAGAGGGAGTGATTAGCACAGCTCTCCGGTTCTGAGATGGCTGTTGCAATTACATCTCGATCAAGATTTTCGGCTTCTTCGGTTTCATCGTCAATGTACTTAAGGAAAGACGTTGCCTCTGGATCCGTTCCGATCTGCACAAATCGAATGCCAATCTGATGTACGTGGGCAAACGCGTCGTCCAACTCCTTAGCGATCCTCACAATCAATCTCTTGATATTCTTGACATTCTCATCTGGCTCTCCATCCGTGAGTATCATGATGTTGTACTTTTTGATCCCCGGATCTTTAACATATCGGCGTAAGTATAGCGCGAGAAGGCTCTGTAGGCGGCTGTAAGTCGGTGTACAACCTGCCGGCCGTGCTTCATCGAAAAGTCGCATCACTTCACGTGCGGAGAGGACGTTATTTCGGCTCTTGTCCGTCGCATTGAAGAAGCCGATACCGATGCCGTCGCGATCGTAATACACCGCACGGCGGGCCACTTGTGCGACAGCCTTGGCAGTTGTCTTCCATCGTGCCTCTGCCATCGATTCAAAGTCGTCCACGAGTATTACTGTATCATAATCATGTAGGATGGTACAGGGGTCTTCTCTGTTCGGGCCGAGGTTTGGGGGCTCTCAGGGCGGCGATAGACCGACATCCAGTGAGGCTGCCGTGAGGCCGTGAGGTGGCGACGGCAGATTAGCATCTATCAGACTTAGTGGACTCATGCTTAAGGCGATAGGATATATTATAGCCTTAGTGAGCATGCTGGCAAAGGCATTGACGATAGGCATGAAACCAGCCTGATCGGTATTGTCAAATCGTACCATCTCGACGTGATTTGCATGGATCGAGTAGTCCAGGGAACGGCCAGGGTACTCCAGAACTGCTGACCTTACGTAACGTTAGTGGAAGTGCCATACGTTTCCAACAAAGCTCACCAGGTTTTTGCCAGTGTATGGGAGTTGTTCCCAACAGCTCATCACTTCGATAGCGAACTCGTTCCTGAATGCTAAAAAGCGGGTCTGAATGCCTGGTAGTATATCGCTCTGTGGCCGCAGATCTTTCAGCAGTCTAGGCGGAGGACCGACCAGCAGTTTGAGGAAATGATAGAATGTTGTGGCACTTGCAGAGCCCTCGTGGGGCACTCCAAAGAACAAGCACACTCTGACAGGGTTCACAAATGCCCTGTTCCGTTGACTAGTGCCATCATTGATGAGCACATTGATGAGTTCGCAGATTGTCTAGGAACTATCAGAGAGGGTGGCGCGTAGCAGGGATGTAAGAGTTGCAAGCCACACGCACCTGTTTCGCAACAATACCGCCTAGACCATGGCCAATGAACGCAAGAGGTCTGTCTGCGCACTGGTTCTGCACTTTAGTGAGATATCACACGCTCACGAATCGAAGACCTACGTTGCCTCGTTCGGATTGCAGCTCAACAACCAGATTGGCCGAGGGAACCGTGACATCCACCACAGCTTTGTTCACTAGAACGTTCACATTGTAACCAAACACCATGATGCGTGGGAATATGCCCTTGTCCTCTAGAACTCTCGGCAAATAGTCACGGAGCCAGTTAGTCTCTCGACCATTCTCATGCTTGGTCCAAGAATTCCAGGCATGCCCGTTCAAGCCATGGATCGCGACGATGCTGAAATGAGTGAGCAGTTGTATAGCTTGACATATTTGGCTGACATACTCCAAGTTGGGGGTGTGTGTTGATTCGTGCACCGTAGTTAAGCCAAGAAAGTCGGCATCTACGTCTATCGACGAATTCTCCCTGCTGGTGACCCGGAAGTCCTTGCCCGAGAGACCCAGCGCTACCTTCGCGCCATCTTTTGAAAGAAATGTCACAACAGACCTCTTGTAGGGCTGACCCGCGTAACTGCAAGGAACGCCGGGGTTCCGCACGCGACAGCTGTCGCGGCCCTAGGCGTTGGCATCAAACCAGGTCTTGAGACTCTCTCCTGTTGTGCCCGCTGGCAGGTTGCTGACTCTCACACTCTGAGGTGAACCTGCGGATGTGAACGCCATATGGACTGGTCTGACAGGTGCTGAACGATGAGAGTGAATTGTGAATAAGCGAGGCAGAGAGGAGTGACTCGTAAAGCTCGCAAGAGCGGCTGAGTGGCACTTATATGCGGGCTGGAAAGAGGCTGTTTGCACATAAAGGGCGTGATTGGGCGCGATTGACACGATAGGGCTAAAGAAGGCAGTCTTGTAGGCAACGGATGGTTAGAAATTCATTAATGACTTCTTTAGGGTGACCTTGGTGTCTCAGTTCAGTTAAATTTGGCGACGACCGGGAACTGAATGACTGAAGACTGAGGTGAGGGCGCACACCCATCCACCAGTCGCTGAAGGGTGGACGCTCCATGGAGAAGGATGGCGGGAGAGCAAGAGGGCAACCTCCCGTTTCGAGATACGGCCAGTGATGGTCCCTAATATATCGAACGGCGACGGTCTGCAAGTCGTGTCACATCTGTCACCGCGTAAGCAGTTTAGCATTAGTGGAATGCGGCACACAAGGCTGAGGCACGACCGCTGAACCTGTGGCGGTGTGGTTGAACCGTAATGAGGTTGGCTACTGGTTTACCGTCGAGGTGGAATGGCTTGAACAAGCTTGAGTAAGCTCTCTTAGCACCTGGAAGATTGCCTATGGCAAGGTTGGGCTGTGCTGCAGGAAGCACTGGATACGCGGAACATGTTAACATGGTGGGAAACGGCCACACTACGCTCTTAAGAGAAGCGTGACAACAAGAAAAAAAGAGAGCTTGATACGAAAGCATTGCCTTACGTGACGATCACCGCGACCGATTTAAGAAGGGCGGCGAGAGGTGAAGTTGGAGCTGGTCGGGCATGCAGCAGAGGTGAGAGGTAGGTGACAGGGTGAAGATGCTCAACGCAGGACATGCTCGGTGCCGAAGTTCATCCCGACTCCTCTGTCTCCGCCAGATGCCACTCCACCTCAGTCCTCACTCATACGCCTGAGCACTCCCATGATGGCGCTTGCAACGACAGCGGTCGGTCAACCCTCAAAAGAACGTCATTCCATAGAACATTGTTCTGCATACACCCACCGACCTCCTTGATGTCTCACCACCACACAACCATGGACGCCTTCGAGTACAATGCCAATCCCGCGCGCGTTATATTCGGCCATGGCACTCTGCAGAATCTCTCCTCGGAGCTCCAGCGCCTCAACGTATCGTCGTCCATCCTCCTCTCAGGTCCCAGGCAAGCCTCGCAAACCGAGCATCTAAAGTCTATCTTCAATGGAAAAATCGCAGGCATCTTTAACGAAGCCAAAATGCACACTCCGGTCCATGTCACCGAGAAAGCGCTCGCCTACACACTTGACCACAAAGCGGACAGTATCATAAGCATTGGAGGTGGCAGCGCAATCGGACTGGGCAAGGCGGTCAGTATTCGAACAGGCCTACCGCACATCTGCATCCCCACGACGTACGCGGGCAGCGAGATGACATCCCACCTGGGCGAGACGTCTGAAGGGCGGAAGACGACTCGGTCGGACCCCAAGATCTTGCCCGGAACTGTGATATATGATGTCGACCTGACCATGACGCTACCGACCGCCTTGAGCGCAACGAGCGGTGTAAATGCCATTGCGCATGCCGGTACGTCCAACCTACACCCCGTCTGTCTAGCACAGCCCAAGCTAACGCCCTCGCCCCGCAGTCGAATCCCTCTACGCCCATAACGCCAACCCCATAACCATCCTCCTCGCCCTCGAAGGCATCCGCTCCCTCTCCCTCGCCCTCCCAACCCTCATCCACGACCCGTCCTCCCCCTCCGCCCGCTCCGCTGCCCTCTACGGTGCCTGGCTGTGCGGCACCTGCCTCGGCAGCACCAGCATGGCGCTGCACCACAAGCTGTGTCACACCCTCGGCGGATCCTTCGGCTTACCGCATTCGGAGACGCACACGATCGTGCTGCCGCACGCGCTCGCGTACAACGCGCCGGCTGTGCCGGACGCGATGGGGAGGCTGGCCGGGGTGTTACCGGAGAGCGAAGGGGATGCGATTAGGGGGATGAATGTACTGTTGACGAGGTTGGGAGTGAAGAGGGGGTTGAGGGAGCTGGGGATGAAGGAGGAGGATGTGGATAGGGCGGCGGAGATTGCGGTTGGGAACCCGTACTGGAATCCAAGGGCTGTGGAGAAGGAGAAGGTGAGGGAGGTGATCAGGAGGTGTTGGGCTGGGGAGGAGGCGAGGGCGGATTTATAGGCATTCGGGGGTTTCAGGTCACATCGAGGTTGTCACGGCAGCAGCAAGATTGTGAGTCAGTGTTGCAAACCATTTGCTTTTCTGCCGTTACATGAGTCGTTCAAGGAGAGTCATACCTTGACATTATGCAATGCATGCCAACGCAGTGGTAGTTCTACTAGCCAGAAGCAAACCCTTCCCAGGCATCGTGTTCTCGTCAAGCCAAGTCGTCAAATCGTAAAATCACACTGACATGGTCCGACTGACCATCCCTTAGTCATTTATCAGCCGCTCGTTCAGTTGAGCCATGCATGTTCCGAACCACAAGTCCATAGGATTTTAACCCCCTCAAGATCGGTTCGACAACGTGCTATCTCAGAAGAGTTTCGCCTTGAAGTTCCATCCCAGGTTCTTCGTCTTGTCTTTCTTCTGTCCCTTCTTCGTTTTCTGTTTCCTCTGGTATTCATCCGCCTTGTACTGGAAGATGCTCCCGTCGAAGACACGGCGTACATCTTCTTTGCGCAAGATGCCATCGTCAGGCCAGAGGAGAAGGTACGTAGCGAACCCTGCATTTTATTTAGCTTTGCCGCTGTCGAAACTCCATGCCGGAGATGTAGAACTCACACTCCAAGGCCGTCGCGCTCCAGCCAAAGAAGTCAAAGACAAACTTCTGCCCGTTCCACAACCTCACCAGATCCCATGCATCCAGACCGCCCTTGTTGCCCCTGTCATACTTGGCGAAGATGTCCTCGAAATTCTGCGGCCTAAACCTGCCCTCGGTGTCGAAGCTCATGCTGTCACTACCATGCTTGTCCTTGTGCAGCCGCTGCACCCAGATGCGGAAGAACGGGTCGGGGAGCCAAGAGGGGCATGTCGGATACGAGAGGTTGGTATTGATGATGAAGGCGGCGAGAAAAGCCAATGGAGGCGACCAGCCAAACTTCCGGCAGCCGACGTACGTGTCCTGGGGCCAAATGATGCCGTCGTTGTCGAAGTCCCAGTAGCTGGCGTGTTGCATGACAACCTGAGCATGAACCGTTAGCTCTCATTCTCTTGGAAGTAGGTAATGCTGGAGCAGGAACATGAAGAGAGTCACGTTACTTACAGTCCGGTGTTCGTACTTCTTCGACCACTCAGGACTTCCATTTGGGCTCTCCTTGGATGGTGCTCTGGTCGCACGTGCAGTGCCGGCATTGATAAGGGGATCGCCTTCACGGGGAATGTATGGGATGCGTTCGTAAGTGACGGGCACCTCCTCGATGGCGACACTGTATGGTTTGCCTGGTGGATAGTCGTCAATCGCACGACCACCGATCTCGTAGCCTTCGTTCTGCAGCTTGTGTGGCATGTCCTCGTGGTCGTTGGAGGTGCCGTTGGGACCGCCTTGTGCCGCTACTTCAGCGTAGGAGCGGAACTCAGGCATCTTGGAGGAGGCTGAGGAGTGTTTTAATGAGAGATGTGAGTGGGGGAGTGTGCAAGCTGCAGGTGAAGCTTGGGAGACGGGATGGTTTTATGACAGCTGCATGGCTCATGGCATATTGTTGACGTTTTTGACGCTCCTCTCCACAGAATGAAGTCATGAGGTGGTCATTTGAGCTTTGGCATGTGAAATTCTTCTTTGCCATGTGAAAAACGCGCAACCATGTCGCAAGTGCGGCCGTTCCTGTAGATCATTGCCCATCAAGCACTAGTTCATCTTTCGATATTCTATCAGTCTCTACCTATATTGCATACACGTCCCAGCTATACTCCAACTACAGTGCTAAACACTCTCCAGGATAGCTGACCGTACCATAGAAAAGGCCAATATCGGCCTGCGCCTTCCATCTATAACCCACAAAAGTATACATCCAGGGAGAATCAATCTATAAGTAGACGAAAAGTCCCTGTTCACAGCCGTCGACGGCTACCGTAGATGCAATATCCACCTGATGCACTGCCGTCCGGAACCATCAGCCAAGCGACTTCGACATGGTGTCGACTTCGCAGCCCTAATCTTCCATTCTTCTTCCATCTATGTGATATCCTGGTGACTACCTCCACTTCCCACCTTTATCGGCCGAGCTGCTGGACGGCTCGTACGTCGGGCCGCCCCCGTTGTGTACCACGACAACCGGCCTACTGCCGTAGCCTCCTGACGAGCGGGCCGTTGCGGCTGTGGAGCTGGTGTACGAACTCCGGGCGTAGTAGGCTTGGGTTTCTGCGCGGAGACTAAGCACTAGATGGGGCCAACCGTCATGCGAGGATATAGAGGGTGTCTTACTCGGCGAGCTCTGAGACGTGTAATACGCGTTGCTGGTTGTCGATCTAGAGCTAGAATACGTGCTCGACATCTTTGTTGGTGAGAACTTGTTTAGGTAGTGGCTATGCGGCGTCTTCTTATGTTGAACGGTGTAGTGATATAGAGCTTGTGTTTCGCTGTCTTCGAACTGCGAGAGGATTGGGCAATACGGGGATGATTGTATGTTGAGCAGATATAGGAGCTGGCGTTTGTAGAGTCAAGACTCAAAGAATAGTGGATGGCTGATGTGACTTTAAAAGATAATTGAGAGAAAGGAACAGATGCATGAAATGCTTTGTACTTATAGATCTCTACTGCCTGCACTAAGAAGCCATACTCGATTGAGGCCGGTCACCAGAAAGGTGCTGCCTCAGGGTCTGGGGCTATGTCTGGCCTGGTCGCCTCCAAGGCAGACTCCAAGCTAGCTGACTGTCTTGACAGAGACTGACGCAAGCTCAATAGACGTAAGAGTCATTCGGTCGAGCTTGGGACCAGTACGCAAGACAGGACACGCCATTGTTGACCCAAGGGAAGGCCAGCGAAGGGCAAACGACAGTTTCTGACGCAAGCAGGTGATGACTGGACAACTAGTGCAAAAAAGATGCAAGGCACACTCGAGTGTGAGCCATTGGGAGCGAAGCGTGCCTGGCGGTTCGTCCCAGAAGGGCCAAGATCAGGCTCCAGCTTCGGTTTACAGAGTCAGCCGCAATCAGACCGGCAACTCGAACAGTACACCGCGAAACGGGCTGTGCAAAGGGCGCCGCCCTGCCATTGATCGGGTTGTCCGGTGTCCACCGGCCATGCTTGGGATACGCGTTGTCGCAGAATTGAATGCGTGCCGGTGAAGGTGAATGTGAAGGGGAAGGAGGGGTTCGCTCGACAGCTGGAGGGCGGGACAAGTATCACCTGAGCAGAATAGCATCGAACTACGGTGTTCGATGATAATTGCTCGGATGAGCAGAGTGCGATGGTTGTTGATATAGCAACAGCTCTTTTTTCGATAGGGGTAAGGCATTGGATGTGCTGGCAAGGAAGCACACTTCACGTGACTATGCATGTGACATGTCGTTCCTTTCAAGCCCTATGCGCACGCAGGTTCTCGCCTCATTCGAGATCCTAGAACGAACAGTAGAAGAAGATATTCCCATACGCAACTATCGTTTGGTGATGCCTTCAACTTCCTTCTCAGAGGTCGAAGCTGCGTAGCGTGCTGAACGTAGAAGAAGGGAGAAGCCCAGCTCGAATACGAGATCTACATGTGATTACGTACCACGACTACATCCAAGAAGACATTGCAGGCAGCCTATAGTACAGACAAAAATCCACAATCAACTCCTCTGTCCCTGCTGCAGCTGTACAACCCCGTCGCACCTCTTGCATAAAACCTCCGGCTCAGGCGCCACATACCGCCAGCATCTGACACATTTGTACCTCTTCGGAGGTGTCACGAAGACCTTACCGTGGCATCCACTCACTTCAAACGGCGCTGAGAAACACCACTCCGCCTCTGGCTCGAGCGGCGCCGCATCACTCACCGCAACCTTGACGTCTGACACGATGAAGATAGCAGCTAACTGCTCCTCCATCTCTCTGGAGAAGACCTCCTTCGCGACCACTGGAATGTTCTCAGGAAGGTGCAGAACAACATCACAATCGAGCGCCGAGCCCATCTTTTTCTCCGTACGCGCAGCTTCCTGAGCGCTCTTGACGGCGTCGTGCGCAGCGGTGAGATATTCGATATGTGCTCTCAAAGGTCGAGCTCCCTCTTCGAGCGGTGTACCGAAGGGCGTCCACTTCCTCATTGCTGGATGCTCTGTGCTCTCCTTGATGCCTTGAGGAATAAATTCCCACACCTCCTCGACGAGGAACGGCGTTACAGGGGCTAACATAGCCAGGAGTTCGTTGAAGATATGATACAGCACTGCCTGAGCTGTGGCTCGGTTTTCAGGTGTGCCGGCGTACATCCGGTCCTTCAGTGTCTCGAAGTAGAAGGCCGAGAGGTCTTGATTGACATATCTGTTGACGGCATTAATAGCTTTGAAAAACTCGTACGATGTGTAAGCATCGCGGACAGCGTGCGAAACGGTGGTGAGGTGATGGATGGCGATGCGGTCTATAAATTGATGCGGCTCCCTCGCCGAACTAGAGGTTCGACCTGGTTGGTAGTCTTGCAAAACTCCCAACAGCCATTTGAATGTGATGCGCAGCTTGTGCAGGCTCGTGTTGACTGCTTGGAGCACCGGCTGCCCTATCACGACGTCCCGTGTGTAATCACTTCCTGCCACCCAGAGACGTAGAGCATCTGGTCCCATTGCATCGTAAGCAGGCTTACCATCGGCGGCCTTGCCCTTCTGCTTTTTCCGCTTGACGGGCGGTAGAAGTGTGCCATCGGTGATCTGATCGGGGGAAATGACGTTGCCCAATGATTTGCTCATCTTACGACCATCCTGGTCTAGGGTGAAGCCGTGCGTTATGAGGGTCTTGTATGGTGCTGTAAGGCTGCCTTGTTTGATGGATCCCGTTATGGAAGACTGATATTGATGTGCAATATGTGTGAGTAGCGAGGACTGAAACCAGCCACGATGTTGGTCAGTTCCTTCGATATACACATCTGCTACCGGGAGGCCAGCAGACCTCTCATCGAGTGAAGTCCAAGTCGTGCCGCTGTCGAACCAGACATCCATGGTGTCCTTACCACGCACATAGGTGCCCTCCAGCTCGGGTGGTATCCATGCAGGGTCATCCTCGGCGTCTGTCCACCAAGCGTCAATACCGCGCTCACTGATAACTCTCATGACGTGACTGATAGTGCGTCCAGACATGACAGCTTCACGACTTTCTATGTCCGTACGATATAAGGCCGGGATAGGGACGCCCCAGGCTCGCTGGCGGGATATACACCATTGACTTCGCCCAAGTATGAAGCTCTCCAAACGCGATTTGCCGGTTTCAGGGACAAATTGGACATCCTGTAATGACTGCAGTGCTTGAGGCTTTACACCTTCCACGTCCGCAAACCATTGCGCCGTGGCTCTTACGATTACAGGCTGTTTGGTCCGCCAGTCGATCGGGTATTTGTGTCTAATCTCGTGTGTGGCGATGACAGACATCTGGAACGACTCAGACGCGGCACTGCGCTTTTCTATATAGTCGAGCACTGCAGCAGCACCTTCCTTCTGAACCAGTTTGCCTGCAAACAGGTCTGGGTCACTAGGAAGAGCCATGCTCGTGAACCGCCCTTCGTCGTCAACCGGGGCGAATACAGGTATGCCGAACTTGCTGCAGACATTGTAGTCATCCATACCGTGACCTGGCGCCATGTGAACAAGGCCAGAACCAGAAACGGAGGATACGAAATCGGCATGCACAACTGGTTGTCTATTGCTTCCTTGAAGCTGGTTGCTATACTCAGTACCCGTGGTAAGCTGTGAACCGGAAATCCTATCAACAACAACTTTGACGTCCTCTGAGTTTAAGAAGGATTGGAGATGATCCAACCGCTCTTTTGCAACCAATAGCTGGCCGAGGTGTTTGGAGGACCCGCTGAACTCGACGATTGAATACTCGAGATCGTTGTGCACTGCAATTGCTCCGTTCGCCGGGAGCGTCCACGGCGTCGTAGTCCATATCACCGCACCGATCGCCTGAACATCGACTCCCTCCAGCCTCTCGAGGGCTTTCGGAAGTTTGACTATAGGAAACTTGATGAAAGCGGCGGTAGAGCGGTGATCATCGTCATACTCCAGCTCTGCTTCCGCAAGGGCTGTACCAGAAGAAGGCGACCAGTACACTGGCTTGTACTGACGATATATCAGCCCTGAAGCCAACCATCAGCCAGTTCTTCAACAAGACCGAATCGCCTGGGACCGCCCCGACAGCCAACAGGACACTCACCTCACTGCCCCGTTACGATGCCGAGGCGATCCCAGCGCATCCCCAAGCTCCGTTTACTACCTACCCTTCTCAACCATCTCCCTGAAGATGCCCAGTTGCCTCATCTCAAACCCCTTCTCCATAGTCCTGTACGCATTCCCCCAATCCCCCATGATTCCCCATTCCTTGAACCCTCTCATCTGCTCCACTATCGTCCGCTCCGCCAGGCTCCTCGCCGCCTCTCTCACACCTACAGGGCCCAGCCGGTTGTGTTTCTCTCCCAGGCTCTGTAATGCCTTGATCTCGATCGGCAGTCCATGGCAGTCCCACCCGGGCACATAGTGCACGCGCTTGCCCTGGCTGAGCTGGAATCGGCATATGATGTCTTTCAAGACCTTGTTGAGGGCGTGTCCGATGTGCAGACTGCCATTGGCATAGGGCGGCCCATCGTGCAGAACGAATGTGTTAGCGGATGGGCGAGTGCTGGACTGCCAAGCATAAAGATCGTCGGTGCAGCGCTGGAGGTAGGGAGATGGAATGGGCGGGCGTGCGGGGAAGGCGGACTTGGGGAGGTTGAGGGTTGAGGACCAGGAAGCACGAAGGAGACGGGTGGGTTGCATGCTCTTGTCGTTATCGGGGGAGCATTGCGACGCTTCGGAATTGGGTTGGTGAGAGGTGAGTTCGCGGTTTGGAGGTTTTTGCTCGCTTGAGCTCGTCGACGCGCCATCACGAGATCCGCAGGAAGCATTAGGTAGTGGTATCGCAATGGAACCGTGATTAACATAGGCAGTTACCAGCCTCTTGAGCATTCTATGTTCGCACGGTTTATGCGATAGATTACATTGATGCATTCATGGGTGTCCAATCGTCAGACATGAATACCCGGTCCAACGCCCAGATGCCAAAGAGCTGACCATAAAGATCTTATGCAGTGCTGACCGCCAATTCGTGCGATCAGTGAGATACAAACATTCAAAGCCCACTAGGTTCCTCTTGGAGATTCTCCGCCTGTTGTGTGTGTGTCCTGAATCCTTGCTCATGAACCGCGTTCTCAGAAAACAGTCAGTGCGCTTACGGCCCCGCTCTTCAGGACCTCAAATACCAAGCCTGGGAAGCCAAACAACTCCGTATTCCCGAACCCTTGTTCACCGGGGGCGCTCGCACCTTCAGCCTCGTTCTTCTTGCCACCTGAGCTGTCTTCCCATCCGCCAAGCAGCTCGCAGCTGCTACCTGGGCTGTCGCCCCATCCGCGGTTGATTACCATAGGCCGCTGCTGAGACCTCTCTTCTTCTTCGTTGACATATGTGTCCCGGAAAACCTCCTTGAGCCGGCCAGAGATGTCCTGAAAGACCGTCTCTGAGGTCAGAGGTTCCTTGTGTTGATCGGTCTTTGAGTGCTCCAGAGTCCATCTGCTTCGGCGGTGGCGGTTGAAAGGGTAAGAGCCGGGTATGTTGCCGTGGAAGACGACTTTAGTAGCGGCAAGATGGTTGCTGGAGCGAGGAGTGCTTCGTGTTGTCTGGGCAGATGACTGTCGGTCTGATGCTGGTGGCGAGATGAGGATGTCGAATCCGTGATGGAAATAGTTGTAGAAGCATGCCGCCCTTGACTCTCCCGCATTGCCTGCTGCTGTTACACTGTTATCTCCATCGGATTCGTCTTGGCTGAATGAGTGATCGGTATCTGTTGAATCGTCGTGAACGATTGAAGAGACGTCGTTAGCCCGGCCTCTACCATCATCAACGGCTCGCGTCTTGTGTATCGACAAACGATGGTCGTTGTTTCTGTATATGGAGTCCGGCGGACCAAGCTCTGTCACCAGATCTTGTGGTGTTGTCTCGCTAAGGATAATCCAGAGTGGCGGACTGGATCTTCGGACGAGCTCTATGCGCCCCTCGCCGTGCGCCTTCGCGAGCTCAATCTCGTCTGGACCGCCTTCCTTGCCCCTTCCAATCAATGCCAACGATCTCGGGTTTGGAGGAGCCCGAGCGTACAAGTTTGTTCGAGCATCTTGCCAGGACTCGCCACTGAATATCGCCATGGACGTTGCAGGCGAAGCGGCAGACGAGGATAGCAGAGATACATAGTCTCGGTTTGGCGACCAAGCTGAGGCAAGTAATGGGAATGAGAAAGCGATCCCAGGGTACGAGAGCACATATGTACCTTTGGCGGCAATTTCATTCGAACTTGGAGGGATGTATTCACCCGCCCTCGTAGGTCCTAGAAACTTATCATACACGTGACGAAATTTGGGGCCCGTAGATCCATGTGCTGATGATAATGCTTCTGATCCGCTACTAGACGCTCTGAATAGTTCGTTGTTCTTGTAGCTGAGCCTGCTCTTAGTGAAGTCAAGTACTTCTATCAATCTGAGACGCTGATCCGGTCCATCGAAGCGTAATCGAATACCGTTCCGGGGAAGATTCAGGACAACGGGAGTGGCAACAGGCTGAGTGGGAGAATATGCGACGTCTATGGTAGGGTACACATGTGGTTGGCTCTTCAAGCGGGAGAGTATATCATGAAGAGACGCGCCCAAAGCTAGTTGGGGAGTTATATCAGCTAGAGTGCTCACAGGATGAGACAGAGACCTACTCATAAGACCGATCCCACGACCTGGAGATATGACTGTCGGCACGTTCGCCATACTTGAGGTACAGGTCTCTAAGTCAGTATCGGTTTCAACCAACGTCTTGAGTAATGCTGGAGCGTCAAGCTCTATGTGCTCAGTTCAGAAGCCTGTCTGTCTCAAAGGGCGCAGAAGAAGGCAAGTCGTGGTAAGAAAGTCTCTGTCAACGGTCTAACGGAACATATTTTGTGATCACGAGGTCATAGACCGTCCATGATAGCGTTCAGGTGATGAAGCAGTCGCGGAGCTGATATGCAAGCGGATGTTTATGACAGTTACATCTCAGGATACAAAAGAATGGGATACTCTTGAGGCGAAGTCAATATATGCACAACGCATCCAGTTTGCTTACAACTGTTACCAGGCAGCGTTTGCTAATGGTCAGATGGGAGGTTGAGGTGACCTGAACGCTTGCGCTAAGTCATAATGGGTAGCGAGCTATGACCGGGGTGATCCCTGCCCACGGCAATCCGTCTGTTTACTGTCAACACTCACCTCATCGGCCGTTCATTCTCAGTATTGCTTTCCAAAATATCAACGGAAACAGGCTCGAAGCCATATTTACGATGGCGAGCATTCCAAGGCCAGGATTATCTGGTAAGAAGACGAGCACAATGCGCCCTCCAACTGTCAGACCGTCGACCTTGCGCGCGCAATCGGCCACGCCAGCGCTCAATGGGCGCACATCACCAGCAGAATCAGTAGCATCGGTCGCGACAAACAGCTCGAAGCTGCGGTCACCCACCTCGCATTATGGTGGAACGAAACGTAAAGAAAGAGAGTTCGAGCAAGAGGGTGGAGAAGAGACGAACATCAATGTTGTGGTCCGATGTAGAGGGCGCAATGACCGGGAGGTGCGCGAAAACAGCGGCGTAGTCGTATCTACGAATGGTATCAAAGGCAGCAATGTGGAGTTGTCAATGGGACCAAGCGCTTTAAGCAATAAGACATATCACTTCGATAAAGTCTTTTCTCCGGCCGCGGACCAGAGCATGGTGTTCGACGAAGTTGTGGCACCCATCTTAGATGAAGTAAGTGAGAGAGAACGCTCATGGTGGACAACCACTGATAAAGTAATCTAGGTGTTATCAGGCTTTAACTGTACCATATTCGCATACGGCCAAACTGGAACTGGGAAAACATACACGATGTCTGGTGACATATCGGACACTCTACCCCTGCCAGATGCTGCCGGTATCATACCTCGTGTGCTACACTCGCTTTTCGGCAAGCTCGACGGTGACGACGCAGAAACCTCTGTCAAATGCTCGTTCATAGAGCTGTACAACGAAGAGCTTCGGGATCTGCTATCAGCTGACGACAACGTAAAGCTAAAGATCTACGAGGATAATAGTAAGAAGGGTCATAGCGGCACGTTAGTGCAGGGTATGGAGGAGTCGCACATCAAATCAGCCTCAAAGGGTATCCAGCTTCTGCGCGAAGGAAGCCACAAACGCCAAGTTGCAGCGACCAAATGCAATGATTTGAGTTCGCGAAGCCACACAGTGTTCACTGTAACAGTGTACATGAAGCGAACATCCGATACTGGAGAGGACTTCGTCAGCGCAGGGAAGCTCAACTTGGTGGATCTGGCTGGCAGCGAGAACATCCAGCGCAGTGGAGCGGAGAACAAGCGAGCCGCCGAAGCCGGTCTCATCAACAAGAGCTTACTCACCCTTGGGCGCGTCATCAACGCGCTCGTCGACAAGAGTTCCCATATACCTTACCGGGAATCCAAGTTGACACGCCTACTGCAAGATTCCCTAGGAGGGCGTACGAAGACATGCATCATTGCAACTTTATCTCCAGCGAGAAGCAACCTAGAAGAGACTATCTCTACCCTGGACTATGCCTTCCGTGCAAAGAACATCCGGAACAAGCCCCAAGTCAACCAGATGGTCTCGAAGAAGACTCTTCTGAAGGAATTTACTGCCGAGATCGAGAAGCTGAAAAGCGAACTTATAGCAACAAGACAGCGCAACGGAGTGTATCTGACGCAAGAGACCTATGAGGAGATCACTGGCGAGAGTGAGTCAAGGAGAATCCTGGCCGAAGAGCAAAGGGACAAAATCGAGACGATGGAGGTCAACCTACGAAACAAAGTGCAAGAACTCTTTTCTCTCACCAGCAACTTTAACATCCTCAAGAAAGACAACGAGACCACCAAGATGGTCCTTGATGGCACCAAGGGCCTTCTTGAGAAGACTGAAGTGGTCCTTTCTCATACAAAGCAGAGCCTCGCAGAGGAAACGGTACTCCGCAAAGCTCACGAGAAGACGGAAGAAAATCTGGTGAATGTTGGAGTGGATTTGATCTCAACGCTTGGTAAGACGACCACAGACATCGGAGGGCTCCACTCGAAGCTTCGCCGGAGATCCAACTTGCAGACTGTGAATCGCCAGAACTGGACAGCATCCCAAGCTCAAGTCTCGGATACGACACGTCTGGTCGAGGAACGACTCGATGGGTTTCAAGCGCAGCAGGAGCATCTTGTAGCGAGCTTGACGGTGCGAATGCAAGGCTTTGTGCAGGACGAACTGCAGAAGCTACAGGTATCGCAATCATTCCTCCAGGACAAGATGCAAGCTTTTGAGAAATCCCAGAAAGAAGTCAACGAACAGACTGCCCGTTCAAGAGACGATATGAACGAGGTTCTCGAGGAGATCAAATCTCTAAGGGAAGACGTCAAGCAGAAGGTCGGAGCGGGTTTGAATGAGCTTTCTATTGCAGCTGAACGGATATCTGCTGGTATCGTGACCGAGCTTGATGCGTTCCATGCACAGGTAAGCATGGCACGACTGCCCATCCTTTGTAAAACTATAGTGGCTAAGAAACGGTAGCTCCATTCCTCCTATGCTTCGCTAGGCAAGGACTTCAAGAACACATTCGACGATCTGATGAAGCATCTCAATGAGCAGCAATACGAGGCAGACTCTTTGCGCAAGCAGATTGTCAAGGCGAATTCTGATCTCGTGTTCGCGAATCAGATTGCTCAGGACACGATGAAGCAGGTCGTAGAGTCTGAGAAGATCAAAGCGGCCGAAGAGCGCCGGAATCTTCTCGCACAGGTCGCGTCTCTGATCAATTCTACGGCTGAGGCGCAAGAAACCCGCATGACGAACCATTTCCTCACGATAGGACAAGATATGAATGCCGCCAGAGCGGCTCATGCCGCTGCAAACGATACCTATAGTCATGGCATGGACGCATGGTCGGAGAAGTCGAGAGAATTAGTCAACAAGGTCACTAGATCGCGCGATAGCGTGAAGATGAAGATCAAGGGAGACTTTGCGGTAAGCTTATTACAAATTTTTGTATAAGGACACATGCTGATGTTCACGATCCGCAGGCCGCAAATGATCATACAACCTCATTACGCGCAACAACAACCTCAGTCCACGACTCGACAGTGCGTATCGTTGCAGACCAAATGGCACACATGGACACTCAGCTACAAGCACTCGATGAGATTGTTGCTCGCATCCGCGCCCAAAACAACACTCATCACGCCGCGCATGTGTCAACCCTATCAGACCTCGCCTCTACCGTCCAGATTTCCTACTCCAACATCGGTG
>Ga0181466_1000126_pt1 | contig 24845 bp, 9 predicted proteins | sample InSIn4gowninarea_FD_119078 | JGI IMG/M metagenome (GOLD analysis project Ga0181466, IMG submission 119078) | Clean room microbial communities from NASA Spacecraft Assembly Facility at Jet Propulsion Laboratory, Pasadena, California, USA -... ... | reverse complement strand
ACCTTTTTATTAGAATAACACCATCAGTACGGATTCGATTTCCATTGAGAACTAATGACGGTATAGGAAACTAATAATATAATGATGATGATGGCTAATGACTAATGACTAATCAGAGGTCTAACTAGTAGTGATATTGTTGCAAAATTATTAGTTGGCTTCTCTGCAATAAAAGTACCATAGCAGTAAAAACTGCTTCACGTAAATTATAGAATTAAGTGCATTATAATGGCCTTATATTATGGACGATATTAAAGGGACCTGGGGCCCTATTCTCGTCTAGTCGAGTCGAAGTTTTCAGTTGAAAAGGAGGAGCTTAAAACCAGTTTAGCAGCTTTCGCTCGACTCTATCCAAAATCGGTATTCTCATGTGGTTGAGTTGAAAAAATGCGCTTACGGCCGTCTTAAGACTGCCGCTTTCTGTAAAACAATTTTTCAACTGCTCTAGGCTAGTTGAGAGCGGGTTATGGCGTTTTTCGGGCTCGGGATGATTTGGGGGAAAAAATGGAATACTATGTACGATGTTGTTTGAAAAGGAATAAAAAATATCGAAGCCCCCACGATGTTTTTCATCTGGGACCCTATTCCCGTCTAGTCGAATCGAGATTTTCAGTTGAGTAGGAGGAGCTTAAAACTAGTTTAGCAGCTTTCGCTCGACTCTATCCAAAATCGGTATTCTCGTGTGGTTGAGTTGGCGACATTCGCGTTCGCCCGTCTGACGGCCGCAGCTTTTAGTAGAGCGATCTTTCAACTGCTCTAGACTAGTTGAGAGCGGGTTACGGCGTTTTTCGCGTTCGCATCTCATGACTAAGATTATAAATGGAACGCCATGCACGATGTTATTTGAACAAGAATCGGATATATCGATGCCCCCGCAATGTTTTTCATCCTCCAGACCATTTTTTTTTAAATACTTTTATCTAAATGAATGTAATGCATATGTTATGTGAAGATTTGTTATCTTACGTAGCATCGAAAAAAACTATTGTAAGTGCAGAAATTAAGGAAAAAATAATGTAAAACTTTATATTAAGATATTTATTTTCATAAATTCGCTGATATTTAGAATGTTATAAATATCAAACTTTAAAATAATACTTTTGATTTAATATAAATTTTTTGGGTTCCATTAAGAAAAAATAAAGCGGAAATATTTGTTCATATACTACATTTACTAATTGATGTGCCTGTTTTAAATAGAAAAGCATAACACAGAGTTGTAAGCACTTGATCCCCCGCGATTGCTAGATTAACACTAAAAAATCGCTGTTTTGTCGTTAAATAGACAAGTCGCAAGATTTCTCATTAAATTAGAAAAAAATATATTATGCTAACCTCTATTTTATATTTTGCAAGGTTAATGAACTTTAAATTAACAAAATAGCTTATTCGATTGCATATTCGCATATGAAACGAATTAGAGAGTTTATTGCCTTTATTTCAAATGATTTTAAAATTAAAGAAGGCAAGCAATAGCCAGCGGATCGATCGCTATCTAAAGTCAAGCTGTGAGTCTTGCGAAAAAAATCACACATTCAGAACGCAATACACTAGAAACTATTCATATAGTTGAAATTTGATGCGAAGGTTGGCACAGTGGTTTACAAAATTTCAACAAAAGTTTGTATGTCCATGGCGTTTTGACTGATACAAAATAAATCACCTTTTTATTCACTAGTGGACTTCGGCCTGATTTGTATACTTTTCACGCACGTATTTTTTGCATGTAATTTTAAATTTCATTTAATTTTAAATACATTAAAACGATATAATAATGTATTATATCGAAATTATAAACTATAATTTAAATCAATTACATTCTCAAATGGACTATATATAATTATCAATAGAGATTTCCCGTCAGATTAAAGAACTGTGAGTGCACATCTCTGAATTATTTTCTAAAAGTGTGCTTTTTATGATCTTGCAAAATTTGAAAATGGAAGGTTATTGACCTTTTAAAACAATCCTTTTTTTTTAAATTCTTTGTAACGCTTCTGATTTTTACATGAGTGGATATTAAAGTTTGAATGAAACGCTAATAATCTTTTCTGTAACATTCTGGTATATTTTTATGAAAGTTTTTGGGAAAAATGGGCAATCTCAGGTGGCCACATTTACCCAGGAATTTTTCTGGACTTTTTGTAATGTATTTCCTCCCAATGTTTAGCCTTGTTTTAAGGAAAAGACGTTGCAACATTGTTTTCATCATATTTTGAGTTTTCAGTTTAATTAAATTCAAGCTGTGTTGTGTAATTTCATAGTCTGACATGCAGTTCTAGCTGTATAATACATTTCAAAATTATCTTCAAACACAAAAAAAAGCAAATTAGGTTTGGTTTGTCGCTGTACGGTCATTTTTTCGAACACGAGGGCTAATTAGACCGGGACCTACTGTTTAATGTGGATTCTGAACTGCTACAAACACCCAAGCCTTTGGCGGGAATCGAACCCGCGAACTACTGAACTGAAAACCACAGCACTAGACATTCAGTTGCCGTTGGTTTAAAACAAATTAGGATAGCAATGAAAATTTGAAATTTTAAAGCTTATATACAATAAAATCTGTCTATAAAGATATTCATCGGGGAAAAAATGTATCATTTTAGACAGATTATCGTTATCGGCAGGTTTATTGAGACCTGACCGAAATTTCTTTGCATTAACTTTTTACAGTTAACTAAAAAAGAACAAGAAGAAATTCGATCGCTCAGTTACTGTTATTTTTCATCTGTTTTATTCACAAACTACAAAAATAAGAGTTTTTTGTGTATTTAAAGTAAGAATGCCTTCTGAAGTTCTGAATGCCTTCAAAATTTGCTGCTAAACTTGTAATAAAAACATAAAAATAATAGATTGCTTTTAAAAAACCTTACTCGATAATTGAACTTAGGATTCAACGCTGTTCGCCTTTAACAAAAACATTTGACGCTTGGATATACCAAAACCGCGATTTCGCGCAGTCGAGCCGATGACTTCACAACTTAAAGAGATAAGACGCTGAGCGCGTTGATTGGCTCTTTAGCGAAAAACTCTTAACCCCTTCAAATGGACTAGTCTCTCAACCGATCGGACATGAGAATAGCAAAAGTAGAGTCGAGGAGAAACGTGTGATTGACATTTCGTCTCTCGACTCAAATAAAGACGAGAATATGCAATCTAGATTTTTTACAATGTATTTCCATGTTTGTTTAGCCTTGTATAATATTATTGCCATCATAAAAGATGAGTTCTCAGTTAATTTCTAGCTGAGTTGTATAATTTCACTATCTGACTTGCAGTTATAGAAATATAATGTATTTAAAAAAAATATATATCTTCAAACACAAAAAGAAAAGCAAATTATAGTAACAGGAACAAAATGAATTAAAATTTGAAATTTTAAAGCTTATATGTAGTAAATCCAGAATGCATGACGATAGTCATCGGCACCAAAAAAAAATATCGTTTTAGCTAGGGTATCGTTATAGGCAAGTTCAATGAGACAGATCAAAATTCCTTTTCATTGACTTTTTTAAAATTAAGAGCATTAGACATTCCTTTGCATTGACTAAAAAGAGCAAGTATAAATTCAACTGTTCAGCTACTGTTACCATTTATCTATCTTATTCACAAAATATAAAAGTGAGGGTTATTTTTATTACGTTTGAATCAAGAAAGGCATGGGCTTTTTCTGAATGCTTTCATAATTTGCTGCTAAACTAAAATTAAAAATTTTTTAAAAAATTGATTTTTTAAAAATATCTTACTTATATTTTTTAAATTTACGTCCTTGTGCAATATACTTATTTTTTTTAAAACAAAGGTAATCATGGCCGCATTTGAAGCAACATTTTACTATTATTTATTATATCATAATGGGTTATAGTTATTGTATTAAATCTGATACCCTCTACATACTGCGGTTATCTATATCCTTATTTTAAATGTATGAAATAAAATAATTAAGTGTATTTTATTTGATTTTGTTGGTCTTTAGTAACGACATCAGCTCAAAACATTAATTTTTCGGAAGATACGATAAAAGCTTTTAGTTTTTGTAAAATTTGTTTTTTTTTTTTTATTTTGCGTATAGTATGTGAAGTTTTTGCACTTTTTTATTTGAAGTTTAACAATATAGTTTACTAGTTTATTAGTAAGTTTAATAAAGAAACGTGAAGATAGTTTTCTTTAATTAAGAGTTGCTTTAACTATACTTTTTATGTTTTCTTTCCTTTAACAGTTTTAACGTATTTAAATACAGAACACTAATATTTAAATTTTTAATACTAAATTATTTCCGACTAAGATAAACAAAATCATACTTAACATAATTTACTTTTTTTTAAATTTAAATCTCTACATGAATATAAAAATTCAGATTTGAACTTTTGTATTTCTACAGTAGCAAAACGTTAAAGAAATTGTAAACTTTCATAACATTGAGTAGCAACATGTCATTAATTCTCACTTTTTTTTTTAGTACTACCTGCAATGTTTTAAATAAACTCGGTTTGTGCGTGCAGTGAATTCCAAATAACAAACGAACAATCAATGGTATATAATGATTCAACTCTATTTCGCCCTCAACGAGAAATACTTTGAAACTTCAATATTCCGAAGTTAAATTTCGATTTTAGGGGCGCAATCGAGCCAACGTTTGCGCGTAATAGCCACCAAGCGCTGACCAAAAGGTAGCCAAAGCTTGGATATTCAGCAAAAAACCTTTACCCCTCCAAATGGACTCGTCTCTCTACCAACCGAAGACGAGAATACGACCTAGTGGAAATCGTTGATGGTGGGTTTGGCATGATTGACGTTTCGTCTTTCGACTCTACTGAACACGAGAATAGGCACCCTGGTGACAAAAATCATCGACAACTTTGAGATGGCGTTTTTGGCGACCAACTTTGGCGTCAAAACCTAGACTGGAGAGCACCAAATTCCGAAGCTCTAGGATCAAAATTAAAGGAGTTACCATAGACTTACTGTAGAGAAGACATGAGATCCTCAGAAACAGGAGCTTCCAAAAAAATTCTCATATACCTTACGAAGGGTATAAGTAGGCGGCATCACACGCCTGAGACAGACCTGATCGAGAAGCGATTTTGGATAACTCCTTGAGAGAGCGGTGAGACCTGACCGAGGAGGTGGAGTCCTGTTTCGACTGCGATAACTCTTGAAAAGACAAGTATTCTTTTGCGAAAGTGACACTCGTTGGGAAGCGAGATATCCCTTGGAGCAAGTCCCCGCGTCAGGATAATCTGTTCTTGTGATTCCAGCGATCCTTGGAGAGTTCGTGGAGAGCACTGGTCTTTCTGAGGAAGCCATAGCCCACGTTGGAGAGAGAGAGACGTATTCTGGAAACAGAGGCTTCAATGCAAGCGAGAGAGACCTCGTAGTGGAACTTGTGTGCTTGCATCGACGTTTGTTATCACTTGAGGATTCCGAATCATCTGGATTCTTCAGTGCCGTGTTTCGGAATCCTGTTCCTTTGTTCCCTATCCTTTTTCAGGTTCCTGGTACTAAGTTTATTGGGAAGACGTTCTTACAAGATCCCTGTACTGGTAGCGACGTTATCAGCCATCTGGAATGCTCGTACTTCCCACCGACTTGGCCAACTGCGGCTGAATGGCTAGCGGTCTGGTCTTCAGTTCAGCAGTTGCGGGTTCGATTCGCGCTTCCAGCTTTGGTGTGTGTAGTGGTTAGGAATCCACGTTAAACAGTAGGTCCCGGTCTAATTAGGTCTCGTGTGCAAAAAATGACGGTAGAGCGGCAAACAAAACGAAACCATCCCATCAACTTGTGGTCTAATAAATCATACATTTTCACTCCAAAAGAATCCATTTCGGTGTCTTTATTTTGAAACACGCGCAATAATATACAAGACCTACTGAAATATAGGAAGCTAATGTGGGAGGACTAAATAACGATATAAGAGAAATATTGACGATATAGGAAGCTGATGGCTTATAGGAAGACTAAATGATATATGTAAAAAGATTCTCTAAGAATGGTTTGAAACACTTCGTGATAGGAAAAAAATGTGGCGACGTTCTAGAAAAATGTGCATACAGTGTGAGAAAAAATATCACAGAACTAATTTATGACTACTTAGTTGGCATTGAAGTCAGTTTTTCAGGCTACAAAAATAGGGGAAATCATCTACTTCTAATTAGGCGTGTTAGTTTCATTTTATTTAATTTATTTATTAATTTTGTTCTAGATCGATGTAACAGTTTTGTGACAGGCATTTTTTCGTATCGTATGCTTTCGAGATAAGAAATGTAGTTCAAGCTTGGAAATGTAGGAGACATTTTGGAGAACAAACGTTTGTTTCTTCATATGAAGTATTCTCAATCATTACTTACGTTCGGTTTGATTTGGTTTGTCGCTCTACGGTCAATTTTCCAACACGAGGGCTAATTAGACTGGCACATACGGTTTAAACTGGATTCCGAACCTCTACAAACACCCAAGCCCGAGGCGGGAATCGAGCCCGTGAACTGTTGAACTGAAGATCAGAGCGCTAGCCATTCAGCCACAGTAGGCTTATATTATTTACGTAGATGCTGCTTCTTTTCTACAAAGAAATATCGACAAATAGCAACTGCAAGTGCACTCTATTTTTTAATCAGTTACATCTGAAGTAAGTATAACTTAGAACGAATAGTTTGCAATTACATCAAAATTCAAATATGTAGTTTTTAAAATTCTTATATGTAGTTTGATGTATTTGCTCTATATCTATTTTGATTTACGTGCTCTATACCTTAGACTTTTAAATACCAAGCTGAGACTAATTTTATCCAGCTAGAGCAATAAATTCTTACAGTTACTTGCATTATAACTCAGCCTTTTAAATACAAACTGAATACGATTTTACCCAGCTTGTATACGAAGCATAATGTTTATTTTAAATAGGTGAAACTAGCACTGAAAAAAGTTGAAAGTACGTAACATTAATTTTACATACTCTGGAGGAATAACCATTATAAAAATTATGAAGAAAAATGCATAAATTAAAAAAAGAACATGCATATATAAAACGTATAGTGACAATTTTCAGACTCATCTATGTTAATAAAATAAAATATGACTGGAGATTTTGCATCGCGTGTAACACAGTTGATTGTTCTTAAAGGTCACCTATAGTTTGATGGTTCTGTAAGTACACAAAGCCATGAATCTTTCTTCTCTTTATTTTGGAACCGAAAAGCATCAAATTCACCGGGTGAATCCAGTTCAGAAATCGTCTGCGCTTGACATATTGTCACTTACGCAATTCTTCGTTAGTTGTCTTGATATCCCTCTAACTGAAAATAGAAGCTGAACGCAACACACCTGCTTGGAGAAACTTTGGGACTATTTTCTTTCGATGCGCTCCTAACTTATATGAAGATGGATGTTACTTGATTGTTTTGCTTACGATCCAGTCGCGGATTTTGATGACGTAAAAAATCAGAAAAAAATCCTTTAAAAACGTTTTTAAAAATGCTACTAAAACACTTGAAAAATGCCTTTAAAAATGCATTATGCACTTGAAAATTCATATTTCTTTGATGTTAAAATAATTTACTTAAAAAAGAACACTACAAAACATTTAAAATAATAGTACAAATATCAATAATTTTAGCTAAATATAAAGTCTAATTTCTGTATTAAGAAATGTGTCCAAGTATATGGCTTTTCTTTAAAGGGCTGTCACACAGCTAGCTATACCATACAACTATATCCATGTCCCGACGTGGACAAGTGGTAGAAGCTCGGTTCCCAATAGAACGCCGAAGCAGCGCAGAAGCAAAGCCGGAGCGAAGCAGCAAGGCCGGAGGCCAGTGCTTGGGAGGGTGACCACCTCTCGCCGCTGGTTGGCACGCGCAATCGCGTACGCTAAAAGGAGCTGGTGCTCGTAAAATCTGTCGCATAGAGATAATAGTAGGTGGAGATGACAGAGCGCAGCACTTCGCGTGCTTGTATTCTTCCGCGGACTATTTGCTATGGAAACCATTGTAGTTGTTTTACTAATCCAAAAAACAAGTATTTTTGGCCCCTTCCTGCTAATTCTATACACATATTCATCCATTATTGACGCAATTAAGTATTATGCTTGTATGACATATTTGCTTTATACATAAACGGAAATACTTTTGTGTATTAAAATCAAGATTATTTCAATCTTGTATTTATTTTTTTAATATTATCTATATTTTATTTGATTTTCCAATGATTTCGATTTTACTTTCTACGATTTAATGGAAAAAATCTTCAAATACTAGATTCACGTTATTATTTTATGTTGAAAAAGTGCAGACATGCTATAACTATCATACATAATAAAGTAGATTTTTCAAAACTTATTTATTTATTTATTATTAACTTGAAATATTGAATATTATAGAAAAATCTATATTAATATAAGAGAATCAATATTAAATGCCATACATACTTAAAATAAATGCTTACATTAGACACTTTAAAATGAAATATGAACCAGTGAATACCTTTCACTCTTTTTTTTAATCCTAAGAAACTCTGTTTACAATTATTCAGCACAAAGACAGAATTCTTGATTGATAAAACAACCAAATGAGAACAATAAACGATTTATAAATCATGAATAATCTAATTCCAACTTTTAATTTAGTCTCGAAACCGCCGATATAACATGGAGCACATAGCAATGTTTTGGTCAACTTCGACTCCGCGGAAGGTTACAAAACGGGCACGCTCGTCGAATGCTAGCGGAGTATTGCGTGTCAGCTCCCCTTTCTTATATCTCCATGATCTGTCGTGGCTCCAATGTCCTCCATGTTAATTATACCTCTTGGTAGTGCCAAGCCAGGTAGCGGTCTCTCATCTGGAAATTGGTTCAAAATTAAGAGAGCCAAGAGCTAAGTCGGACTTCCACCCATTGGGGCTTGCTTACATGGAAGTCGCTCCTTCACCTTATCACCTGTAAAGGATGACCAGGTCTAGCGCTGCTGACCAAAGGGGATATGCAACAACAACAACACTATATCCATACACCTATTTCACCAACTGCATGGGATCTCGCATTGTCCTTGTAAAAACACTGATAATTAAAATGGTCATCGACTTTTGGATTCCGACATTCTGTTCTGTTCTTATATTCATAAAACAGTGAATTTTCGTTAAGACGGACAGTCGAAGTCCTATGATACTATGAAATGCACTGTTTTTCATGTATGTATAAATGCACATTATAATACGAATGGAAATGTGTTCCCCAAACGCTTTTTAATTACTCCTCTAAAAAAATAAATAAGGAAAAACGATATGCAAAATCAATTTCAATATGAAAAAAAGCATAAATTTTTCAAATTCTGGTTTATGTTGCGGTATAGTACTTGAAAAATTTCTTGTGTTCATACGAGGATTACTATTTTATGTAGTATGCATGAAGGATAAAAGATGACAGTATACAATACGTAACTAAAACGAGAAATTATTTTAATAGACTTTAACGGGGATTCTATTTTTGTATGTAAAAACTAAGTCACGGATTTTGATGATAATTTCATTTTTAAGCATTTTTTCATAATTTTTCCTTTTTAGAGCATTTCTAGGGCATTTTGTGCGTTTTTGAGGCATTATATAGCATTTTGTAAGGTTTTGTAGAAATATTTGGTATTTTTACAGAATTTTCTTTTTGAAGGAAATTTTACTTTTTTTCAGTTTACACTTTGTTATTTGACGTTTTCCAGAACATATGAAGCCATGACACTTATGTTACCAGCACTTTTTTGTCACCATTTTGACATTCTTTTAACTGCCAAAACTTTTCGTATTCTTGCAGGAGGGGGGGGGGAAATCAAATCTTGCCAAATTTCCGTATATATTCAGATATGGAGAAAATATAGACCGATAAGTCATCAAAGTCTTTGCAGGTCAATTGGCGATAAATAAATTTCACTACACGCAATCGAACCATTTCATTTCAAAACCTGTCTCATGACTGGTAACACTGATGCAGTTGTTGATTGCTTTCAATGAATGTCCTCAGGAAAGAAGCAGCTGTTTCTACCAGTCGCTTAGTAGGATACAAGAGTAACACTGTTTAACCTATCAGACGTTTCTGAAACTGGCGAACGTCTTCCACGGATCGTTTTGTTTTCGTTTCATTTCCAACAGAACATTTCGTTTTTGTTTTCATTTTGTAATTTTTATGTTAAAGATACACACAGCTTTTGTATATAAGTGCTTTTACCCAGTAAGAAATATTATAACACGATCAAATAAACAAGCAAACAAAAAAATTTAATTTAGCAAAGTTTCGGTGTCCTATTTAGAAATGAGTTTCTGCCGACTACTCCGTTTCAGGACTGGGTGTAATTACAAGTATTACCTGTAGTATATAGAGGGGAGGGAAGGAAACACCCATTTATTGACACTTTTTTCTCTTAAATTAGTTGAAAAATTCATTATATGCCTAATAACTTGAGTGACAAAACATATGCATTACATACGAAAAATTTTTTCGAAAATTCGCGTTTATTCCATGTATATACTTAGCAGTCATTCATAAATTACAATTTACAAATTAGTTAATTTTTTAAAAATTAATTTTTATTTAAATTCATGACTATGATTTCTCAACCATTAAAAGTTTTTAATGGTTTTTAACAACAATTAATAATTGATGCCTGTCCTTCAGACCCCTCACAGCCGTTGTAAAAGTGTAATCCGTCATTTCGTGCAAGTTTTACCCCCTATTTGTAGCTCTAACCCATTTAGATGTTCACACTATATTTCCATTAAAATGCTTAAAATTATTATGCATTTTAATGGAATGCATTAAATGCTCAAATGTATAAAATTCTAAATTTAAGGCTATCGAAAAGAGATTTTTATTTTATTTCTTTTCGATAGTATGATCTCTCATCTTAAAAGAATCAGAAACGTATTCCAAAAAATATATTGTTAATTGATATACGTAATTCAAACTACTGAACAATGTTTTCTGAAAATCAACAAGATAATTTTGGAACTGTATATCATGTACACTATTATTTAAAAAAAACATTACAAAAGAAGTCAGATAGTCATGAACCCGGCATTCGAAACTTAGTTCTGTAGGACGAGTGAAAGATCTTTCTTTCTTCGACCACAATAATCAATCAACAAAATTCTAATCAAATGAATAAACGTAGAAGCAGAGTCAAAAGACAAAAAAATCTGTCTTCAGAGAAAAACAAAAATTAAATTTAAGCCTACGTGCTTATAGTCATAAGAAGACGCTTCAGTCGTTATTTTAGAGACATCGCAGGAAAATGAGCTGAAGTGAAGTCAGGCAGGCGAACGTGATATGAAGTTCAAGGAAACAAAATACTTCGAAGTGGACAGCGCAGACGATCGAAAAGAAAGAGAAACGAAGTAGCACGCGAAAAGCTGATGCTGGCCGTGTTCGGGAAACGTCAGACACTAAATTCTAAATCAGATCGATGGACTGAGGTTGAATCTCGAACAAGGAGATTTTGCCCCCAGGTTCACAAGCGGTCACTGGCTGAACGAGATCGTGTGGAATGTCCGAGGAACGGAAGTTCCGACCGCAGAGTCATTATTTGGGCTAGGTTGGAATGAAACAGGTGCACGAAGTATGCAAATAAGCCAATGTAAACCTCACCCAGATTGTTGTTTAAATGAATGCATGAATGAGTGAGGCTTTCAACACGCATGCATCGATGAATATTAGTTTCAGCAGATGTTAGTTAATGAATAAAGTGATTTTTGTCTGATGGTTCCATCGCAGTTCGTCTGTGCTATGCATGGAATGGTAACAACTGGAGGCCAGATTATTAGATTCAAACTTTTGGTAGTTTAGGTGAAAGAAAAGGTGTAAAAAATGACAAAGTAAGTGCATGTTGAAGTCCTGGCTGGTTTTGCCGTGTAATTGTGTTACAACAATTAATATGAGAACAGAGATTGAACAATAGACAGAGATTGAAGAAAGTCGAGGAAAACAAAGATGTTTTTAAGTTTTAGTTTCGCGTGTTCCTGTTTTAATTTTGTTATAATGTATTTTAATCCAATTAAAAAAAACTTTATGTATGAATTATTTAAAACGCATAAAGTTTATATTCGTTTTGCAACATACATTTTTATGAGTTTTGTTCGCAAAGAACATTATGTTAAATAAAACTACACTGATATATTTGTTCAATTCAATATATTTGTTCAATATATTTGTTCAATTCAATATCTTAATAAACTGTCAAAAATGGATGCTAATTAAACATTATTTAATCGCAACCAAACCGAAAATAAGGATTACATGAAACGCATTTCTGTTCTATGGAATAATCTATGGAGGGAATGGCGTACCAAAGGAATATACAGTAGAGCACCGATTATCCGCGGCATTGGGTGGCAGAAGCATCGCGGATAACCCGAAAAACAGAGTAAAATGGGACACATACATGAAAAAACACAACTTACCAAGAAAAACCGCCAAAAAACAGTGTTTTATTGTACAAAAGCAACACAATACTGTTACTAAGATGAATAATTAAAATAACGCAAAAAAGCATCAATTATACCTTTTTTTAAAAAAAATCAGTCACTTGCTTTTGCTTCATGCTTTGGAAACACCTTTTCTTTATTCAGACTCTACTTTTAATCAGTAATTAATTTTTTTTCACGGTTCTCACACTCGCGGATAATCCGCACCGCGGATCATCGGTGTTCTACTATCTAAATAATCCCTGTTTTGTTCTCCGTTTTTTCGATGGCTCTGTTGACCAACGCACGTTTCAGAACATGTAAACCATAATACGTTTTTGAAGATTAACAGTTATTGCATTGTTCTCTGATTAATGATTATTTCCTCACAAAAAAATCAAAAAAAAAAAAAATGTCAGACTCATATTTATGCATTTAACCCCTTTGGGACATGTTTCATTTCTGAGACTGGTCTCTATTTTGCTTTGGAACTGGACTCTAGTTTGTACCATAAGCTCATGAAGGAGAGGACAAAAGCAAGTACAGGTGAATTCAAAACTATTGAACGAAATTTCCTCCCAAACTTACTTAACAGATTATCGTAAATTTCCTTGAAATTGAGCGATCTCAGTAAGAACATGAGCAATCTCAGTAGGATCATGAGCGATCTCAGTAGGATCATGAGCGCACTAAAATCGCTCATGATGTTACTGAGATCGCTCAGTTTCAAGAAAACTTACAATAATCTGTTAAGTAAATTTGGGGGGAAATTTGTTTCGATAGTCTTGAATACACCTGTAGTTGCTTTTATGAGTTTTGTATTCATGATTTCAGTTGGATCATGAGCGATTTCAGTAGGATCATGAGCGATTTCAGTAGGACCATGAGCGATCTCAGTAGGACCATGAGCGATCTCAGTAGGACCATGAGCGATCTCAGTAGGACCATGAGCGATCTCAGTAGGATCATGAGCTATCGCAGTAAAATCATGAGCGATTTCAGCAGGATCATGAGCGATCTCAGTAGGATCATGAGCGATCTCAGTAGGATCATGAGTGATCTCAGTAGGATCATAAGCGATCTCAGTAGGATTATGAGTGATTTCAGTAGGATCATAAGCGATCTTAGTAGGATTATGAGCGATTTCAATAGGATCAGGAGCGATCTTAGTAGCATCATGAGCGATCGCAGTACGATCATGAGCGATCTCAGTAGGATTATGAGTGATTTCAGTAGGATCATAAGCGATCTTAGTAGGATTATGAGCGATTTCAATAGGATCAGGAGCGATCTTAGTAGCATCATGAGCGATCGCAGTACGATCATGAGCGATCTCAGTATGATCATGAGCGATACTGGTATGATCATGAATGATCTCATCAAAGGATTCTGAGACGTATGGAATCTTTGGTTCCTGTTTTCTCGAGTCTTGTATCAATAACGTACCGGAAATATATTCCTCAGAGACGTAGCTACCGAGCGGGGAGATTTACGAGTTCCAGACATCCCAAAATCTTTCGATATTAAAAGAAACATTTCGTTTATAATTTTTTATTTTCCTTTTTATTTCCAATCATGGTGAGGAAGCGGCTGAGCTTACACTTTTAATTCCTCACCGGAGATGCCAACTATCCAGCATCACCATGCCAAGCTCCCTAGCTCAGAAACACCAGCAGGGAAAGTATTCATTTAAATGATTACACAAAGTGACATAATGACGTACAGTGAACGTGGATAGATCAGTGATGGCATATACATTATAGATGTTTAGGTGGCCCGGAGCTTCCAGGATCACCTTTACAATAATGTGAAATACAGACACAGTGATATGAAATACTACATCAAATAAAAATTTAGAAAATTAACCAATATATAAGAAAATAGCACGTCGTTTATAATATCCAATTTAAAATTTATGTGTTTCACAATCAATAATTTATTTTAGTCAACCCCCACCAGACAGCAAGCTGCATTTCTGCCGTTCTTGTGTTTCGAAGATCTATGGACTCGTTCCTGAATTCTGTTCTAATGTTTTGACCATTTTGCTTTTTTGAATTTGTATTAATAAATTATTTATTTATTTTGAAATAAAACCATCTGTGACTTTATTCCAAAAGACCCGAATCCGTTTGCGTAATTTTATAACAATAAATTTTGCGTTTCATATAAATCTGCATCAGAATTTCTTTGGTAGACGGGAAGTTGCCTTTTCTCCTCTCTGGATCCGCAGACGTACTTTTTCATTCTCTTGTGACTACTTTGCTGAAAACGCATGAAAGTGTTGGAAAATAAATGGAATTGGCAATAAGTAGACTCGACTTCTACTATATTTAATTAAGATTCAGGAACAGGTTAACACTTTGTTTACAACGCAATCCCTTCCTTCTGAAATTCGATCCAAACACCAAGTAAACAAACCCAGCAGGCGGCCATGTTTTGGCAAAACAAAACTGCCCTCGGAGGCTGACTTTCTTTCGCTGAATGTCTGGTGTAGGTAGGGGTAGAGAGGAAGGGAGTTGCCGCACACGGGAATACCAAGTAAATTAATTCTGGGTAATATCTCGGATGAACAGGCGGGAGAGAATCGTTTGCTACTGCAGCTTGACCTTGACTTCACAACGGTCTGTCTTCGGGAATGCGAAGAATTTCCTTGTCGATGACACCGAAGCTAAAACATGAGATGGAAAGAGGGGGGGGGGGCGACTGGAATGGATAAGACGGTTGGAAAAGGAAATAGCGACTTGCCCAAAATGATGCATGGATTCATATCTTTTTTTTCTTTCTGAATTCTTCGGATATCTTCGAAGAATGCGATAAAAAAATGTGGAAATGGCATCAAAGGGTGGAGACAGAAATAAGATTCTGAAATATGTAATCGCTTTTCTTTTTTCAAGTTATAACTGGAATACAAGAGCTGGTTGTGCGGTTAGCGCTCTGATCTTGATTTAAGTAGTTGTGGGTTCGATTTCTCCGCTTCGGGCGTGTTTACCTTTAACAATTCAAAATCTACTTTAAGCAACAACAGCCTGTGAAATCCATCAATGAAAAAAAAACAAAAAAACTTGGAACTTTCTGGGTGCCGGTGTTCTAGTCTGACCATTAAAAAATGGTGTCTGCACCTGTAACCTGAAAAAAAAAAAGATTGAAAAATGTAGAAAAATAATTAAGATTGCGTTGATTTTTATGATCGTCTGCTTCTACGACCGTAAGAAAAACCGTTTAAATAGCATCAAAAAGTTCATGATTTTGTGAATCATGTTGCCAGATTCAAGATTGGGCAGCAGAAATGTGCGTTAAAATTAATATCTATTTTTTAAATTAAAAATAAAATGTTTGCCACTGAGTTTCTGATCCCCGTCATTTTTTACACTAGAACACTCAATTTCGCTATTCACATGAGATTAATTATTCTCACGAGAGTAAAAATAATCTTCACCGATCAGAAATCTCGGAAAATATGAATTCACCAGTCAGCGATCGAATAAAAGTGGTAGGACACTTGATCCAACGCAAAAGCAAAAACCATTTTCCAATGCTTAAAAAACATACTAAGCATGAGTAGATAGCGCTCTGACCTTCAGTTCAGAAGTTACGGGCTCGATTCCCACTTCGTGTGTGAAGAAGGCTTGCAATCTTCTGTATCCAGTTTAAATACTATGCACAGGTTGACTCCTCTGTATGAAAAAAAAGCTGTAGGATGACAAATCAAACCTTATTCAAGGAACAGAAAAACATCACACATATACACTGACCTGTATTGTTTGTTAATCTCAAATTTAGATGGAATGTCTCTTTCTTTCCTCTACACGATCGGCCAATAGACATAAAGCAATTTGTACACGTGCTGTTAATTGTGCGCGCTGTGAAAAATTATATAGGAAAGCAACAACATTCGATTACTATTTTGTTTTGTGAGATAAAAGTTCTACGTGGTCGTTGGACTCTACGATTATTGTCATAAGCACCACAACACCTGACCCATCCAAAACACTTTCTTTGTTTTGAAACAGTCTGTGGCTTCCTAAACACATTTATCTACAAACATGATTCAGATAAGAGCAGGTTTTGAAAAATACGTGGTCTAATATATACATCATGTCTGCGTTTATTACTGGAATTAACTTCGTTATTTGCGTAGGCGAACACACATTCATTTTACGACTCCGCAGACAACAGACTGTGTTTCCCTTATTGTTGTTCTTAGTGTTTACCATAAATAATGAACAAAAATATCTGGGACAAAAAGTGTTTTTCTATAGAATTTGTGTAGGATAAAAATCTGAAGCTTCTTATACAGAAGCTTCAGAATATATATTATAGAGAGTATTATATTATATATATTATAGTATTATACTGAGGCTGTTCGCACATTTTTAGACGATTTTGGTTTGTGGTATTAAACAATTGTTTGCTGCAAAATAAATAACTGCAATTGTATTATGTTTTTAAAAGTCAAAATTATCGTCCGCGGCTTGAGAGGTTTGTTTTTATTCAAAATGGCGTTTTTAAACAAGCAGCGGTCCGAAGTCTATATTTATGCTTTTTCCGAAGAGAAGTATTCATATTCCGTTATCCAAAAGCGATGTGAGAGTCATGCTTTTGTGATATCTAAAGCGTCGATAGGTAATATCGTCAAAAAGAAAGGAAAAAAAACGTCAAATTGGAGCCTTAAGTGGAACAAAAGTTCCAAACAAGTATCCAAGGTAAAAACGGACATCTTCAGCTATTGCAAAAATACGTTGTTTAATGTTAAAAGAAAATCCCCTAGTCAAAGGACAGTTGAAAAATCATTAAAATGCTAGGTGTCCACTGTAAACAAAATGATAAACGTTGATTTAAATCTTAAGAAAGCGAAAAAATGCAATGTGCATCGTCTTTCTCTAAAGCATATCGCTGAACGCAGGACACGCTGCAGAATTCTGTATAAGAAACATTTATCCAAAGAAAAATGGGAAAAAATTGTCACAATAGTTGAATCATGGGTCTATTTAAATGATTGCAACAAAAAAGAACCATTTATTATCGTAAAAGAGGAGAAAAAATTTTAATTACATGATTCAAAAAATCGAAAGAAAGTTTTTTTTTAAGGGATTCATGATTGTTGCTGATTTTTAATATAATGGCAAGTTAAAAATAAAGAGATCTGAAAAAAATGTCAAAATTAACTCCAAATACTATCAGGAACATATTTTATTGCCAATTTTTCTGAATGAAATACCATCGCTTTACCCGCAGTGCCATCAATCTGTGGAACTCCATCAATACAAAGCTAGCAGTCATACATCAAATTCCACTGTAAATTTCCTAAAAGAAATGGAACAAAAAACCGGTATCAAGACCATACCCTTTACTGATATCCCTACTAAACCTCCCGATGCATCACCTATGGAATTTTTGTGCTTTCGGACTTTTAAAATCTGTATTATCCAAACGTCGTCCCACAACCTTACAGGACTCTGGAAAGTTGTTCTGGAGGAATGGGATAGAATACCTCTTCTGACGCTTCAAACGGCATTATTATCCTGGAAATTACGGTGTCGCAAGATAGTTCAGAATACGGGCTATCAAATAGAACATGTAAAACACAAGAATTTTACGTAATTTAGTTTTGTGAAGACAATAAACATCATCTAAAAAAATGTGCGAACAGCCTCTGTATATTTTATATTATAGGAGTTTGATTTTATATATATTTAGCCTTTCTGCATAAGAGAGAGTTTCTAGATATATGTAGAAATCCACAATGCTCTATTTATTTCTATAAATTTCTATAATTCTGTAGATTTTTGTAATGAGTATGTAGTAATCTATAGCACTTTATTAACAGTTTTCGTAAGGGAAGAAGTTTTACTCGAATTAATTATGCTTTTTTTTGACAATATTTCCAGGGGGGAAAAGTTAATTTTTTAATTATTAGTTTATTTTAAATATCATATAAAAGCATAACATTTAAGACATTAACACGAGAGTAAATGAAGATTTTTATTAAAAAACTATTATAATCCTGCCTAGAAGCATTTAACCGGAGAATTCTTTAAACGTTGTGATAGAATAAATTTAAAAAAACCTTTCACTATATTTGCAATACTACGTAAAAAACGTACGTCATTTTAAACGTTTGCTAAATAGAAGAGAAATTTTGGCATTGCCAAATAGAGTTTTGAAAAACGTGGAGCTTCAAACATACATGAAATGCGTCTGTTTAAATAAAATACATCAACATTTCGAAAAATGTGCAGAAAGATTTGAAAATGGTATTTGGTAATATTACTGACTGTTCCTGCCACGACTTTTTCCCGTTCGAAAGTCACCAGGTGCCATAAAAAATAGTCCTATCTTGCGTTCCAAAGATAAGGAGATGAATTTGAGATTCATGATTCTCACAATTTGGTCTCGAAACAAACCTTGTTCCTGAAGGAAGTAAAAAGAGTTTCAACCGATGTACGAGCAAAGGAATCCATAAATTCACTGCTGCCTGCTGGTTTCGTCCGCCCGTGGCGTTGAAAAATTTATTTTTGTCTTTGCTAAATTCGAAAGTTGAATAAAAGTATTCGAGGAATACCGCGACTTTTATTTTTCTCTCTCAAATGTGATTATGTACTATGTTTTATAGTTCAAAATATTTTTACAGAGATCAGTGGCGGCTCGTTCATAGGCACTGTGGCACTGCAGCACCCCCAGTTTTCAGTCTATTTTATCGAAAACATTGAATAAAAATTCGCCTTTTTTCCTCTTAGATCATTCATTATATTTATATATGATATTTTAAAAAATTTACGTCAATAGCCATCACCTAACTCATGAAATAGTGTTACAAAAAGCACTCGTGGAACTGCGGAGCTTCACAGTTCCAGGCACGGACGTTTCAGCTCTTGCGCGCCTGCGCGCATTTCCGACTTAAGACACGGACTCATAGGAGCAGGGAGACACAGTGCCGGCGATCGAGATTGTTGAGCAAATGGAGTGTTCCCGCTCGGCTCGGTGAGCGTTGCCCTTCAAAATTTGGATACTGCATTCATTAAGTCAAATAACAGAATAGAATAAGTGGATTATCATACCTCCAGCTCTTCTGCTTAAATGTTTTAGTTGGTTAAAAAAGAATAAATTAAATAGGGTATACTTGCCTCAAATAGAAATAAATTCTGTGACTGTAAATGAACTTCAACAGTTTAAATTTTCAAAGTTACCTTTTTATGAAGAAGTTTAGATTAAGAAAAGAGAGGATATTCAACACTTGATATTAAATAAACCTAAGCCAGGAATTAACAATAACAGAAAATATATTCCTAGTTTAATTTTGAAAAATGGTACGAAAAACAATTAGCTTTCCGACAGTTGATTCAAATTATGCATTGTTTTGCTTCCCATGTCTGCTGACTGAAGGTGGTTAATGTGGAAAAATGCAATTTTAGAAATGTAAACAAAATAAAAGAAACAACTGAAAAACATGAAAAATGAAAGAAACACATTAAAAAATATGATTTATCAATATCATTTTAAGAATGGCAATTTACGTTTGCTGTATGGTTGATATTGAACAGAAGCATATATGAAGACTAATGAGGAAAAACTTGGAACTGAACTGAAAGTATTCTATGGTGGATCCAATATGCATAAATATAGCAAATTAACTGATCTGCTATTAATCTTAAAATATGTTTTTGATGAAGGTTTTCGTGAAGTAACGTAATTGATAAAAATTCTCATGACATCAGCAAAAACAGAACGCTTGTTTTCAACATCGGACAAAATTTAGAAATTAAAGAAGGATGGAAATTCTGTTGCATTAAATGCGCTTGCAGTGCTTTTAGTGGAAAAACTTTTCTTCAACTGTCATTCAGAAATCAAGGAGAAAATTAATAATCTTTTCACGTAAAGTAAAAGAAGAAGGGATTTAATTCTTTAACGACTGGATAAAGCTTTGAATTGAAATAATTTACTTAATTTTTAGAAATTATTATTTTTTTCGTTTAGGATTCTATAACGTTCATGTGTAATTTTTCTTTTTATATAGTTGTTTAATCGTACACAGCATTAAAAACATCGCTAAATATTTTCTGAAGCAGCACCCCCACTGGCTTTAACTACGAGCCGCCACTGACAGAGATGAAACGTAGAGGATTTTTCAACATCTGAGAGATTTTCAACAACAGAGTGTGTCTCAGAACATACATAAACGCACAAAAAAAAATATGTATCTTCACCGAAAATTTGCCAATGTTCTCAAAGAAATTACGTCTTCCAATTTCGAAAACACTTTTTTTACAATACTAATAACTTCCTTGAAATCCATAAAATTTTCTGTAGTAGTCTCTTTAAATTTTCTATGGAACTTTCTTTGGAATACTTATTGAAATCTTTTAAGAATCTTCATATAAAGTCATCTACATCTTAAGAATTAATTATAGAAAAGTCTTTACAAAAGAAATCGCTTTAGAATCTTTATAAAAATTTTAAAACCGTCTTAGTTCCGGGGATCCAGTTTACCCTTTGGAAATGGTGTTTGCAATTAAACTTCACATTAAATTTAATTATCGTCTGCTTCTACTATCGTGAACAAAACTGTTGCCATGGCATCAAAGAGTTAACGATTGTCAGAAACTTGTTGCCAGATTCCCGTTGGAGGAGCAGAAGTTTGCATTAAAAATTTACTCTTTTGTAAATTTAAAAACAAAAAATAAAAATTTGGCCCGGAGATTCGGAGTTTTGCATTTTTCTGCATCAGAACGCCGAATTTCATACTTCCACCGCGTTAAAATAATATTTTATTGATGAAAATATAGGAAGACAACGAAAATCCACATTAATTTGGGCACTTTTTTCACCTCTGGTTTATTTATCATAACAAAACGGTTGTCATGATATCAAGGTGAAGTAGTACAACGTCAGTTTTACCCACACGAAAATAAAATCCATTTTCCAATAATTAATACATTTATGTAAAGATTCCAATGAGCCTAATATGTAATCGCTCTTTGGAATCCCTATAAGTTTCTTCAGAAATCTTATCGCAATCTTTCTAGAATATTGACAGAAATCTCTTTTCGAATGCTTATAAAAAGGAAAAAAAAACTCTTTAGAATTTTTATACAAATCTTTTTCAAATCTTTATGAACTTTCTTTACAAATTCTTAATAGACATTTTCCTCAGGAATAGAGATCAGAATGTTCTGCAGTTGAATAGAAATCTATAGACATCTATAGAGCTATATTGATATCTGTAGACTTTTGTAGTTCTGTTAATTTCTGTTGATTGTAGAAATCTAAAAAAAATCTATAGTACTCTAGTTACAATTTTCGTAAGATTAGATTTAGGCATGATACTGCAACTATTCCGTAAAGAATTTGTTTAATATGATACGTCATGTTTTTAACCATTGGAAAATGGTTTTTGCTTTTGTTTTGGATCAAGTGTCCTACCACTTAAATTCGATGGCTGATTGATAAATTCAAATTTTTCGAGATTTCAGATTGAACATTATTTTTACTCTCGTGTGTATAAAATAAAAAAATTGACATTGAATTTTAAAAACACAAATTAATGTGTAGTTCAGTTGTTTTTCTATATTTTTCATGAATAAAATATTATTTCAACACAGTGGAGATACGAAATTCGGTGTTCTAGTGTAGAAAATGACGGAGCTCAGTAGCAAAAATTTTATTTTTAACTTAGAAAAGAGATATTAATTTCTAATACACATTTCTGCTGCCCAATCTTTAATCTGGTGACAATATTCACAAAATCATTCACTCTTTGAAGACATGGAAACGGTTTTGCTTACGGTCGTAGAAGCAGACAATCATAAAAATCAACGCAGTGTTGATTATCTTCTAAATTTTTCATAAAAAAAAAATAAACAAAACAACGTTTTGCAGGTTACAGATGCAAACATCATTTTTATTCTTGAAATCGTTAAAAAACACATATTTATGACAAGAGAGTCAACACGCAGCCACATGGGAACTAGTGAGCGTACAAACACTAGTGTTATCAAAAATAATATCCTATTGTGAAAGTTATGGAATACTTGGCATCTTAATGTGAAATTAATGAATGCGAAAGAATGGGCAAAAGGGGGTTAAACAAAGCTAATTGGGGGAAATTGTCGTTTGCGCAGGCGGAACAGGACTACGGGAAAGGATGCTTGATCAACATTGCGGGAAGCGTCGGAAAGAGATTCGCACGTTCCAGAAAAACATTCACGTGCAGAACACGAGATAAAAAAATGCTTGTAAACATAACGACGAGAAATGGGAACAAGGAAATGTGAGTATTTCTGATTCCAGTGCTTCGTAGCGTTTTGTAAAAGATTTACCAAGGAAAGACCAAGGAAAGTGAAATCGAATCATATGCTGAAGAAAAAGTGGACTGTCTAAAATTTTGTTTTCTAGTAACATTTGTGGAAACCGTTTGAAATTCTATTTTACTCCTATGGAGAGGATTAAAATGTCGTTAAACACTTCAGCTTTTCTCATTGCCGATTTCGTAGGAATAAAATAAAAAACTTGGAACTGTCTGGGTGCCGGTGTTCCAGTTTAACCATTGGAAAATGATGTTTGCATCTGCAACCTGCAAAAAAAAACTTTTGTTTATTTGTTTATTTTTTTATGAAAAATTTAGAAAAATAATTGACACTGCGTTGATTTTTATGATCGTCTGCTTCTACGACAGTAAGCAAAACCGTTTCCATGGCAACAAAGAGTGAATGATTTCGTGAATCTTGTTGCAAGATTCAAGATTGGGCAGCAGAAATGTGCATTAAAAATGAATATCTCTTTTCTAAATTAAAAATAAAATGCTTGCCACTGAGTTTCTGTTCCCCGTCATTTTCTACACTAGAACACCCGATTTCATATCTCCACCGTGTTGAAATAATATTTTATTCATGAAAAAATATAGAAAATCAACTAAACTCTACATTAATTTGTGTTTTTAAAATTCAATTTCAATTTTATTCACACAAGAGTAAAAATAATCTTCACCAATCAAAAATCTCGAAATATTCACCAATCAGCGATCGAATAAAAGTTCTAGGACACTTAATCCAACACAAAAACAAAAACCATTTTCCAATGGTTGAAAATTCTTCTTCGTGCACGAGCTGGCTAAATAGTCAATATTGAATTTCGTATTTAAAAGACTGGGAAATAGCGCACGTGAGAGTAAGAAAGAAAAAGTAACATCTGTGCGTATTTGGTGTAGTTTTAAACTATTGGCGGTCTGTTATACTTAACTCTGACTGTAACTGATTAGTAAAAAATAAAATTCGCTTGCAACTAACGTTTACTGATATTTCTTTGCAGAAAAAAATACAAAGCATCTAAGTAAGAAAGAGATCAAAACACTTCATGAGAAAAAACTAAGGTTGGTAACGCTTACACTTCAGAATTCAACCAATCCAATTATCCAAACCAGGGAAAAAATAAAATGCTGAATTTTGAATTTGAAAAGGTGTGTATCCAATTTCAAATGATAAAACTATAACCGTCTAATATCGCATCGGCCACATTTAATTAAAAAATATTAGTATGGTTTTAGCACTCGAGTTATTTAACAATAATTTATCATACTGCTGCAATTTTTGCATTTCTCAAGGTTTTTTTAGTCGCTATTGTTCAGAAACAATGTATACCAAAAATAAAGCTCATTCCTTGGAAAATGTAGAATCTTTCTGTCCCGTAAAGAAAAGTTACTCTCTACGCCACCGCCGCCGATGGCACCGTTTCAGGAATTTTGCGAGTCTTCCGATTGTTTTGCTTTCATCGCAAACATAAACTACAAAATATAGAAATAGGAATTTCTACTGTTTCCCATTACGGAAATACTACTTAAAGAACAAGACTTTATAAAATTTTATCAATCTAAAAGGCAGTTCAAGAACTATTCTGTGTTAAAATTAATCCTTTGGAGAATTGATTTGTTCTATAAGTCGACTTTCATTTGCAGTAGAAGCTGAAAATTTTTACCATAATAGATAACGATCTGTTACCTTGCACAACAATGTCTGTTCTAAATTTCACCTTAGTTAAGTAATGATAATGTTTTTCTTAAAACGCCATTTTTATCAAAAAAATATTCCTTTCAAACATATGCATTTTAATATTCATAATTTTTTTTCTTTCAGAAAAGACAATTTTAATTATTACTTAATTAGTGTTATAAGTTAAAATAATGAATAAAATTTATAATTAATTCGTTGTTTCAACAGGCGCTGTTCATTGTTTTTACTATTTAGAACTAAAAAAATCTCGGTTCCCAATAGAACACCGAAAACGAAGCAGCAAAGCCGGAGGCCAGTGCTTGGGAGGGTGACCACCTCTCGCCGCTGGTTACTTAGCCGCGTACGCTAAAGGGAGCTGGTGCGCGTAAAATCTGTCGTGGCTCCAATGTTCTCCATGTCTCAATT